>Ga0210405_10006133_pt1 | contig 10811 bp, 7 predicted proteins | sample IncBWH11MmetaG_FD_155492 | JGI IMG/M metagenome (GOLD analysis project Ga0210405, IMG submission 155492) | Forest soil microbial communities from Barre Woods Harvard Forest LTER site, Petersham, Massachusetts, United States - Inc-BW-H-11-M | ecosystem: Environmental > Terrestrial > Soil >... | reverse complement strand
CCCGTCGTCGTCCGCCGAAAACAGCCGCCCCACTGCCGGCTTTACTCCAAACGCGCTGAACATCCATCCCGAAACGAATTGGACGTATTCCCGTTCCATTTCCTGGTCCGAACCGTATGTCAAATCCAGCCGGTCGGCGTATGAGACCGCAATCAGCTCGGCTTGCTTCTTCACGTCCGCGCGCATTTGCCGGAACATCGGATAGGAACAGCTGTCGTACGTCATCTTTCCGTTGGGTCCGGTCCCTTCAAACGCAATGACGTGCAGCCGCTCAGCATTCGCGACTGGGAGCGGCCGCAACAGCAACGCATCGATCAATCGAAATGCCGCCGTGCATGCCCCAATGCCCAGCGCCAGCGACAATATCGCCGCCGCGGAAGTAATCTTGGTCTTGCAAATTTGTCTCCAGCCAAAAACGGCGTCCGCCCTTAGCGCATCCATCCACCCGCTCACTCTAAAATCGCGGCTCTCCTCCCGGTGTCGCATCTGCGATCCAAACGTTCTCCGTGCCTCATCGGCACCCAGGCCTTGCTCTATCGCCTCTGCAATGTGCGCTTCCATCTCCTCATCCAGCTCGCGATTCACCCGCTCCCCGCTAAAAACGTTCGTTATCCGTGACCACAGCGACATATCAAGCCTCCCGCAAAACCCGATTCACGGCCAAACTCACCGCGTGCCAGCGCGTCTCCTCAGCCCCAAGCTGCTTCTTTCCCGCCGCCGTCAATTCATAGAGCCGCGCCCGCCGCCCCGTCTCCTTCGTAACCCACTCCGCGCGAATCCACCCCGCTTCCTCCATCCGGTGCAGCGCCGGGTAGAGCGAGCCTTCCTCAACACGCAGCACCTCGCCGGAAATGTCCTGAATCGCGGACATAATCGCGTACCCGTGCAAGCCCGGCCGCCGCGAAAGTATCTTCAAAACCAGCAGATCCATCGACCCCTGAAGGGAGTCAGCCTTAGCCATACTCAGACCTCGCAATACATAGACGTCTTAGCAACAGAAAAGTTCCGTGGAAAATTCAATCCGAAGACTCGCTTGGTCCGGCAGAGATACGCCCTGTATGGGCCTACGGCTAGGCTCAATCTGAAGGGCTTCCCCAGCCCCGCATCTGCCCCGGTCGTAATCACTTGTACAAACATGCGCTTCCGCCCCTTCCCCTTCGCCCCTTTCTTGCTACGATAAAAAGACCAGGGAAATAGCTCCCTTTTGGAGTGGGACCCACTCGCCGCAACAAGGTCAGGGCAGTCTGTTTAGAACATGTCGCCATCCATGGCGACCGAGGAGTCTGACGTGAAAAAGGCATCTTTCTGTCTGGCAATGACTTATTTCGCATCGGCGGGCATGCTCGGCGTTTTTGCCTCACCCGCGTTAGGGCAAGCGCCTCCCACGGCGAGCCCTCACAGCCAAGTTTCCGGTATTACAGGCGCGGGCACGTCGCCTGCTTCCGCCCCCGGTACTGTTTCTCGCACCACCAAGGCCGTGAATTATCGCCGCGCCGGCGGCTCCACCAAGATTGATTTCAGCGGTACCGAGCTTATGCAGGGCGCCTCGGGTGAAGCCAAAGTCGATAGCAAGAGCAACCGCATGGAAATTGAAGCAAAATTTACCGGTTTCGAAGGCGCCACCAAATTTGGCCTCGAATATCTCACCTACGTACTGTGGGCCGTTTCTCCCCAGGGCCGCTCCGTGAATCTCGGCGAAGTGGCCCTTAAAAACGGCAGCGGCCAGGTCAAAGCCATTTCCGACATGCAAACCTTCGGCATGATCGTCACCGCCGAGCCGTATTTTGCCGTCACGCAGCCGGGCAACATGGTCGTACTCGAAAACGTTCTCGGCCCAGCCACACAAGGCAAAGTCGAAAACATCGACGCCCAATACGAATTGCTGGGACGCGGGATCTATTCTTCTTCGAACACCAAAATTGAAAACGCGATCTTTGGCATCGACCGCAAAACGCCGCTCGAGCTCTTCGAAGCGCGCAACGCCGTTCGCATCGCCCGCATCGCGCAAGCCGACAAATACGCCGCCTCTTCGCTTGCCAGGGCCGAGCAGCAACTCAAAAACACGGAAGAAGTTTACAGCCGCAAGAGCGAGAAAAAATCTGTCGAAGCCGCGGCCCGCGAAGTTGTCGAAACCGCGGAAGAAGCCCGCGTCATGGCCGTAAAACAAAAAGCCGAGCAAGACGCACAAGCCAAAGCCATAGCGGACAAAAAAGCCGCCGAAGAACAAGCGGCTGCGGAAATCAAACGCCGCCAGGACGCGGATCAGGCTCGACTACAAGCCGAAGCCGCCAAAGCCGAAGCCGTGCGAATGAGACAGGAAGCGGAAAAAGCCGCCGCCGATGCCGCCCGCCAAAAACAGGAAGCCGAGCAAGCCACCGCCGCCGCCGTAGTGCAGCAACAAGCCGCGCAAGCCGCCGCCGAACAAGCCGCGCGCGACAAAGCCGCTGCCGTGGATCAACAGCGCGCCGCGGAAGCCGAAGCAGACAAAGCGCGCCAGGCCGCCGCGAGAGCCGAATCCGAAAAAGCGGAACTACGCGCGCAACTTCTAAATCAGCTTAATTCCATTTTGCAGACGCGCGATTCCGCGCGCGGGTTGATCGTCAACATGTCCGACGTGTTGTTTGATACCGGCAGTTACACGCTGAAACCGGGCGCGCGCGAAAAGCTCGCGAAGATTTCAGGAATTCTTTTGGCGCATCCTGGCCTCACTTTGCAGATTGAAGGCCACACGGACAGCGTGGGCACCGATGATTTCAATCAGCAGCTCTCCGAGCGCCGCGCGGATTCCGTGCGCGATTTTCTCGCCGAGCAGGGAGTGTCCGCATCCTCCATCACCGCGCGCGGCTTTGGAAAAACCCAGCCCGTCGCGACAAATGACACCGCCGACGGCCGCCAGCGTAACCGCCGCGTCGAACTCGTCGTAAATGGCGCCGCCATCGGAAACGCAGCCGCCGCGAACACACTCACAAATCAGTAGCCAGCGTTTTTCGGCCACAGTCAGGTTTTCGCGCCTCGTTAGATGTTTCGGGCCCCTGCCTTTTCGATCATACTGGTCTTGAATTTCTGCTGCTCCGATAACTTTCTCCGCTAAGCCTCCGATTCCAGCTCGCGATAAATTGACGGGCTGTGGAGTAATCCGCTACGGTACTTGTGAAATCGCGATGTTCGCGGCCCACTCGATCCGTTTGAAGCCGGAGGTCATCCATGTTCTTCCATCTCTTGGCGCTCAGCTTTCCTGCATGGCGGCCTCATTTTTCGTTTCTCGAAAATCCGCTCGCCAACGAAATGATGGCTTTGCGCTGGCTCCATCTTATTTTCGGCATCATCTGGATCGGTCTGCTCTATTTCTTCAACTTGGTTCTTACGCCGGCGATGAAGCAAGTCGATCCAGCGGTACGTGTAAAAATGTATCCCCCGCTGATGTCCAAAGCGATGGGCTGGTTTCGTTCCTCCGCTCTTGTGACTGTCCTCGTGGGAATTCGTTATTTTCAGTTGCATCTCTTTGCAGATGCGAAACTTGCGGGTGACCACTCCCTGGCCGTGAAGTGGCTCGGCTGGTGGCTGCTCGTGTGGGTCGTCGCCTACATTTTTATTTACGCGTTTCAGCTCCCGGCCAAAGGATTTCTGAACAGTCCCTGGGTGCGCGGCATCGGAATCGGCATGGTCGTTGCCGCAGCGTCGTGGCTGGTGCTGGCGCTGAACGCCGGACCAACCGTCTCCAATGCCCATTTGGCCATCAGCGTTGGCGGAGGACTCGGCCTCGTCATGCTGCTAAACACCTGGGGCGTGGTCTGGCGCGTCCAGAAAAAACTGATTAAGTGGGCGCGTGCGAGCGCGGAACAAGGTGTGCCCATGCCGCCCGAAGCCGAGCGCATGATGCGCTGGGGCTTGCTGACCGCGCGCGTCTCGTTTTGGCTTTCGTTCCCCATGCTATTTTTCATGGCCGCCGCCAGTCACTATCCTTTCCTGAGCACGGTCTCACGTTAAACCCGTTGCTACGTCAGCTTGCGTCAATTTCCAGCCGCCCGCGCGAATACCACCATTCCGTTTGCTGGAATCACGATATTGGCTGACGCTTCGAAGCCGTGCAGCGGCCCGCCAGACGCCAAAATTCCTCCGCCATTGCCCGCTACAACGGGATTGACCCAGTTGTCATAGACGTCGCTGTTGAAGACTTCCGTCCACGGCCCGGGATATGGGAAACCGATGGCGTAGTTGTACCAAGTTGTTTCGGCGAGCGTCGCCACTACGATCACGTCGTTTCCTGTCCCATCGAGCCATCGATGAAAGGCGATGACCCGATTCTGATCGTGGAAATGAAAGGCGCGAACGTTCTCGCTGCGCAGTGCCGATTGATTCCAGCGCAGCCGAATCAGGTCTTGCGTGAAGCGAAGATGATCTACCATCGCCTGGTCGCTGCCGGTAGCAACGCCGGCCCACCCAATTAGATGAGCCGAGTCCGCGGGATCACAATTCCATTGCTTGTTTTCGAGAAATTCCTGGCCCATGAAAAGTTGCGGGATTCCTGGCGCCGTCAGGAGGAGTCCCATTGCGAATCGCGACCGGCTCCGGGCGTACCAGGAACGCGCGTTGGAGCCGTCTGCGAGGGTAGGTATTCGCGCCTCACGGCCGGCTTGCACTACGTCATGATTTTCGACGCAGGTTACGGCTTGCCAGGAGTGCGGGACGTCTGGGGGCAAAAGGTTGGCGGCTATGGCGCCGAAATCGACGGAGGCCGTCTGCCCGCGTGACGCTTGCTGGACGACCGCGCGGGTCGCGATGCGCAAGCCATCGTGTTGCAGAACGTCGAAGCCGGTGCCGCCGCTGTTTGTGGTGGCTACGATTGAGAATCGTGGCTGCGGGTAGTTTTCGAACTCGAACGGCCAATACTCAGCGTTCTGCAACAGGCGCGGTTTGAGGAAGCGAAGCGTATCGGTGAGATTGCGGCAAAAGCTCCAGCCGGAATCCTCATTCATCGAGAGCAGTGCGCTGATTTCGTCGTAACGGAAACCGTCGACGTGGAATTCGTCGATGTAGTAGCGCGCACTATTGAGAATGAATTCGCGAATATCGTTGTTCCAGAGCGCGAAAGAAAGCCCTCCCGCAAGTCCCTGGTTGGTGAAGTAGAGACTCTGGTTGTTGTCGCTGGTATCGGCGGCGCGATCCCAAAAATAGAGGCTTTGATCATCGCCCTGGAATCCGCCTGCGTGGTTGTAGACCACGTCGAAGACCACCGCGATGCCGTACAAATGACAAAGGTCGACCATGGCTTTGAGCTGCGCCGGGCCCGGAGTGATGTCCTTGAGCGCTAGTGGAGAAAATCCTTTCGCGGCAAGCAGACGATTGATGGTGGCCAGGTAGCCGGATAGAGCTCCTTGCCCGGAGACGACGTAGGGAAAGTCGGGAGAGAAGTAGTCCGCGCCGTTATAGCCCATGGAGGGATTGGTCTCCAGTTCGTCGATGGGCAGCGGCTGAAGAACATTTATTCCCAGCGCTACGAGGTATTCGATTTTCCCGATGACATCGAGAAAAGTGGAAGCGATGCCCGGCAAACTCGGGGCGTAGGTTCCGACATGCAGCTGGTAGACAATCATGTTCAAGAAGTCGGGCGTGACAAACGCCGCGTCGTGCCACGGGTAGGCGGTGCCAGAGCGGACCAGGCAACTGCATCTCGGGAACGGCAGGTCTTCGGCCATCTCGCGCGCATATGGGTCGCGTTTGTAACCGCTCGAGCCCGCGCCAACAACCCAAAAATGATAAAGGTCGCCGTCCTGCGCCCCCGGAAGGAAGCCCGTCCAATACCCATTGGCGTCCTTTGCCATCAGCAAGTCGTCGGTCTGGCTTGTTTTCGCCGCGCCACCAAAAATTCCGTTGACGTAAACCGCAGTGGCGCGTGGCGCCCACGCGCGAAACGTCGCGCCTCCCTCTACTAGCGTTGCGCCCATGGGAGTCGTCGGCAGGATATTGGATTGCGAAATCATGAAAGGTCTCCTCGGGGCTAGGAGTCGGAGCTGAGGCCTTCCTTTCGTCGCAGGTTAATAGGTCAATGCGAGAGTATCGTACCGCGAGATCAAATCACTGTCTCGCGCATTTTTTGTAGCGCCGCGCTTGCCGTTTCGATTCGACTCGCAGTGCTCTAGCTCACCACGGATCGGCAGTTTGGAAACTGTTCCGCTGTGGGGATGCGCGCGTCAGGGGACGATGATGCGGGACTCCTCGCGCTTCAGTTCAGGAGCGGCAGGGAACTGGCTGCGAAGGAATTCGAGGTAGCGGCGGGCACGAGGGCGTCCGTTAGTGCGCAGCAGACCCATGCGATACAGAAAAACGAGCAGAGCGAAAACTTGAGAGTCTTTGACTGGCCGGGAATCGGGACGTTCAGCGGTTTGTTGCTTGGATTCGTTCAGGAATTGGGCGAGCGCGGCGTAAAGCTCGCGCGCCAGCGTGGCGTCCGGAGGTTTTTCATAATAGATGCCGGAACCGAGCGTCTTGTAAGTTTCCGCGAGCGCCTGAAGCGCGGCCAGAACATCGGGATCGGTTGTCGCGGGATGTGCGGCGGAGAATTTCGCCAGCGTGAAAGCCAATCCGGAAAGTACATTTTGGTGCTCATAAATGACGTCTTGCGAAACTTTGACGTCCAGTAGTGATGCGTCAGCGGGCAGCGAGCGCTCGTGTAGGTCCTCGTAGCGATGCGCAGCGATCAGGTAAGAGCAATCCGACGGACAGTCGATCGAGACTTCGCGCTCTGTGCCGCAGCAGACGGCGCAGATTTTCTCACCCTTCGCCGGACAAAATCTGGCGGCTTTGCGTTTTTCACAGACCGGACAGGTCACAGCGGCTCCCAGAGAGACGAACGCAAACTAGCAGAGTACTCCCGAGACGATTAAAAACCAAAATTGCCAAGGACGAAAACCACTAAAAAACAAAACTGTGCCGAACCATGGTTTGGTCACCGGAATGAATCGGCATGGAATCCGCAGGACGCGCAGGAAAATTGGTGCCCGGAATCGTGGGGAGCCCCGAGGACCGGTCGACCAGGACGAGAGTGACCGGCCCCGAGGCTCGCACCTCGAGTTGTACGTCAATGCCTTCGGCGGGCAAATTGGCGTACTCAAAACCCCAATGGCCAGGCCGACCCCATCGCGCCTCGGAGGGCTTGCCAAGATCCTGGCCGTTGACATTCGCACTAAGCACTTCTGTTTGCTCGAGGCCGACGTGGAGCGTGCGCGCGTGGCGCGGCGTTGTGATGTGCAGATGAAGTGTGCGCGTGGCGCCGTCGGACGAGTCTTCGACAACTTGCGCCAGCGGAGGCGGCAGCCCGATACCGGGAGCTTCGTGCTGAAGAAAATCAAGAGGATACCAATCGGGAACAAAGTCGGGCAGCTTGCCGCGAGTGGCAGTCGTGCCGAGGTATTGCGCGGTCCACGGGTCGATGCGATGAGTGGAGCTGGTCCATAGTGCTTTGCCGGTATCAGCGTCGAGGGCATAGGACAGCAGGCTCGGCTTGGGATGAGCCGGCGAGTACACAGTGGTTTTCGCAGCGACGAGGCAGAGAATGACCGCTGCCGCCAGCGCAACAATGGGAAGCAGTCTGCCCGCGGACTCGAGCGCAGCGTCGAGAAACGGCAAAAGCAAAAGGAACAGCAACCCGAAAGTAACGCTCAAGAGCGGAGCGCCGATGCTGGTGAAACCGAGCGCTGTGTAAAAGCCTTTCAGAAGAGGAACGAAGACAAGCAGAGTGGGGAGACTCAACACGCAAAGAATAAGATCGGAAAACAACGAAAGACGCTCGGGACGAAAAGCCGCGATGGCGGTTGCCAGGAGGCCGGCAAGCAGCGGCGAGACAAATATATAACTGCCGCCCGCGAGCCATTTTGAGGTCACTAGAACCAGAACAAAGAGCAAAGCCGCGCCGCCAAGAAAAAATGCGGGCGGAGCAATTTTCTTCCGCAACAAGTTGTAAAGCATCGCAACCACTGCGAAGAGCAGAGCAAACAGCCCGAAAACGTAAAGAGTGTTCTGGTCGAGGCCGCCTTCGGGAAGTGCGTGGACGTGCATCCAGTTCACGCCGCGCACAAAGCCGAAACCAATGAACAAAAATAAGAGGAGCACGCCCAGGTGAACGAAGAAGCTCGAAAGTATGGATAGCAGGCTGGTTTGCCACGCGCCGTTGGCAAAGAAGATCACGCCGAAGAGCAAAACACCACAAACCACGGCGAGCGGCCAGATAAATCGGCTAGAATAATGCGCGAAGAAATTTCCCGGCACCGAGAAATAGACCGAGTCGCGATCCTGCAGTTGCGCGAGGTCCGCGTTGCCGAGAGCGCGCGCGAGGCACAGCGCGTTTTCACCCTGCTGCTGAAGACTCCCGCGGTCGAGCAGTTGTGGATTATCCAGCGGAGTGTGATAAGCCTCCCAACGGCCGATGAACGCAAAGTTGAGCCCCGCCGCGCCGGATTTCTTGAACACGGTCATGTCCGTATCGTTCGGCATGTGCTTGTAGATTTCGTACGTCAGCGAAGATCCGGAAGGATGCGGCGCCGCTTGCGCGAAGATTTGCACCAGGCGTCCATTGCCGGCGCTGGTTTCAAACAGTTGCGATTCGCCGGCATTGCCGCGAGCCTCGAAGTTGACGGCCACGCGCACATCTTTGGCCGCGGGATTTTCCGCCACGAACGCGGACGCGCCAAGCAAGCCGTCTTCTTCGCCATCGGTGATCACAAGAAGAATGTCGTTGCGCAGCGCTGGTCCGGCTCGCAGAGCCCGCAGCGTCTCGATCAAAGTAGCCACGCCTGCCCCGTCGTCGCCCGCGCCGGGACCCGCGGCGACGGAGTCGTAGTGGGCAACGAGCGCGACCGCATCTGCGGCGCCGCTTGTGCCTTTCACTCGCGCAACGATATTTTCCACCGTGCCGGCAACTTCGTAGCGCGGCGTGACACCCGTGGCGCGCTGAATTTCTGGCGTGACGCCGAGCGATGTGAATTGGGCCACGAGATAGTCGCGGACACGGTCGTGTTCGGCGGAGCCAATCGGGTGAGGCGCAGTCGCGAAGGCGTTCACATGAATGAGCGCCCGGTCTGCGGAGAAAATATCTTGCGATGCGCTTGCGGCCACCGGGTCAGGTGTTCCCTCGCGCACCGCGCATGCGCATGCGGCAAGCACTACAAAGAGAAAAATCACCCATCCAGCTAAACGATTGTCCACTAAGGCTCCCCGCAAGCTCGGGCCGGAACGGGGATAGTAGTTTGTTGCCGTTCTGCAGAGCAAGCCGGGATTCAGGCTTACGCCATGATGACTTTATTGCGGAAGCGGCGGGCGGCGATGACTAACAGCAGAGTGCCCAGGATGCAAAGAGCGAGGCCGTCGGTCCAGAGGTGCTTGATGCCTGCGCCGCGAAGGATGATCCCGCGAGTGATGTTGATGAAGTACGTGGCAGGAATCAGGTAGCTGAGGGGATAGAGGATCGCAGGTATGGTTTCGCGCGGGAAGATGTATCCCGAGAAAAACACGCTTGGAAGAATCGGCAGGAACGCGAGCTGCATGGCCTCTGCCTGCGAGGAAGCTTTGCTGGAAATCAGGATTCCGAGGGAGAGCGCTGCAAAAAGATATGGCAGGGAAAGAGCGAAAAGCAACAGCACGTTGCCGTGAATCGGCACCAGGAACACATAGCGCATGAAAAAGAGAATGAGGCAAAGCTCGAAGAAGCCAATGCCGAGATAAGGGAGCAATTTGCCCAGAAGAAGGCCGAACGGCCGCACCGGCGTGACAAAGAGCTGCTCGAGTGTGCCGCGCTCTTTCTCGCGAACGATGGAAAACGCCGTGAGAAACGTGGTGACATTCAACAGCATGATAGCGGTGAGGCCAGGTAGAAAAAAATTCGGCGACCGCGAATCGGGATTGAAGAGCAGCTTCGGCCGCATGTCAACGGCGAACGGGGCGCGGTCCTGGAGAACTCGCCGGAGGGATTCGTCGAGGCCGATGGCATTGGTGACGTTAATGGCCTGGCCGGCGACGGAAGAATCGGAGCCGTCGATGAGAACCAGGACTTGCGCGCTCATGTTGTGAAGGAGGTGATCGGAATAATCAACCGGGATTTTTATGCCTACGCGGGCTTTGCCCGCGATGATCATATCGTTCAAATCGTGGTCGTTGTCCACGTAGCGGACGACATGAAACGTATCTGAGTTTCTCAGTCGGTCCAGCAATTCGCGGCTCTCGCGCCGGCCGTCGGCGTTGTAAACGACGGTGTTGATCTGGCGAATATTGGTATCAATCGCGAAGCCCAGCAAAAACATCTGCAGCAGCGGCATGGTCAGCGAGAAAAAAAGTGTTCCCGCATCGCGGCGTACGTGCAGGACCTCCTTGTAAAAGATGGCGCCGACCCCGCGGAACATGTCACCCACGCGACGCCTCCAGCAATGCCTGATGTTTGTAAGTGAGCTCCACGAAGACGTCTTCCAGGCTGGGAGCGAGAGGGCGAATCTCGCTGACCGCAATGTCGTTCTTTAAAAGATTCTCGCGAAGATCGTGAAGATCGAGGTGGTCATCCATAAGGGCATGGATCGATTGGCCAAATATCGTTGCGCTGCGAATGCCGGGGATGTGGCGAGCGAAGCGAAGCGCTCGCGTGACTTCCGGAGTCGTAATTTCCACCCGTATGGTTCCCGGCGGCTGCACGTCGGGAAGTTCGCGAAGCGAATTAGGCGTGCCGTCGGCGATGATTTTGCCGTAATAAATGTACGCCACGTGGCTGCAGCGTTCGGCTTCGTCCATGTAATGCGTAGTGACGAAGAAAGTGATGCCATGTCCCGAAA
>Ga0210405_10006132_pt1 | contig 10811 bp, 8 predicted proteins | sample IncBWH11MmetaG_FD_155492 | JGI IMG/M metagenome (GOLD analysis project Ga0210405, IMG submission 155492) | Forest soil microbial communities from Barre Woods Harvard Forest LTER site, Petersham, Massachusetts, United States - Inc-BW-H-11-M | ecosystem: Environmental > Terrestrial > Soil >... | reverse complement strand
TGATAGGTGTAGGTCGTGGGCTCATCCGCTGCAAAAGCAGTCAAAGAAATGGGCGCGCTGCCGGCGACCGGCAGATTGTTGGGGCCAAAGGCTACGAGGGCATTTGGGTTCGCGGCGTACCCGTTCGGGTTGTGTACGTTCGTGGGAAACGTACTGCCGTTGTACAAAAGTTTGCAGGTGCTGGCGTCTGCTGGGCCATTCGGGCATGGAAAGTTGGGCTGGTTATCCACGAACGGCGGATTGAAGCGGCCGTCCAGCGAGTTCGATTGCGCGAGTCCATTGAAGGCCACACCTATGCCTCCTCGGAGTACGAGGCGATTGCCGAAATCGCGGCCCACAAGGGACTTCGGACTCCACGCGAATCCAAGCTGCGGACCAAAGTTGCGTTTGCTGGCGTTGTAGAGATCCCCGCCGGTGCGAACTCTGATGTTCGTGAAGACATTTGCCCCTTGACCCAACACCACCGTCGCCAGCTTAGAGTTCTTTTCCGAAATCGGTCCAAAGTACTCCCAGCGCAAGCCGGCAGTCACCGTCAGATTGGGTCTCACCTTGTAATTGTCCTGGAAGAAGAGACCGATGAGATTGTTGCGAAGATCCTTGCGCAAAGCCGAAGGTACGCCAGTTTGCGGATCGGATTGCGCGTTCTCCGCAACGGGAGCGTCGTTAAGGAAATCCCAGACATTGTTGAAACTATAACTCGGGCGGTCTGCCCAGAAAGGCGCATCGACGGAGAGCAATCGGCTAAACTCGCCGCCCATCTTTAAAGTATGTGCGCCGTGTACTTTCGTTAGCACGTCCTTGGCGGCATAAGTCCACTGGTCAAAGCCGTTAAAGGAACCGATTCCGTACCCCTCGAGGGCGCCATTAGAAAGAGAACCGACGGTGTTGAAACTCACTTGGGGAAGACCGAAAGGTCCGTTGGGATTGTTGGCTAAGTCCTTGTTGATCCAGCCTGCCGCATTCACCCGCGCTTCATTGAGGAGCGTCGGGCTGAATGTGTGATCCCACAGGACCGTTGCCGCGCGGTTCGTATACGTCGAGTTAAACAGATTCATCAGGCGGTCGCCATTGCCATTGAGGCCAGTGCTACTGTTCGGCACGTAGTAGATGCTGAAAGCGACGAGATCCTTGCTAGTAGCATTGAAATCGATGCGTCCATTATATTGCCGGTGGGTGCTGTTGGTGGGCTGTACGGTCGAGAAAAACGCGATGTCGGGGGTTCCGTTCAGGTTGTTTGTGCCCCCTAAGCCATCTCCACCAGTACCATAGTCTACCTCGGTACAATTACCCATGGCGTCTCTGTGATAGCAACCACCATACGCAGCGTCCACGTGTCCGACCCCTGCGGTCAGCGGAGAACCTACGTTTAGTCCCTGGCCGGCGATTTCAGCACAGTTCACAACGGGAGAATTCACTGGATTAGCTGCGTGTGCTGCCGCATCGATTAAGCCAGCATCGGCGCAGGTTTTTTCGACAAAGGTGCCACCGTTGGGAGCGACTCCTGAGAAGGTGAGAAATTTGGAAGCATTCGGCCCGCCTGTGAGTGCACGGTATTGAGGCGTTTCGTAAAAAGCGCCGCCAGTTCCCTGCCGGGCGTTGTTGCTAAGAGTCTCGTACGAGAAAAAGACAAAGAGGTGATTCTTGATAATCGGACCGCCAGCGCTGCCGCCCCAGTCGTTGAAACGATTCCCGTCTCGGATGTTAGAACCGTTGTAGCCGTTGTATTTTGTAAAGGCGTCCAGACCCGGCCGGTGCGCCTTGAAAAACAAGCTGCCGTGATACTGGTTCGTTCCGTTCTGGGAGATGATCTGAACCTGCCCGCCGCTGTAGCGTCCGTTTTCCGCGTCATAGTTATCCGTAACGATCTTGACTTCCTTGATGGAGTCCTCGCCGGGTGTGATGACCGACGATCCGCCCCAAGTGACGCTGGTGACTCCGACACCATCGATCTGGTAGTTGTTACTGCCGGCACGAGCGCCACCTACGGTGATCGCGCCGCCGTTTTCAATCTTGAAGATGCCGTCAGTCGCTCCGCTGCCGCCTTGCGACGTCGACGGCAAATTTTGCGTTCCACCTCCCGCGGCCTGCGAGCCGTCTCCGAAAGCGCCAGGCGCTAATTGCAAAAGTTGAAATGGATCACGCCCAAACGATGGAAGCTTTTGGATCTCCTGACTGGTCACGGTGCCCTGAAGGTTCGACGTTTCGGTATCGATTAGGGGAGTGGAATCGCCGCTCACTGTAACCGTGTCCGTGACTTGCCCGATGTCAAGTTGGACGTTCACGGCGTTTCCCTGTTCGGCGATCACGCCCACGTCTTCGAGAACCTTCTTCTTGAAGCCCCCCTTTTCCGCTGTGAGCGTGTAGTGGCTCGGAGGCAAACCAGAAAAATTATAAATTCCGCTATCGTTAGTCGTTGTAGTCAGTACTTGGCCGGTCTCATGATTGGTCAGCGTTACAGTGGCTCCGGAAACCAGTTCGCCCTGCGGATCCGTCACTACTCCCTGAATCGAAGCCCGGTACTGCGCATGTGCGGAGCACACGACCACAATCAAGCAGACCAACATTCCCAGCGCACGCAGGGAAATCCTAAACATGTTCATGGCGATTCCTCCCCCCGAACTATTTCCGATATGCTGTGCACTCCGAGCTAAATCGGTTAAGTACTCGTTTCGTGGGAGTATAATGATGCCATTTTTGAATGTCAACGATTCTTAATCTCGATGCTTGGTTCTCGAAACGCTTGTTTCAGCGCTCAAGTCTGGCGGGAGCGGCGACGAAGCCGTGAGCATCGCATCTACTACGGGGCATACCGGGCAGGCTGGTCTGAACTTGGGAGGGTCATTTGGAGCGATACATGAATGAAGAACCTGTAGTCAGCAAGAAATCTGCCGGCGCGCGCCGCACCCAATTTAAGCTTCTTATGGCGTCCCTTAGCCTCTTCGTACTTGTCGCAGCCTCACTCCTTGCTTCTCCTTCGGTGCACGCCGATTCGAACTACTACCGGCACGTCTTCTTCGATAACAGTCTCAACTCCACCAACTACTTCTACAGCCAGGGGCACGTCTCGCCTCCCAGCAAACTGGCGCTCGAAAATGGAAAGCTCCCCGTGGAAAGCGCCATCTTCCGCACAGCTCCGAACGCGTTAAGCTTCGAATGGCTCTCGAATCCCAATGGCGGCTGGGAAGCGACGATTCGTGTTGTTGACTTCCGGAACCGCCACCCCGTTTTCCTCGGCGACACTCTCTTTTTCTGGCTCTATTCTCCGCAGTCAATTTCTGCCACCGATTTGCCGCTGCTCTGGGTGTCCGACGCCCACGACAATTTCTCAGCTTCGCTGCCTCTCGGCAAATTCACTTCCGATATTCCGGCGAACAAATGGGTCCAAATAAAAATTCCCTTGAGTCAATTCCTCACGTATTCAATTCACGCGCTCGATCCGAACCAACTGAAGAGCATCACGCTGAGCCAAAATTCCGCCGATGGCAAACCGCACACCTTGATCCTCGACGAAATCAAAATCGATTTCGATTCTTTGTCCGCAGCCGAGGCCTCGCGTGCCCAGGGTGCGCTCTCCGCCCCACGCAACGTCACCGCCAAGGGCTACGATCGCCACATCGATGTCTCGTGGGACGCCGTTCGAAGGGACGCGCTCGAACGCTACGTTGTTTATCGGTCTTTCGACGGAAAAGATTTTCGCCCCATCGGCATTCAGGAAGCAGGCATCACCCGTTATGCCGACTTCCTCACCAAACCCAATGTGAAGGCCTATTACAAGGTCGCCGCTTCCGATCGACTGTATCGAGAATCGTCGTTATCGGCGGAAACCAGCGCCTCCACGCGCCAATTGACCGACGATGAATTGCTCACCATGCTGCAAGAAGCTTGCTTTCGTTATTACTGGGAAGGCGCTCATCCGGACGCTGGCATGGCGCTCGAAAATATTCCCGGCGATGACCGCATCGTCGCCGCGGGAGCCAGCGGCTTTGGCATCATGGCTCTGGTCGCGGGCGTCGATCGTGGCTTCATCACGCGCGAACAAGGATTGCAGCGCCTCACAAAAATCGTAACTTTTCTCGAACGCGCGCCTCGCTACCACGGTGCGTGGTCGCACTTCATGAACGGAACGACCGCGGAGAGCATGCCCGTCTTCGGCGTGTTCGACGATGGCGGCGACCTCGTCGAAACTGCATTCCTCATCGAAGGATTATTGGCCGCGCGTCAGTATTTTCACAGCGCAACAGAAGCCGAGCGAAATCTCTACACAAGAATCACGCGCCTCTGGGAAACCGTCGAGTGGGATTGGTATCGCCGCGAACCGGACATGGATGCGCTCTTCTGGCACTGGTCCGCCAATTGGGCCGCTCACATCAATCACCGGCTAACGGGCTTCAATGAAGTGATGATCGTCTACTTGCTTGCGATCGCCTCGCCCACTCATCCCGTTCCCTCCGATCTTTATTATTCCGGATGGGCTGGTCAATCCGAAGCCGCTGTGAATTACAGAAGAGGCTGGGGCTCCACAACGGATGGCGACCACTACGCCAACGGCCACACGTATTATGGAACCAAACTGGACGTCGGCGTCGGCCGCGGTGGCCCGCTATTTTTCACGCACTATTCTTTCCTGGGCTTCGATCCCCATGCGCTCACCGACCGCTACACAAATTATTTTGAAAACAGCCGCAACCTTGCCCGCATCAACCTCGCCTACTCGATCGAAAACCCCGGTCGTCACAAAGGATACGGACCCGACGCTTGGGGCTTAACCGCCAGCGACGGACCACGGGGCTATGCCGCGCAAGCGCCGGAATTAAAAGACGACCAAGGCAATATCACTCCCACCGGCGCGCTTTCGTCCTTTCCCTACACGCCCGAAGCGTCCATGGCCGCGTTCAAACATTATTACCGCGATCTCGGCGACCGCGTCTGGGGCGTCTATGGCCCGCGCGACGCTTTCAATCCCGATCACGATTGGGTTTCCCCGATATTCATGGGCCTCAATCAAGCGCCGATTACCGTCATGATCGAGAACGAACGCACCGGATTGCTCTGGAAACTGTTCATGTCGAACCCGGAGATCAAGCCCATGCTCGATCGGATAGGAAACGTCCCGGCGAATCGTCGCTAAAAGTTGGTGTTCGCTGGCAAGAAGTCACGAAATACGGCGTTCCTGCCGAAATGAGTGTGTGGAAAAGTCAAAATGCGCGTAAGTTCCGCAGCCGAAAGAAAAAACAGCGCGGTTGCTCGTCTCATCTCTCCCACGCCAAAAGAAGAGATACAAAACCACTGGTAATCAACAGCATCAAATTCGCTTATGACTGGTTGAAATTTCTGGAGATTTCCTGAAATCTGTCGAATGGACCGCTTCCCATCCGTCATACGTTTAGGCGTGAAACCGTCGACGATCACCTGAAGGAGAAAGCTGATGCAGTTTGCTCTGATGATCTACCATACACCGGAAGAGTTTGACATGCGGAAGAACGACTATAACGATCCGCATCTCGGCGCTTGGCGGGCTTATTACAGGGCGCTCGTCGATGCCGGAGTGTACGTCGGTGCCAATGCTCTTGAAGTGCCGGAGACAGGAACGACTGTAAGTCTTAAGGAAGGAAAGCGCCGCGTGCAGGATGGGCCCTATGCTGATACGAAGGAGCAGCTGGCAGGATTCATCATCCTGGAACTTCCTTCCGTTGACGCCGCCCTCGAATGGGCGGCGCGATGCCCAGGTGCATCGATCGGCGCGGTGGAAGTCCGCCCGCTGGCACCTGAAGCCATGCGCCGGGGGTTCACAGGGTGAATGGAAGCAATCAGGAGAACACCCATCGGGCTGTTGAGCGTGTCGCGCGCGAATCCTACGGCCGCCTGGTGGCCTATCTCTCCGTGCACACGCACGATTTGGCCAGCGCTGAAGACGCTCTCAGCAACGCATTAGTGTCGGCTCTGGCCCATTGGCCGCAAGACGGCGTGCCGCAAAATCCCGAAGCGTGGCTGATGACAGCGGCTCGTCGTTCGCTGATTGACGTGGTTCGTCATCAGCGCGTCGTGCAGGCGAGCGAGCCAACCGTGAAGCTGCTCAAGGAAGATTCTATGGAGACTATCGTGGCAGCTGAGTTCCCCGATGAGCGGCTCAAACTGCTTTTCGTATGCGCTCACCCGGCGATCGACCCCGCTATGCACACAGCTCTGATGCTGCAGACGGTCTTGGGCCTGGACGCAGCACGCATTGCCCAAGTCTTTCTGATCGCGCCGAAGACGATGGGACAGCGTCTGTTCCGCGCGAAGACGAAAATCCGCAGCGGTGGTATTCCGTTCGAAATCCCGCAAGAGCGTGAACTGCCGGAGCGCCTGGACGCCGTGCTGGAAGCGATTTACGCCGCCTTCGGAATCGGCTGGGACGATATGGCGGGCGCCGATCAGCGTGGGCGCGATCTGGCGGAGGAAGCGATGTGGCTTGCGCGGGTCCTGTTGCAGTTGATGCCTGGCGAAGCCGAAGTTCAAGGCCTGTTAGCTCTCACACTGCATTGCGAAGCACGACGCCCCGCACGAAGAGACGCCAAGGGCCGCTACGTTCCCTTGTCTGAACAAAACCCGGAGCAGTGGTTGGGTCCCTTAATAGAAGAGGCGGAACGTCATTTGGCCGAGGGTTTTAAGCTCGGTCGTATCGGACGATTTCAACTCGAAGCGGCCATCCAATCCGCGCATGCCGAGTGCGCGCGCAGTGGCCGCACCGACTGGGCGGCAATCGTGCTGTTCTACGAACAACTGCTCAGGATATCGTCCGCGCTTGGCACTCGAACTGGATACGCCGCCGCGGTTGCAGAAGCCAAGGGCCCGGAAGCAGGGCTTGCCGTTCTCGAATCGATTGACGCAGAGGCCGTCTCTCATTATCAGCCGTACTGGGCAGTTCGCGCCCACCTCCTGCAGCGTCTCGGCAAGACGCGCGAGGCCGCAGACGCCTACGACCGCGCCATCGGCCTGGCAGAAGATCCTGCCGTTAGAGAGTTCCTGCTCCAGAAACGCCGCTAGTTCTTCCAACTGTCTTCATTTAGAAAATTTCTGATTCCGTTTCAGACGAATCGCAGCTTCCTTGGAGCGGGCTGGCTTCAAATCCGGCCGTAAGCCTTGCGTAATCAGCCACATTTGGCCCCCAGCTCCTTTTTCTCGACTGATGTAGAAATCGCCCCTCCATCCCCGTCATCCATACAGAGGCGGCTAAGCGGTCACGCTTCGCCGTCCGACCGAGAGGTGATGCGATGTGCCCATTCTGTTTGGCAAGCATAGGGTTGATCGTCGCCAGCGCGACTTCCGCCGGAGGGCTGACGGCATTGGCCGTGAAGCTGTCTCAAAAGAAAAACCCGGACACGAAGTCACTCCCAACTCAAGTGAAAGTAGCACGATAGGCCAAGACCGCCGAGTCGGCCTGGCAAGAATCGCAAGCGAACAGCCCACGCCAGAGTTTTGAACGAAAGATGATCGAAAAAGGAGAAAAGTCATGAATATTACGAACAAGAAAGTCTTAATCACTGGCGCTAACCGTGGTATCGGTCTGGCGCTCGTCAATGAGGCGCTGAGACGCGGGGCGAAGAGGGTATATGCAGGAATGCGAAGCGCATATCAAAACGCCGACAAACGCGTGACGCCTCTGACGTTGGACGTGACTAATGCTTCGCAAATCCAGCGGGGGGTCGGCGATGTCGACACTCTCGACGTGCTCATCAACAATGCCGGCATCGCGATCTACGATGATCTAAGCAATTCTGATGTCATCGGGCAGCACATGGCCGTCAATTTCTTCGGAATGCTCAATGTGACCCGCGCTTTCCTGCCGCTGCTGAAGCGCTCCAAAGGGGCTATCGTCAACAACCTTTCAATGGTGGCGCTCGCCCCATTGCCGGTCATTCCCGCGTACGCGATTTCGAAGGCGGCCGCGCTTTCCATGACGCAGTCGCTCAGGGCGCTTCTGGCGGGCCAAGGCGTGACTGTCCATGCCGCCGTCTTGGGCCCCATCGATACCGATATGAACCGCGGCTTCAACATTCCGAAGGCCTCGACCGAGTCCGCCGCGCAGGGCATCTTCGATGGGCTCGAGAGAGGCGAAGAAGAAATTTTCCCCGATCCCGCGTCCCAGCAAATAGCCGAGGCCTGGCGCACAGGAGTAGCCAAGGCGCTTGAGCACCAGTTCGCAGCTTTCGTGCCGCCGAGCGCGGCGAGCGCTGCCGCCGTGGAGTAGCCGCTACGCTCAAGCGCGAGCGGAGCGTTCGGTGGATGGTCACGGTCTGTTCCAGAAAACAAAGGAGAAATAAGATGGCAACAAGCAAGGATAGTGACAAGGAACACGGGAATGGGCATCTCGCGACGAGCACACCCCCGATCGTGTCGCAGCAGGAGTGGGAGGCTGCGCGCCAACAGCTCCTCGTGAAAGAGAAGGCCTTGACGCGCTCTCGCGACGCGCTGGCCGCCGAACGACGACGCATGCCTTGGCTGGCCGTGGACAAGAAATACGAGTTCGACGGACCCAAGGGCAAGGTAAGCCTGCTCGATTTGTTCGAGGGCCGCCGTCAATTGATCGTGTACCGCGCCTTCTTCGAGCCCGGCGTCTTCGGCTGGCCCGAGCACGCCTGCCGCGGCTGCTCCCTGGGCGCCGATCAAGTCGCCCACCTGGCCCATCTGAACGCCCGCGACACCACGCTCGCGTACGCCTCGCGCGCGCCACAGAAGGACATCGAGCGCCTGAAGGCACGAATGCGTTGGAAGATGCCGTGGTACACCATCACAGACACCTTCGACACCGACTTCGGCGTGAACGAGTGGCACGGCCACAATGCATTCATCCGCGACGGCGACAAGGTGTTCCGCACCTACTTCATCAACAACCGCGCCGATGAGGCGATGGGGAGCACCTGGAGCTACCTTGATCTAACGGCGCTCGGCCGCCAGGAGGAGTGGGAAGACTCGCCAGAGGGTTACCCCCAGACTCCAACGTACAAGTGGTGGAACTGGCACGACAACTACGACGCCGAAGCTTCACCGGACCCGAAGTGGGTCAAGGTGTCCGACGCTGGAGAAGCCGCCTTCCGAAAGCGCGACGCAGAGGCGAAAGCATGACCGAGGTTAGCAAGGCAGAGAACAATGGAAGATGCAAGGTCCAAAGATAGTGCCATGAGATGAACCGGTTCCACGGCGGGATTAGTCCTGAGAAGTCTTAGGGTTGTATCGGAAGCGCGAAGGGCAAGGCGCCTGCACGAGCACGGTGTGTTCGCGCGCTTTCGATACAACGACTTGAAGGAAGACGATGGCGTTTGCGGCGGATGCGGGCTAATGGCTATGGGAAGTGTTATGTGGTCCGCCACATAAGACCTCTTCTGTGGCGTTTGACGTTATGTGGCGCTGGAGATGCACCGCCAGCTAGGAAGATGCACAGAACCGCCTCCGACGCCACATAATTCCCATCAGAGGCTTTGGCTTCGGGGAGTTCCGAAAGCCCGTCGACTTACGGTTTTGGCCGCGTGCAGGAATCCGGAAGGGAATCCAGCGCCCAGAGCTCAACTTTTCCAAAGACGAGGTTTCCCAGCCATTTTCCATTTTCACTGACTTTGATGCTCTGGTGCTGAAATTGTTTCCATTGGCAGCTGCGTGAACCATCTGACTCATACAGGCTGAAGGCTTGTCTTTCATTTACCAGCACTTTGTTTCTGGTTGTGTCTGAGCCAACCCAATAGGTTGGGTCCGTTGTGACCTTTCGTCCGGTCATAGTCTTAAGCTCATATCGCAGGAGGCCAGTTTGCGACGGAACGAACGCGACAGCACCGCCTTCGAAAGAAGCTAAGGCTAGAGTGGGAGTGCCGGTAGCTTGTACGCTGTCAAGGAGACGAGCTGAGCCGATTCTGCTCCAAGTATCCGTTCTCAAACCGAAAATCTTCTCCCTGTTAATAAGCCAGAGTTCAGATCCCTCGGGCGTTAAAGCCAGATCGTATGCGTCTTCCAGGTCAGCTAGAACTTTGGGTGGTTCACTCCTTATGTCAAGCACCTTGCCGTTCTCCTCATTGACATAGGCAATCCAGGTTCCGTCTTTGGCGAGGATCACTTTCTGAAGGTCGTACTTGAATTTCCCTATTTCCGTGTGAATTTCTCGTAAGCGCTTGCCAGACTGATGGTCCACAAACCGAATCAGACCATGCTGACTTGTCACCAACAATTGCTTGGTTGCATCGCTGTAGTCTGCCTCGAACACAGGTCCCGGCATAGGCTTGAACTGAGCAATACGCTCTCCAGTTTTGGTATCTCGCACCTCCAGTCTTCCTGAGGCCCAACTCATAAACGTCCATTCGCCATCGGGGCTGAAGTCAAAGGAATCTAGCTGGAAGTCGGGCGGCGTCTGCTGAATTGAAATCGTGTTGCCGGGTCCCAGCTTGACGGCATTGAATTGCTTTTCGTCTTGAAGAACCTTCGTCGGAGCGGGGAAGTCTGACAGCGTTGGCGGTGTCTGGGACGGAGTACTAAATGCATAAAAAAGCATAACCGCGCAAAGAGGGAGTTTCATGGTGTCATACCTTTAGCAAATTGATCTTACATTGAGCGGTTTTGAAGTGGTAGTCATCTGCCCTTTGTGAGGTGCTCACTGCTGGTTGACGACGTAGAGTTGGATCGCTCTTCCTATTTCAAAAAAGGAGTTCGACTCAATGTTCGATCAACTGTTCGTCCGTTCCGACGCGCTGACTCGCTATCTCTCGGCCCCACTCGTTGAGGAACGTCGTCAATATCTATTCCTGCGAAGCCTTTGATAGGAATTATGTGGCGTCGGGTGACCCGTT
>Ga0210405_10006130_pt1 | contig 10815 bp, 9 predicted proteins | sample IncBWH11MmetaG_FD_155492 | JGI IMG/M metagenome (GOLD analysis project Ga0210405, IMG submission 155492) | Forest soil microbial communities from Barre Woods Harvard Forest LTER site, Petersham, Massachusetts, United States - Inc-BW-H-11-M | ecosystem: Environmental > Terrestrial > Soil >... | reverse complement strand
GCCGGGACCAGCTTTGGTCGGATCGGCCATCACGACACTTTCGAAACGAATCAGCTGTTGCAGGGTTTCTGCAATCCGTTCCCGATTCTGCTCAACCGCATCGATGATCCGTTTTTCGTTTTCGTTATTCATTTTGTTTGTGCAGTTCGAATCAGCCTATCCAGGAGCACACTACCAATTAGAAAGATCCCCACTAACCCAAGCTGCCAAATACTGTTAATGTTCAACATTTGGAGCCCAACTTGCAGCGACGTGAAAAAGAGAACTGCTACCAGTGAGCCGCTTATCCCACCGGAACCACCAAAGATGCTGGTTCCTCCTAAGAGCGCAGCCGTAAGTGATAGTAGCTCAAGATTATCGCCGATATTAGGACGAGCGCTTAGCAGCCAGGAATCCCCTACCAGGCCGGCTAACGCCCCGAGCACACCGCTTAAGATATAAACGCCTAGCCGGATCCGGTCGACCGGAAGACCGATCAAACGAGCCGTTTTTTCATTGCTACCCACGGCGTAAATCCATCGCCCTAACGGGGTCTGATTCAGTGTAAACAGTAGCAGCAGAAAAATGGGCGCTACTAAAACCAAAGTATGCAACGGGATGGTTAGAATCTCACTTTGACCAAGTAAACCGAACGATGCCGGCAGTCCGGAGATCGGCGCTCCCCCGGTTAGCGCGAGGGCCAGACCATTGTATGCATAATAAGTCCCCAGAGTTACGATTAGAGGTAACAAACGGAGCCGGGTAATAACCAAGCCGTTGATGCATCCTAATATGCCGCCAAAGACCACCCCGGCCAGCGCAGCGGCAAAGCCCGGCATCCCAGCTTTCAACAGCCACGCGATGGCCAAGCCGGATAGACTGACGATCCCGCCAACGGAAAGATCGATCCCGCCGCCCCCGCTCAGGATAACCAAGGTTTGCCCAAGAGTCACCAATGCCAACAATGTCGAGAACTGAAGAACAGAGGTAAAATTAGCTATGGTAAAAAACGCCGGCGCGCGCACCGCAAAAACCGCCAGCGCGATTAACCAAAGCACCAGTAGCCCGCTGAATCGGATCTGTTTAATCGCAGCTATCATTTGTCGTGGAGCGCTGCCTCGCTTGCGAGGCCGACGGGTGGCGACCGTGGAGCGGTTGCGAGTTGGGCGTCGTTCGCGCTGCGTTCAGCCAAAGCGTCCAATATCAACACCCCGATCAGAAGGACACCGGTGATCACTTGTTCCCAGAGGGAGGGTACGCCAATGAGGACAAAACCATTTTGCAGCAAACGCACTAGCAGAACGCCGAACAATGCGCCCAGAATGTTCGCTTTCCCGCCCAGGACCGAGGTTCCACCCAATACCGAAGCAACAATCGCGTCCAGAGCGATAAGGCCGCCCGTAGATGTCTCAACATTGCGATACCGGGCCACATACAAGAACGCCGCGAACCCAACCAATAGTCCCGTAAATCCGTAGACAAAAAATTTCGTTCTGGCGATCCCCACTCCGGACAATCTGGCTGCTCGCTCGTTTCCGCCGGTCGCTCGGATCGCAATCCCGAGCGGCAGCCAATGGCTAATAAGCCAACCGGCCGCATAGAAAACCAGAACGTAAATCGCAGTAATCGGGATACCGGCGACCGTTGTGTTGACGGCTGGGCCGAGGGTGTCCGGTAAGCCGGAAATCCAACTTCCACCCAACAGCAGGAAAATCGCAGCGCGATAGACACCAAAGAGCCCCAAGGTGGCGATGATAGGAGGGATTTTCCCTTGGACGATCAAGGTGGCAGAAATGAGGCCGAGACCGATTCCAATTAACGGCCCAATTAACAAAACAACGCCGAACGGCCAGCCACCCTGGATACTCCATCCCACAAAGATTGCGCAGATTCCCAAGGCGCCGCCCACCGCTATATCAATCCCAGCTGTAGCCAGTATAAATGTTATTCCCAAGCTAATCAGTAACAGCTCAACGCTGTTATGCAGAATGGTAGTCAGATTTTCTGCGGTCAGGAAGTAGGGCGACAAAAAATGGAAGACGAGGGTAACGGCGACACAAGCCAGCGCGAGGGTTAATTCGCGCCGGCCGATTAGCCATCGTCTCCAGTTCATCCCGGAACACCCTCAGAATTTATACTGGTCGACGTTCTCTTTTGTAAAAACCGCTGGCGGACCGAGCAACAGCACCTTGCTGGCTGCATCATATTTTGCCGGCTGGTCCAATCCTGGCACAGTATTGCTTTCGGCAAAGGGCTTCCCGTCGATCAGTTGTTTGCCGGCCCACAACGTCAGATAACCGAGATCGCGTGGATTCCACAGGACGCTAAATCCGAAGGATCCACTCTTTAGAAAAGCGCGAACTGTGTTTGGGGAACCATAGCCGGTCCCAATTACCTTACCGATTTTCCCAGCGGATTCTATTGCCTGTCCTACGCCGGGACACGTCGTGGAAGCGACCGCGATTATTCCTTTAAGATCGGGATGCGCGGTCATCAGGTCCGTCGCCAGTTGAAAAGCCCGCTGCGCAGTCCCTCCGGCAAATTGCGGCGGTAAAAGTGTGATCTTGGGATACTTGCTTTTGACCCGCTCCTGCATAAACCCGATCCACGTATTCAAATTGGTGGCGGTGGCTTCGCCCGAGACGATTCCGATGGTCCCTTGTTCACCAATCCGCTTTGCCAGTTCATCAATGATGGTGTAGCCGAGGTCTTGGTCCAGCGCTTGGGCGACATAAACCTCACGGTCGCTCTTGGGCGCATCCGAATCGGAGGTGAAAATCTTGGCCCCCTTTTCCTTGGCTTTTTTCATGACCGGATCGATCGAACTCGCATCCAGCACGGAAAGTGAAATCGCAGCGACCCCCTGATCGATTAGTCCGTTGACGATTCGCAGTTGTTCCGCCGGATTGGTATCGGTCGGACCGGTGTAAACAAAGTCTACTCCGAATTTCGCCGCCGCATCTTTTCCGCCCTCTTCCATCGCGTTGAAGTACGGTATGCCCACGATTTGCGGCACAAACGCGACTTTCGGCTTCGTTTGAGCGAGTGCGATTCCTGCCGTAAACAGCATCAGACTTGCTCCGAGACAGACTGACCATTGATTTTTTCTGCGCATTTCTACCTTTCTCACTGTTGCTCCCCGCCATGGGATGTTTTGTATTCCGGCTCCGGAGTTTGCCGGCCCGGTTTCCCTCCAGTAATCCAACTGACTACCTCTTCGACATCGGTTTCGGAACGGCTGCAATCCGCTACTTTGCGACCGCGACGGAGCACCACGATCCGGTCAGCCACCTCGAAAACGTCATTCAGATTGTGGCTGACCAGCAGCACCGCCTTGCCGTTACTCCGAAGCTGTTCGATCAATCTGAGAACCTTCCGAGTTTCCGCCACAGCCAGCGCCGCCGTCGGTTCATCCATTATCACCAGCCTAGTTTCCAGATCGATCGCTCTGGCAATCGCAACGGCCTGACGTTGTCCCCCCGACAGTTCCGCTACCAGGGCAGCCGGCGATGGGATATGGGAGCCCAGTTCATCGATCAAGCGCGTCACTCGATCTCGCATTCTCTTTTTATCGAGGATTGGCACCCCAAAGACCGGCCGCACCATTTCCCGGCCTAGAAAAATGTTTTCGTACACGGTCAGGTTTTCGACTAAAGCGAGTTCCTGAAAAATAGTCGCGATCCCCAAGTGCCTGGCCCTGCTAGGGCTATCGATTGTGACCGGATTCCCTTCGATGGCGACCTCTCCGGCTGACGGCAAGTGTGCACCGGACAATAGCTTTACCAGAGTCGATTTCCCTGCGCCGTTGTCGCCGACTAACGCCACCACCTCGCCTAACCGAATACCGGCGTCGAGCCCCTCCAACGCGACAACCGCCCCAAAGTGTTTGGAAACCTTCCGAACCAGTAGCCAGTCTTTGCCTACAGCGCTCATTTTCGTAAGACCGGCCCCCTTCTCGCCCCGCGGCTATTTGGGTCCATATGCTGTCCATTTTGCGCCCTCTTGCGCCTCTTTGCGGCTATTCTGTCTTTGTGTCCTGTGAGATCTTCTGTCGAATCCTCTCCTGTTAGCTCCTGAGCGGCCTTGCGTGAGATTTGGGTCGATTCGCCGGATGACAGCTTACGGACCGATCCTCGCTGGATTAGCTGTACAGGGAGCCGGGTCTCGACTCGTTCAAACGGTTCGCCTGCGATCACATTTAAGAGAACTCTCGTTCCTTCCGCGCCCAGATTCTGTGCCGACTGCCGGACCGTCGTTAAAGGCGGCTGCAAGAGTTCCGCCAAGGGCATGTCGTCAAACCCGATCAGCGATAGGCTCTCAGGGATCTCGAGTTCCGCTCGGTGCGCCGCGTTTAGTACCCCGAGTGCGACGTAATCGCTGGAAGCAAAGATTGCCGTCGGACGCTTCTTTGTCTCAAAAAATCGGATCGCGGTGTCACGGCCGAAATCCGAGGTATACGGTCCGAACCGGACCAGTTGCGTGATCGGTTTTAACCCTCGCTCTTGCAAAGCGTTCTCGAATCCGGTGAACCTTTCCCGGGTAGATAATAGGTTCTTTGGGCCGCCAATAAACGCGATTCGCTCATGCCCATTTTCCAAAAGATGCCGAGTCGCCAGATACCCGCCAGCCCGGTTCTCGCTGAAAATTCTGGGAGCCGAAACTCCGGGCACGTCCTCATCAATTAAAACCACATTGCGATTTCGCTGCAGAATCTCTGCCAACTCAGGATTCTCTGCCTGATTGGTGAGAAACAGGATGCCGTCAAGCTGGCGGTTGCTCAGCAGTTTAAGATAGGAAAACTCTCGAGCCCGGTCGTTCTGAGTATTACAGAGAAGAACACCGTAGCCGGCCTTGAAGGCGATTTCTTCTACCGCGCACGCCAAAGTAGCAAAGAACGGATTAGAAATGTCCGGGATGATCAGACCAATCATCTTGCTTTGGCCAAGACTCAGGTTACGCGCCAACCGGTTCGGCTGGTAACTCAACTCCCTGACAGCGCGATCAATCCGGGACGCCGAGGCTTTCGGTAGTACGATATCCCCGTTTAGATACCGGGAGACGGCGGTCGGTGACAGCTTAGCAGCCTTGGCGACATCCCGGATAGTGGTGACTCTTTGCCGGAGCATACCTGAACCAAGTTCCCGTTTTTTGAAGCCCGATAAATCGGTTTAGTAAACCGGTTTACAGGTTTAGACGCGATGTGTCCCGCTGTCAAATTGCGATCGCGTCCTAGAAAAACGGCTCCGTAGGAGCCAAATCTTTATAGCGTGCGCCGAAAAGACGAGACTAGCTCCGGAGGAGCGCCATCTATTCGAGAACTACCTTCTGTGCCGCTCCTAGCGGAGCTGGTCGCCTTTTGCGTTACCGTTGCTATAAAGATTTCGCTCCTACGGAGGTGAATCGCATCAGCTGAATCAAGCTCACAGACGAATCATATATTTTCAACCAGGCTATAAATCACCCGCTGCTTCACCGCTGAATTCAGCCAACCTGCGGCAGTGATCACTGCTTTCGTCCACCTTTCATCTCTCATTTTTCAAGGCCACTTTCATTCGACAATTTGACACTAATACGTATAACTAATACGTATTAGCGAAGAATTACTGACCCACTGATTACTGCTTACTAAAGTCCCCCCTCCCGTGCGTCCCACCCAGAAAGATATCGCTAAGCTCGCCCAGGTCTCGCAAGCGACCGTCTCCCTCGTTCTAAACGGGATTAGTGACGCCTCGGTCCCGCCGGTCACTCAACGTAAAGTTCTTCGTGCGGCTAAAAACCTGGGCTATGTCCCTAACCGCGTTGCGCAGAGTCTGCGGACTCAGCAAACCAAGACCATCGCGTGCATCGTCCCTGACATCACCAACCCTTTCTACCCCGCCCTGGAACGCGGCGCGCAAAAAACTGCGGAGAGCAATGGATACGATGTGCTCATCTACAATACCGATGGTTTACCGGCGAAAGAACGGAAATGCCTCGACCGTCTGCTCGAAGGACGGGTCGACGGCGTGATTGGCGTATTCTTTCATCTCAGTGCCCGGGATCTGCGCCCCCTGCTTGAACGCAAAATCGCCGTCGTCCGGATCGAAGCGAACCCGAAAAAAACCGGACCTTGGCCCTTGGATAACCTCTATGTAGATAACGCCGAAGGCGCGAAAGCCGGCACCGCCTACCTCGTTCAACTCGGTCATCGCCGGATTGCCATGATCGCCGGTACCGGTGGGCCGGAACGAAATCGAGTCAGCGGGTATTTGCAAGCGCTGGACGAAGCCGGCCTCAAACCGGAGCTTGTTAGCCGCGGCGGCTTCAATGAAGAGAGCGGTTATCGCTTAACCAAACAAATTCTTTCGGCCCGCACACGACCGACTGCCATCTTTGCCGGGAACGATCTGATGGCATTCGGTGCAATGACTGCCATCCGGGAAGCCAAACTAACCATCCCGGAAGATATCGCCCTCATGGGCTTCGACGACATTTTCGCTGCTCGCTTTGTTACCCCGCCGCTTTCGACCATCAGCCAGTTTCAATACGAACTCGGCCGAGTCGCCTCAGAAATGGTGCTCGAACGAATCAATCAATTACCGCCCGAAACAGCCGGTCGCCAACGCGAGATGCCGTTTGAAGTTATTAAACGTCAATCCGTCTGAACCCTCTTCTCCCCAAGCCCCCAACCCGAAGAACCCCCGATGAACCCCACAGCATCCCCAAAATTCACCACAGAGACACAGAGAACACGAAGGAAAACAAAAATCCTCACGAAAAGACGCAAAGGCGCAAAGAGAGAATCAGGCAATACGTTCAGAAACCGTGTCTGTCTACCTGATCGTTCTGTGTTTCTATTAAATATCCCTAGACCTCGGCTTTCTCGTCTCCGTGCCCTCTGTGTCTCTGTGGTGAATTTTGCCTTCCTGTCCTTTGCCTCCGCGGATGGACCAATCACCTTGTGGTATCAGCGAGGCGGAAACCCCGACCAACAACGGATCATGCAGAAAGATTTGGTAGCGCCGTTTAACGCCTCGCATCCGAACACACCGCTTACCCTCGATGTGCTGGCCGGTGGAACCGGTGACAAGAAGATCCGGATGGCGGTCATCTCGGGCAAAGGACCCGACATCGTAATGACGCCTGGACCAAGCACGACCCTAGCGTTGGTGCAATCCGGCCACCTGCTTCCACTCGACGATTACATCAAAAAATATAATCTGGATAAACGGATCCTGACTCCGGTGCTTCGCACCGGTGAGTACAACGGCCATAACTACGCTTTACCCCGGACGTTCGAAACCATGGTCCTCTACTACAATAAGACCTTGTTCGATAAGAACGGTTGGGCGCCGCCGAAAACGATGGCTGAGCTGAACACCATCGGGGAAGCCTTGCTCGCTAAAGGGATTACTCCGTTCTCCGTGGGAAACGGCGATTGGCGGGCCGCTAATGAATGGCATGTCACCGTGATCTTGAATCATTACGCCGGACCGGAAAACATCTACAAAGCGCTGAAAGGTGAGATCCCGTGGACTGATCCGGTGTTCGCCGGAGCAGTCGATGTGCTCAAGGATTGGTACCAGAAAGGTTGGTTCGGCAAAAATTACTTCTCCCTGACGGGCGACCAACAAGCATTGCTTCTGGCTAAGGGTGAAGCGGGTATGGCGCCAAACGGCACATTCTCCTTCGATAATATGGTAACCGCATTCAAACAGACCGGCCAAGAACTTGGTGTCGCTCCTATCCCCGCCTTGCGTGACGGTGTGCCTTACCCGCTGTACGCCATCGGCACCGGTAGTACCATGTCGATCAACAAAAACTCGGCTAATCCGGACGCTGCCGCAGCGTTTCTCGATTACCTCTATTCCGACGATTTCTACGATCGGATCAGCAAAGATTGGCCGGGCGATTGGAACCTGCCTTTGACCTCGACCGACGAAGCGAAATTGGAGAAGAACGTATCCCCGATCTTCGCCAAAACGTTCACGGCGTTTTCGAAAGCCGTTGCCCAAGGCAACTACGGTTACACCACGTGGACCTTCTGGCCGCCGGCTACCGAAGATTATTTAATTCACGGCATCGAACAGGTCTGGTTAGGCCAGATCACAACCGCAGATTACCTAAAGAAGATGCAAGAAATCTTCGCCAAAGAACTCGCTGAGGGCAAGGTCCCGCCACCAGCGCCCCGATAAAAGAAAAATTTCACCACAGAGACACAGAGAACACAGAGGTTAGAAGCCAAAGATTATATTGTAATTTGGGTCTGAAAACGGGCGTCTCACTCTGCAGACTCTGTGTCTCCGCTGTTACATGTTTGCTGATAGGAGGAAAGCAAATTTGGTCCAAGCTCTCTCGCACCAAAAGTACCTAAGGATGCCTCGGATCCCCAACCTGCGTGTTCTCTGTGTCTCTGTGGTGAACTTCCGTTTTAGTAACTCTGCGGTCCCGTTTTTGTTACCGGCGCTTATTATCAATGCCGCGATCATTCTGATCCCGGGTCTGCTCACTATCGCGATGGCCTTCTGCGATTGGGATGGTGCGACGGCGCCGTCCTTTGTCGGCTTCGACAATTTCCGGACCATCTTCGCGGATCCGGTCTTTTTTTCGGCGTTCTTTAACAATATCAAGTGGACACTGATCTTCCTCACCATCCCGATCGCGATGGGCCTCGGCGCGGGATCACTATTGTTAGTAGCCAAACGTGGACGCACCTTTTTCCAGGTCGTTTACTTCTTACCTGTCATTATCGCGACGGTTGTCGTCGGCCGGGTCTGGCAGGGCATGATCTATAACCCGGAATCCGGCATCGTCGGCTGGTTGAAACTTTACGGCCTCAACTTGGCCGACCCGTTGACGCAACCTCCCACGGCTCTCTATGCGGTTGCGTCAGTCGATCTGTGGCATTGGTGGGGGTTTCTTGCCGTGATTTTTTTCGCCGCCTTTCGTCAGGTGGACGCCGCGCAGATCGAAGCGGCCGTAATCGACGGAGCGAGTTTCTTTCAATTACTCCGGTTCGTGTTAATCCCCGCAATCCGGCCAACGATCACCTTGATGATGATTATGACGATCATCTGGTCGTTCTTGGCCTTCGATTTCGTTTATGTCTTAACTCAGGGCGGCCCGGCCTATTCCAGTGAAGTCCTCTCCACGCTTTCCTATCGATACGCCTTTTATAATTATACCATGGGACCAGCAGCCGCCGTGGCGCTGGTGATCAGTTTCTTCGGCTTGATTGCCACGTTCTTTTACGTCCGCATCCAACAAAAGGAAGGACTCTAATGATCAAGAAAAGCAAATTTCACCACAAAGACACAAAGAACCCAAAGGTCCGGGTCGGAGACGTAACGTTTTGGCATGAACGAATTCCAAGGGCTTAACCATAGTCGATTTTTTCCGCAAGCGATCGTATGACCGTACGAAAAGTGAATTCAATACTAACTGGAGCCTGCAATACAACTTTGGGCTTCAGACCTTCGTGTCCTTTGTATCTTTGTGGTGAATATCCCTCTGTGAACTCGGTGTCTCTGTGGTGAAATGAATCAGAATCTCGGACGGGGCACACTGTTAGTGGCTTACTTCATCTTAGCCGTTGCCGCGGCGATCGCTCTGTTCCCGCTATCATTGATGGTGATCAGCTCGCTGAAGAAGAGCACCGAAATTGTAGCGAACCCCCTGGCCTTACCCAGCAGCCTGCAGTGGGCAAATTTCGCGCGGGCCTGGACCGATGCGCAGCTTGGCCGATCTCTTTTAAACAGCGCTGAAACAACTGGCTTCGCTGTCATCTTGATCTGTTCAACTTGTTCTCTGGCGGCCTATGCGCTCGCTCGGCGCACCGGTCCCAGACTACGGTGGGTCGGCGCCTATTTCCTCGCTACCACTACCCTGCCAATCCAGCTCTATCTGTTCCCGCTCTATTTCGGGTTTGCCCATCTCGGCCTGATCGACAATGTGTTCGCGCTGTCCTTCATCTATACCGCGGTTTATAGCCCGTTCGCGATCTTTTTGCTGCGGACTTACTTTCTGGCGATCCCGAGAGAGCTCGAGGAAGCCGCGGTTATCGATGGCGCCAGCCGTTGGCAAGTCTTCCGCAATGTACTGCTTCCGATAGTCTCACCTGGGATCCTGACCGTCGCTCTGATTTCCGGCCTCAACATCTGGAACGAATTCCTGATCTCTTCCACGTTTCTACAAAGCCACGACCAACAAACCGCCGTCGTGCGGTTCTACACCCTGGGCGGGCAATACAGCAGTGATTGGGGCGAGATCATGGCAGCCGCCATCGTGATCGTCGCTCCCGCCGTCGGCTTCTTCCTGCTCATGCAGCGCCGCTTCATCCAAGGCATGGCCGCCGGCTCAGTCAAAGGATAAACCTAAAAATGAAAAACAATCTCACCACAGAGGCACAGAGAACACGGAGTTCGGAACGGGAAGGTTTTTTAAAATCTACTCTCCGAAGCGCAACGAACCTCATCCCGCGATAACCCTATTTAACAAAAGTTACCGGTCCTAACCTCTGTGTCCTCTGTGTCTCTGTGGTGAAATTTTCTTATGTATTCTTCTCCTGATTACCTCGAACGCGTGTATGCCGGCGTGCTCGGCAAAATCATTGGTGTTTATCTCGGGCGCCCATTTGAAGGCTGGACTCAGCAACGGATTTTGTCAGAGCTAGGCGAGATCTGGGATTATCAGCATGAACGATTGGGTGTGCCGCTGGTCGTTGCGGACGATGATATCTCCGGAACATTTACCTTCTTGCGTGCCCTACCGGATCATGGTGGAAGCGCCGACCTGAGTGCCGAACAGATCGGTAAGAGTTGGCTGAATTATATTGTTGAAAACCGCAGTATCCTCTGG
>Ga0210405_10006129_pt1 | contig 10816 bp, 8 predicted proteins | sample IncBWH11MmetaG_FD_155492 | JGI IMG/M metagenome (GOLD analysis project Ga0210405, IMG submission 155492) | Forest soil microbial communities from Barre Woods Harvard Forest LTER site, Petersham, Massachusetts, United States - Inc-BW-H-11-M | ecosystem: Environmental > Terrestrial > Soil >... | reverse complement strand
TTCATCACTCCGGTTCAAGGCGACCATCATGGCAAGCGTCAGCAGGCTCCGAGTGTGGCATGGAAGGCCGGGGCGCGTCCAGATATCTCCCCAGGCGTTGCGAGTAATGAAGTCCTGAAACTCGCGGTTGAAATCGGTGGTCGCGGCAATGGATCGGTCTACGTGTTCGTCGCCGAGAACAGCACGCCGAACTTTCATTCCCTCCTGATACCGTTTGCTGTCATCCATGGGCGTCATCGATTCTTCGATCTTAATCCGGCGATCTCATCAGCGATCTCTTCCGGCCAAAAAGTTGCTCACCGCCCCTGTAAATGCAGCTGCCTGCTCGACATTCGAGAGGTGAGCGGCAGCCAGTTCAACTTTGTCGGCTCCCGGAATCCGATCACTCAGAAATTGAGCTTGCAGTACAGGGATAACCGGATCGCTTCCGCCGTAGACGACGAGCGTCGGAGCTTTGATACGCGCAATCTCTTTGCTTTGATCCATATCCCGAACCGCGGCACAACAGGCTGCGTATCCCTCGGGAGGCGTGTTCTTAAGCATTTGCTGGGCCTTTGCGACCGCGTCTGGGCAAGATGCGCGAAACTCGGGAGTAAACCAGCGCTCGACTACAGCAGCAGCCACGCGTTTCATCCCATCTTTGTGCACGGTGACGATGCGCGCATTCCAAATCTCTTTGGTCCCTATGCGAGCGGCCGTGTTGCAGAGGACGAGACGTTGCAGCCGATCAGGCGCGTGAGTCCCCAGCCACATGCCGATCATGCCACCCATCGAGAGCCCGCAGAAATGTATACGTTCGATGCCAAGCGAATCCAGCATGCCGAGAACATCACGCCCCAGTTGCTCGATTGAATAGTCCCCCGGTGTAACCGAGGACTTTCCATGACCCCGAGTATCGTAGCGCAGCACGCGGAAATGGCGTTGCAGTTCCGCCATTTGCGGCTCCCACATGGAAAAGTCGGTGCCCAGGGAATTCGACAATACGAGCATCTGCTCCTTGTCGCCGGTGAGCTCGTAGTGCGTCCGAAGCTTTCCAACCTCGATGAACGGCATTCTTGCCCTTCCCTGCAAAGACGTCGATTCTCAACGATTACTTTTTTGTGGCCGGCACGCGGCTGGCCTGGATAACCCGATCCATCCAGTCTCCGCTGGCCCCCAGGTAGCTTTTCGGATCGAACAAGCGATCCAGCTCGGCTGAGTTCAACTGCTGCGTGACTTTGGGATTCTCAGCCAGCACCTCGCGAAGATGCTTTCCAGACTCGCGCGACTTCTTGCTCGCTTCGTCAACCAACGCATGTGCGGCAGATTTTCCAATATGCGCTGCCATGGCCATCGTGACGGCTTCGGCAAAAATGAGACCGTTGGTCGCGTCTAGATTGCGGCTCATGTGCGCCGAGTCGATTTCGAGATGAGGCACGATTGTTGCCATTTGATGAAGAGCTCCGGCAGTCAGACGAAAAATCTCGGGCAGCGTTTCCCATTCGGCGTGCCAGTTGCCGAGTCCACGCTCATCTTCCTGCGCCATGGCGCTGAGCATCGTGCTGACAAGGCCGGGGATGCGCGTCGCGACCGCCAGCACGATTGCCGCGCTCACCGGATTGCGCTTATGAGGCATCGACGACGAGCCTCCGCGTCCTTCAGCCGCAGGTTCGAAAAACTCCGCGACTTCGGTTTGCATGTGCAGCGAAATATCGTGCGCCATCTTGCCCAACGTGCCTGCGCAAAGACCGAGAGTAGTCGCCGTTTCCGCGACGCGATCGCGTTGCGTATGCCACGGCATGGCAGGAAGCTTGAGTTGAAGATCTGCCGCGAGCGCCTCGGCCACCGGCAATGCCTTTTCTCGTAAAGCCGCCAACGTTCCCACCGCGCCACCAAATTGCAAGACGAGGACCCGTTTTCTGGTTTCTGCGAAACGCTCACGGTGACGAGACATTGCGTCCAGCCATCCCGCAACCTTTACGCCGAAAGTCGTAGGCAAGGCATGCTGCATGAGTGTGCGGCCGACGATCGGAGTGGAACGGTGTTTCTTAGCCAATTGTGCGAGCCCCGCGCAGAGGGTAGCCAAGTCGGTCTCGAGAATGTCGAAAGCTTGCCGTACTTGCAGAATGAGGCCGGTATCGTTCGCGTCCTGGCTGGTTGCGCCCCAGTGCACGAAACGCGCAGCCTCAGCGTCCTCTTTCACGACCAGCGCAGTAAGCTGTTTGACGAGAGGAATTGCAGGATTGACCGAATCGGCGGTCGCAAGCGCGAGCGCGTCAAAGTCAATGAGTTCCGCCTTGCATTTAGCGGCGATTTTTCGGGCTGCAGTTTCGGGGATGACGCCGCAGCGTGCCTCCGCTTGCGCCAGCGCAGCTTCGAAGTCCAACATGCGCTGAACGCGTGCGGCGTCGCTGAAGACCTCGAGCATTGCCGGTGAGCCGAAAAGTGGGTCGAACAAGGCCATCAAATTGATTGAAGTCCCAATTGCTGTCGTACTCTTTATTACAACCCAGATTTACCGCCCAGATTTACAAACCCAGGTCGAAAAATACTGTTTCATCCGGGCCCTGCAAAACAACATTCCATTCCAAAGCACCGGGACCGCTGGCGGTCTTTTTCGCGATTAAAGTAGTGCGCCTCGATGGTTCCACCAAATTGAGAATGAAATCCGATGCGTTGTGGGTATCATCGGGGAAATAAATTCGCGTCGCCATTCGCCGCACTACTCCTCGCATGAAAACTGAAACGACCAGATGCGGCGCCTGATCTCTTCCCTGCAGTCCTGGCACCGGCCCCGGTTTTATCGTCGCGAAACGAAACATTCCTTCATCATTTACCGGGACGCGGCCATATCCCTTAAAACCTGGTTCCAGCGGCTTGTCCTGAGTGTCTTCCGGATGGTCATATTTCCCGTGCGCGTTAGCCTGCCAGATTTCCAAAATCGCATCGCGCACGGGCGCACCGGCACCATCGAAAACTCTCCCTTGAATCGTAACTCGCTCGCCGGACACACCCTCACCAACCAGGTTGTCCTGGTTCAACCAGCGCAAACCGATCCTGAAATATGGTCCAACGGTTTGCGACGAAGTCGCCTGCAAACTCACTTATTCCTCTTCCTCCATGGGGGTGGCTTCGCGCCCGCGCAGAATGATATCGAAGCGATAACCCAGCGCGGTTTCCGGGATGGTGGTTTCCCAGTCGAAAACCGAAATCAGGCGGTTGCGGGCTTTCTCATCCGCCGTGCTGTTGAAAATCGGATCAAACGGGAGCAGTTGATCGCCCGGAAAATACATTTGCGTCACCAGGCGCGTGGCAAACGCCGGACCGAACAATGAAAAATGAATGTGCGCCGGCCGCCACGCGTTGTAATGATTCCCCCACGGATACTCGCCAGGCCGGACCGTGATGAAGCGGTAACGGCCCTCGGCATCGGTGACCGCCTGTCCGCATCCAGAGAAGTTGGGATCCAAGGGAGCTTGATGTTGATCCCACTCGTGCTGATATCGTCCTGCGGCATTCGCTTGCCATATTTCGATGAGCGTGTTGGCGAGAGGGCGACTGTTTTCGTCGAGCACGCGCCCGCTCACGACAATCCGCTCGCCGAGCGGCTCGCCAGAGTGCTGGATGGTTAAATCGCTCGCCTTAGGTGCAATGATTTCAGGTCCGAATAGTGGACCTGTAACCTCAGACAGAGTGTATGGAATTGGTATTGGCGGTTTGGTCGGCGCTCGCTTAATCGACGACACATACGGCGGATGCAAATGGTTTGGCTGCGTGCCGGGATAAGGCGGACGATAACCAGCGATCCGTTTCATGGTGCTTGTCACAGTTGACAGAATAGCGCACAAACCGCACGGCGAAGCGCTTGCAGCAGAGCCAGCTACTCAGCCACTGCAGCAGCTGCCGAATAAAGTATCTCCACGACGGTACAGTCGTCGTTTAAGGGATTCCCGGCGCAGAACTCCGAAACCGCGGAGAAAATTCCTTCCAGCGTCGGAGACTTGGCAGCAGCCGATTCCAGCCGGGAGTCTTCGAAAAAGTCTCCCATGGCGTTTTCGGCTTCGGTGACTCCGTCGGTCACGAGAATGAAGCGGTCGCCGGAATTGAGCTGGCAGCGCGCGCTTTCAAAGGTCGCATCCGGTAGCAAGCCCACGGGAACGTTGCCGTGTGGCGGACGCATCACCTCTCCTCCGCACACCAAGAGAGGCTGCACGTGACCACAGTTGACGTATTCCAAGTCGCCGTCGCGGCGCAGGCGCGCCAGCAGCACAGTGGCGTATTTCTCTCCCACTAGCTTCTCCGTGAAGAAGCGGTTCACTGCAGTAACCACTTCCAGCAGGGGCATGCCTGAACTCAGGTGGGAATAGATCATGCCTTGCAGAGTGGACGCGAGCAGCGCCGCGGAAACTCCCTTGCCGCTAACGTCGGCGAGGACCACGGCCAACCCTTCTTTGGTATTGACCGCGTCAAAGAAATCTCCGCCAATTTCCTTACAAGAAAGATTCTTTCCACGCAGCTTGGCAAAGGGAACTTCAGGGATCTTCACCTGCATGAGCCGCTGTTGGATGCTCGCGGCAATCGTGAGTTCCTGCTGGTAGCGGCGGGATTCTTCTTCGGCCTGCACCAGACGCGCATTCTCGATAAGAGACGCTGCTTCAGTCGCGATTGCGCGCAAGATATCATGGCCGACGCCGGAGAATTCGCGCGAGGCAAAGCGCGAATCGACATAGAGAACACCGGTTACCTCTGCAGCTGGGTTCGACGAGCCGGGGGCAGGTGTTTGCGCGTCACGCGTGGCTTGTACTTGGCGCTTGCGGAGCGGAATGCAAATCACGGTGCGAAGGTCGTAGGCCACGATACTCTGGCGGCCGGCCAGATCGGCGGAGCTGCCGGTGTCGGTCAGCAGAAATTCAGAATTCGAGCGCAGGGATTCTTCGAGCGCGGAATGCGAAATCGTTTTATCGTCGAGCAGCGATTCGCCCTTGCTGTTGCGCCCGGCCGCCAGCCGCAGATTGCCTTCTTCGTCTTTTAAGAAGACGTAGCCGCGTTCGGCGCGAGTCAGCCGCAAGGTGACTTCCAGCATCGTCATCAGAATCTCGTCGAGCACGCCGGCGGTGTTGAGTTTGCGCGCGGCTTCGAGGAAAAGCGTTAGCTTCTCAAGGTCCGTGGCTTCCTGCGAAATTTGAATGCCAGAAATCTGGCTGAGGAACTCGCGCGCCGTGTTCGATGTGCTGTGAGCCGGATTAAAAATGGCATAGGTGGAATCGCGCGCACCGAATTCCAGACGATCATTGCGCTCAAGCCGTTGCCGCTGAACGCGTTCGCCGTTGATAAACGTACCGTGCTTGCTCCCTTGATCGACGAGGAAGAATCCATCTTCTTCGAGCACGATGAGGGCGTGGTCGCGCGAAACGCGAGGATCGGCAATCACCAGGTCCTTATCCACCTTGCGCCCCACGCTGAAAGGAGTGCGGTTCAAGACGATGTTTCGCTGCTCGTTGCCTTGCACGAGCACCAGCGCGGGAAATACACCGGACCCCGAGGACTGCGGACGACTTATCGCGTTTAAGGCCATGGAATGTGAGGCCGCGGCACCCCCACGGCCAGCCTTAGCCTGGAAGTCCCGCCCCGTATAAATAATGACAGGAATCATACTCCAACGGGAAGGGCATTCGCGAAGGCCGCCATAGCGCTTCCGCTGAACGTCCGATAGACTGCCGCCACATGCCTCCGGAAGGGACAACTCGCACGCCGGTAGTCGGCGGAGCGAAGACCTTCGTTTTGCTCGTCTTCGTGTTCTTGGTGCTGGTCTTGGCCGGCGTTCGCTTCTCAGCCGATCTGCGGGGCAGCGACTTTCCTGATTTCTACGCTGCTGCACGGATGCTGGTCGCGGATCAAGGGGACCAACTCTACGACGCGGACGTCCAGCACCAATATCAGGCTCGCGACACGGGGAGAGCCGGAACGCTCTACATTCACCCTCCGTTTGAAGCTGTTCTTTATCTGACCGTGGCGTGGCTGCCCCTGAAATACGCATATCTGCTGTGGTCTCTGCTGAATCTGGCATTGTTTGCCGCTGGCTGTCGTTTACTGAGCGGTGAGGTGCTCCGCTGGTGTGATTGGCGGGTTTTGTTCGCAGCGTCGCTTACTCTTGTTCCACTGGTTCTCTGTATTCAGCAAGGTCAGGATTCGGTTCTTCTTTTATTCCTGATCATCCTTGCTTTCAAGGCTCTGCGGCGGAACCGCGCGTTTGCCGCGGGATGCTGGCTAGGCTTAGGACTCTTCAAGTTCCAGGTGGTCCTGCCGATGCTGGTGGTCCTCTTATTAACTAGAAACGGCAGTGCCAGGAAGAGCATGGCAAAAGGTTTCGGCTCGGTCACGGTCGGATTGGTGGCTGTATCTGCGGCAATCTCTGGATGGTCAGTCTTCCGCGACTATCTGGCATTTCTATGGCATCTCCGAGGGCAGACATTTGCCGGGATTTTCCCACAAGCAATGGCGAATCTTCGTGGGTTGGTCTACGTCATTTTTCACAACGATCTGTCGGCAGGGGCCATCGCGGTGCTTTCGATTAGCTCCATTCTGGCGGTGCTTATAACGGTTATCGGATGGAAAGGTTTTGGGCTTACGAGGAAACCAGATGCGAAGGCGAACGGTTCCGACAATTTTGATCGAGGCTTCGCCAACACGGTCTTGTTTGCGCTCCTCGTGAGTTATCACCTAAATCCGCACGACCTAACAGTCTTGTTGCTGCCGCTTGCGCTAATTCTGGATCGCGCGATCAGGCGAAGATCGCGTTCGGCGGACTGGGTCACGGCCTGTCTGGTAGCTGTTCTGTTTCTGCCTCCACTGCATCTGTGGGCTCTGCAGGCGAGGGCATACGTACTCGTTTCGGTTCCACTGCTTACCTTGTTCGTTGTCAACTCGTTTAGCGCATGGAAGAGCGAAGAGCAATGATCGGATCAGCTAAGTTTGCGATCTTCCCAAGTTGCCAGGCTGACCCCGAAAAATTGTATCTAGAAGGATCAGGGCGAAGACGACTACAGGCAGGGCGAAAGTGGCCAGGAAGGGCCACTGCCACCTGTTGAGCGCCCATGTTCGTGAGACAAACAAACAGGCAGCACTCAAACCCAAACTCGCGATCCACTGCCAGACCAAGGCGACGGTCCCCGCGACATAGAGGAACCGAACTCCGCGCGATCTCGAAAAGAAAATTGTTCGATCCCGCACCAGCACCAGAATCGCGGGCAGCAGCAGCACCTGGTTATATGGAGCGTACATGGGCACGACCAGCACCGTGAGTGCCAGAGCCAGAGCCGCGGCTCGTTCAAGCCCTGTGGCACTGCTTACCACGCTGCGCTGTCTCCAGAGAACAGTCGCAGACGCAACCGCTGCAACCACAGCCAGAATCGTTCCAGCATATGCCCACGGCACAAGTTCATCCAGCACAGACTGATTCTGGGTGTAGTTGTGGTATTGTCCCACGGCATCAGTGAACATGCCCATCCAGCCGGGCAGGACGATCTCGGCGCCGGCAAGCAGCAGCACCATCACCATCGCAAAACCAAGAACAAACCTCCACCGATTCCGCCAATCGCTCGCTGCCCAGAAAAGCAACCAGGCTCCCAGGCCCCATGCCAGTTGCGGCTTGATGGTTGCCAACGCCAGCAGCGCTCCGCCAACAAATAGGCGGCCACCCGCCACACAAGCGACTGCACCGGCCATTAAAACCGCCACTAGAAGACTTAGTTGCTGCAGCTTGATCCCCTGCACCGCCGCAAAGCTTCCAAGGGTTAGCGTGACACAGACGACAACGTCCGTTGCGCCCAGCGGCCACTTCAATACGCGCAGCCAAAGATGTACGCTGATGGCGGTCGATATGATTAGCAGCCAATAGAATGCGACCAGCAGCGCGGGAAACGGAACCCAAACGAGCGGCGCCAACAGAAACACCACGTATACCGGGTATGCAAATCCCTGCTGGTCCTTCGGATCATTGGGTCGCGCGGGATCCAGCCGTCGGCCGTAATATCCTTCCTGAATTTCGAGCGTGACGTCGCGGCCATACGGATTGCGATGATGGAGCAAAAGCTCGCGGGTTCCCCACCATCGAGGATAAAGATCGGAGAGATTCCCGCGTGGCACCTGGCGCACGTTGGCATCGGCAATCTGGTGTGCGCGCAAGATGCCGTTCACGTAGAACCACATGCTTGCCGTAACCACCGCCGCCAGCACAACAAATCCGATCGATCGGAAGGGTTTACACAAGTTTGCGAAGTGCGCCTCTCGGACGGGAATCCCGTAAACCGACCGCCCCATGTTACAACTGGTGAGGAAAAAGTTCCGTGGTAAAGCGAATCTCAATTTCGGTGGTGGTCGGCGTAGTCACCGGAGTGTTCTGTTGGTTCCTGCTCAAACATCTCCACCAGGGTGCTGGCGACTTCCGTTGGGCAATCCATTTGGCGGAGCGAGTTGTCGCGCACCAAAATCCCTACGACACCCCGCTCGAGCAATATCCCTTGCCAGCGGCTTTCGTCGCCTTACCCTTCTTGCATGTTACGCCGGAAGTCGCGGCCGGTTTGTTTTATGGGGTTAGTTCATTCCTGTTGGCGTTCGGCCTCGCCCGTCAGAGTTATTGCCGGCTATTAATTTTTTTTTCGTGGCCCTACTGGGCCGGCCTCCTGGTTGCTCAGTGGTCTGCGATCATCACCGCAAGCGCCTTCTTCCCTCTGCTATTGCCAGCAACCATGATGAAGCCGCAAGTAGGACTGCCGGTCTTCCTTACGCGGCTCTCCCGCCGCGGCATTCTTGCATGCCTTATCGTAGGAGCTTTAAGCATCGTTGTTCTGCCAAGCTGGCCGCGTCTGTGGCTCGGCCAAACACAATACTATGAGCACTTCATTCCGCTGTTGGTGTTCCCTGGGCCTCTGATCTTGCTTGCTCTGGCGCGTTACCGCGACCGGGATGCGTGGCTCCTGCTGCTTTCGTCGGTTATGCCACAGCGTTGGTTCTTCGACAGCTTCATTCTCTGGCTCATTCCCAAGTCGAGGCGGCAGATCGTTCTTACCGCGGGCCTCAGTTGGTGCGAGGGAATTTGGCGGTGGTATCACCTCCCGGATAATTTTACGCAGGTCGGAAGATGGGTTGTGATCTTCACCTACCTGCCGATGCTGGCTGTCGTCCTCTTCCGAAAAGAGAATGCAAAAGAGTTAAGCTGAAGATTGCGATGAAGCTGCGTTTCTTGATTTCTGGATCAGACTGCTGTTGAACGCGCCTCTCATTACCGAGGTTGCGACATCCACTCCTGCCATTATGTGCCACTCTCAACAGGTATGATGACTCCCTTATGAAGGCCCTGCTCCGAACCAGAACCATTTTTTTTGCAGTCGTCTTATTCGGCATTTTCGGTATGGCGTCGCGGAATGTCACCGATCCTGACGTCTGGTGGCATCTGAAGACAGGCCAGTTCATCGCTGAACATAGAAGCGTTCCGCATGCCGATCCTTTCTCTTACACTCGCGCTGGGCAACCATGGGTTGCCCACGAGTGGCTCAGCGAGGTTTTTCTTTACGAACTTCAACGTGCAGCGGGAGCCACTGGCCTGATTCTGATATTCGCCGCGATCGTGTGCGTGACGTTTTTCTTGCTTTACTTGCGATGTGGTCCCCCACCCTATATCGCTGGCGTGGCCACGCTCGTCGCGGCATGGTCCACTGCGCCGCTCTGGGGAGTGCGTCCACAGATTATGTCTTTGTTGTTGACGAGTCTGTGGCTACTCATTCTCGAGCGATCCGAACGCTATCCGAGAGTCCTCTGGTGGACCCTGCCCCTCACGCTTCTCTGGGTAAATCTGCATGCCGGCTTCGCACTGGGACTGGTGTTGTCAGCGTTGTTCCTTGCAGGAGGATTCATCGAGCGCGCACTTGGTTCCGCTCGACGACAGAGCGCCAAGCACCTGCGCATGCAGGCGTGGATACTGCTGCTCGACTTGTTGATTGTGCCGATCAATCCGAACGGACTGCGGATGTTCGTTTACCCGATCGAAACTTTACGTTCCGCCGCAATGCAGAAATACATTGCGGAATGGGCCTCGCCTAATTTTCATCGCCCAGAGTATTGGCTGTTTCTCTTGCTCGTGCTGGCCACGTTCGCTGCGATTAGCTGGTCTCGCGTTCCGTTACGTCCTCGTGACCTACTTCTGCTACTCGTCGGCTTGTATGCTAGCCTCGGTTCGATTCGCCTGATGCCTTTGTTCGTTTTGATTGCGACTCCTCTGATCAGCCAAAGGCTCGGAAATTGGCCCCGGAGGGAGTCGCAAAAGTTACCTTCTCGGCCTATGCTTGCATCCCGCGCTTCGTTCAACGCGGTAATTCTCCTCGCCATGGCAGCGTTCGTCGGCGTCTATACCGCCCGAGTGGTTTGGCACGAACCTCAGGCCGAAATGCAATCCTTTCCTGCCGGCGCCGTCAGTTATCTTCAGGCTCACCCCGTCGATGGACCAATCTTCAACCATTATGATTGGGGAGGGTACCTCATCTGGAAGCTTTACCCGTCTCGCGTCTTCATCGACGGACGGGCCGATCTTTACGCGAATTCGGTAAGCAATCGACAAGATGATCCACCACCGCTTGATCAGTTTGCGGAAACCTATCGATTCAAGGGCTCGTGGAGGCAGGTCCTCGAGCGCTGGAACATCAAAACTGTGCTGGTTCCAATCGACTCGGCCTTGGCGGTCGGTCTACGCAGCGCTCCTGGCTGGACGGTCATTTATGAGGACTCCCAAGCGATAATCCTTGTCCTTGTGGCCCCTTCCGCCCGGATGCCAACCGTCGGGGCG
>Ga0210405_10006128_pt1 | contig 10818 bp, 10 predicted proteins | sample IncBWH11MmetaG_FD_155492 | JGI IMG/M metagenome (GOLD analysis project Ga0210405, IMG submission 155492) | Forest soil microbial communities from Barre Woods Harvard Forest LTER site, Petersham, Massachusetts, United States - Inc-BW-H-11-M | ecosystem: Environmental > Terrestrial > Soil >... | reverse complement strand
GCTCGAGCGGCAGACGGCCCGATTTTGCCGCTTCGCTGAGCGCCGCCAAGGCGGCGTCCGGTACGGGCGGCTGCAAAAGCAAATCCGCTCCGGCGAGAATGGACTGCACCGCGGCATCGCCAGGCGTAAAGTGGCGCGCAACGCCTCCCATATCCATCGCATCGGTCACCACCAGCCCGTCAAAGCCCATTTCATGGCGCAGTAAGCCGGCAATGATTTTCGGCGAGAGCGTGGCGGGCGTTCCGGAATCGGGATCGAGCGCGGGCACGGCGAGGTGACCGGTCATGACCGTGCTTGCCCCCGCAGCGAAGGCGGCACGGAAGGGCGGCAACTCGATGGACTGGAGATGCGCGCGGTCGCTCGAGACGGCGGGCAAATCGAGATGCGAGTCGATGCGAGTATCACCGTGGCCGGGAAAATGCTTCGCGGTCGAAAGCGCGCCATTTCCTTCCACGCCGCGCACGTAAGCCTCGACGAAAGCAGACACGCGCCGGGGATCTTCGCCAAACGAGCGCACGTTAATGATGGGATTATCCGGGTTGCTGTTGACGTCCGCGACCGGCGCGAAAATCCAGTGCACGCCTACCGCGCGCGCTTCGGCGGCGGTAATGCGACCCACGGCATAAGCGTCTTCGGGATGTCCCGTGGCGGCTACGGCCATGGCGTGCGGAAAGGACGTGCCGTTATCGAGCCGCATGGCGGTGCCGCGTTCGAAATCGGCCGCAAACAGCAAAGGAGTGCGCGCGAAACTCTGCAGGCGATTGATCAGTGAGGCCGTAGCGAAAGGCTTGCCGCGCTCGATTCCGAAAGGGCCCAGGCGCGCGCCCAGCATGAAACCGCCAACGTGATTCTCTTCGATGGCGCGCTGCAGCTCCCGATATTCCGCGCTTTCCAGCGACGTGAATTCCCCATGAAACGGCAGCATCAGCAACTGCCCGAGCTTTTCTTCCAGGCTCATCTTTGCGAGAGTGCGCCTGACCCAAGACTCCGCGTCCGACGAAAGCCGCCGGCGAACTTTTTGGTGATCGGAGGGGCGCGATGGCAGCGTGCTGCGAGAGCGTGGCATCAGCAGGCACGCCGGAGGAAAAAGGTTGAAGGTGCGATTACCAACGGGCGAGCGGCCAATCCCTTTTGCTGCATGCGCGAGTTGCGGCGGAACTCACCTACGGAGTCTTCGCCACGCAAAAAGTATAAAGCTGCGGCCGATTTCGATACAAGAAACGCGACAGTCCATCGGGCTTAAGTGATAAGCCCCGGGCGTTTTGTGGAAGGTTCGCGGGCGCCATCGGCGCGGCGCCCGGTAGCCTAGCCGGGAATTCGGTAGTGGATCACTTCGAGTCAGGAATTATGCCGAGTTCCGCCGCCCGCGCAAAAATATCAGGAATATCCTCGCGTCTTACGAAGCGAAGATGAAACTCCCCGGGGTTTGCGAAGCCATCCGGTTTGTCAACGACGGTCAAGGTGCGTCAATCTTCAAGCTGACCCATCACAGGAAATGTCCACGGATTGCCCCGCGCCGAATGGGACGCTACACTCGCCTTGATGCGCATCGTCTCCCTGCTTCCCGCTGCAACGGAAATTCTCTACGCCGTCGGAGCTGGCGATTCGGTGGTTGGGGTTACGCATGAATGCGATTTTCCGGCGGAAGCGGCGAGCAAACCCGCGCTAATCCGGCCGCGCGTGGATCCGACCGCGCTTCCGGCGGAAATTGACCGGCAGGTACGAGAGCTTGTGGGCCGTCACGAGAACATTTATGCGCTGGATACGGAATTGCTGCTGCGGCTTCAGCCCGATCTGATCGTGACGCAGGATTTGTGTGACGTCTGCGCCATATCGGCGGACGATCTCGCGGCGGGCCTCGCACGCTTTCCCGCGGGCGGCCGGCCGCGAGTGATCAGCTTCAGTCCGCACAGCATGGACGACGTCTGGAAGGGCGTCCGTGAGATCGCCGCAGCGGCCGGATGCGAATCCGAGGGGCGCGCGCTCACGGAATGGCTGGCTTTGGAAGTCGCAGCGGTGCGGCAGGCCGTGGCCGAATCGTCGCCGCGTCCCAAAGTGCTGTGCCTGGAGTGGTTCGATCCGCCTTTCGTGGCCGGGCATTGGGTTCCGGAGATGGTGAGGCTGGCGGGTGGTGTCGACGTGCTCGGCCGGGAAGGCGCGGCGTCTTTTACGGTCCAGTGGCAAGACGTGCTCTCGGCTCGGCCCGAGATCGTTATCCTGATGTCTTGCGGCTACAACCTGGAACGAAATATCAACGTGTGGCGCGCGACGAATCTGCCGCCAGGATGGGAGGAAATTCCCGCGGTCAGGAATGACCGCGTCTACGCCGTGGATGCCAACGCGCATTTCTCGCGGCCGGGGCCGCGCTTGAGCGAAGGAGTGGCCTTGCTGGCTTCGCTGCTGCATCCGACGCGCGTGGGCGCGAATTTGGCGCGGCAATCGACGTTGGTGCGCCGGGTGACGTCTGGAACCGGTGCACTGCGCGCCAAGCCGGCCAGCTAGCGATCAGGAGGCTACGAAGGGCCCCTTCATCCTAGTGTAATGACTGGCCAGGTTTGTAGCATTGACCCGCGTGGCAATCTGCCTAAGAATACTCGCCCTATGGCTAATCCTCTTTCACACAAGCGTTTGGCTGTGCTGGGCGCGGGGAAGATGGGCGGCATTTTGCTGCGCGCCTTTCTGGATCAGAAGCTGGTGTCGCCGGGGCACGTCGCGGCGACGGTCCGACACACGGAGCGCGCCGAAAAGCTGGGCAAGGAGTTGGGCGTGCGCATCGGGACAGACAACCACGCCGCCGTACACGGCGCGGATGTGGTGTTGCTGGCGGTGAAGCCGATGCAGGTGGCGGAAGTCCTGCAGGAAATTCGCAGCGAGCTGAAGCCGGGCAGCGTGCTGGTTTCCATAGCGGCGTCGGTACCCACGAAATTCATCGAGCAGCATCTGGGAGGCGAGGTGTCCGTGGTGCGCGCCATGCCCAATACGCCGTGCGCGATCGGTTGCGGGATGACGGGCATCGCGCGCGGCACTCATGCCAGCGCGGGGCACGTGGAGATGGCTCGGGCCATGTTTGAGACTGTCGGGCGTGCAGTCGTGCTCGACGAGAAGCATATGGACGCGGTGACTGGGCTTTCGGCGAGCGGCGCGGCGTTTGTCTACATTATCCTGGAATCGCTGGCGGAGGGCGGGGTCAAGGTGGGGCTGCCGCGCGACGTGGCCACCCTTCTCGCTGCGCAGACCATGCAGGGTGCCGCGCGAACCGTGCTCGAGACCGGGGATCACCCGGCGCTGCTGAAGGACGGCGTAACCACGCCGGCCGGCTGCACCATCGACGGCATTATGGAGTTGGAAGACGGCAAAGTTCGCGTGACGCTGATCAAGGCGGTGGTGAAGGCCACGGAGCGGGCGAAAGAATTGATGTTCGACGCGGTGTGAAAATCGACGCCGTTCACCCGCTCCGCAAAGCCCGCCTCCCAATGCCGACAAAATCAGGTTAGCAACTGCGCTTGGGCTCCCGCGCTAGGCGAGGCCGGCCTTATACAGAGCGACGAGCTTGCCCCAGGCCTTTTCCGCGTCGGTCATGTTGTAGATCGGTCCCTGGGCGTCATGCGGCATATCCGAAACGCACCAGCCGTGCTTGGACGAATAGACTTCAATCTCTGCCGGAACTTTCGCAGCGGCGAAAGACTCTTTCAGCTTGTCCTTGGCGTCCGGTTGGCGCATGTCATCGTTAGAAGCGATTCCAAAATACATGCGCGCCTTGATCTTCGAAGCGAGCAGGTGGGGGCTATCGGGTTTGTCAGTCACCAAGCCGCCGCCGTGGAAAGAGCCGCCGGCGCCCATGCGATTCGGCACTGCGGCGCAGGTCTTCACGACTAACGGCCCGCCCATGCAGTAGCCTTGCGTGCCGATCTTCTTGCCCTTGTTGACTTCCTTCTGTGCGTCGAGGAAGGCGACGAAGGCCACGGCGTCCTTTTCCGCATTACCCGGCGCATTGATGGAGGCCATCAGCGGCATGATTTTTGGCATGTCCGTCTGAAAGTTGAAGGAGGAAACTTGCTCCTCGGGGATCACGGGCGCCTTGGCCACGCGGTAGAAGGGATTGGGCACGAGCACCGAATAGCCTTCGGCGGCAATGCGCTTGCCGATGTCGCGCATTGTAGGGCGAAGGCCGAAAGCGTCCGCCCAAATGATCACGCCCGGATGCGAGCCGCTGGTCGGATGAATGAACGCAGCGTCGCACATGCCGTCGGCCGTCTTGATCGTGACATCGGACTCGGCAACGGGCATCGCGGCGGACGCCGGGCCCGCGGCTGCGACAATGCCGGCCGCGACCGACATGGCAATGAAATCGCGCCGTGAGAGATCGCTGCCTGCCTCAAGCTGTTTTTCGGAATCGCGCTTCTCGTCGGTCATTGGCCTGCTCCTTTTCTCCTTTGAATTTCCGTTTTCACTTCGCGCAAGAACGCTATGCCAGCCATCCTCGATGTGTCAAGCTCGGATCATTGTGGGAAACTCGCCGCTCCGCCAAGCGCATGTGCCGGTGGCTGAGGTTGGCGGCTTGTGTTAGGATGTGCGGCTCGAGAAAACTGAAGCCATGCCCAGACAATACGTCCCCATCCTGGTGTTTGCCGTGCTGGCGATGGCTTTTCCCGCCGTGACGCTGGTCCTTTTCAAATTCATCCGGCCCGATTCGCGAGCCACTGGCGCGAAGCTGAAGCCTTACGAATGTGGTATTCCGGCGGAAGGCGACGCGCGCGGGCGGTATTCGGTGCGCTTCTATATTGTGGCGATTCTCTTTGTGATTTTCGACGTGGAGACGATCTTTCTCTTTCCCTGGGCGGTTTTGTTTTCAACCCGAGAGGAAGGCTACCGGCTGACGCCGATTTACGGTTTGGCGAGCATGTTTGTCTTTCTGGGAATTCTAATCGTCGGTTATGTCTGGTTGTACAGAAAAGGCGCTTTGGAGTGGGTGTAAGTACCAAAAGAGAGCACGGCCTTTTCCCGGCAGGATTTGAATGCCGGGAATTTTTTTGTGCGGTGCCTTGTATGACTTGTTTTAGCGGCGAAAGCTCAGCTTGGTTACCCGCGAAAAGCGCATCCTGTGGATAGCCCTTTCGCGGAGGGTGGTGACTTTCGCCGCAAGAGTGTGTTAGAAACTACGGTTCGAGTTGGAACGGATTTGTGCATGTGTGCGCGGGACTTTGCGCTGCGGGAGCCTGGTCCGGCGGACTTCAAACCGGGACCGCGGTTGATGCTTTCGCGCCCCCTTCGGGTTCATGGCCAACGATTCTGAGGAAAAGCAGCCCCCACGTCCAGCCGAGGCCGAAAAGCCTGCGGGTACCCCGGCTGCACCTTCCGCTTCCCCTGCTGCATCCGGCGGAACACCACCGGGCGAAGGGCCCGCCAAGCCGGCCGCTCCAGCGGCGCCTGTGGCTCCGGCGACGCCGCCTGCGGCTGCAACTCCGCCAAAGCCCGCAGCGCCGGCTGCTCCAGCGAAACCACCTGGACCACCGCCGCCTCCGAGGGAAGCTCCGCCTAAGCCAACGCCGCTCGATAACGATCTGGTGAAGCGCTATAAGGCTCGCTTTGGGGGCGCGATTGGGGAGGCTTTGCTCGACCGCAAACAGGCCATCCTGGTGATTGCCGCGGACCGGCTGCTGGAAATTGCGCGCTATAGCCGGGACGAGGAACACTTCGACTTGCTTGTGGATTTGACGGCTGTGGATTGGCCAAAGCGCGAAAAGCGGTTTGACCTGGTGCTGAATCTCTACTCGCTCCGGAAGAACGAACGCCTACGCATCAAGGCGCTTCTGGGAGAAAACGAACCCGTCGCGACCGTAGAAAGCGTGTGGCCGACGGCCAACTGGCTGGAGCGGGAAGTCTACGACATGTTTGGAATCGTTTTCGAGGGACATTCGAATCTGAAGCGCCTGCTGCTGCCGGAAGCGTGGCAGGGCCATCCGTTGCGGAAGGATTACGACATTCTGCAACAGGATGAGGCGTGGGTACGCGAAAACCTGGGCATCGAGAGCGGACAATAACCGGCGTGGCTGACCGATACAACGCGGCAGGAACGAACGTCGAGACCACGGTTCTCGGCGCGGACGAAATCATTCTGAATATGGGGCCGCAGCACCCCTCCACGCACGGCGTGCTGCGCGTGAAGCTGCGTCTGGATGGCGAGAAGGTGGTCGGTTCGGAATGCGTGATCGGCTATTTGCATCGCGGCGTAGAGAAGATCGCCGAGCATCGCAGCTATCAGCAGTTTGCGCCCTACGTGGACCGCATGGATTACGTGGCGGCGGTCTCGAACGGGCTGGGCTACTGCGAGGCCGTCGAGAAGCTGATGCAAGTGGAAGCGCCGCCGCGGGCGCGCGTGATCCGCACGATCCTTACGGAGCTGCAGCGGATTGCGAGCCATCTTTTCTGGCTGGGCACGCACGCGCTCGATATCGGCGCGCTGACGCCGCTCTTTTATTGTCTGCGCGAACGCGAGGAGATCCTGAAGATTTTCGAGAAATACTGTGGCGCGCGGCTGACCACGCACGCCTTCCGCATCGGCGGCCTGCAATACGAAGCCTACGATGAGCTGGAAAAAGACACGGAGCGGTTTTGTAAGGGATTCGATAAGCGCGTCGATGAATACGAATCGCTGCTCACCGAAAATCGCATCTGGGTGGGCCGCACCAAGGGCATCGGCATTCTTACGGCGGACGCCGCCATTGCCATGGGCGTAACCGGTCCGGTGCTGCGGGCGAGCGGCGTGCAGTGGGACATCCGCAAGGCCATGCCCTACGCGGCCTACGATCAGTACGAGTTCAGCATACCGACCGGGCAAAACGGTGATACCTACGACCGTTACGTGGTGCGCCTGGAAGAGATGCGGCAATCGCGAAAAATCTGCCTGCAGGCCATCGAGAATATTCCGGCGGGGCCGATTCTCGGCAAGGTGGGCAAAGTGCTGAAGCCACCGCCGGGAGAGGTTTATCACTCGATTGAGGCGCCCAAGGGCGAATTGGGCTACTACATCGTCAGCGACGGCACGACGCAGCCTTATCGCGTGCGCATTCGCCCGCCGTCTCTGATCAATCTGGAAGCGCTGGATCAGATGATCCGCGGGCACCTGGTGGCCGACGTGGTGGCCGTGATCGGGACGCTGGATATTGTGCTGGGCGAGGTGGATCGCTGATGAACGCGATCATGCCGTACGTGTTTCCGGTGTTGTTTGCGCTGGTGATTGTGGCGCTGCTACCGCTGGTGGCCGGCTATATCGTGCTGGTGGAACGCAAGGTCATGGCAGATATGCAGGTCCGCCTGGGACCGATGCGCGTTGGCCCCCATGGACTGCTGCAGCCGATCGCGGACGCAGTGAAGCTGCTGCTGAAAGAAGACATCATCCCGGAGAGCGCGGACAAACTGTTATTTTGGGGCGCGCCGCTGATCTCCGTGACCGCGGCGATGCTGGCCCTGGCGGCATTGCCCATCGGTCCTTTTTTTCAAATTGCCGACCTGAATATCGGCTTGCTCTACATCCTGGGCATCAGTTCGCTGGGGATTTTCGGAATCGTGCTGGGCGGCTGGGCCTCGAACAGCCACTATTCGCTGATGGGAGCGCTGCGCAGCGCAGCTCAACTGGTGAGCTACGAGACTTCTGCCGGCATGGCCATTGTGGGCGCGCTGCTGCTGGCGGGAACTCTTTCCACGCGCGGAATCGTGGAGGCTCAGTCGGAGGCCGGCTGGTGGTTTATTTTTGTGGCGCCGGTGGGATTTTTCATTTATCTGGTGGCGTCCATCGCGGAAACCAATCGCGCTCCATTTGATATGCCGGAAGCGGAATCGGAGCTGGTGGCCGGATACATGACGGAATACAGCGGCTTCCGCTGGGCGCTTTATTTCCTGGCTGAATACACAAATATGGTCGTGGTGGCGTCCATCGCTGCAACCCTGTTTCTGGGCGGCTGGATGCGGCCCTTTGCGAATACGCGAGCATTCAACTTTCTCGACTATCTTCCCCCTCTGTTGATGTTGGGGGTGGCTGGATATTGTTTCCGGCGTGCCCCGAAGCAGCCGGTGGCGGTGCAGAAGATGTTCATGGCGGCCGTGGGCCTGCTGTGCATCGTTCTCGCGCTGATACTCATTATGCCCTTGGCGGTACCGCGAGATTCCTTTTTGGCCAGCTCCAAGGCGGGTATCCACGGCGCGTTCTGGTTTCTTTTCAAGGTGGGCGTGTACATCTACGTGTTCATGTGGCTGCGGTTTACGTTTCCGCGATACCGCTTCGATCAGTTGATGCGCCTGGGCTGGCAATTCCTGGTGCCGCTCTCCATTGTGAACGTTATGGGCATCGGCGTGAGCCTGGCGCTGCATCGGCAGCTGCACTGGCCGAATTGGGTCTCCTTCCCGCTGGGAGTCGCGCTCACGCTGATCGCGGGAGCGTTTCTTTTGGCGACCGGGGAAAAGCACGAGCATCCGCGAGTGGGTGATGAGGAAGAAGAGGAGACGCCGGTCCATGCTTGATCAGGTGATCTTCTACTTTTTCGCGGCGCTGGCGGTGGTCTCGGCGATTCTGGTGGTGACGCGGCGCAATGCGGTGCAGAGCGCGATATTTCTGGTGACGGCGCTGCTGGCGACGGCGGGAATTTTCCTGAGCCTGAACGCGGAATTTCTGTTTATCGTGCAGGTGATTCTGTATGCGGGCGGGATCATGGTGTTGTTTGTTTTCGTGATCATGCTGGTGAACCTGGACGTGGCGCTGCATCAGGTGCAATTCAACCGGCAATGGTTCGTGGCGTTGATTATCTCGGCGGTGCTGGCGGCGCAGGTGGTGGCGGCGATTGCAGTAAGCCGAAGATCGCTGTACACCATGCCGGCGGCGCCCGCGGAATCGCTCGAGCCCAATACCGAACGCGTGGCTTTCTATCTATTCCACACGTACATGCTGCCTTTTGAAATTGCGTCGATTCTGCTGCTGGTGGCCATGGTGGGCGCTGTGGTCATGGCCAAAAAGAGGGTGTGAACGATGGTGCCCATCGGACATTACATTTTTCTAAGCGCGGCGATGCTAGCCATCGGCATCGTGGGCATTGTGACGCGGCGCAACGTGATCATCATCTTGATGTCGGTCGAACTGATTCTGAACGCCGTGAACATCAATCTGGTGGCTTTCTCGCGGCTGGTGGGCTCGGTGGAAGGACAGATCTTCGCGATTTTTATCATCACCGACGCTGCGGCGGAGGCGGCCGTGGGCCTGGGAATCATCATCGCCTTCTTTCGAAATCGCGAGACGGTATTGGCGGACGAAATGGACATTCTGAAATGGTAGGCGGCCTGCGCACTGGGCGAAATTGTGTCGCCGCTCCGGGGCTTGGGTTTGCTGGTAAACGTTCCCAGCGCTTCCGCGCTGCGCTACATTGTTTCGCCCCTTCGGGGCTCCAGCAAGACACAATCAGGCCCGTGAGCGTCGAAGCTTCAGGATCGGGCCATCGGGGATTGGCGCATGCCGTCTGAATTCTTTCTGCGCAACATTTGGTTGATCCCGCTTTTCCCGCTGGCGGGCGCGGCGATCATGTTGTTGATCGGCCGGCGGCTTCCCAACACCGTTGTGAGCTCGGTGTGCGTAGGCAGCGTGGGACTGTCCGTTATTTTTGCTTTTGGCGCCATCGTGCAGTTGATTGCGAGGGCTCCGGTACAGCGCGTGGTGGAGATTGTGCTTTTCGATTGGGTGCCCGCCGGCGCCATGCACATGATGTCCGGCCGGCTGGTGAACTTCAACGCGCAATGGGGCATGCTGCTCGATCCGCTTTCGGCCGTGATGCTGGGTGTGGTGACCGGTGTCGGCTTTCTCATTCATGTATATTCCACCGGCTACATGGCGCACGAAGGCGGCTATTACCGCTTCTTCGGCTATTTGAACCTTTTCATGTTTTCCATGCTGATCCTGGTGCTGGGAAATAATCTCCTGTTGCTGTTCGTGGGATGGGAAGGCGTGGGGCTCTGCAGCTACCTGCTGATCGGCTTCTATTTCCTGCGCAAATCCGCATCGGACGCGGGGAAAAAGGCCTTCGTGGTGAACCGCATCGGGGATGCCGGCTTCATCCTGGGACTCTTCCTTCTGCTGAACGCGATTGGCACCTTGCGTTTCACCGAGGTCGGCCCGGCCATCGAGGCCGGCGGATTCACCGTGGGTAACGGCGTGATGACCGCGATCGCGCTGTTGCTTTTCGTCGGCGCGACGGGGAAATCCGCGCAGATTCCGCTTTACGTGTGGCTGCCGGACGCAATGGAAGGGCCCACGCCGGTGAGCGCGCTGATTCATGCCGCGACCATGGTAACGGCGGGCGTGTACATGATCACGCGCATGAACGTGGTCTTTCAGCTTGCGCCGGTGGCATTGGGCGCGGTGGCCACGATTGGCGCGGTAACGGCGATCTACGCGGCCAGCATGGGCCTGGTGCAGAACGATATCAAGCGCGTGCTGGCTTATTCGACCATCAGCCAGCTCGGCTACATGTTTCTGGCGCTGGGCGTGGGTGCATTCACGGCTGGAATTTTCCACTTGATGACGCATGCCTTCTTCAAGGCACTGCTCTTCCTTGGTTCTGGCAGCGTGATCCACGCACTTAGCGGCGAGCAGGACATGCGCAAGATGGGCGCGCTGTGGGGCAAGATTCCGATTACGGCGAAGACGTTTTTGATCGCGACCATCGCCATCTCGGGAATTCCGCCGCTGGCAGGGTTCGTGAGCAAAGACGCAATTCTGGCGGCTTCTTTCAACGCGCGGCCGCTGCTTTGGGGAATCGGGTTCATCACCGCCGGGAT
>Ga0210405_10006127_pt1 | contig 10819 bp, 12 predicted proteins | sample IncBWH11MmetaG_FD_155492 | JGI IMG/M metagenome (GOLD analysis project Ga0210405, IMG submission 155492) | Forest soil microbial communities from Barre Woods Harvard Forest LTER site, Petersham, Massachusetts, United States - Inc-BW-H-11-M | ecosystem: Environmental > Terrestrial > Soil >... | reverse complement strand
CGCTTGCCAACAAGCTTGCCCGCATCGCCTGGGCGGTGCTGGCGAAAGGACGCGGCTTCGAGCTGACGAGGACCGACGATGCAGGCGTCCGACCCGCTTGATCCTCGCGCCGTGCTCGGCGCCGGCAAGGCGCGGCCTGGCAACGCCGGAGCCCGCCGCAAGCCAAACGCGACGGCCGGCCCTTGACCGCCCCTGCGCGCGACGCGATCGACGTTCTGCGGGCCGGGACGAAGGAACGGCCGTCAGGCACGAACAAAGGAACTTGGCTCGAGATGAAAGAGCCCGCCAATTGAGACGGGCTTTTAGACTATCGACTTGAGGTAATGAGTTCCCAGCTAGCTGCCTATATTTGACGAGTGAAATTCGGACAGCACTGGGCCATACCGCCATTCGCCAGACATTTTTGAATCGCCAGGCTTTTGGCCGCTTCAAAGGTCGCGGCTTTCCCAATTCCGGAAGCCTTCGTCATGGGACACCAAGACTTGACACTAATGTCTTTGGCGAACGCAGCGCTTGAACCAATCACAACAGCAAGAGAAACAACAAATAATTGCCTCATCTTTCTTCCCCCTGTGCCACTGCATCAGGTACAACCTATCCGAACGCCTCTTTCGTGACAAGCGAAGAGCAAATTATGACGAGATTCGTTACCGTCTTCGCGCTAGTTGCATTAGCTCCATTCTCTGCAGATGCGGAGGTACATATGCAGAAGGACGGAGTGACGCTCTCTGTGACGACTCTTGTTGATCGAGTCATCTTTTGCATTTCTGCCTTAGGCGATTCAAAGATTTCTTCTGAATTCGGTGTCGAGTTCAAGGCCGACAGACAGAATAGCAAGCTCTGGTCAGAACATCTGCCGAAGGTCGTTACAGGACCTCCATACTACTTCGATCTTCCGCTGCGGGTCGAATTGAAAACGCGCGGCAACGCCCAAGAACGACCGATAAGCTTAAATCTTGGCGCTTGTTCTTCTGCCGCGAACACTTGCGTGCCGATTACTTTCGAAGTCAAAGCTTCGACAGCCAGTCAGAGTGTGTTCGCATCAGATTGCTCCGCAACAGATGCGAAAAGCCCGCTTTCTTCTCGCTGAATAAGGTCGCGCACCAAGATCGGGCCTCCGAAGCGGATATGTCCGAGACGGGAGCGTTAGCCGTAATTCCAAGGCCGTCAGGACGCGTCCGCTTTGCCTTCGGGCGGCACATGATGAAAGGACGGCGCAATAGCGCCGAAGCCCCAACCCGCAGCGGCTTCAGTCCAGACATGAGCGGCGCAATCAATGGGGCATGTCCGCCCCCTGAGTTTGCAGTGAAAGCTATACGACCGTTCGGCCGTAGCCGAGTTCACTTCCTCGCCAGCCCCGCGCAAGTCGCATGCGGTCCGTGCCACTCGTCGTTTCCCATGCAGATGGTAAGCTGCTCTTTGCAGTCAAAGTTCGATTTGTCCTTGGCCCGGAATTGCAGACAGTACTCGTATGCTCGTCCACAGGATCTTGGGCAGTTGAGTTGTTCAGTGGGTTGCGCCCGCACCGAAGCGGCGGAAGCAAGAAGCGCCACAGCTGCAACTTTGAGCGCCCTGCTCATACTTCGTCCCTCCAATTACCCCTCCCGGGCGAGTCATAGATGGCCGACAAACGGCGGTGAATAGGCGGATGTGAGGTCGGCGCGGTCGACGTCCGCCGCATCCGACATCGGTCCTCGGTCAGATGAGTCTTATTATCCAGGTTGGGCCAATAGGCGACTATGAGATCGCGATGGCAATTGCCCTTCAGATCACCGGCGCAAGCAGCCGCAGCGCCGCAGCTCGAACTGGCTGCGGTAGAACTCAATCAGCGGCCGAGTCGCGTCAAGATCGGAACGACAGCGGAGCTCGGCCACGGTTGGACGATCGCGTCGCGGTGCCGCTCCCAGTCGGCAATCTTCTCCACGTGCATAGCGGCCCGAAGGAATCACCCAAGGCGGCAGATCGAGGGTGCGCGTATCCTCGTCGACGGCAACGCAGGCGCATAGGCGCCGTCGATCAGCACGCCATAGAACCTCTTCTTCTTCAGCGTCGGTAAACTTGCTTCCAGCGCATCGAACGCGGCCGGGATCGGCTGGCCGCGCTCACCGCTGACGTAGATGACCTCGGAAGCCACCGAATTCACTATCCGGTCGTTGTTCGACGATTGGTCAGCCATGATAAGGCTCGCCATGTTCGGCCTGGTTTGGCTGAGAATCCCCGGACAGAAGGTAAAGAAGAGAATTCCGTCTTTGCTTTCCGTGAACTCGGATGAACGGCCGCGCTTTCGCAGAAGCGGGCATAGTGCATGGCCAACTTCTTGCAATCGATGAGCGTCAAACAACCAGACGACCCAGAGCCAAGGCAGACCTCGCGTCGGGTCAGGAGAGCTCGCCTTTAGGATGCGAGCAACACCGGGACGTCTCTTGATTTTGTGCGATCTCCGTGGTAACTACGTTTCATGATCAACATCGTGCGCATCGTGACCCGTAAACACATGACCCGCTCTCGCTGGGCCGTGGAAGGAGTCGTGCGCTAGGAATTCGACGACGCGATCTTTTCACCAGGCCCCGCCGGCATCGGACGGGGCCTTTTGTTTGGCCACGCTCCCTGCCGGCACAACAGCAGGAGCATCCGATGCCACCCCAACAGACGAACCTCACATCCGAGACTGGGCGCGATGCCGTAGGGCTCCGCCTCGACCTTGCCGTCGCTCTGGCGAAGGACGCCACGGGCGACGCTTTGGCCGCGGCACGCCCTGACGCCTCCATCGCGGCGCTGAGAGACGCTTTCTCGGAAAAGGAAGCGGCTGGACCAGCCGCATCGACGCGGAGCGTCTTGAGTTTGCTCCAGGGATATTGGCGTGCGTTTCAGGACCGGCGCCAACGCGAGAGGTTGCGAGTCAGCTTGCACGACCTGAGTGACAGAGAGCTGATGGATATCGGCCTGACACCCGGTGACATCGACTACATCGTCGCTCATCGAGCTATTGAAAGGCTCAGAGATGGCACGACGTATCTATGGATGTCTCGTGGTGTGATGTAACTGATGGGCAAGTCATCGCCAATTCTGCACGTCGTACTGGCAGGCCGTAGGGCGGATCAGCGAAGCGTGATCCGCCACTTTTCTACAATCGTCGTAAAATGGCGGATTACGCCAACGCCGATTCCGCCCTCGATCTGCGATCGCGACCAACACCACTTGCCAATAGTGCCGTCTTTTTCGTCCGCTACGTTTTCACACAGCCAGGGTCATTCGCGTCGATTTGGCCCCGCGCCAGCGGCTTCCGGTCTACCCCAGACAGCCGACATATGGACGGACATTGGATTTCGTCGGTAAGGGCCAACCACGTCGTTCTCGCGGGCCGCCTGTCATTTCCGGTGTTCCCTAATGAAAAGACATTCTCGGGAGCCGTCGGCATGTCTCAAACGGGCCCAACAGCGGAAGTAAGCTTTCCGCATTCGTTGGCGAACTCCAACGTCTTATGGTGCAGTTTTCGATGCCTACGACAACGACGGCATCGCCCACACCCCGGTCAATAAGGCTTCAGCGCAGATCGCTGATCCACGAGCGTGGATCGATGAAAGCGTCGCAACTCGGTCCACGCTTGGACGACCTTGCGTCGAAAGATCGACCAATTTTCGACGCGGATCGAGCGCGGCGTTAACGCCTTGTTAACGCTCTTAGCTCAATTTTGAAATGTTCGTGTCCGGACAAGGGCCTCTCTGCGGCAAGCGCATAATCCGGACGGCCGCGTTCTTGATCGTGCAACCTGGGGCGGCGGGCAAATGCCCGCGGGGGCTCAAGGGGCGACGATATGTGTGGGCGTGAGGTTCGGGCCGAAGCACCGCTGCTTTCGGCTCTGATGGCGTTCGTCATGACCATCGTCGGTGCGGTGAGCATCGGTCTCCCAGTCGCGCTGATCATCATCCTGATCTGTTCCTGATGCCGCTCGGCGTCATGATGAGCCGCTCAGCCGCCGCACGGCCCCAAAATCGTCACAAAAACGCCGCCCCTCGTCCGCTGGCGCCACGATCGGTGAACGCGACGCGTCACCTTTGTGATGATCGCGTCATTGAATTGTTTTAGTCTACTACCGCGTGTTGTGGGCGTTCAGGGCAGCGCGGTGACGGTCCCGGATCAACCGGCCGAGAAAAACAAGGGCGCCACGCCGAGACGGCGCATCCTGGCAGCAATCTCCGTCGCAGCCGTTTCCGTGGTTGCGCGGCTGCGCCGTTATTCTTCGGTGCTCAAGCGCGCGGCGCTGTCAATTTCTCTAATATCGCTGGCCTTCTCGGGCGTCAGTCTCTACGAGACGGTTCTCAAGCAGCCTAGTCTGCAGATCCTGGCCGGATGCAATTGGGAATACGGCCGCGGACCCGGCTCCTATGACGAGTTCTTCGTCGTTCCCATCACCGTCGCAAATCATGGGGCGCGCGCCGGCGCGGTGCTCGCCATCGAGCTCACGGCCAGCAATGGCGAGCAGTCGAAGGCCTTCGTCGCCCGCTTCACCATCGAAAACCTCGACGAGAAACACCGCCGGCTGTTCGCACCGCTTGCGGTTTCCGGACACGACTCGGAGACCGCGTCGATCATTTTCACGCAACAACATCTGACGACGACGCCCCTCGTCCACGATGACGGCCGCTTCCGGGTCTCGCTGAAGCTTACGACGGCGCTTGACACGTCGTACGGCGTCATCGACCGCATGTTTGCTCCCTCGCCTCCGGAGGCGCGGTTCGAGATCCGTCTTGCCGAATTCGATATCGGGGCGATCCTGAGTGGTACGAATGCGAGCCTGGATGCCTGCGGCTCGACGCTGCAGGGTGCGCCGTGACTGCCTGGAGATGAAGCGATGAAGTCAACATGGGTCAATGCGGCGATCTTGACGATCGGGTCGGCTCTGCTCCTTGCCGCGCCGTCTGCGGCGCAGAGCCCGGTCGGTCTCAAGGTCAGATTCTGCTCGAAGGCCAATCCCAATGGGCCTGCGATCACCGGAACGCTGGTCGGCAATGACAGCACGACCTACTACAAGGTGTTCACATCCGACTTCGGCGAAATCACGCTTCGGCGGGCGGATGTCCAGGAATGTGGTCAACACGTCGTCTGCCCAGCAGGACAGGAGGCGGGACCGGCGGGCTGTTCCTGTCCGGCTGACCAGATCATGCAGGACGGTCACTGCATCTCCCGCCCGGCGCCCGTCACCGCGAATGCGCCGGTCACCGATCCACCGGTAGCTGCCAATGCGCCGGTCGCCGCAAACACGCCGTTGGCCACCAATGCGCCGGCGACCGCGTGCCGGAGCTTTGAGGATCTTGCGATCCAAGGGTCCGGCACCGTCGGGCTCAGCGTCATGCCTTTTCTGATCCAGGGCTTTGCCAATGCCAACGGAATGCGGGTCAGCCGCGGCAGCGACGCTCAGAGCCAGACGCGAACCTACCAACTGCAGGGGGGCAATCCCGACGCTGCGTGCTTTCGCATCACTGTGCGTTCGACGGGCTCGGACACCGCCAAGGATGCGATCGTGGACAAGGCTGCACAGATCGGCATGTCGTCGCGGATCTACACCGACAACGAGATCCAGGTGCTCACCAGGGCGGCCGGAAACGCGCCGGCCGCACGCAGCGAGATCGAACAGGTCGTGGCGCTCGACGCGGTCGTCATCGTCGTCAACAAGCAGAACCCGGTCGTCTCTTTGGGCTTATGCCAGATCGCCGAGATTTTTGCCGGTCGAATTCGCGACTGGCGCGAGGTCGGCGGCCGGCCAGGAGCAATCAATCTTCAAGTTCGCCTTGGACCGTCCGGCACCTTCGAGACGTTTCAGGCGCTCGTCATGAAGGCATGTGGGGTCGAGCTGGCGCAAACCATCGCCTTCTCGCACGGATCGTACGCGGCCCTGCTGGCTGCTGTCGCCGCCGACGAAAAGAGCATCGGCTTTGCACCCGAGGCTCTCGTCGCCGCAAACGTGAACCCGCTGCGGCTGCGAGGCGGATGCGGCATCGAGCAGACCGCCAGCGCATTCAGCATCAAGACCGAGGACTATCCGCTCGCGCGGCGGCTGTTCATCTTCACGCCCTATCCGCTCGAGGGCTATGCGCGGCGTCTGCTGAATTTCATCAAGGCGGACGATCGGGCCGATGACGCACTCTCTCTACCGCTGCCCGAACCCGGTGGAGACGAGGCTTCGCATGCCGCGACCGATCAGAAGATTGAAACCGCGTGGGACAATCATGCGATCAGCGAGCACCTGCACGAGACCGATGCCGATCCGCTGGCGCGCCGCAGGTTCGCCGAACTCGCGGCGCGGACCGAACGGGTATCGCTGACGTATCGTTTCACATCCGGCTCGGAGGAACTCGATACCAAGGCGCGTCAGGACGTTCAGCGCCTTGCGCGCTATCTCCAGAAGAGCCCGACGACGGCATCACAATTACTGCTGGCCGGCTTCACTGATGATGTCGGCAGCGCGAGCGCCAATCTTGAATTGGCCCGGAAGCGCGCGGATTCGGTGCGCCGCGAGCTGGTCGCGCTCGGCGCACAACGTTACGCGAAAAACATCGAGATAGAGGGATTCGGAAAGGTCCTTCCAGTCGCCTGCAACGACACCGAACTCGGCCGACAAAAGAACCGTCGCGTCGAAGTGTTCATCGAGCGGTGAGCCAAAGCGAGGCAAGAGTCGGGTCATGGTGGCGCCGAGTCGATAGGATGGTATCAATTCAGTCAAACGCAATTCGGCCAAAGGGCCGCTCAGGGTCAGACTCGGAATAGCTCGCGACGAGCATAGCGGGTCCGCTTCACCCCGAGCAGCTGACGCGTGGGGAGACGTTGGACGAGGTCATCGTCGGGGCCAATTCCGGACTGATGCGCCGTAGCAGATTTCCTCAGAATTACACTTTTTGCCTGGTCGCCGACGCGCTTTGTTAAGCCGGCTTTAACGACGCGGGTGGTAGCGCGATAGGCAGGTGCCGGGGCATCGTGTATGAGTACGCTTCGTTTCGCTTTGGTGGTTGCCGGCCTGTTCGGGCTGACCTTCGTGGGTGTCGCCTGGGTCAGGATGGGTTTCCCGGTCGTGACGGTTGGCGTCGCGCCGCTGAAGCCCGACGCACGCATCCCAACTTTCGATGAGGCGGTAAAGAAGGGCATTCGCCAGGATTGGGTGAATTCAAAGACGACTCAGAGCGATGGCAACGCCGAGCGCGACAAACTTCGCCTTGATCTCCTGCAGGCATCAACCGCCTATAAAATGTCGCCGTGCGACGACACGATGAAGAAGAACTTGGTCGCCGCGTTGTTAAGTTACGTCACGGCGTGGTCCGACATGGCGTTTTGCAAACCCGGGGTTGGCGGCTGCCCCAGCAATAGCGATGAAAGGCTCGACACGGCTGCCGCCGCCTTCAAAACGCCCGCCGACATGAACATGCACAAGGTGCTGCGCGAAGCGATTCGCCAGGGCGGCATCTCGCGCGAAGATTTCCCAAGCGCGATCCGTCGCCATGTTTTTCTGATGAGCGGCAGTCCGCCCGCCGAGCCCGAGGCTGCGTGCCACGCCGCCCGCAGCGCGGCCAATCGGCAATGAAGGCGGTCCTGTTTATCATCTGTGGCATCTGTCTTGCGAATATCGTTATGGCCACGTTTATCTGGCCTCCAACGACCAAGGCTTTGGGTACGCCGGCGCCGGTCGTCAATGCCGCTACCCTGCAGGGCCTGGACCCTTGGATGGTCAACGAGCGCTACAACGTGCCGAACCGCGAGCGTACCCGCAAGGCAACGCTGGAGACTCTCGACAAACCTTGGGCAAGCTACTGCACCACCGAGGGCCACGAGTTTCTCATCCGCGCCATCAATTATTACTATAGCCAGCGCGGTGCCGAGGCATGGAGCTACGGGCATACGTACGGCGAGGTTGCTAGGCGCTTTGCGGTCAAGGCCTGGACCACACCCGATGATGATCGCATCGAGCGCCTGATGGGTGAGACCTACAGCCGCGGCTATTTCTCACTCGACGAACTGCGGTCCGCCGCGCGCGAAACGCTGGCGGCGCAGCTGAGGGGCGTGCATGTCAGCGCCAATCCCTGCGCACGCTGACGGTGCACGTCCTCGCGCAGACTGCTGTTGCGGCGGGTCAACGTCCGTTCAGCGTGTGCGCCGTGAAAAGGCCGCGCTTTCCGTGGGTGCAAGTCCCACCCGGCAACCGCTCCAGCCGGAAGCAACTGGACGCGGTCGTGGAGGATTTCGATTATGCGCCGCCCGACTGCGAGAGTTCGCGTGTGGCCCAAATCCGGATTGCAACGGAGGTGGCGGAGATTTGTCGATCCCAGGCCGGCCGGAGGATCGCAATCAGTTCGCACGGCAATGTGATCGGGTTACTGCTGAACAGCCTGGATGCTGCATTTCACCGTCCTCACAAAGATCAGTTGAGGAACCCCAATCTGCTCAGGCTCCTCTATGCGAATAGCGAGCTTCGATGGGATAAGGGGTTCAAGCTTGCGGGACTGGACCCGATTAGCACCGAACGCGGCGCGACGCCGGTGGATCGGCACTGAAGCAGGCACTGCCGAGATAGGAATGTCGGCGAGGGGCCATGAGCGACGGTCGAGCCCACGAGGGTTCTTACCGGGTCGACCCCTGACGGCCGACTGTGATTGCGTTGCTCAGCTCCGTAGCACGGGTCTTTCACCTGGCTCGTCTCGATCTCATACGCGACGGCCGCTGATCATACGCTAAGGCCTGAATTTTCTTGGTGAGTCTGTGGTGAGTGTTGATTTTTGCACGTTGGCCACATTTCGTGCAGGCTATTGAAGTTATTGGCGCGCCACTTCGGAATACGCTGTTGCTTCCAAACGCCGCCAACCCTGCTCTCGGAAAACGCGCTGCAATTCTCGGCAGCGGCGGCCAATGCCGTGATCCTGCTCGCCATCACCTTCTTCGGCGCGCATGTATAAGGGGTACTCGAAGGGCCGTCGACAACGGTGGCCCGATCGGCTCAGCGACTTGGGGACTCATGAATGGAAGAAGATGTGCGGCCGACACTTGGCAACACGCGCCGCATAGCGTTTGCGATTTGGTGGAAGCTTTGTGCCGTGCTTTGGATCGGTCCCTTCCTGGCGGGCTTCCTGGGCTACTTGATTCCATGCGGGCAACTGCGGTTTTGGCTGGCCATCCAGATCGCCAATGTGTTTGGCGACGCCATAGGCCAATATCTGTTTCGGTCGCCACACGCGATGCAGGTTGGCATCGTTGTCACGTTCAACATCTTCGCTTGCGATCGTCTTTGTCCTATTGAACTCGCTTCTGGCGCGGCACGTCGGCCGCACGTTCGGCGGTTTCCGACTGGTGCGGCAACGCGTGCGACAATAGTTTTCGCGATTGGCGCGAACTTACAACGTGGCCGCTGGTGAGATACGGGAGCTTCACTTCGGATAGCTCCCACAGCGGCCCTCTGATTTTAAGCGTTCTCACTGTTCCCTAGGGAGCGCCATGTGTGCGTTTCCACGCTAATCTACGATTTTTTTTTGATCGCGCTCGCTGGACGGCACCAGTCCTTTCTTACCGGCAGTTCGATTCGCCGCTACGACTTTGAGGCCGGATGGGTGGGGGCAGCCGACCGGACTGCGCCCTGCGTTTTCATTTGTTTTCGGAAACCCACCTCAGGGTCGCCAGCCAAAGATCGTGACCGCGGTGCATCAAGCCTTCGTTGGTCTGACGGAGCTTGCTTGCATCGGCGCCTTTGCCGACCTCGTCGGTGATCACCATGCAAGCGTCGCTCTGCGGCTTCAGATACCATGTGTGGTAGAAAGTCGGCTCGGCTCCGGGCGCGTAGCCATACCATCCAATGCGGGCGTAAGGCACGAATTCGTTGACGCGGCTTTCGAGATCGATGCCGAACGTCTGCCAGCGGAACACCGTGCCCGAGTCAAGCTTCGAGGCCCCGCCGGTCATTTGCACGTTTTTCGAGTTCGGATACCAACTCGGCCAGGTCGTCGCGTCGACGATATGCGACCAGATCTTCTCGCAGGAGGCGTGGATGAGCAGCGAGTTGTGCGAGAACAGGTCGGCCTTGAAAGGGTCGAAACCCTGCGGCCAATGGATGTCCTTCTCGCGATGTGCCAGGTCGTCCTTCATGGTCATGGCGGTGCTTCCTCTCGTGTCTTGGTCGCTCTGACCGCTGCTGGGCGGCGCCTGGGTGAGCAGGATCATGGCCGCGGTCCCGCACAGAAGCAGCCGCGACGGGAGTCTCCCGCCTTTCCTGCTTTCCGTTTGCGGAGCCGCGGGCGCGTTCGTCGTAGGCATCTTCGATCTCTCCTGAGTTGCCCAAGCGTCGCCGTTCGCGGTCCATGACCGCGTCGGAGCTAAGCGGGGTATAGGTTTAGTGCTGTCTTAGGCTGTCCAGTCCGGCGCGAACGGCGGCTTGACGTAGCGCTGGTCCTTTGGAAGTGCCGCGATCGCCGATCGATCTTCGTCGTCGAGCTTGACCTTCATCGCGTCGAGGTTCGAACGCTGGCTCGATTCCTTCTGCGCCTTCGGGATCGCGATGACGTCCGGCTGATCGAGCAGCCACGCTATCGCGATCTGGGCCGCCGAGACGCCGTGCTTGTCTCCGATCTTCTGGAGCGTCTCGTCGTGCGCGGCCCGGCCTTGGGCAAGCGGGGCATAGGCGGTGAGCGGAATGCCACTGCCGCGGACGTAGTCGAGCATCCTCGCTTGGCTCATGAACGGGTGGTACTCGATCTGTAGCGCGGCGATCGGAGCGCGGACCTCCTCGACGGCCTGGCGGATCATCTTCATGTTAAAGTTGCACACGCCGATCGCCCTTGTCCCCCCG
>Ga0210405_10006122_pt1 | contig 10824 bp, 11 predicted proteins | sample IncBWH11MmetaG_FD_155492 | JGI IMG/M metagenome (GOLD analysis project Ga0210405, IMG submission 155492) | Forest soil microbial communities from Barre Woods Harvard Forest LTER site, Petersham, Massachusetts, United States - Inc-BW-H-11-M | ecosystem: Environmental > Terrestrial > Soil >... | reverse complement strand
GGGCCCGACGACCTGTGCGGTGTCGTCAGCGTCGGATTCCGCCGGGTCGGTCGCGGCGCCTACATCGACGGCGTCTGGATCGAACCCCGGCGCATTCGACTTGTGGTCGCGGTCAGGCCCTGAGGGATTCGGCATAAGCGCTGCTGTCCTCTTCGCTGTCGAAATACGTATTGCAGCTTAGCGACTCGGCACCGGGTTTGGTGCGGCGGCGTCGCACGGCACAATGGCCCCATGACGCCCACGCATGATCTTCTGGGACCGGATCCGATCTTGTTGCCCGGCGACACCGACGCCGAGGCCGCACTGCTGGCCAACGAGAACCCGGCCGTCGTCGCCGCCGCACACCCGTCGGCCTCGGTGGCCTGGGCAGCCTTGGCCGAAGAAGCGCTCGCCGCCGACAAGGCGATCACCGCCTACGCGTACGCCCGCACCGGCTACCACCGCGGCCTGGACCAGCTGCGCCGCAACGGCTGGAAGGGGTTCGGGCCCGTTCCGTACGCCCACGAGCCCAATCGCGGCTTTCTGCGGTGTGTGGCCGCGTTGGCGAGGGCGGCTGACGCCATCGGCGAAACCGACGAGCAGACCCGGTGCCTGGACCTGCTCGACGATTGCGACCCGGCTGCCCGCGCCGCACTTGGGCTGAGTTAACAGCTGGCCAGTCGCGTGAGTCATTAATTCGGCCCACCCATCTTGCATTTCTTATGCGAGCATCTGAGGGTGGATCCGAAGGATGATCCGGAAGCCCGGATCCGGGAGTTGGAGCGCTCGCTCAGCGACGCCGCAGGCAAATCGGAACTGACAGCCGCCGAGCGTGGCGGCGGTTACGACAAATACTCCGCCTCACCGACAGCGCGGACCACCGCAGGCTTCCGCGGGTCGAAGACCGGCACTGTTGGTGGGCCGGACTTGATGTGGACCCAAAATAAAGACTTGCTGCTCGGCGACATCCAGGGACCGGATCTCAACGCCTTGTATCAGTTTTGGCAGGACCTTTAAGGCGGGCGCGTCGCGGGGCTAGAAGGCCACCGAGCAGCCGCCCGGCGGCTCCACCTGGATGGTGGCGTGGCCTAATCCGCGCGCGGCAAGAATCGCTCGGGCCTCACCGAGTACCCGGGTCGAGTCACCACGGCTGGCCAGGTGCGCGGTCACCATGTCTTTACCGGGCACCAGCGTCCAGACGTGCAGGTCGTGCACGTCGGTCACGCCGTCGACGGCGCGCAGCGCGCTACGCAGCCCCTCGACGTCGATGTGGCTGGGCGACGCTTCCGACAGGATGCGCAATGCGCCGACGGCCAGTGAAAGAGCCCGGGGCAACACCCACAGCGCGATCAGAACCGCCACCACCACGTCGGCGTAGGGCCAGTGCGTGGTGATCGTGACCAGACCGGCGATCAGCACACCGACGCTGCCGACCATGTCGGCGATGACCTCCATGTAGGCGCCCTTGACGGCCAGGCTCTCCGTCGAGTGCGACCGCAGCAGCAGCGCTACCGCCACATTAGTGGCCAGCCCCGCCAGGGCCACGACGATCATTGGTACCCCTGGTACCTCCGGCGCATGGCCGAGCCGCGCGATCGCTTCGCGGAGAATGATCGCCGCCACCGCGATCAGCAGCACGGCGTTGGCCACCGCGGTAAACACCTCGGCTCGGTGCCAGCCGTAGGTGCGGCGCGGAGACGAGCTGCCGCGCCGGGCCAGCACCAAAGCGCACAGCCCCATGAAAGTGGCCGCCACGTCGGTGAGGATGTGGCCGGCGTCGGCCAGCAGCGCCATCGAGCCGATCACCAGCGCGGTGGTCAGCTCCACGACAAAGAACCCACCCAGCATCGCGGTGGCAGCCGCCATCTTGGAGACCATCCGGCCATCGCTGGCATCGGTGTTCGCGTGACTGTGGCCGGCACCCATGGCCTTAATATATGCATCGTTACGCATATATCGCAAGCATGACGGCTACATCAGCGTCGCGTCAGAACCAGGCGTGCCAGAACCGGGTCAGCCCCATACCGGCATTCGCCAACATTCCGGGCACCCCGGACAGCTCGTAGAACCAATAGACCATCCCGAAAAACCACTGGTTCAGCGGCGGCGCGATCAGGATCACGAGCAGAATCATCCAGCCGAACTGCTTGGCCGGTTCCAGCGCTCGCTGAGTCTCCGGACTCAGATGCGGCTCCAGCGCGTTGTAACCGTCCAGGCCGGGGATCGGCAACAGGTTCAGCAATACCGCGGTGACCTGGAGGAAGCCCAAAAACGCCACCCCGGCCCACAACACCGGGTGCGCCGGGTCGAAGTACCACCGGGTCAGCGCCAGCAGCAGCACCGCAAGCAGCAGGTTGGCCGCCGGCCCGGCCAGGCTCACCAGCGTCCGCTGCGCGGCCGTCATGTACGACGTCCGCAGATAGACGGCAGCGCCGGGCAAGCCGATGCCGCCCAGCACGGTGATCAAAATCGGCAAACCCAGCGACAGCATCGGATGGGCGTAGCGCCGCGGATTCAAATCCAGATAGCCACGCACCGCGATGTCACGATCGCCGAATCGCCACGCTGTGAACGCGTGACCGAATTCGTGCAGACACAGTGATACGACCCAGCCGGCGATCACGAAGATGAACACTCCGGCATAAGCCAGCGCACCCAGGTGGGCGCCGTCCCACCAAGCCAGTGCGCCGCCGAACACCGTCAGGCCGACGATGGCAAGGAAGATCGGGCTCGGCCGCACCGATTGGTGCAACTCACGGGCGCTCACGTGACGAAACTACCGACTGGGACGACGGTCCGGCTCCTCGCCCCTCGCGGCGCTCGTCACCGGACTAATAACCAACCCTCGGTGTTCCGATAGATCGTCGACCGGCGCGTCGCCTTGAGCGCCGGCACACCGTCGCGGTCCACGGCTGCACCGGTGCTGCCCAGCTGCGCCGCTCGCCCTGCCAGCCAACGGCGCGACCGGCCGCCCCACACGCGCGCCCGCAGACCCGGCAGTGCGACCGTCGGCTCGATCCTCACCCCGGCAACAGCGCCGTCGAAGAGCACAGCGTCGTCGACGACGGCCTCGCCATGCAGGAGTTGCACGTCGCCGGCTGGCCGCCAGTGGGCGGCTCCCACGATCGCCGTTCCGGTTTCGTCGCGGATCAGCGGCACCCGCCGAGCCGATCCGCGCTGCGCCCGGCGGGCCGCCCGGCGACCCGCCGGCACCCGGTAAACCCGGGTGGCGGCGGTGCGCCGCCGCGGCGCATAGCCGACCTCGACGTCGAGGCGTCCGGCCAGCAGCAGCCGGGTCAGCACGGTCGCCAGGTCGGCGTCGACGCCGACCACCACCACCCGTCTGACTCCGGCGATCACGTCCTCCAAGACTTTTGAATCCGCTCGATCGTCGATGCGCACCGCGGGCAGCCCGGTCAGCCGACGAGGCAGAGGCAAGTCGCCGAACATCAGCACGGCGATGTCGGGGGCGCTCAATTGCCCGCCTCCTCCCCAGGCCGCTGGGCGGCCCGCATCGTCGCGCGGGCGGTCATTTGTCCGCCTCCTCGTCGCGCCTTCCGGCGCGTATCGTCGCCGGACGGGCCTCGTCGCAAACAGCTGGGCTAATGTGGGTCACCGGCTGGACCACCATAAGCGGGACTTACCAGTGGGAGAAACGCCATGCCGGCAATCGTCCTGATCGGCGCCCAATGGGGAGACGAGGGCAAAGGCAAGGCCACCGACCTACTCGGCGGCCGCGCCCAGTGGGTGGTGCGCTACCAGGGCGGCAACAACGCCGGACACACCGTGGTGTTGCCCACCGGCGAGAACTTCGCCTTGCACCTGATTCCGTCGGGTGTGCTGACGCCCGGCGTCACCAACGTCATCGGCAATGGAGTGGTGGTCGATCCCGGCGTGCTGCTCGACGAGCTGAAGGGCCTCGAGGACCGCGGCGTCGACACCTCGAAGCTGCTGATCTCCGCCGACGCGCATCTGCTGATGCCCTACCACGTGGCCATCGACAAGGTGACCGAGCGCTATATGGGCAGCAAGAAGATCGGCACCACCGGCCGCGGCATCGGGCCGTGCTACCAGGACAAGATCGCGCGCATCGGGATCCGGGTCGCCGACGTGCTCGACCCGGATTTGCTCACCCACAAGATCGAAGCCGCACTGGAATTGAAAAACCAGATCCTGGTCAAAATCTACAACCGCAAGGCTCTGGAGCCGGCGCATCTGGTCGAGGTCCTGCTCGAACAAGCCGAGGGCTTCCGGCATCGCATCGCCGACACCAGGCTGCTGCTGAACACTGCGCTGGAGGCCGGCGAAACCGTGTTGCTGGAAGGCTCGCAGGGCACCCTGCTCGACGTCGACCACGGCACCTATCCCTACGTCACGTCGTCGAATCCGACCGCCGGCGGCGCCGCGGTCGGCTCCGGCATCGGCCCGACCCGGATTACCACCGTGCTGGGAATCCTGAAGGCCTACACCACCCGGGTTGGCTCCGGCCCGTTCCCCACCGAATTGTTCGACGAGAACGGCGAATACCCTGTCCAAACCGGTAGTGAGTTTGGCGTGACCACCGGGCGCCGTCGCCGCTGCGGCTGGTTCGACGCCGTGATCGCCCGTTACGCCACCCGGGTCAACGGCATCACCGACTACTTCCTGACCAAGCTGGACGTGTTGTCCAGCCTGGAAACCGTCCCGGTGTGCGTCGGCTACGCGATCGACGGCACACGCACCCACGACATGCCAATGACTCAAAGCGATCTGGCCCACGCCGAACCGATCTACGAAGAGCTGCCCGGCTGGTGGGAAGACATTTCCGACGCACGGACGTTCGACGATCTGCCCGCCAAGGCGCGTGACTATGTGCTGCGGCTGGAAGAGCTTGCCGGAGCACATGTTTCGTGTATCGGTGTCGGCCCGGGCCGTGATCAGACCATCGTTCGCCGCGACGTGCTGACGGCGCGCCCGTGACCGAGTCTTCGCAGAGCCCAGAACAACTCGACCCCGATTACGATCATCACGGCGGCTTTCCGGAATACGGGGCCGCCAGCCCGGGGCCGGGTTTCGGCGGGTTCGTCAATGCCATGCGACGGGTGCAGGATCTGGCGGTGTCCGCAGACCCCAGCGACGACGTCTGGGAGGACGCCGCCGACCGCGCCGAGGCGCTATCCGCGCTGCTCGCGCCGTTTCACGCTCCCGAAGGCCAGGGTCCGGCCGGCCGTTCGCCGCAATTGCCGGGAATGGGCAGCCTGCTGCTGCCGCCGTGGACGATGAGCAGATTCGACCCCGACGGCGTGGAGATGCGCGGCAATTTCTGCCGGTTCCACGTCGGCGGCAACGGGGCGGTGCACGGCGGCGTGCTTCCGCTGCTGTTCGACCATGTCTTCGGGATGGTGGTGCACGCCGCCGGTCGGCCGATCAGCAGGACCGGCTTCCTGCACGTCGATTACCGCAAGATCACCCCGATCGACACCCCGTTGGTGGTCCGGGGGCATGTCGTCGCCACCGAGGGCCGCAAGGCGTTTGTCCGCGGCGAACTGCTCGACGGCGACACCCTGCTGGCCGAAGCCAACGGCCTGATGGTGCGGTTGCTGCCCGGTCAGCCGTAATAGCGAGACCGTTGGTCTCGCCCGCGCGTGCCTGCGGCTGTGACCGCGACAACACCCGCCGTGTGGAGTAGCTTCAATCACAGCGGTAATTCACCCCTCCCTCGACTAGCGGTCACATTCCTTTCGGACCGGGGGTGGCGCTCAACCTCGCCGACTGCAACGAGGTTTGTTTGCCACCGCGACCAGCGGGATCGTCGCCGATCTGGAGATGCGAGGCGAAGGCACCGTCGGTGGGATCTGGGCATCGGATCGGCACGATTCGCCCGGCGGGACCGGCGCTCTCGCACAACCGTTCTCGTCGTTCCTGCACCGTCGTCGGTGCCCCCGATGTTTGGAGTTTGTGACCTGATGCTTTTTCCCATGTCCCCAACCGATTCGATGTTCCTGCTCGCCGAGTCCGAGAATTGTCAGATGCAGGTGGGCGGGCTGGCGTTGTTCTCCCCGCCCGAGGGCGGCCGCGCTTCGGACGTGCGCGAGATGTTTACCGCGGCGGTCGGCCGCGACGAGGTGGCCGGCTTTTGGCGCAAGCGGGCCCGCCGGTCGGTGACGTCGCTGGGGCAGTGGGGCTGGGATCGCGGCGGCGAGGTCGATCTCGACTACCACGTGCAGTATTCGGCGTTACCGCAGCCCGCCGGAATGGCGGAGCTGTGGGCGCTGGTGTCCTGGCTGCACGCGACCCCGTTGGACCGGGACCGGCCGCTGTGGGAGATGCACCTGATCGAGGGTCTCGCCGACGGCCGGTACGCGGTGTACATCAAGATCCACCATGCGCTTGCCGACGGGGTCTCCGCGATGGGGATGCTGCGCGCGGCGTTGAGCGCGGACCCCGGCCGGCGCGAAGGGCCCGCCCTGTGGGAGCCAGACGGGCTTGCATCGGAGCCCGCACCGGCCTCGCCGCGGGGCGGTCTGGACCTGTTACGGCTGCCGTCTTGGGCGGTGGCGAAGGCCTGGGGCACGGCCCGGGAGGCCGCCGGGCTGGTGCCCGCGCTGACCGGCACGCTCGAGCGAGCGCTGCGCCACCGCGACGGGCCGCTGTCGCTGGCCGCGCCCCGCACGATGCTCAACGTGCCGATCGACGGCGCCCGGTCGTTCACCGGGCGCTCCTGGCCGTTGGAGCGGCTGCGCCTGGTCGCCAAGCACAGCGAAGCCTCCGTCAACGACGTGGTGCTCGCCATGTGCGCCGGGGCGCTGCGCAGCTATCTGACCAGTAAGGGGGCGCTGCCGTGGGCGCCGCTGGTGGCGATGGTGCCGGTCTCGCTGCACGGCACCCGGCCCGAGGGCCGGGAGGGCGGCACCGCGGATGCAGGGAACAAGATCGGGTCGTTGACATGCGGGCTGGCCACCAACATGGCCGACGCCGGCGACCGGCTCGCGGCCGTGCAGGCCGGCATGCGCGACGGCAAATCCGCGCTGGCTGCGCGCAGTCAGCTGCAGGTCCTCGCGATGAGCGCGCTGGGGGCCGCACCGCTGGCGCTGGGCATGCTGGTCGGTCACCACAGGCTGTTGCGCCCGCCGAACGTGATGATCTCGAACGTATCCGGGTCCCCGGCGCCGCTGTACTGGAACGGCGCCCGCCTCGACGCCCTCTACCCGCTGTCGATCCCAGTTGCCGGTCAGGCGCTGAACATCACCTGCACCAGCACCGACGATACGATCGCGTTCGGGCTCACCGGCTGCCGGCATGCCGTTCCCGGGCTGGGCGCGATGACCGGGCACCTCGACGACGAACTCCGCCTGCTCGAGCGCGCCGCGGGACTCTGACGATTCACACGCTTGTCATCAGCCCAAAGGTTGGGTGTCGCGCCCACAAGCCGCGGAGACCCCACCTCCAGGTCCAGCCCGTGCAGCACCGCTCGCAGCACCTCGTCGTCGATGCGCTCGGCATCCACCTCGGCCGGATCGTCCTTCGCCGCCCTTCCCGTGAGCCGCCCTATCCTTGAGCAGCGTGCAGCAGTGCGCGCAGCACAGCGACTGAGGGAGAAGGTGAAACCGGTGGCCGAGGGCGTGCCGCATGACGAGTCAACTCACGGAAAGCACCAGCAGCCGCCGGCCCACCAGCTGCACCGGACCACGGTGATGCTGCTGGGCTCGGGAGAGTTCAGCCGCGAGCTGGCGCTCGCCTTTCAGCGACTCGGCGCTGAGGTGATCGCGGTCGACCGGTACGCCGATGCGCCCGCGCACGGTGTCGCCGATCAGTCACTGGTGGTCAACATGACCGACACCGACGAGCTGGGCGCGGTGATCAGGCGGTTCGAGCCGAATTTCGTGGTGACGGCATCCGACGCGGTCGCCACCGACGCGTTGATTGTCGCGGCCGAAGCCGGTCTAGCCGAGGTTTTCCCCACCGCCCGCTGCGCTCGGCTCACCGCCGACCGGGAGGGACTGCGCCGGCTGGCCGCCGACGAGCTTGGCCTGCCTACCGCCCCATTCTGGTTCGCGGGATCGCTTGACGAGTTGCGGGCGGTGGCCGATCACGCCGGCTACCCGCTGCGGGTGCAACCGGTGGCCGCGACGGTCGGCGCGGGGCAGTCGGTCGTTCTGCTACCGGCCGACGTCGAGACGGCCTGGCAACGTGCGGTGTCGGCCGGTGGTCGGCTGGCCCACAACCGGGTGTTGGCCGAGGCCGTCGTCGAGATTGACTTTCACGTCACCCTGCTTACCGTGCGCAGCGTCGGACCGACGGGGCCCACGATCGAGTTCTGCGCCCCGATCGGGCATGGTGAGGCCATCGGTGACGTGCAGGAATCGTGGCAGCCGCAAGACATGAGCGTCGCCGCGTTGGACACTGCCACGTCGATCGCCGCCCGTATCGTCAAGGCGCTGGGCGGGCGCGGCGTGTTCGGGGTGGAGCTGATGGTCCGCGGCGACGAGGTGTACTTCAGCGATGTCACGGCTCGGCCCTTCGAGAGCGGTCTGGTCACACTGCGCACCCAGCGGCTTTCGGAATTCGAACTGCAAGCCCGGGCAATCCTGGGCCTGCCGACCGACGCCGTCATGATTTCGCCGGGCGCCGCGGAGGTGATCTACGCCGGCCATGACGGGTCCGGCCCGACGGTCCACAGCTCAAAAGCCGTCGGCGTACTGGCCGATGCACTGCGGGTGCCGGAGAGCGATGCCCGGGTGTTCGGCCGTCACGAGCCCGAAGCGCGCCGCCCGTTGGGCGTGGCCGTTGTTACTGCCTCAGACGTGAGCACTGCGCGTACCCGCGCCCGGGAGGTGTCGGCGGCACTGCGCAGGCTCTGGTAGACGCCGGCGAAGTCCTTGCCCGGCGTTCCGCGCCAGCGCCCACCAGCGGCGCTCCCAGCCGGATATGCGACACTCACGCGGGTGAGCTACGCAGGAGACATCACACCGGAGCAGGCTTGGAAGCTGCTCGGCGAGAACCCCGAGGCCGTTCTGGTCGACGTGCGCACCGACGCCGAATGGCGCTTCGTCGGTGTGCCCGATTTATCCAGCCTGGGCCGCGATGTCGTCTACCTCGAGTGGAACAGCGTCGACGGCACCCGCAATGACAACTTCGTGGCCGAACTGGCTGAACAGTTGCCGGATTCCACAACGGACCGGCCGGTGATTTTCTTGTGTCGCTCGGGCAACCGCTCCATCGGCGCAGCCGAGGCCGCCACCGAGGCGGGTATCGCCCCGTCGTACAACGTGCTGGACGGTTTCGAAGGACATCTCGACGGCGACGGCCACCGCGGCGGCGTCGGGTGGCGTGCGATCGGATTGCCTTGGAAGCAAACATGAGCGCCGGCGACGATGCAGGGCGCAGCGATGAGGAGCGGCGCAGATCGACTGACCGACAATCGGTGCGCACACCGGAGCCGCTGCCCGACGGGGTCAGCCGGGCCACCATCGGAGTGCGCGGCGGTATCTTGCGGTCGCAGTTCGAAGAGACAGCCGAGGCAATGTATTTGGCGTCCGGCTACGTCTACGACTCCGCAGCGGCCGCGGAGCAGGCCTTTGCCGGTGATATCGACCGCTATGTCTACTCCCGCTACGGCAACCCGACCGTCAGCATGTTCGAGGAACGATTGCGGCTGATCGAGGGCGCGCCGGCGGCGTTCGCCACGGCAAGCGGGATGGCGGCGGTTTTCACCTCGCTGGGCGCGCTGCTGGGCGCCGGCGATCGGCTGGTCGCCGCGCGCAGCCTGTTCGGCTCGTGTTTCGTTGTGTGCAATGAGATCTTGCCTCGCTGGGGGATCGAGACCGTCTTTGTCGACGGCGACGACCTATCCCAATGGGAGAAGGCGCTTTCGGTGCCGACCCAGGCGGTGTTCTTCGAGACGCCGTCGAATCCGATGCAATCGCTGGTCGACATTGTCGCGGTCACCGAGCTCGCCCATGCCGCCGGGGCGAAGGTCGTGTTGGACAACGTCTTTGCAACTCCGTTGCTGCAGCAGGGTTTTCCGCTCGGCGTCGACGTGGTGGTCTACTCGGGCACCAAACACATCGATGGGCAGGGCCGGGTGCTGGGCGGGGCGATCCTCGGAGATAAGGAGTACATCGACGGCCCCGTGCAGAAACTGATGCGGCACACCGGACCGGCGATGAGCGCATTCAACGCCTGGGTAATGCTCAAAGGCCTTGAGACACTGGCGATTCGGGTCGATTATCAGAACGCTTCGGCGCAGCGGATCGCCGAGTACCTGGAGGGGCATCCGGCGGTGAGGTGGGTGCGTTACCCATTCCTGACGTCGCATCCGCAGTACGACCTGGCCAAGCGACAGATGTCAGGCGGCGGTACCGTCGTCACCTTTGAACTCGACGTCCCTGACAGCGCGGCCAAGCAACGGGCTTTCGAGGTGCTGGACAAGCTTGCGCTGATCAATATCTCCAACAATCTGGGTGATTCGAAATCCCTTGTCACGCATCCGGCCACGACCACCCACCGGGCGATGGGACCCGAAGGCCGCGCCGCTATTGGGCTGGGCGACGGGGTGGTTCGCATTTCAGTCGGCCTGGAAGGGACCGACGATCTGATCGCCGACATCGACCAGGCGTTGCGTTGAGAATTAGCACCTTTCTCACAGCATTTTCATCTGGTTTTTTACTACCGTTAGGCGTAGGCGGCTGAATTTACGCGTTATGACGTTATTCACCTTGCTGTTTCCAACTTTTTCCAGCGGGTTTGTTCATTAAGAACTTCTGGCGCGATGGTTATAGTGCTCGATTCCGACATAAAGGTCCGTATGGCAACATTAGGCGCCGGCACCGGTACCGGCTGAACCATCACGCCTGATCGCGCCGG
>Ga0210405_10006121_pt1 | contig 10825 bp, 11 predicted proteins | sample IncBWH11MmetaG_FD_155492 | JGI IMG/M metagenome (GOLD analysis project Ga0210405, IMG submission 155492) | Forest soil microbial communities from Barre Woods Harvard Forest LTER site, Petersham, Massachusetts, United States - Inc-BW-H-11-M | ecosystem: Environmental > Terrestrial > Soil >... | reverse complement strand
GACAAGCCGGTGGTGTGGGTATTTTACAGAGCTTGTGGTCTGTCTGGATTGTGGCACCACGGAATTTGCTGTGCCGGAAGCTGAACTGCGCATACTTGCAAAAGACGACGCCGCTGCGGCAGGATAGCCTAGAATTGATCTTACTAAGTCTTACTATCTCACTGAGAATAGACGGCTGAGTGTTCCGCATAGATGCTCTGGAGAACGAGTTCGTCTTCCTCGCCATGAAAACTGCTCAGTGGATATGCACAGAGGATATCTACGTGGTGTGTTTTGGCTAGATCGTTTCCGAGTTGTTCGAACCGAATAGCCGCATCCGCTTTGCCCTCCGCCTTCAAGAGGGCCACGGCTTCACCGAACACAACAACGTGAGGCGGCTCTGACTTGGCTGCTTTAGCAGCTGCTTCAATGCAGCCACCGATGGCCCCGAAAAATAGAACCGGGTCAGGCAAGCCATTCACCATGATTGTTGAGAGCGTATCGGCAGCATCCAATGAAATGTAGGTACCCTGTTGAAGGGCGCCCTCTGTATCCACACCCTCTGCCTTCAATTTCTGAAGAAGAGTGTCACAGTGTGACTTCGTGGCGAGCACGATGGCTCCGTCACCGGCCTTTAGGGCAGCAGCAATAAAGCGAGTAACGCCATGTAGAAGAACCGCGTCATCAGAATAGAACAAAACTTCATGGCTGTGAGCGGCTTTCTCTGCTAAGGCGTCGGTGAACTCGTAGCCTTTTAGGCTGCTACTCACAAATTGCTTACCACGAAGAACCGCATCTATGGCAGGCAGTAGTTCGCTTCCGGTATCTGTCTTGCAAACGTAACCCAAAGCACCCGTGGCCAAGGCTGCCCGCACGACGTCGAGATCATTGTTTTGACTTAGGAAGACTATTTTGGAGTTGGGGCAGAGTTGTCGAATCCGCCGGGCGGCTTCGATTCCATTCATCTTTGGGAGACCGATGTCCAACAGAATTAAGTCCGGCTTCAGTTCTTCGGCGTTCTGAATCGCTTCTGCTCCATCCGACGCTTCGGAGATGACTTGACATTCTAGCCGTGCCTGAAGCAGCAAACGGACTTGGACTCGCCAATCTTTGTAATCATCAGCTATAAGAATGCGAATTAATGGCGACAGTTGCTCCTCCACTCTTGTGCTTAATGCGCAAAAATAATCTCTCTTTATCGTCGTTATTCAAAAACCACGCGGCGTGCGAATTAGTTGCACCAACCTCAAGGTCCTTGCGTTTGGAAGAGTGAGACGGGATACAGTGTCGCAGAACACTGCGCGATGGACCAACTACTGTCTCACCGACCGTTTCTAGAAACACGGATTTGCGGTCTAGCGCTTGGTAAACGGAATTAGCGGAGAGCTCGCGACAGATATCGTCGAATGTGTCGCTCATCGGCCCTCCACTTCGTGTCGGGGGGAAGGCTCTTCGAGAGCCAGCAAAGACTCCCTAACACTGTGGGTTGAGAGCTCGGTGATGGGCAGAGCAAGGGGCGTCTGCGAATCATGCCGAACATTGGCTGCACAGAAGAGGACGAGAGCAGGGCGACCCTTAACCCTTTCAAATCGCAAAAAACGACCGCCGCCAGACTCGCAGATAATTGCAGCAAGGGTTTCTAGGGGGGTGTGATTTTCGGTTGAGCGTAGGCTCATGAGCGCACCGCCTTAGGAACGTGTTCCTGCAGGCCGTTCAGTAGTATTCACGAGCCGAGGTGAATCCTGGTTGCTCAGCGGCAAGTACTTAGCTGCTCGTGAACAACTTGCTCGATGGTTGAGCTACGCCTTGACATCAGAATGGCGGCAGTCACCTCCTCATTGGAGTTGTCAGTCCCAACTTGACAGATTAACGTGACTGTTTTGGATTAGAACTTTTTTTAGTTCTTCTCACGGTTTGATCGGGCGCGGAGCTGAGCTTCCGGCCAACCCAGGAATGTTTCGGGTGAGAGCAGAACAATCTTCCCTCTGTGCTTGCGAATGGCACCCGATCTTTGCCATTCGCTGATGAGGCGGCTCGCAGTGTAGGGAGTAATATTCGCAGAGTTGGCAAGCTCTTCGTTGGTCGCATCGAGTTCAATCCCGCCAGGGATTCTTCGCCCGACGCTTTTCGCTAATCCAAAGAGTATGGACGCAAGCCTCTTCCTCGCGCTCTGTGAGGTTAACGCCGTATGGGTTGCGACGAACCAGGAGACATAATCCATATCTATGAGGTGCGCGTTCTCTAATAGCCGAGGATACCGTCGGGCAAAGTCACGGATGGTCGGACCATTCCATTCAAGGACAATACTATCCTGCACCGCTTCAGTGCTGACGAGATATGTGGAGTGTTGAGACACAAGTGCTGCTCCGCCAAATATCTGGCCTGGCGTGATCCCTTTCAGGATGTGCTTTCTATCATTTGGGGCTTCGTAGAAGTAACGTGCCCGGCCTTTCCACAATAATAGCAGGTATTGGGCGGGATCACCTTGGTAGGTCATCACGGATTTGGCCCGAAATCGGCAGGGCCTTCCGGCTGCTAAGATCAAATCGATTTCACGCGGTTTCAGGCCACGCAGCAGTTCGGTGTTATGGGGAACATCGGTAATGCGAAATTCCCAGTCGGTCATGTTCTCTCCACAATTGGAGACTAACACCAGACCTGCCCCATATTCTAACGCCTGAATTCGAGAATATCGATTGCCGGGACTTGAGGAAACCATTGGACATAATCGACACTTCACAATGCTTGAATTGCGAGGTGCTGCATGGACGTTCAACCCGACTCGATTTCACAAGTGAAGAAATTGCGGAAGGATATTTTCTGGACGCGATGCGTCCTTGGCCTTGCACTACTTTGTCTCGCAACTCTAACTGTTGCAAATTGGAGGAGACATCCTCAAACCGTCGAGGCCAACGAGTTTCTTCTGAGAGGTCATTCAGGAAACGTCGCGGCAAGGCTGGGGCAGAACGGTTTCGGAGATACGTGCGCTAACCCCGTACGAATCCGACCGCAAAAAATGGAGCTCACTCTTGGGTGTCAATCTAGTGGACGGCGAGTCCTATCAAATCGCGGTGCAGCCGACAATAAATCAGGACAAGGTAATTCCTGACTCCTTCCGAATCCTTCTTCGCAAATACTTGGGCAAGCCGGAGTCGAAATCCCTGGCTCCCGACGGAACGCCGTGCACCGGGGCGACACGCGGTATTCTGCAGAGAACTCGAATCACAGCTGGGAAGCTTGTTCCGGTTGGGAAGGGCTGTCCAGGTCCTCACGATGTCGTCCCTGGCCATATTGCCTTCCGCCCTTAGCAACAGCGTCGGCGCCCTGATTCCAAATTTTCGAAGCTCAATACCCTGCCCGCCTATCCCCTGTTTTGTGCTTCGATGGTTGCCTCGCGACAACTCATCGCCAAACTCGGGGCCGAGCGGATCGTTATTCCTTACTCGTAGGGCTCTTTCATCCCCTCTTTCAGACCGGTTTATCCCGGCGCTCTGCTAACCTTTTTCATTGCCGGTCTCCTTTTCATTGTGCCTTGAGCACGTCGAACATTGGGAGCGTATCGCATCCCGCGGGAGACCGGCCTTCTCATCTCATCTGATTACGTCAACTAAGAAGTTCGGTTTTAATTCGAGGCAACTAGTCCTTTGGTATTCCGAGGCCGGGAATGCGATATTGAAAGCCCAGTCGCTGTCGGAGTACCCTGCGAAGGTCTTCAGGAGAAACAACCCTCGCCGTTGGATTGGTCGTGTTGGTTACGGTAGGCGCGGCGTTCTCGCTGACTCGATTGTCGTCGTTATGCTGCCGGTTAGCTTCGCCGGGACTCGGGGTCGCTAAGTACGCATCCGCGAGCGGGGTTCCCTGCACTGTTGTTCTCCCGGCGATCTGGCCGTGGGAGTTGATGCCAAATGCCTCCTCCAGAAACGGAGCATTGGGGCTACGGACGAGGGTGTTGAGCTCTGTCATCGTGCCGTCTTGCCAAAGGAATGCGCGGCAGCTGAAGTCGGCATCGCATGAATCTCCCACGATTTGGCCTTTGTTGTTGATTCCAAGGGCCAAGCTGTGAACGTCCGGCGGTAGAGTGCCGAGGTCTGTCGCAGCACCATTCTGCCAGAGAAAAGCACGAAGGCCATCAGGAGAGACCGCGAAACCCACTATTTGACCTTTGTTATTGATGGCGCTTGGAAAAAGCATTGATCCGTTGAGGGTGCCCAAGTCAGTCGGGGTGCCTTTGTTCCAGAGCACGGCATGAAAAGCGCTTGCGCAATCGCCCGTAATGCCGACGGCTTGGCCGTTGTCATTGATGGCGAAGACGGACCCGTCCGGATCACTGCCGATAGTTGGGAGTTCCTGTTGAATCTCACCCTTTTCCCAGACCACCGGCTTGATCTCGGGTATTGTTGAGGGTGATGGGCAGGTTGGGTCCGGCGTAGTATTCTCAACTTCCCCGACGACCTGGCCTCGGTTGTTGATCCCGGTCGCATACCCGTTATTACCGCCGAGCGTGGGGAGTGGGGTCATCAAGCCGTCTTTCCAAAGGAACGGGAGACATATAAGACCGGAACCGCAAAAATTTTCTCCCAACGGGTCTGGAGTGGAAGTTTCAGCCGAACCCGTGACCTCACCCCTCTCGTTGAGGAAATGCGCAGAGCTGTTCGGCCCCCCGAGTGTGCCGAGGTCTGTCGCAGCACCGTTCTGCCAGAGGAAGGCGCGAGGGGCTGTGCGTTCAAGATCGGCGAACGCGTTACCCACTACCGAGCCTCTGTTGTTTACAGCATTGGCTGCGCCAGCTATCCCCCCAAAGGTGCCGAGGTCCGTGACGACATAGTCATTGGGCTGTTGATCTTGTCCCTGAGTGGCCATCCCAACCGGAATCGCCAGCGCAAGAAGTAGCGTTATCGTAGTAATCCACACCAATTTTCTGGATTTCATGTTGCCTCCGCTGCAGATGCATGAGTAGACCTGAACGACTCTTTTCAACCGATTTCGCAGCGACTCGCAATGGAAAGAGGCGGATTTTTGTATGACATCTTTCTCCCATCACTAAGGTCCGTTCCTTGTGCAAGTTAGACAGGGTCGAAAGTAGCTTGCTTAGGTTCCGTGTTAGAATCTAGCCAATTGAGGCGCATTTCGATGGTTCGCACCGGGTCAAAACGCCAGGTTTATTTCGGCGAGTTTCAACTCGATCTCGACAGCGCCGAACTCCGAAACAACGGCAGCAGGAGCAGTCTCATCGGTCAGCCGTTGCAGATTCTTACGGCGCTGCTCGAACGCCCTGGGGAACTCGTCACCCGCGAAGAATTGAAAAAGAAGCTGTGGCCGGAAGACACGTTCGTAGATTTTGATCAAAGCTTGAACAAAGCCGTGAACCGGCTCCGCGAGGCTCTCAACGACTCGGCGGAGCATCCGCGGTTCATAGAAACGCTGTCCAGACGGGGGTACCGCTTCATCGGTTCAGTGGAAACGTCCGGCGCGGCCATTTTGCAAGTAGACAATTGCTCTCCGACTCTCCTTGCCCTGCCCGAACCAAGTGTGCAAAAACGAACCGCGTCGAAGCGAGTTTTCAAATTAGCCGCAGTAGGCTTCGTTTTCGGCGCGATTGCCGTTGGGATCGCCCTCCGATTCGCACGCCCGGCGACGCTACGCGTAATTGCTTCCGAGCGGCTTACAAATGACGGGTGGCGCAAATACGCGTTAGTTAGCGACGGTGTGCGTCTGTATTTTTCTGAACGCGGGACTATTTTCCAATCCTCTGTGGACGGTGGGGAGACGACCGAAGTCGTCACGGGCCTCAAGGAGGTGGATGTTTATGATATTTCGCCCCATGGATCCGAGCTTCTTGTCTCAGCTGGTGTTCAAGGTTCGCCAACCGTGGAGCGCCCCGTTTGGGCTGTATCGTTGCCCTCGGGAAGCCCTCACCAAGTCGGTGAGATCAAGGCGCTTTGGGCGTCCTGGGCACCTGATGGCGAGCACCTGGGATATGCCACCAATGACGGGTTGTATCTTGCAAAAAAAGATGGAACCGAAATTCGCAAGGTGGCGAGCGTGGCCGGGACGCGTGGGAAGCTGCAATTCTCTCCCGATGGGAGCCGGATTCGCTTTGATGCTCAAGACAAGACTCGCAATCTAGCCTCCATTTGGGAAGTAGCAACGACTGGTAAGGGTATGCGTTTGCTCTTCCCTGACATAGAAAGGCCCTTACATACGGGAGCTTGGTCGGGTGACGGCAAGCATTTCTTTTTTAATACGCACCAACCAGAAAAGGATCGCGACGAAGATGTCTGGGTTTCGCTAGAGTCATCTGCATTGGGAAGACGGGGCGGCTCGGCCGTGCGACTGACGAATGGACCCATTGTTTTTGGTTACCCCGTGCCCAGCCCCGATGGCAAGAAACTCTACGCGTTAGGGACTCAAAGCCGGGCAGAGTTGGTGCGTTATGACACGCGATCGAACCAGTTTGTGCCCTATCTGTCGGGAATATCAGCTTCCTTGGCTGACGTTTCTCGTGATGGGCAGTGGGTCGCATACGTTTCGTACCCCGACCTCACTCTGTGGAGATGCAAGGTGGACGGAACACAACGATTGCAGCTAACATCTGCGCCAATGCAGGTGGTTACGCCGCAATGGTCGCCTGACGGAACTCAAATTGTTTTTGCGGATGTGGAGCCCGGCAAGAACTGGAGGATCTACGTGATCGCCGCGACTGGCGGCAAAGCGGAAGAAATAATGCCCAGTGATCCCTTTGCCGAAATTGATCCTTCATGGTCTCCAGATGGGAATTCGATCGTGTTTGGTAGGCCTGTGGAGGAGGCTGCGAGGAGCATTCAACGCGTCGACCTGAAAACTCATGCGATTTCCACGGTGTCTGGGTCAGAAGGGCTGTTCAGTCCTCGGCTGTCACCTGACGGGCGTTATATTGCTGCCTTTCCCGCAGATGCATCGAAGCTCATGCTCTATGACTTTAGAACCGGGCGATGGAACGCAATCGGAAGTGGCACCTATGAATTCAATATCTGGTCGCGGGACGCGAAGAAGGTCTACCTACTGCACAAGGACGAAAGCACTGAGATTGTGCGATTCGACGTCGCTGGCCAGCGGTTCGAGCGCGTCGCTAGCCTGAAGGATGTCGAACAGGGAAACAGAGAGTGGGTAGGGTTGGCCGCAGACGAATCACCCCTCCTTGTGCTTGACAAAAGTGTTAGCGATGTTTACCGATTGGATCTTAGCGGCCCCTAGTAACGTTCCTTCATCAGGAACGACCACATTGCGTGAGCGTAAATGAGTTTCGTGGCTCGAAAGGTTCACCACAAACCTCACCGCACCTTTCCGTGAGGAGGGGTGTACCACTTTTCCCCGCTCTGTAAGAATACCCCGGGTTTTCTTGACCCCCAGCGCGCGTGGCAAGTACACTAGTAAATTCGGAAAGCTGCCTGAAATCAGGCAGTAAGGCTTGACGAACTCGACCCCAAGGCCATCTTGATTCGCTCTGTGATCGGGCGGCGAAACGCCGCCGCAGGGGTGAAACTCGGGGAGTTCGCGGGCCGTATCCAGACCGTAAGGGGGATTGCTTTGCCAAAGCGTACATTTCAACCGCGAAAGCGCCGGCGCGCCAAGACGCACGGGTTTCGTTCGCGCATGAAGACCAAGGGTGGCCGCAAAGTGCTTGCCGCGCGCCGCAAGAAGGGCCGTCATCGTCTTACACCCGAGTAGCGCGGAGGGCCCGGCAACTCCACCTAACGGGCCAAGCCAGAAGTTTCCGCGCGACGTTCGGCTGGTACGCCGCAGCGAGTTCGACGCGGTGTACCGCGCCGGGAAACGCCGCTCGAGTTCCCACTTCACCGTCTTTCTTCGTGCCAATGAACTGCCGTTGAGTCGCTTCGGCTTCAGCATCAAGAAGGCACTCGGCGGCGCGGTGGTGCGTAACCGCATGCGAAGGCGCTTGCGCGAATTGGTTCGCTGTCACCGGCAGGAGATATCCGCAGGATGGGACATCGTCATTCACCCGAAGAGCTCTGTAGCCCAGACGCCGTTGGCTGCGTTGACGCAGGACCTTCTGCGGCTGCTGAAGGATCTGTGAAGGTCTTGCCAATCGGCAGCGAATCAGCGCCGGAACCACAGGCACAATTGTGCTGCGGGACGCCCGCCTCAGAAGGCGGCCGCTACACGGTCGGGGCGCAGCCGAAATACTCCTCGGGGGTGCGGGCCGCGCTGTTCGCGCTCAATTGCTACAAGTCCTGCGTTTCGCCCTGGTTCGCGGGGAGCTGCCGGTTTGAGCCGACCTGCTCGCGATATGCCTACGAAGCGATTGCACGGTTTGGAGTGGCGCGCGGCATGTGGCTGGGAACGAGACGGCTGCTGCGCTGCCATCCGCTATCACGAAAATTTGGACACGATCCGGTTCCGGAGAAATGGGAAGAGATGCCAGAAGATTCGACCATGATTTCTAAGACTCGCGAGGTGCGTCCGTGAGCATGCCGCCGATGACTCCGCTCCCATCCGGCGGAAAGAACAAAGACAAGTTCACTCCCGAGCTGCGCATCCTGGTAGCCTCGCTGTTGTCCATGGTGGTCTTTCTGGCTTGGACGAAGTATTTTGGACCCAAACCTCCGACGAATGTGCCGCAGCCCAACAATCCGGCACAAACGGCTCCAGCAACTCCTGGAAACGTAGCGTCCTCGAACACAACTGCTAACCCAAAGGCTCCGGCGCAAGGGCAGGCTCCTTCTGTAGCTTCCGCTGCTGCGGCGGCAACAACCGCGGCAATCGCAGATTCTCAGGAGCGCACCATCGTGGTGGAAAACGCGTTGTACCGCGTGGTGTTTTCGAACCGTGGAGCGGTAGTAAAAAGCTGGCAGCTGAAAAAATACAAGGACGACGCAAAGCCGCAGCGCACATTGGACCTGGTCCATCCGGAGTCGTCGGAGCTGACTGGCGGCTGGCCGCTGTCCATGGTGTTCGACGATCCGCAACTCGAGAAGGCTGCCAATACCGGCCTATTTAAGATTTCTGGCGATAGCACGTCGCTGAGCGCGCCCGCCGACGTGACATTCACCTGGAGCGACGGGCATCTGGAAGTCACCAAGAAATTCCACTTCGATCATTCCTACGTGGTGAACGTGCAAACGACGGCGACTTACAACGGTGCGGCTGTGCTGGCGGGACTAGCGTGGCGCGGCGGCTTTGGCGATGTGACCGTGACCGACCCCTCTCCCGCGACAACCATCAACACCTTCTACAGCGAGAACGGCAAACTCACGACATTCCTGGTCAAAAAATTGGACGGCCCGGAGAAGTGGGGCAACATCTGGCAAGGCGGAAAAACGTTCACGGGCATAGCGGACCGCTACTTCACCGCGGCTTTTTTGCCTCCCAGCGATGCGCTTTCGACCGCATTGATGACCCGCTACTGGAAGGTATGGGACACCGTCAAAGGCTCGGATGGCAAGGAAGTGTCCGAAGCCATTCCCGAGTTTGCGACCGCAACTGCCGCCCATCCGATGCAACTGCGTGTATTCGTCGGGCCAAAGGATTACGACGATTTGAAGGCCATGAGGCCGCCGTTGAATTCACTGGTGCAGTTTGGATGGTTTGAGTTCGTCGCCGACCCGCTGTTTCACGCGCTGAAATGGCTATACAAGTACGTGCCCAACTGGGGCTGGGCCGTCGTGGTGCTCACGTTGGTCATCAACATGGTGCTTTTCCCGCTGCGTATTTCCAGCTATCGCACCACTTTGAAAATGCAGCGCGTTGCTCCCGAAGTGAAAACGATTCAGGAAAAGTACAAGAAGTACAAGCTCAATGACCCGCGCAAGGCCGATATGAATAAGGAGGTCATGGCCATCTACCAGCGCGAGGGCATCAATCCCGTCGGCGGCTGCGTCCCGATGCTGCTGCAGATGCCCATCTGGTTTGGATTGAACTCCGCGCTACGCGGCGCCATCGAGTTGCGACACGCCAGTTGGCTTTGGGTTCATGACCTCGCAGCCAAAGATCCTTATTACATTCTGCCGGTGACGGTCGGCATTTCCATGTATTTGGTGTCGAAAATGACGCCAATGACGACCACCGATCCGCAGCAGGCGCAAATGATGAAGTTCCTGCCCATCAGCATGTCCGCCATGTTTGTGTTTTTTCCGTTTTCCAGCGGCTTGGCGTTGTATATTTTGACCAGCAGCCTGGTGGGTATCCTGCAACAATGGTACCTGAACCGGACGCACCCGCTTCCCGCCCCGGCCAAACCCACGCGCGCGAAGAAGTAAGCAAGTGCTGTCGATTGCAGGGCAGCGCGCCGCTGGACAGAGCTTCGTATGGCAAAAGACTTGATTCGAGATGGCAAGCTGGATCGCGAGGCCGCAGCCGTAGCGCTGCGAAGCTTTCTGGAGAGCATTATTCGTGCGGCGGGTTTCGAGCTAAGGGTGAATGTACGCGTCGCAGAACCCACTAGCGGCGCGCAAGAAGGCGAAGCGGAAGTCTTTGCGGATCTCGACGGCAAGGACAAAGAGATTTTGATGGCGCGCAGTGGCGAGGTGTTGAAGGCCCTGGAACATCTGGCGTTTCGCTCGCTCAATCTGGAACCTTCGTTTCACGAGAAAATTCATATCGACTGTGGCGGCTTCCGAGCCCTTCGCTTTGAGGAACTGCGCATGACCGCTCGTGTGGCTGCAGAACGCGTGCAGGCGAGCAAGCAACCCTTCCAACTGAATCCCATGTCGTCGCGCGAGCGGCGCATTGTGCATCTGGCGCTGAAGGACATGCCGGGTGTGCGAACGGAAAGTATTGGCGCGGGAGAAGAACGCCAGGTAGTGATTCATCCCGTAAAGAACGACGCTCCAAAAAAGCCGTGAGTCGT
>Ga0210405_10006120_pt1 | contig 10829 bp, 7 predicted proteins | sample IncBWH11MmetaG_FD_155492 | JGI IMG/M metagenome (GOLD analysis project Ga0210405, IMG submission 155492) | Forest soil microbial communities from Barre Woods Harvard Forest LTER site, Petersham, Massachusetts, United States - Inc-BW-H-11-M | ecosystem: Environmental > Terrestrial > Soil >... | reverse complement strand
TCTTCATTCGCCGACTGCAGTTCCTCCTTCGCTGTCTCCAGTTCTTCGTTTGTGCTCTGCAGTTCCTCATTGCTCGACAGGATCTCTTCGTTTGCCGATTGTAGTTCCTCGTTCGTAGCTTCCTGTGTTTCTATTACCGACTGCAAATATTCCTTCGCGGCTGCAAGTTCCTGTTGGAGCTTTGTGATTTGAGCGGCGGACGCTTTGGAATCGGCGCCCCGATGGCCCTTCCTCGCGACTCCCCGCGTTTGCTTCTCGCTTGTCCTGTCGTGAAAGACAATCATGTAATACCGTTCCTTCAAATTCGGCACGTTGATAGGCGTGACTTCAAATCCCGCCGTTCGCGCGAGTTGTAAGTCGGAAGAAGGGCCGTCCTCGCCGACGTCTTCTTCCTTGATCTGAACGTTCTCTTTTCGCACTACGATGTTTTGTTTCTTCGTCCGGGCGATAGCATTACGCAGTTCGAGCAAGAGTCCCTCTTGCGCCATTTTTAATATGCTGAGGCTGGCTCGGCCGGGCATCAATTTCAGGAAACGATTCACGTTTCCCCGCGAGTAGATGATCTCCAGATCGTCATTCACGAATACTGTGGCCGGTGAATACTGGCTCAATACGCGGCGATCGAACTCTTTTTGCGCTTCCAGAAAGTTCCACGCTGAGTCCGTTGGCTTCAAAGATGTATGGATTGCGGTAGGGCCGCCGCGTCCGGACGGATGTTCGAGCGAAAAACTCACCACCTGGCGCACTGCAGTTGTCTTCCTCGAGAAAATCTTTTGGATACGATCCACAGTCGTGAAAAGGTTACTCGCCGGGCCGATGCCCTCCGAAGTGCCGAGTATTAAGAATCCCCCGGGCTGCGTGGCATAGTGAAACAAAGAAATCACCTTAGCCTGCAAGACCGGTTCGAGATAAATCAATAAATTCCGGCAGCAAATTAAATCCATCTGGGAGAATGGCGGGTCGCTCAAAATGTTGTGCTGAGCGAAGATGCACATATCCCGGATGCCTCTGCTGATCCGGCAGCCGCCTTCAATTTTGCTGAAGAACCGGCGCAGCCTTTCCGGAGAGACATCCGCTTGAATATTATCCGGATAAACGCCGCTTCGCGCGCGAGCTACGTTGCTTTCACTTACGTCCGTCCCGAAGAATTGAATCGAATTCGAGGAAGCTTTGTCGCCCAGATATTCCAGCAGAGTGATGGCAACGGAATAGGTTTCCTCGCCCGATGAACAAGCCGGAGTCCAGATTCGAATTGTGCGGTCGGCACTGGATCCTTTCAGAATCTCGGGAAAAACCTCCGCCCGCAGGGCCTCAAACAACCCGGGATTCCGGAAGAAGCTTGTGACGTTAATTAGCATATCCTGATACAGGGATTTGATTTCCTGCGGGTTTACCTGAAGAAATCGCACGTACTGCTCGGTGTCATCAATCTTGTGGACTACCATGCGTCGTTGGATCCGCCGCAAAATTGTACTTCGCCGGTAATGCGTGAAATCGAGTCCGGTCGAGCGGCGAAGCAGCTGAAATATCGTGGCTAGACCGTTCCCCTGGGGAACGGGAACCTCTGCGGCCTCCGTTTCTGAGTTTGCCGTGTACGGGTGACGCGCGATTCGCACTAGCTCGCGGGCGATACTTCGTGGTGGAAGGACGTAATCTGCACAACCTGCGTCGATGACGCTTCGCGGCATGCTGTCGTACTTGGCCGAACCTTCATCCTGAGCGAACGTCACTCCGCCGTGCGCCTGAATTTCCGCCATACCCAAGGTACCGTCGCTGCCCAATCCAGAGAGAATGATGCCGATCGAACGATTCCCTTGTTGCTCGGCGAGCGATCGCATGAAGAGATCCACGGGCATGGGCATTCCGCCTGTCTCAATTCGTTTATCGAGTTGCAACGAATGGTCTGAGACGGTCATCGTCGCATTGGGAGGGATTACATACACGTGGTTCGGTTCGAGGCGCATGCCCTTCGTTACTTGCACAACGGGCATCGTGGACTTCTTAGCGAGCAACGCGCTCAGAAGACTTTCATGCTTCGGATCCAAGTGCTGAATCAGCACGAAAGCCATTCCGGTATCGGAGGGAAGATTCGTCAGTAGTTCGGTGAATGCTTCGACGCCGCCAGCAGAGGCGCCCACGCCGGCAATCAAAAAATCAGCTGGTCGGGGCGACGGGGGGTTGGAATTTTTTTTTCGATTGTTCGACGATTTCGACTTGGGCCGCTTGGTTGCCATTTGTCGACCCCTCTCGCGCAGACTTCGTGGGCAGGGGGCGAACGCGCGATTCTAGTCCTAACGGTATGGGATAACAACTCCACAACGCCCCTTACAGGGCGGTCTGACCGCAAACAGCGCCGAACTAAAGGGAATTGCGTATTGCCTGGGGCTGGCGTAGCTATAGGATACTCTCATTCCCGAGTCTCCTGTGCGAAAGAACTCCAGGCGCGGATCCGGTGTGAACCGGGGCCGTTCAAAAAAAATCCGCGGCGACGAAAGACTCCCCGGCGATTGGAACAGGCGCTTCGGGAGCCCCCTTTCTTCACTGATGGACTCCCTCGCATTTGGAGTGGCCATAGTAACCCATAGCGGTAATATACTATATACGAATAGTTATTTCATGGAAATATTAGGTCAACCCTCCCGCAAAGTTTCCTCCGAGTCGAACCTCAAATCATTCGTAGCGGCAGCTTCTTGGCCTCCTCTGCAGGAGGCGATGTTGCGTGGCGCGCTCGAAACGACGGATGGTGAGATTAAAGTTCCGAGTTCTGACAATGGCCTTCGGACCATACGCATTTCCTTTTCGCCTTTTCAGGACGCGCCTGAGACGATAAGAATCACGGCCACGGACGTTACCGATCTCGCCAACGCGCGCACCGCCCTGAAGCGGTCGAAAGATTCCATGAATTCTTTGAGCGCGCGAGTTCTCGAATTGCAGGACGAAGAACGGCGCCGGTTGGCACGGGACCTTCATGACACAGTTGGTCAGGAGATTGTTGTCGTCCTGATGACCTTGGATACGATTGCTCGCACGTGGGAAAAGCCCGACCAAAGTGCTCGGAAGAATCTGCTGGAAGCGGTCGCATGGCTGCGGAAAGTGGAGTCTGACATTCGCACATTTTCCTATCTCCTCCATCCGCCCCTGCTGGACGATATGGGCCTCACTTCGGCGCTGAGTTGGTATATGGAGGGCTTTTCGAAGCGCTCCGGTATCTCCGTGCAATTGTCAGTTCCGGACAATCTACCGCGCCTCTCGCTTCAGGCAGAGACCGCCCTGTTTCGTATTACGCAGGAAAGCCTCTCCAACGTCATCCGGCATTCTAGAAGCAAGCAAGCATGGGTACGAATAGCGCTCGAGCGACACTGCCTGAAGTTGTCCGTTCGGGATGAAGGGCAAGGTTTCGACCAGGCGGCTCACACCGGTTCGACACCATCAGGCGTAGGCATCGAAGGAATGAGAGGACGCCTCAGATCCCTGGGCGGGAATCTGGAGATGCGATCCGGGCCGCAGGGGACGGAAGTCGTCGCGAGCGTTCCATTACGCGATGGCGAAGCCATCTCCTCGGATAGCGTCCGCGCGCGGCGTCAACAGGAGCGTGAAACCGCACAAGCCGCTCACGGCCTCGCGAAACGGATTCTTATAGTCGATGACCACGAGGTCGCCAGGAAAGGTATACGCTTCCTGCTAAATGACGAAGACGACTTGGAAATTTGCGGCGAAGCACAGGATGGATTGGAGGCCTTTGAGAAGGTTCAGAGGCTTAACCCCGATTTAGTGATTCTCGATCTCAATATGCCTGGCGGCGGGGGCTTTTCCGCTGCGAATAGAATTCGCAACGCCGGTCTTACACCAAAGATTTTGATCTATACCACTCACACTTTTCCTGGATTGGAACGTATCGCTCGCGCGGCTGATTGCGATGGGTTCGTCGTGAAGGCGAATGCAACGCAGGATCTGATTCGCGGAATTCGCGCCGTGCTGCGCGGAGAAGAGTTCTACAGTTCACTCAATGCCAAGGCGCAAAACGCCTGATATTCCGTTGGCGACGGCGCATTGACCTCTCATTTGGCCTTCGAGCCCCGATTGCCGGACGCCACCAGAGGGTCTAGTTTTTGCAACTTTTCGACCAGCTCTTCCCTCATGGTCGCCGTCAGATTCGTCTCTCCGAGATACTTCCTCGCTACTTCAACGGCCTTCCTGGCATGGTCGAGGTTGCGTTCGGAACGTTCTTCGTCACCTGTCGATTGAGAAATGCGGACAAATGTGAGCGCGAGATCGAGTTCCGCCGAGCTGAACCGATGGCGTAGTGCGTCCTGGTCGCTTCTCAACACCTCATATTGTGAGAGTTTTTCTTTTGACAGTTTTTCCATGACTCTCGCTTCGCGATCGTGCTGCTTCGCGACGCTGCTATGGCCCTAGCTTGAACCAGGTTGGAAGTGGTTTGATTCCAATGATTCCTGTATCGCCCTGTGCGAGAACCTTGTATTTAGCCGAGCGCCTTCGTTGGCCCGTTCGCCAGAAAAGAAACATTTCCGGTGGACACACCGGGCTATTCTCATGTCAAATTGTGGACGTAGGACGAGGCAGTGTTATCTGGGGGTTTGGGCGATGCGACATGTTCTATTTCTCTGCGGACTCGTGTTGTTTGTCACCGGCGCTTCGTACGCACAAAGCAGCGCGGCGAATCCTCTGCTGCTAGCTGCTCCATTTACAATATCTTCCACGGGAGAGGTGTCCGCAGTTCCCGCCTCGTCCTCCCCGACCGCCATCTCACTCTCACCGGTATCGGTTTCACCCGGCCCCGGCGATTCTTTTGCAACCAATCCTTTTTCGAGTGCACCCACGCCGAATCCAGCGCCTGATCCGCAATATGTGCAGGGCGTCTTCGTGAACTATAACTGGCAGGCCTATGTGGGCTACACCTATACCCATTTCAGCGCCAAAGGCGGCATCAGCCGAAACCAGAATGGTTTCAACCTGGGCATCGTGCGCTACTTCAATTCTTGGTTTGGAATTGAGGGTGAGATGTTCGCGACGCACGATTCGCCGAATAACCAGAGCTCATGGTTCTTGTTTGGCGGCGGCGGTCCTCGATTCCGGTGGCAGGCCCGAAGAGGAATCGAAGTATTCGCCCACGGCCTCGTAGGGTATTCCCATTTGACTCCGCAGACCGCCTTCGGAAAACAAGAAGCGTTTGGCTATGAGTTGGGCGGCGGCGCAGACTTTCCCACTCCTTGGCGCAGAGTGGGGTTGCGCGCTGGAGCCGACATGATTGGCACGCGGTATTTCGGCGACAATCAATTCAACCCGAAGGTTTACGGCGGAGTTTTCTTCAAATTCTAGGATCTACAATCAACGGGAAGAAATGTATGGTTTCCCGAATGCGTCGTCCTCAAAAATCTGCTGCCCCCAAAAAGCGCCGGACACCGGAACCAACGCCGGCCGCGGAGTTACCGACCCTCGACGAGGAAGTCGACGAGGCTTCGCGGGAGTCTTTTCCAGCAAGCGATCCGCCGGCATGGACTGGAGGCCACGACGAGCCAGCGCCGAGGAAAAAGAAGCGTAAATAATTTCGCCACTTTATTGTCCTCACTCACATCAAATAGCTGCGACCGAATTCATCGCAGCGGCCCCCAAAAAAAGCTAGAGATCCGCATGGCATCTAGTTCGAATGAAACGAAAATTTCGCTGCAGGTTGGATCCGAGCTTCGAATCAAGAACAATGGCGACATCGTGATCGACAATCCCGAGCTTGAGCTTGTAGCCGATGACCGCGCTGCGGACGCTGTACTGATTTACCGTTTCGACGCCAGGGCCGGCGAGCATGTGCTGCGGCTGCTCGAACCGGTGGCCGATCATCGCCATATGAAACTTCATCGCCGCGATGACTGATTGTTCCTGCGCTAGTGCGATTGGAATCCAGGAGATTGCTGAACTTCACGCCTGCAGCACTCCTCGCTATCCTTGCTTCGCCGCAAGAACCATGACAGTGAATTCCAAGGAGCTGCCCAGTGCTCTTCGATAGCCTGCAGATTCGCGATGTCCTGCTTCATAACCGCATCATCGTCTCGCCGATGTGCCAGTATTCGAGCACCGATGGTTTCGCCACGGATTGGCATCTCGTGCATCTCGGTAGTCGCGCGGTGGGCGGCGCTTCGCTCGTCTTCACTGAAGCGACTGCCGTATTGCCTGAAGCGCGCATCAGTCCCCAGGACCTGGGGCTTTGGAAAGACGAGCACATAGAGATGCTCGCGCGCATTACGCGATTCATTCATAGCCAGGGCGCCGCAGCGGGAATTCAGCTCGCGCATGCAGGCAGGAAAGGCAGCACCGCTCGTCCATGGGAGGGCGGCAAGGAGGTTCCCGTATCGCGAGGAGGATGGATTCCTTTCGCTCCGAGCGATGTGCGATTCGCGGACGACTATCCGAATCCAATCGCTCTCGATGATCGGCAGATTCGCGTCACTGTAGAGGCATTTGCTGAGGCCGCTCGGCGCGCTTGCGATGCGGGATTTGACGTGATCGAAATCCATTCGGCGCATGGCTACCTGCTGCATGAATTTCTTTCGCCGCTTTCGAATTTTCGTTTCGATTCCTACAGCGGCTCGTTCGAAAACCGGACGCGCATTGTCCGCGAGGTGGTTACCGCCATTCGCAGCGTGATTCCAAAAGGCATGCCTCTTTTCATTCGCATTTCTGCGACGGATTGGATCGAAGGCGGCTGGGACATCGAACAATCTATCGCCCTTGCCGCTCAACTCGGTCCGCTGGGCGTCGATCTCGTGGATTGTTCATCCGGCGGAATTTCTCCTGCTGCCAATGCCAAGATTCCAGTTGCGCCGAACTATCAGGTGCCGTTCGCAGAAGCGATTCGGCGCGAGACCGGAATTCTCACTGGCGCGATCGGAATGATCACGTCAATGAATCAGGCAGATGCGATTTTGCGGGAAGGTCGAGCGGACGTGGTTCTGATGGCTCGCGAGTTCTTGCGCGAACCGTACTGGCCGCTACGTGCGGCGCATGTCGAAGGTTTCCAGGCGTCGTGGCCGGCTCAATACCTTCGGGCGGCACCGCAGGGAACGCCCGCGCGTGAGCCGATGGAACTACCCGAGTCCGCGCGTCGCGCATCGGCGCGAACAAGCGCCGCCGAATAAATCGCAGGTTTTTAGATTATTTCGGCGGAAACACTCGCGGCCAAGCCTCTAGTTCCACAGCGATAAACCATCTACCATGTCGGTCGTGACGACCGGCACCCTTCATCGCCGAATCTTTGCGGCCACCGGAATCGTAATGGCGAGCGTTCTGCTCAGCCGTATTCTCGGATTTTTTCGCGAGTGGACAGTTGCGCATCAGATGGGCTCGAACGCAGTCACCGACGCCTACTACGCCGCCTTCACCTTGCCGGATTTCTTGAATTACCTCATCGCGGGCGGTTCGCTGAGTGTCACGTTCATCCCGGTATTCGCCAAATACGTCGCCGAAAAGTCTGAGGACGAGGGCTGGCACGTTTTTTCGACAGTCATTAGCGTGATGGGCTTCGCGCTGGTCGCGCTCATAGTCATTGGCGAAATCTTTGCGCACAAACTCGTGCTTGTCATCGCGCCCGGGTTCAGCCCTGCCGAGCGCGAGCGCGTGGTTTTCCTCACGCGGCTGATGCTCCCGGCTCAATTTTGCTTTTATCAGGGCAGCATCCTGAGCGCCGTGCAGTATGCCAAAGGCCAGTTCGTGATTCCCTCGCTCGCTCCGCTCATCTACAACATCGGAATCATCCTGGGCGGTGTGCTGCTCTCCTCGCGCATCGGCATGACGGGATTTGCAGTTGGCGTTCTGGGCGGCGCCATAGCCGGCAATTTTCTGCTGCAAATCTATGGTGCGTATCGAGCCGGTGCGAAGTTCACTCCTAATTTCAACGTCCGTCATCCTGGCTTCTGGCTTTTTCTGAAGCTTTCCGTCCCGATCATGCTGGCGGTTTCGCTTTCTTTCACGGACGACTGGATCATCCGATGGTTTGGTTCCTACCTTCAGCCTGCCTCCATTACGTGGCTCAGCTACGGCAAGACCTTGATGCGAGTGCCGCTCGGCATCGTGGGGCAGGGGGTTGGGGTCGCATCGTTCCCGATTCTGGCGCAGCTTTATTCGGAGAAAAAGTTCGACGAGCTCAACCGCGTTCTCAACTCCATTTTTAAGGGCATCGTCTTCCTGCTCGTTCCGATTTCCGCGCTCACCATTGCTCAGAGTCTGCCGCTCGTGCATCTTGTTTTTGCGCACACGCGGCTGCGCCCGCCGGATATGCAGGCCACCGCCGTTACTCTCGCCTTTTTCTCGATTGGCATGTTTGCCTGGGGCGCTCAATACAATTTGGCGCGCGGCTTCTATGCGACGCGCGACACCATCACGCCAGCTGTCGTAGGCACGGTCATGACGGCGCTGAATCTGCCGCTCTATTGGTGGCTCGTGCGACGATCCCAACACCTCGGCTTGGCCTTGGCAAGCTCGCTCGGCATTATCGCCTACACGGTGGTGCTGTTTGTTCTGCTCAACCGCCGCACCAAGAACCACGCGCAGGCCCGTCTTGCTCTCTTCTTCTGCAAGGTAACGGCTGCTTCTGTCCTAGCCGGTTTCGTTTGCTACAAATTGGTGGGCTGGCTTGAAATGCGCATGCCGTGGCAAGAACCCTTAGGCGCATTGCTGCTTCTTGCGATCGCGACCACGATTGGAATCGTGGTGCTTGCAGCGTCACTCAAGATTCTACGAGTACCGGAGCTTGAGGCTTATCTCGAAAAGGCGCTCACACTCGCCGGTCGCGGAAGAGTGCGCACACAGGTTGACATCACAAGTCCCGATTAGGCAATTAGGGCTGAGCGGAAGTTGGCTGAAGCTCAAGCACAGGACGCAGCGCCACCTGGCTATCCTTCAACACCTCGAGATCGCGCTGCCAGTTCTTACGTCCCATTGCTTTGACTAGCACGACATGCGACCCGGGCTGCACGCTGATCGTTGCTGGCGTTTGTCCCACGAACTTCCCGTCGATGTAAATGTCGGCTCCGTTTGGTTCGGAGCTGAAACTCACCGTGCTCGCAGTGGTATAAGGCGCTTCAAGACTTGCCTTCATCAACGCCCCGGATTGTTCGCTGCCTGCTCCGCCGTGTCCGCCGGGGGGCGACACAGGCGCTTTCGCATTCGCCTCAGAAACTTGCTCAAGCCGAAAAGTGAAATGGCCGCCCTTCAGCAAAAAATAGCTGCCATGGCGCCGGCCTGTCACCGAAATCCACTGCAATGGGCCATCGGTCAAGGTGATCTGCTGCGATGTGTAGCCCTCTTTGTGGATCTTGAGGATGAGCGCATGTTCGAGACGAGAGCTGAACACCGTGTGCGGCTTGTGAAAATACGAGGACGGATAGTCAATCGTGTAAGGCGTCACTCCAATTGCAGCGCCGTCAATTTCGATGGTGGCGCCCACTGGCACACTCGTTATGGTCAAGCGCTCGGCGTGTGATGGCGGAGCGAGTTCCGTGAATGCGGCCAATAAAATCAGCGCGTATAAACAGGGGTGCCTGGGTGCGTGCATCTCTGGCCTCCTGGGCGACTTTGAACAGGACGCCAATCTCACAGGAGACGAGGTGAAGTGTCAATCACGGGAAGTGCGCAATAACACGGACCGGCATGCGTATTTCCCGCAACACGCGATGCGGCGGTGCCAACTCCAAACGAAAGGGTCGGCTAATGCAAATACTTCGCCAGCCAACCGAGAAAAGTCTTGTACCAGAGCTCGCTATTTTGCGGCTTAAGCACCCAGTGACCTTCGTCGGGGAAGAGCAGCAGCTTTGAAGGCACGCCCTGGCGTTGCAGTGCGGTGAAAAACTCAAGATCCTGCGTGTAGGGAATGCGGAAATCCAGTTCGCCGCCGACCACCAGCGTCGGCGTCTTATATTTACCCAGCGCAGCCGCATATTCGCTCGGCGAATATTTCTTGTACAGCTCGGGATGCGACCACGGCGGCCCGCCGAACTCCCAGTCCATGAACCACAGCTCTTCGGTCGCTCCGTACATGCTCACCATGTCGTAGGAACCCGCATGGCTGACGAGGCATTTGAACCGGTCCGAATGCGTGGCAATCCAGTCCACCATGTAGCCGCCGAACGAGCCTCCGGCCGCCGCAAGCCGCACGCCATCAATAAACGGATACTTCGCGATCGCGGCATCCGCGCCTTTCATAACGTCTTCGTAGACCTTTCCGCCCCAGTCGCGACTGACATCTGCTTGGAATTTTTCGCCGTATCCGGGCGATCCGCGCGGATTGACCATCACCACCACGTATCCCGGTGACGCCATCATTTGCTGATTCCAGCGGTAGCCCCAGGCATCGGTCCAAGCCTGCTGTGGTCCGCCGTGAATCAGAAGCAGCATCGGATATTTCTTTGACGCATCGAAATTCGGTGGCTTCACCATCAGGCCTTCCACCTGTGTCTTACCGGCGCCGGCAAACCAGAATGGCTCAATCGGCGAAAGATCAAGTTGTGCGAGCAAAGCTTCGTTCTGATGCGTGACTTGCCTGACATTCTTTCCATCGGCATCGGCGATGAAGACTTCGGCAGGCATCGTCAGGCTTGTCCGCGTGAATACCAAAGCGCGGCCGTCCTTGCTGACTCCAATTTCGTCGTTGAAACTGTCGCCCAAAACCAGTTTCGGCGCGCTGCCAGTAGCCGTGGCAATCGAAAAAACCGGCATTTCGGATTTTTCTTCTGTCGCGAAATAGATGCACTTGCTGTCAGCGCTCCACGCAAACGACTCGATACTGCGATGAATATTCTCCGTCAAATTGATCGGTTCGG
>Ga0210405_10006118_pt1 | contig 10830 bp, 10 predicted proteins | sample IncBWH11MmetaG_FD_155492 | JGI IMG/M metagenome (GOLD analysis project Ga0210405, IMG submission 155492) | Forest soil microbial communities from Barre Woods Harvard Forest LTER site, Petersham, Massachusetts, United States - Inc-BW-H-11-M | ecosystem: Environmental > Terrestrial > Soil >... | reverse complement strand
CTGGGGCACCCTGTCCCCGAACACGGTCCCGTCCGCGAGCCAGTTCATGCTGATGGGCTTCGTCTTGACCTTGTGCGGCGGATTGCCGATCGGCTTCGCGCTGGCGCTGGCGGCACTCCTCTTCATCTGGGTCGAGGGCACACTCCCCGGCGTGATCTTCGCCCAGCAGATGGCGCGCGGCGTCGACAATTTCGTGCTGCTGGCGATCCCGTTCTTCATTCTCGTGGGATATCTGATGGAGGCGAACGGCATGTCCGTGCGCCTGATCGAGCTGCTGCAGCGCATGGTCGGTCGCATGCGCGGCGGGCTCAACGTCGTCATGGTGACCGCCATGGTGATTTTTTCCGGCATCTCCGGCTCGAAGATGGCCGACGTGGCGGCGGTCGGCTCAGTGTTGATTCCCGCGGCACGGCGCTCGGGCCAACGGCCCGGGAGCGCGGTGGCGCTGCTCGCCGCCTCGGCGGTGATGGCCGAGACCATCCCGCCCTGCATCAACCTCATCATCCTGGGCTTCGTCGCCAACCTGTCGATCGGCGGCCTGTTCATGGCGGGCCTGCTGCCGGCCGGGCTGATGGCGCTCGCGCTGATAGCCGTCTCGATCATCTTCGGCTGCAAGAAACCGACGGTGCTCCTCGAGACCGGCCCCGTCCGCTCGCTCGCGAGCCTGTTGGGCGGCGGCACCGCCTCGCTCGGCCTCATCCTGATGATCTTCATCGGCTTCAAGACCGGGTTCGCGACAGCGACCGAGATCTCGGCCTTCGCCGCCCTCTACGCCATCGTCATCGGCGGCGTGATCTTCCGCGAGTTAGGACCGCGTGCAGCCGCCGTGAGCTTCGTCCATGCCGCGACCCGCTCGGGCCTCGTGCTGTTCATCGTTGCGGCTGCCCAGTCACTGGCCTTCGTGCTGACCCTGCAGCAGGTGCCGCACATGGTCGGCGAGATGATGATCGCTCTGTCGGCGAGCGGCGGCACCTGGCTGTTCATGCTTCTGTCGATCGTCATCCTGATACTGATGGGCTCGGTGCTCGAGGGCGCGGCGGCACTCATCATCTTCGCGCCGCTGCTGGTGCCGGTCGCGACCAGGCTCGGCATCGATTCGCTGCATTTCGGCGTCGTGCTGGTGATCGCAATGGGCATCGGGCTGTTCGCCCCGCCACTCGGCCTCGGCCTCTATGGTGCCTGCCTGATCGGCAACGTGCCGATCGAGAGCACGGTGAAGCCGATCCTCGGCTATCTCGGCCTCCTCTTCCTGTGCCTCCTCGTGATCGCGTTCCTGCCTGCGCTCAGCACGGCGCTGCCGCACGCGCTCGGATACTGACGAAAGATCCAAGATGCTGAAGCTGCTCCTGACGCACACGCTGCCGACGCGGCGGCAATATTACGGCCAGCGCGCGCTCGCGGAACTCGAGGACCTGGTCGAGGTCCAGCTGCACGAGGCAGACGAAGCCTTGAGCCCGGCCGAGCTCGTCGCTGCCGCCATGGACGTCGACATCATCCTGGCCGACCGGCTGACGACAGGCCCGGGCGAGATCTTCGCGTCGCTGCCGAAACTTAAGGCCTTCCTGCGCTGCGCCGTCGACATCAGGAACATCGACGTGGCGGCGGCCTCGGCCGCGGGCGTGCTGGTAACCCGCGCCACGCCGGGTTTCATCGCCTCGGTCTGCGAGCTGGCATTGGGCTATCTCGTCGACTTGTCGCGCGGCATCTCGCGCGCGGTCGCCGATTATCAGGCCGGCCGAAGGCCCGAGGTGCGCATGGGCCGCCAGCTTGCGGGCAGCGCGCTCGGCATCATCGGCTATGGCGCCATCGGCCGGCGGCTGGCACAGCTCGGCTTGGCAATCGGCATGGAGGTGCTGGTCGCCGATCCATACGCGACGGTCGCCGACGAGCGCCTGACCCAGGTGCCGATGGACGATCTGCTCGCCCGCGCCGACTATGTCGTCTGCCTCGCGATCGCGAACGAGGAGACCGAGAACCTGATGGGCCAAGACGCCTTCGCGCGCATGAAACCCTCGGCCTGTTTCCTCAACCTGTCGCGCGGCAACCTGGTCGACGAGGCGGCGCTGGCGGCGGTGCTGTCCGAGGGCAGGATCGCCGGCGCGGCGCTCGATGTCGGCCGCGGGGCGGACCAGATGCCGACACCGGCGCTCGCCCGCCTGGCGGGCGTCGTCGCCACACCACACATCGGCGGGTTGACCCCGCCGGCGATCGAACATCAAGCGCTCGACACGGTCGGCCAAGTCGCAGCCCTGCTGCGCGGCGAGGTCCCGCCGGGCGCCGTCAACGCGGACCGCTGGACCCGGCGGATCTAATCCCTCTCAGTCAGGAGAAATGCCATGCCCGCGGCCCAACCACGGCTGATCGCGCCGTCCCAGACCTGCGACAGCCACATTCACATCTATGATCCGACCAAGCCCGTGGCGCCGACCGCGACGGGTCCCGGCCCGGCCTGGGCCAACGTCGCGGCCTACATCAGCGCCGTGCAGTGCCCCCTGGGCTTGAACCGTGCGGTGGTCGTGCAGCCAACGACCTACGGCTTCGACAACAGCTGTACCGTCGAGGCGATCGCAGCCCTCGGTCTCGACAAGACGCGCGGTGTCGCGATCGTCGGGCCCGACGTCAGCGATGCCGAGTTGCAGCGCCTGACCGACGCCGGCATTCGCGGCGCGCGTTTCCAGATGCTGCCTGGCGGTCCGTTGCCCTGGGACGCGCTGGAACCGGTCGCGTCCATCATCGCGGGCTTCGGCTGGTGCATCCAATTGCAGCTGGACGGCCGCCTGCTGGCGGAACGTGAAGCGCTGTTGAAGCGGCTACCCTGCAGGCTGATCATCGATCATGTCGGCAAGTTCCTGGAGCCGGTGCCGGTCGAGCATTCCGGTTTCCGGACCATCTTACATCTGATCGACGGTGGCCGGACCTGGCTGAAGCTGGCGGGCGCCTATGAGACTTCGAAGGCCGGCGCCCCACTCTATCCAGATGTCGGCGCGCTGGCGAAAGCCGCCATCGCGGCCGCGCCGGAGCGCATGATCTGGGCAAGCAATTGGCCCCATGTTTCCGTCCAGGATCCGCCGGACGATGCGGCGCTGCTCGACCTCCTGCTGGACTGGGCGCCGGACGAGGCCGTTCGCCAGCGCATCCTGGTCGAGAATCCGGCAGAGCTTTACGGCTTCTCGCCATCTAGCTGGCCGCCTCCCTGGCGAACTCGTCTTCGCTGACCGCGGCGATGCCGGTCTTGGGATCGGCGAACTTCAGGAGCGCGACGCTGGCCACCGCGGAGGCCCGCGTGGAGTCGCTGTCGGGCAGGGTCTTGACCTTGCCCGGCGCTGGCGCGGAAATCGCGACACCAGCGGTTACCGCCCTGCGTGATCTGAATAAACCTTTCGCAAACAGGACAGATTTGGCCTTCCAAAAGCCTCTATTGCATGCGGCGATCGCTTGAAACGCCGATTTAGGCGTGCGGAAATTGCAGCCAGCGACTCAGGCCAGCGAGCAAATCATCTTGCAGCACAATCCGTTCTACGCCCCCGCCGCCCTTTCCGGCACCGCGTTCGAAGATTTAGTCGCAAGCTTCCAGTCGCACGTTCCGACGTTCAAGGCGTCACCACCAGGTCCGCGCCAAAGCTTTCGCTGGAAATCAGATGTCGTAGTCGGGCCTGGGCTCGGCGTGTTTCGAAGGAACAGATACACGGCCGATTGGGCCGTGACGAAGAAGGCGACCGATGAACGTCTCAGCATCATCCTGCCAATTGCCGGAGTTGCCGACGCGACAATAGGAACGAGAGTATCGACGGCACCGCCATTCACAGCTTTGCTCGCGCCCGCGTCCCTGTCGCACCACATCAAGCTGCGCTGTGTCGGCGGCGAGTACGCTAGCGTCACGCTGATGTTTGACGTCGATGTCGTGTCCAGGGTGCTTTCGGCGATATTCGACGGCGCGAAATTGAGTAAGCTCGATCTCACACCGCTTCTGGATCTTTCGACCGGCGCAGGCGCGACCTTCAATCTGCTTGCGCAAACCATCGTGTCGGGCATGCTCGATGCGCGACTCTTCGAGCGTTCACCCTTGGCGATGTCGCTCCTCGTTGAATCGGCTTTGCGACTGATCTTCGAGCACGTACCGCATCGCCTCAGCTTCCGGTTGAACCGCGACCAGCTCGAGGTCGCCCCCCGGTATGTCAGGCGGGCCGTCGACTTTACGCACGCCAACATGCATCAGCCGCTGACCATGATTGACATCGCCGAGGCTGCGGGCGTCAGCGTGCGGTCATTGCAAGCGGGCTTCCGGAAGTTCAAAGACACAACGCCCACGGCATATTTGCGCCGGATCCGGCTAGAAGCGGTCCACGCGGAGTTGTCGCTGTCGGAGAACAGACTGCCCGTCAGCGAAGTGGCACTCAAATGGGGCTTCACGCAGATGGGGCGCTTTGCCGCGCAATATCATGCGCGGTTTGGCCACTATCCTTCCGAGACACTCATGTGGACGCGCTAGGACTGCTCGCGGGCGAGCTTGGACCTGTGCCGACGATTGCGAAGGTCCTTCAGGCGCGGATCGCCGATATCGCGCGTTGGACGGCCTTCGACTCAATTGCCGACACGGGCGCGCCGACCGGCTGGTCGAGGAGGCATTCCAGGGCTTTGCCCCAAAAAGGCGGCCTCACCTGGGATCGAATGGAGAAGCTGGCCGACGACTGGCTCCCAAAGCCGCGAATCCTTCACCCCTGGCCCAATCAGCGTTTCGCCGTCAGGCACCCGAGGTAAGAGCCGGATGCATAGAGGTGCACGTCCGGATCTGTGCAGGGTTGCGCCTTGAAAGCGCATGTAACCCAGTCGCCTGGAATGGCGACCGCGGCAAAGCTTAGCCAGCAGCCGCGTACCGAGTCTTGCGTGGTGTCCGGTAACGGCCACTGCGAAGCGTAGACAGGGAGGTTGTAGGCCGGAATGAAGTGAACGGGAAAATAGCCCCGAAATCGATCGTGATCGGAGTAGCCGACCTTGTCCCTCAAAGGGGAAGGCAGAATCCCAGGAGGCGTCAATTGGCGAGCATTCTGGGATGCTTCCGGGGTTCTTACCGCCGGCATGCAAACAAAGGGATGCATGTGAACAAGGGAGGTCCATTCGGTTCAAACGCAAGTTTGTAAGGCCCGACAAGCCGACAAGGTGAGGGAGGCCTGACGACCGAGTGGAAGTCATACTGACTGATAGTACTCCGAGGACGGGAGAGCCGGCCACATGGGGAAGCGGTCAGCGGCAGGTGAATTGTTCTTGGGCAACATGGGCTCCATTCAACGGGAGACACGGCCTTCTACTCAGTGAGAAGATCAGCTGACCATGGAAACGAAACTTGAACAGATAGCAGTGAAAGCTGTGAACCAACTGCCGAAGAGCGTAGTGCGGGAAATCCGCACGCTACGTTCTGTGGGAACGGGAGGCGGGCGACTGCCTCCCGTGACCCGGTGGCGCGAGGCAACTCGCGTCCCTACTGCGACCTGCGCCCTCTTTGATTTCGGAGGGTCTCGTTTCGCAACACTCGGGCGCGATCGCGCCGCGAGAGTGCGAAGTCGTATCCCTCTCAGAGCTGTTTGACAGGTCAAATCTGCATGAGTCGTCATTGCGAGGCGCGTTTGCGCCGAAGCAATCCAGAATCCCGGCTTGGCTCTGGATTGCTTCGCTGCGCTCGCAATGAGGCGGCATTCGGCGAGTGAATGCCCGCCTTTCCCTTCGAGACCGGCGACCATTTCTTCTTTACGCCGACCCGGCTGAGACTCTTGATGGCGAGGGTCGGGCGGCCGGATTTTTCGGCGATCTCGCGATCCTGCTCCATGATGTAGCCGCGGGCCGGTTCGTCGCCCTCGAGGCCGCCGAGCAGTTCCGCCGGCACCCGTCGGTTGGAGCGCTGTGTATCGTCTTCATAGACGACGTTGAAAAAGGCGAACTCGCCCTTGGGATTGGTTCCAGGCTTTTTCGGCATGGGCGGCTTGTCCTCGATATGCGTGCCGCTGTCAAAGAAAAAAGCTAGTCAAATGGGCGCCTGCGCCAAGCCTGTCGGCTCGGAAACGATCCGACGATTGGCAAGCGCTGCAAGCCGCCGCGTGGTCAGGAACAGGAATTTGTCGATGCCCTCTGCCGATCAGCCTGCGACCCGGCTCGCGACGCGGCTTGCGTTTCTGGTGGCCGGTTTTGGCATGGCATGCTGGGCGCCGCTGGTGCCGTTCGCAAAGGCGCGGCTGGTGGTCGATGACGGCACGCTTGGCCTGCTGCTGCTTTGCCTCGGCATCGGGTCGGTGGCTGCGATGCTGGTGACCGGGAGCTTGAGCGCGCGCTACGGCGGCAAGCCGTTCATCATCGCCGGCGGGCTTGGCCTTGCCGTCCTGCTGCCGCCGCTCGCGATCGCTAACTCCCCCCTGACGCTGGCCTTGGCGCTGCTCGCCTTCGGCGCCGCGCTTGGCTCCATCGATGTCGCCATGAACATCCACGCGGTCGAGGTGGAGCGCGCGGCATCCCGCCCGCTGATGTCCGGCTTTCACGCGCTGTTCTCGATCGGCGGGTTCGCCGGATCGGCCGTGATGACCGCGTTGCTTTCGCTGAATTTCGGAACGCTCGCGAGCACGTTGGTCGCATCGGCGTTGATACTGATCGCGATGTTTTTGGCGTGGCCGCGCCTGCTCCGAGCCGCGCGGGCCGAGGGCGGGCCGCTGTTCGTGCGGCCGCACGGCATCGTGGTGCTGCTCGCGCTGCTCGCCGCCATCACCTTCCTCGTCGAAGGCGCGGTGCTGGACTGGGGCGCGTTGCTCGTGATCGGCGCCGGCCTGGTCCCGGCGGCGCAGGGCGGGCTCGGCTACATGCTGTTCTCGATTGCGATGACAACAGGCCGGCTTTGCGGCGATGCCGTCGTGGCGCGGGTCGGGGATCGCGCCACGCTGGTCTGGGGGAGCCTTCTGACTGTTACGGGTTTTGCGGTCCTGCTGCTCGCGCCGGCAGCAGTCGTCGCCATGGCCGGCTTCCTGCTCATTGGCTTCGGGGCATCGAACCTGGTGCCGATCCTGTTCCGCCGCGCCGGCGCGCAGACGGTGATGCCGGTCGGGCTCGCGGTCGCGGCGATCACCACGACCGGCTATGCCGGCGTCCTGGCCGGTCCCGCCGCCGTCGGCTTCGTCGCCAAGCTCGCCGGGCTTGCGACCGCATTCTGGATGCTGGCCGCGCTGATGCTGCTCGTCACGCTCTCGGCGCGCGCCGTGACGAGAGAGGGTCGGTAGGGTGGGCCAGGGCGCGTTTGCGCCGTCCCAACCGACGCGCCTCATGCGCTATACTGAGTGGTGGGCACGCTGCGCTTTGCCCACCCTACAACAAGCCAAGGGATTCTTCGAATGACCAAGGGCAAAGCACTTTTGAGTTTCGCCAGTTTGCTATTCCTCGCCTCTCTCAGCTCCGCCGCGCACGCCGCGACCTGCGGCAATGGGCCCGGCGGCTTCGAGGCCTGGAAGCAGCAATTCGCGGGCGAAGCGCGCGCCAAGGGTGTCGGCGCCACCGGCATCCAGGCCCTGATGGGGACGAACTACGCCAGTGCGACGATTGCTGCCGACCGCAGTCTGCGAAGTTTTTCCCTGTCGCTCGACGCGTTCCTCGCCAAGCGCGGCGCCGCCGCGATCGTTTCGCGCGGCCGCTCGCTCAGGCAGTCGCAGGCGGCGATGTTTTCGTCGATCCAGCAGCGCTATGGCGTGCCGCCGGGGCCGCTGCTCGCGATCTGGGGTATGGAGACCGGCTTTGGCAGCCAGCGCGGCAACCAGAACATGCTCTCGTCCATTGCGTCGCTTGCCTATGACTGCCGGCGGCCGGAGTATTTTACGGACCAGCTCTACGCGGCGCTGCAGCTGATCGATCGCGGCGCGCTGTCACCCTCGCAGCGCGGCTCCATGCATGGCGAGGTCGGCCAGACGCAATTTCTGCCGAAAAACATTCTCGCCTATGGCACCGGCAATCTCGACGTCGCCGCCAACGCGCTGTCCTCGACGGCGAATTTCCTGAAGGCCCATGGCTGGCGCGCCGGCGCCGGCTACCAGCCGGGCGAACCGAATTTCGCGGCGATCCAGGAATGGAATGCCGCGCAGGTCTACCAGAAGGCGATCGCGCTGATGGGCCGCCAGATCGACGGCGGCGAGTGATCTCGAGATCGTCCTTGCGAGGCGCAAAGCGCCGAAGCCATCCAGGCCGTCACCGCGGGTGGTCTGTTGGATTGCTTCGCGTCGCTCGCAATGACGGAGATGAACTCACCCCGCGCCCGATCCGCCGTCGGAGATGAGCGATGCACCGGTCATATAGGTCAGCTCGGGCGACGCCATCGCGACCGCGAACTCCGCGATCTCCTCTGGCTTCGCCATCCGCTTCAGGCCGAGCACGTTCGAGCGGCCCCATTGCGCGGCGCCGATCTCCCAGGCGGCGTCGGGGACATTCTCCATGCCGGCGACGCGACGGACCAGCGCGGTGTCGGTGGTTCCCGGCACGATCGCGTTGATGCGGATGCCCTGCTCGCCATAATCCAGCGCCGCCGCACGGACCAGGCCGATCAGCCCCGACTTGGTCGCCGTGTAGACGCTGCGTCGCGGGCTCGTCCGGTGCTCGTTGGACGACGAGGTGACCAGGATGGTGCCACCGCCGCGTTTGAGCAGCTCCGGAATCTCGTACTTCATCGCGAAAAACACCCCTCGCAGATTGGTGTCGACCACGTCGCCCCATTCCGCGGCCGAGAATTCGTGCAAGGGTTTCTCGATGGTGATGCCGGCATTGTTGAGCGCGATGTCGAGGCCGCCAAACGTCTCGACCGTTTTGGCGACGAACGCCCTGACCTGCGCCTCGTCGCGCACGTCGGCCTTGACATAGAGCGCGCGACCGCCGCTCTCCTTGATCTGACCCTCGACCTCGGCGCCCAACGCCTCGCGGCGGCCACAGAACGCCACGGACGCGCCTTGCCGCGCGAAGGCGATCGCCGCGGCGCGGCCGATCCCCGAGGTGGCACCGGTGATCAGCACGACCTTTGCTGCAAAGCGTGTCGCGGCTTCGACGATGGTCGGCGCTGGCGCGCGGCCGGCGCGCCCCATCGCGATGCCGCCGAGCAAGCCGGCAGCGGCGCCGAGCGTCGCTCCGCCGGCGGCGCGAAGCCAGTGTCGTCGCGGTGGATTGTCGAGGTTTTTCGGCTCACTCATGATCGTCAGCCCTATGGAATATCCAGGTCGTATGATATTAACGGTGACAACATCAATCTAGACGATGATATTAACACTGTCAACATGAGTGCGAAGAAAACGGCCGGCAAGCCCGGCAACGCGGCGGCGCGAAAGGCGGCGCCCTCGCGCGGCTATCATCATGGCGATCTCAGGAGCGCGCTGGTCGCGGCCGCGGCATCGCTTCTGGAGCGCGATGGCGCTGAGGCGTTGTCGTTCCGCGCGGTGGCGCGCGCTGCCGGGGTCTCGCAGGCTGCCCCCTACAATCACTTCTCCGGGCGGGAGGAGTTGCTTGCGACCGTCGCCGAACGAGGGTTTCGCGCGCTGCAGGCCGCACAGGTCGCGGCGGCGGAGCGTGCGCCGGCGGGCGCGGAGCGGGTGATCAGCCTCGGCATGGACTACATCGCCTTTGCGCTCGCGCATCCGCAGCTCTACCGGCTGATGTTCGGGGTCGGCGTCGCCAGCTGGTGCGCCTATCCGTCTGTCGCCGAGGCCAAGCACAGCGCGTTCGAGCCGACCCGCACGGTGCTCGCAGATTATCTCGGTGCCGAGACGCCACCGGCGACGCGCGAGGCCGCCGCGCATGCGGGGTGGGGTCTGGTTCATGGCCTTGCAATGCTGCGGCTGGATGGATCGGTTGCAGCCGGCGGCAAGCTGGACGAGTTGCAGCGCGAATCCGCCGCGCTCGAGCTGTTCGCGACGGGCCTTGCCGGCGTCGCGTCCATCGCAAAAATGCCCCATGCCTGACGAAGATCGACGCCATCCCTTTCGTATGATCGCGGCCATGTCATCGCCCGCACACGAGGCAAGCCATGAGCGCACCCGAGCTCACCGTCTGGTACAACACGCGCTGTCCGGTCTGCGACAACGGCATCGACTGGCAGCGGCGCAAGCTGATCGAGCTGGCCAAGGCCGGCCGCGTCGCGTTCTGCGACATCAACGACCAGCCTGACGCGCTCGCTGGCCATGGCGCCTCGCTCGACGACGTGCGCCGCCGCCTGCACGCGACCGACGCCGACGGCAAGCTGATCGTCGGTGTCGACGTCGCGATCGCGCTGTGGAAAATGACGCCGGGCGAAGGCTGGCTCGCCTCGCTGCTCGGCAATCCAGTGCTGCTGCCGGTTACGCGCTTCGCCTATGATCGCTTTGCCGACGCACTGTTTTCCTGGAACCAGCGCAAGGGCCATTGGTGAGCTTCCGCGCCACGACCTCCTGTTTCTCGGCATGCTCGCGGTGCAGGCGATCCTGCTCGCGACGGGGCTCGAAACCTTTGACGAGCCAAGGTCATCCTGATCTATCGCCTGGTCGGCACCGTCATGGATCTTCAAGACCGCGGTCGGCTCCTGGATCGATCCCGAGCCCAATTTTTTCCGCACGATCGGCGGCGCTGGCGCATCAGGGCGGATTGAACGATAATCGGCTGCTGCTGCGGGGCCACAGATGAAGCGCGCGGCCCGATCGTGACATCCCCTTTTTGAAGGATCGACCAGAGATGAACGGCTTTCGCCTGCTGATGCTGCCTTGTGTCCTGGCCTTCGCAAGCCCGGCGCTCGCCGCCCGCTGCGGCGGCGATTTCAATACCTTCATCGCCAACGTCTCGGCGGAGGCGCAGGCC
>Ga0210405_10006117_pt1 | contig 10830 bp, 10 predicted proteins | sample IncBWH11MmetaG_FD_155492 | JGI IMG/M metagenome (GOLD analysis project Ga0210405, IMG submission 155492) | Forest soil microbial communities from Barre Woods Harvard Forest LTER site, Petersham, Massachusetts, United States - Inc-BW-H-11-M | ecosystem: Environmental > Terrestrial > Soil >... | reverse complement strand
GTTCCTGCTTGTCGGTGACCCCGCTTCCACTCGCGCCGCTGTTGTGCGTATCGCTGCCGCGTTCAAAATTGAAGCCCGCGAAGTCCTGTTTACTCCCGCAGTTCATCTCTCGCCGCTCCTCGATCTGCCCACAACGGTCGTTGCCTTCACCACCGACATTCCCAGCTTTGACGGCTCCTGGGGCCAGCCCTTCCTGATTGGCCCGGGCAGCATTCACGTTGCCCACACCGCCGAAGAACGCATCCCAAAATCCGAGCTGACCACCTCGGTGGACATTTACGCCCGCATGGTCCGCCAACTCCTCACCACCGGAGCACCTCCCGCATGAGCCTTCCTCTCGCCATCGTCGGCCACGGCAAAATGGGTCGCCTCGTTGAGCAACTCGCTCCGCAACACGGCTTCCACGTTGTTGCTCGCTTCACGAGTGCCAACACCGCCGCACTCTCCCGCGAAACTCTCGCGGGAGCGTCCACCGCGATCGAATTCTCCGCTCCTTCCGCCGCCCCCGAAAATATTCTGCGTCTTGCCTCCCTCGGCGTTCGCACGGTCTCCGGCACCACCGGCTGGTACGATCAACTCCCGCAAATTCGCAACTCCGTCGAAGAAGCAGGATCGGCGCTCCTCTACGGTCCCAACTTTTCCATCGGCGTGAATCTTTTTTTTCAGATTGTCGCGCGAGCCGCAACTCTGCTATCCGCGCATCCCGAATACGAAGCCTGGGGCTGGGAAATCCATCACTCCGCGAAAAAAGATGCTCCCTCTGGTACCCTGAAGAAACTCGCTGAAGAAATCCAAGCGGCGGGGTATTCCGGCCCGCTGAGTCTGGCGGCCAACCGCGCCGGCTCCCACACCGGCACGCATGAAATCGGCTTCGACTCGCCCTCTGACACTATCACCCTGCGCCACATCGCCCGCAGCCGCGAAGGCTACGCCCACGGCGCCCTGGAGGCTGCGCGGTGGCTGCAGCAAAAAAAAGGCGTCTACGAATTTCGCGATATTGTCTCCGAATTGGGAGCAGCGAAAAATTCCGCGCAGGGGCCGGCCGTTAGCCCGGCCCGAATTAGAATTTGAATGAGGCTTAAAAAGAAGGAGCAACCCATGTTTACTGGAACCGGAACCGCACTCGTAACACCATTTCGCACCGATGGCTCGCTCGACGAATCCGCCCTCCGCTCTCTCGTTAAGCGTCAAATCGACGCGGGCATCAACTTCCTTGTCCCCTGCGGCACCACGGGCGAAAGCCCCACGCTCACGCACGCCGAGCATCTCCGCGTGGTCGAAATCACCCTGGAAATCGCCAAGGGCAAAGTCCCCGTCCTAGCCGGCGCCGGCGGCTACAACACCGCCGAGGTCATCTCGCTCGCCAACGAACTCCAGAAACTTGGCGCCGACGGAATCCTTTCCGTCACTCCGTACTACAACAAGCCCACACAGGAAGGTCTCTTCCAGCACTTCAAAGCCATCGCCTCCGCCGTCAATTTGCCCATCATTCTTTACAGCGTTCAGGGCCGCACTGGCGTAAACATCGAGCCGTCTACAGTCCTACGCCTCTCACAAATCAAAAACATCGTCGGCATCAAAGAAGCTTCCGGAAGCATCTCGCAAATGGGCGCCATCCTCAATCTCGTTCCGAAGGACTTCCTTGTCCTCTCCGGCGACGATTCGTTGACGCTCCCCCTCGTCTCCCTCGGCGGCCGCGGCCTAATCTCCGTCGCCTCTAACGAAATTCCGGCGGAGATGACTCGCCTGGTCCAATCCGCGCTCTCCGGCGATTTTGCCGAAGCTCGCCGCCTCCACTTTCAGTATCTTTCTCTGATGGACATCAACTTCATCGAATCGAATCCCATACCCGTGAAGGCCGCCCTGGCTGAAATGGGACTGCTCCAGCCTGTCTGGCGCTTGCCGCTCGTTTCACCCAAACCTGAAAGTCTCGCGCGCATTCGCGCCGTTCTCGAATCCCTGAATCTCCTCGAGAGAGTCCATGTTGCAAGATCAAATTGAATCCCTCTTCGATGCTCCGCCGGCCGCTTATACGGCGGAGCATCACGCGCTCTTCTTATCGTTCAAGAAGGCCCTCAATCGGGGCACCGTTCGCGCTGCTGAACCCGATTCCGCTTCCCCCATCGGCTGGCGGACCAACCCCTGGGTGAAAAAGGGAATCCTGCTTGGGTTCCGCATGGGCTCCATCGTGAACATGTCCGCCGACTTTTCCAAGCAGCTCTTTTTCGACAAATCCACCTACCCGCTCCATTCCTTTTCCGTCGCGGACGGTATTCGCATCGTTCCCGGCGGTTCCAGCATTCGCGATGGTGCACACATCGCCCGCGGCGTCATCTGCATGCCGCCAATGTTCGTGAACGTGGGCGCTTACGTTGGTGAAAACACCATGATCGATTCCCACGCCCTCGTCGGCTCTTGTGCGCAAGTGGGCCGCAATTGCCACATCTCCGCCGGCTCGCAAATTGGCGGCGTCCTCGAGCCCGTCGGCGCTCTTCCCGTTATCATCGAAGATGACGTCGTGGTTGGTGGGAATTCGGGAGTCTACGAAGGCACGATTGTTAAATCCGGCGCCGTCCTCGGCACTGGCACCATTCTCAACCGCTCCATCCCCGTCTACGATCTCGTGCGAGATGCCGTTTATTCCGCGAGCGACGACAAGCCTCTGATCATTCCCGAACACGCTGTCGTTGTCCCCGGCTCCCGCGGCGTATTGCATCCCAACGGCCAAAAGTGGGGGATCTCTCTCTCCTGTGCCGTAATCGTCAAATACCGCGACGCCAAAACCGGTTCCCGCACCCAGCTCGAAGATTTTCTCCGCTAACACGTATCTCTAATTGTGGTTTTGGCCAGCCGACCCGCTTTGAACCGATGTAGGGGCGGCTTTACGCCGCCCTCCTGTTTTTCTTATGGCTGTGGAGGAGTTCCCCTGCCCTCTCACTTCTGCAGCAATTCCATCAAATATTCATTCGCTTCCTTCGATCCCATCAGCGAAAGTTTCTCCACAGCCTTTTTCTTCAACTCCGGATCTTTTTCCGTTTTTGCCACCACAATCAGTCCCTTCGCATCTCCCGCAATAAACAACGCGTCCAATATTTCCACTTTCACGCCGCGATCCGTTTCCTTCGGATACATGGCTTGCAGTTCCGCCTGGCCGCCGGTAACCCCCAGGTTTCGGATGGCTTCTTTCCTCAACTCCGGATTCGGCTCGTTCTTTGCCAGGGCCGCAAGCTGTTCACGGTCGCCCGAAACGATGTAGCTCCGGATCACCGCACGCTTCACCTCAGGATCGTTGCTCGCCGTATACACCTCCGCGAGTATTTTCCCGGCTCCCTTGCCGCCAAACATGGCCAGGTACGACACCGCCTTCCTCTGCAGATCCGGATTGCTCTGGCCCCGCGCAATTTTTCCCAAAACTTCTTCCGCCTGCGGCGATCCATTCTGCGCCAGCACAAACAGCGCCTTCGACTTCACCCGAGGCGATCCGGATCCATTCAGAATCCCCTCCACCAGCGGAATGGCCTTTTCCGGATTGTTGTTCATCAATCCCTGCAGCGCCAGCAGTTTCAAATCCTCGTCGTTCTGCGCTTCAGGATTTGCTTTGGACCCTGTCGTCGACCGCACCTCGATCTCCAGCGCTTCGCCATCTTTCTTCCAACGGCTCTGCGGATAGCGCTTTTTCAACTCGGCGATAGTCCCGATCGCCGCCTCTTTCTTTCCTTCCCGGTTCTGCGCGTAGGCCGTCCAATAGAGCGCCGCATCCGTCTGCGGGCCGTTCAGTTTCACCAATTCCGTGAACGACCGCTCTGCCTCCCGAAACTCATCCTGGTCGAGCGCCTCGCGTCCCTCGTCGTACAGCTCCTGCATCCGCTCCATTCGCTCCTGCTCCGCTTCCCGTGCCTGCGCCTGGCGTTCGCGCTCCGCTTGCTGCTTCTCGCCTTGATTTTCGTCGAGAGCTTCCGCTGACTGGCCTTTGCTTCCGCCTTGTTGCGCAGTCATCGCCCGCGAGCCGATAGCCAGATTCAGCAGCGCCGCCGTAAAGCAGATGATTCCTGCGCGTACAAAAGTTCTGCCCATGGTCATACCTTTTTCCTCTCCGTTCCTCTCGGTTTGTTCTCCACCGGCTTTGCGTCAGGATTCGCCTTCCGCTCGTCCAGCCCCTGCTTTACCACCCGCACTTTGAACAAAAGTCCCTGCTCTTCAATGCGCTTCCGGATCGTTTCAAACGCCGCCGGTGTCAATTCATCCGGGCTGTTCGCAATGTCCAGTAGTACACGTTCCAGCTCATCCAGCGTGCTCACCATCGCTTGATCGCCCTCTTTCAGTGCCGTCTGCCGATACAATCGGTTTTCCTCCACCAGGTCTTCCGCGCGGCGTTGTGTCTCTGAAATGTTGATCGCTTTCTGTCCCTTTTGCGCCGGCGCGTTTTCCAGTTCCATCAGCACCATTTCGGTTCGTCCCAAATGATCTCCGACGGCTACCACGAGCACGCGTTCGCGCACCTTCGCCGCATCCGTCTGGTCCCCCATCGGCACTGGCTGCCGCGTCCAGCGCCCCGCCACAAACGCCAGAATCACCAGGGCAACTACGCCTCCGAGGGCTGCCAATCGTTGCGTCACAAAAAATGTTTCCCACCAGCGCGCTTTCTTCTCTCCAAGTCTAGGAGCAATCCGCTGCCACACCCGCTCTCCGTAATCTTCTCCGGGATCCGGAACCGGCATAGCATCCAGCGCAGCGAATACGGCCTCGATGCGCGCCAATTCGTCGCGGCATTCGGCGCAGTCCTTCAGGTGCGCAGCGATCTCCACCCGCTCTTTCGTTTCGCCGTCTCGGTACCCGATCAATTCTTCTTCCGTCCTGTGTTTCATCCTTCCGTTCCCATCGCGCGAGCCTCTTTCCCTTCAAGAAACGGCGTCAATGCCCGCCGCAGCTTCTGCACCGCTCGAAAAACCGTGTTCTTCGTTGCGTTCGAGTTTGACTTTAGCACCGCCGCAATCTCCTCAATCCCGCATCCATCCCAGTGCCGCATCACGATCGCCGTCCTCTCCGCCGGACTCAACTCCGCCAGTGCCGCCTTCATCCGCTCCGCCAATTGCGCACTTCCCGCCAACCGTTCCGGCGAAGGAGACATATCCCGCACCTGGCTCAGCGGGTCGACTTCGAGCGAATCTTCGCCCGGCCTGCTTGGGGTTTCTCGCCGTGCCTCGTCGGCATTTCGTTGTCGAATCCGGTCGATTGCATAATTCGCCGCAATCCGGTAGACCCAAGTCCCAAAATTCGCATTCCCCGCAAACTGTTTGAGTTTCTGATATGCCCGCAAAAACGACTCCTGCACAACGTCTTCGGCGTCGTGCGCATTCCCCATGATCCGGTATGCCATTCGGTACACCGTCCGGCTATGCCGCTCCACAAGCACACGATAGGCATCCCGATCGCCCGTGAGCGTGCGCTCGACGGCAATCGCGTCGCTGACCTCCACCCCATCAGCCATCCCGACGCCTTCCCTCATTCCAACGATTAGACAGATTAGCCCCCGCGCGGTTAGGTCGGCCGATTCTGCCCTCGATTCGCCCCGCAGCCTCAAAATACCGTATCATTACAAAGGATTTGCACGGGAGATGCCGACGTGATTCCACGCTACACCCGCAAAGAGATGGGCCATGTCTGGAGCGACTCCAATCGCTACCAGAAGTGGCTCGACGTTGAACTGGCTGCTGCAGACACTCTTGCCGAAGCCGGCCTCGTGCCCAAGGATGCCGCCGCGATTCTCCACTCGCGCGCCAAGGTCGACGCCAACCGCATTAACGAAATCGAAGCTCGTGTGAAGCACGACGTCATCGCTTTCACCATGGCCGTCGGCGAATCCATCGGCGACCCCAACGCCGCGCGCTGGCTTCACTACGGCATGACTTCCAGCGATGTTGTGGACACCGCGCAGGCGCTCCTCGTCCGCGACGCTTCGCACATCATCGAGCGTGATCTCGTCATTTTCGGCGAAGTCCTCGATGTGCGCGCGCACGAGTTCCGGCACACACCCCAGATCGGCCGCACCCACGGCATTCACGCCGAGCCCATCACCTTCGGCCTTAAGATCGCCAACTGGTTCGCCGAAAATCAGCGCAATATCGCCCGCTTCCACGAAGCCGCCCGCACCATGGAATTCGGAAAAATCTCCGGTGCCGTGGGCAACGCTTCGCATCTTGGTCCCGAAATCGAAGAGAAAATTTGCCAGAAGCTCGGTCTGCAGGTGAGTCCCGTCTCCACGCAGATCATCCAGCGCGATCGCCATGCGCAATACCTTAGCGTCCTAGCTCTCATCGCCGCTTCGCTCGAAAAGATTGCCCTGGAAATCCGCCACCTCCAGCGCACCGAAGTGCGCGAAGCCGAAGAACATTTCGGCAGCGAACAGCGTGGCAGTTCCATCATGCCGCACAAGCGGAATCCCATCACTTCCGAGCAGATTTGCGGCCTCGCCCGGCTGGTGCGGGGAAACATGGTGGCGGCATACGAAAACATCGCGTTGTGGCACGAACGGGATATTTCGCACAGCAGCGTCGAGCGCGTCATTCTCCCGGATTCCACGATTCTGGTGGATTACATGCTCTCGAAAATGACCCAGCTCGTCAGCCAGATGCGGGTGTTCCCGGAGCGCATGATGCGCAACCTCGAATCCACCCAGGGCCTCGTCTTTTCTGGGACACTGCTGCAGGACCTTGTCGAGAAGGGCATGCCAAGGGACGATGCCTACAAAGCCGTGCAGGAAAATGCCATGGCTTCCTGGGAGACGGACAGCAGTTTCCGCCAACGAGTGGAGAACGATGCCAGGATTAATAAATATCTGACGCCGAAAGAACTCGAAGACACCTTCGACCTGAAGCGGCAGTTGCGCTACGTCGACAGGATCTTCGATCGTGTGTTCGGCGAGCATCCTGCCGGTGAACGCGGCGTTGCGAACAAGGCTTGAACTTTCGGCAGCCGCCGTGCGGAAAATCGGCGGACAAAAAATCTGAAAACAAAAAGAGCTCCCGGATGGCCGGGAGCTCTTCTGTTTTGCCTCATCCGAACGCGGGGAAGCCGGCTCGGCTGCGGAGGCGGAAATTATTCGACGCGCTGGACGTAGCGGGCTTCGGAAGTGTCTACGCGGATGCGGTCGCCTTCGTTGACGAACGGCGGCACGTTGACTACCAGCCCCGTCTCGAGCGTCGCGGGCTTCATCACCGCGCTGGCCGTGGCTTTCTGCAGTGTCGGCTCGGTCTGCACCACCTTCATGTCCATGGTGTCGGGCAAGTCGATGCCGATGGGTTTTTCCTCGAAGAATTCGATTTTGACGACCGTATTGGGAATCAGGTAGTTGACGGTCTCGCCGAGCTCGTCGCGGGTCATCTGCATCTGCTCGTAGGTTTCCGTGTTCATGAAGTGGAATTCGTCGCCCTCCTTGTAGAGGTACTCGAATTCGATTTCGTCGAGGATGGCGCGGTCGACGAACTCTTCCGCGCGGAACCGGTAATCGATCATGATTCCGTTTCGCAAGTTTTTCAGGCGCGTTTGCATGGAGCCGCGCTTGTTGCCGGGCGTACGGTGATCGGTGCTGAAAACGGTGAATAGCTGGCCCTCGTGCTGGATCACCATGCCGGGGCGAAGTTGTGTGGCCTTAACGGTGCTCATAAGTTCTTAAAGCCGCGCAGAGCGGCAGCAGACTCCCTGTAAGAGTTAATTTCAATTCGCTGATTCCAGACGGCAGCCCGAAGGAGCGACGCGTGGAACGACACGAGGCGCGCAGGGATGTGTGGCGCTCCCAGCGCGAAACACCAGTATAACGGCGGCCATCGGCCAGGGTCAAACCGGTCGATTTGGCAGCGGGAACTGGCGGTTTGAGTATAAATGAGTTACTGTATCGGCGAATTATTATGAAAGATGACCGCAAAGACGAAGAGATATCGTCCGTGATGCACGAGGAGCGACGAAGGGGCCGCCGACCAAGAGATGCCGCAGCTGAAAAACTAAGGAAGGAGCAGATGGAAGCGGTGCGTGAAATCCTCCATTTAAGAAGACTTTATTGGAGCTATCCGCGCGCTAGGGCTCGGCGACGACCCGGCCGAGCTTGCGAACGCCGTGAAGATTTGGCGGGCTTTCGTTTCTTCAAGGAAGCCATGAATTTTTTCAGGTTGCGCAATTTCCTGGCCTGCTGCTGCGGAGTATAGCTGGACCAACTCTTTTCGGTCGCTTTGACCAGCGCTTTCACGGCTTTGTCGAGAGCTTGAGACTCCACTGTCGGTTTCATAATTCCAATTCTGCGCTGAATCAAGGGAATGGGCAACCTGTTTAAGAGTGCAGTGATGTCTCATTGCTTGCTCTCCGCGGGGCGCTGTTTGGCGGCTTCGGCCATGATTTTCTCGATTTCGTCGGCCGTGCGGGGGAGCTTGCTGCTCAGAAGCTCATAGCCCGTTTCGGTGATCAGCACGTCGTCTTCGATGCGCACGCCGAGATTTTCCTCGGGGATGTAAATTCCCGGCTCCATGGTGACCACCTGACCGGGCATCAGCGGTTTGCAGGAATCGCCGGGATCGTGGACGTCCAATCCTATGTTGTGGCCGAGGCCGTGGATGTAATACTGGCCGAGCGGCTTTCCATTCTGATCTTTTCCGTGGGAATTGATGTAGTCGTAGGAAATCTTGTAGAGGCTCTGCTTACCTTTGCGGCACATATCCGTGCCGGGCTTCAAGGCGGCGAGTGCGGCGTTCTGCGCGCCGAGGACGATGTCATAAATTTCGCGCTGCCGCGGGGTGAATTTTCCGTTGGCCGGAACGGTGCGCGTGATGTCCGCGGCATAGCCGGAATACTGAGCGCCCACATCCATCACCACAATGTCGCCGTCCTGGATCTTGCGGCCCAAATTGTCATAGTGCAGAGCCGTGGAGTTGGGCCCGGCACCGACGATGGGAGCGTAGGCTTCGGCTTCCGAGCCGCCCATCGCGTGCACCTCCACCATCTTCGCGGCCACCTGATATTCCCAGAGTCCCGGCCGCATCATTTTGAAGGCGGCAAAGTGCGCGTCGAGCGATAGATCAATGGCCTGGCGCAGAAAGGCAATCTCGGTCGGTGACTTGATCAACCGCAAATCGGTGATGTTGCTGCGAACATCTTTCAGGTTTACCTGGGGCGCAGCCATCTTCAGCCAGTCGACCGTCTCTCTCTCGTGGGGAAAGCCGCCCAACTCTTTTTCGTAGGGGAGGATGGTGTAGAAAACCGGATAGAATCTGGCGAGCCTTTCAATCGTGGCGCGCATTTCCGAAAACGGACGGATTTCCGCGAAGCCGGTGCGCGCTTCGATGCCGGGATCGCTCGGCGACATGCGTACGCCATTCCACTTTTCCTTGGCGGGATTCTTTGCGGGGAGAAACAGGATTTCGCGCGGCCCCTGGAAATCGTCCTTTTTGCCTTTGCTGTCGGCAGGCGGAAGCAGGATCAGCCCAGCTTCCTCCTCATTGTGGCCGGTGAGGTAGTAGAAATTCTCCTCCTGGGCGAAGACATAGGCCTGGGAATCCTCTTCTCGGCCGTTGAGGCCTGTGAGGATGATCGGTGCGTCCGCGGTGGCGGCAAGCTTGGCGCGGCGCTGGGCGTAGACCGAGTTGGGCTCGCGTCCGCGGCGCTGCTGAGCGGTGGCGGGGTGTGCAAAGGGAAGCGAGGCCAGCGCCAGCAGGATCAGGGTTCCACAGCTGGACCGCAGCAACAGCCGGCGGGAACGCACACGAATAGGGAACAGACCACTCATCCGGTCACCTCGGACCCCCAGGGCAGGAGGGCAAGCCCAAGATTGTAGCGGAAGAGCGAAGAGTGAAGCAAAGAAGAGGAGCTGAAGGAAAGCGGAAGTGGAGGGTGAGGCAGAGTTCGATGAACGGAATAAGGGAGCGTCGCTCTGGACATTCTGTAAGCAGACCCAAGCGACAAGCCCAGCCAGGATCAGTTAAATGAAGGTAGTTGTCGCCGACGCGACTCCATAGAAAATAGGGATGCTTGCGAAAGGCAGCCCCACCCTTGCAACACCGCAAGGATGGGCCACCCAACGTCAAGGAATCAGTAGGATTTTGAGCAGTGCTATTCGCCGACCTTTTTGATGACGTGGGTCGGGATCGGGCTGGCGTCGCGGCGAGCCGGAGGAAGTTTTGGTGTGGTTTTCTTCGGTTTCTTTACTTCGCGCTTGCCTCTGTCTTTGTTTCCCATGGTGGATAGATTGCCATAGGTTGGTTTGTGTTGCTAGAGAAATGCGGGTGGCGGGGTCTGCGGTGCCTTAGGCGCTGTAATTGAGGGCCGCGCCACAGGCACGAACGAAGTGCCGCAGAGGATGACAGGGCGCTTGGGCGGTTGCTAGACTGGAAGGACCAGCCCCACTACATTTGTTCATTGGAGGAGAGATGAAGAGGTCGCTATCGAGCGCCGTCGGACTTGTCTTGGTGTTGTTATTGGGACTCATCCTGACGTCACCTGTGGCCGTGTTGGCCCAGGATCATGTGGTCTCACCGCAAGAGATTCAGAAGGATGCTGCGGGCGCATCGGCTGCCAGGCAGCAGCATGTACAGCAGTTGGATGGGTTCCTATCGTCGAAGGAGGCCCAGCAGGCGCTGAAATCGGCGCACATGGATCCGCAAGAAGTGAAAAACGCGGTGGGGCAACTGGACGACGAAGACCTGGCGCGGCTTTCGGCGCGCACGGAAAAGGCGCAACGGGAATTTGCCGCGGGAAACCTTTCTGATCGCGACCTGCTGATCATCCTGGTATGCGTTGCGGCGTTGATCCTGATTATCGTGGCCGTGCGTTGAGATGAAACTGCGTTGC
>Ga0210405_10006116_pt1 | contig 10831 bp, 10 predicted proteins | sample IncBWH11MmetaG_FD_155492 | JGI IMG/M metagenome (GOLD analysis project Ga0210405, IMG submission 155492) | Forest soil microbial communities from Barre Woods Harvard Forest LTER site, Petersham, Massachusetts, United States - Inc-BW-H-11-M | ecosystem: Environmental > Terrestrial > Soil >... | reverse complement strand
CTACACCATCGGGGACGTGGTGGCGCGGATGAAACGCATGCGCGGATTCAACGTGCTGCATCCCATGGGATGGGACGCCTTCGGACTGCCGGCGGAAAACGCGGCGATCAAAAATAAAACTCATCCGCGGGAGTGGACCAACCGAAACGTTGGCGAATTTCAACGCGTGCTGCGGCGCTTTGGGTTCAGCTACGACTGGCGGCGGGAAATTTGGACTTGCGATCCGGAATATTACCGGTGGAACCAGTGGTTTTTTCTGCGCATGCTGGAGCGCGGGCTGGCCTACCGCAAGAAAAGCCACGTGAACTGGTGTCCGAAATGCTGCACGGTGCTGGCGAATGAGCAGGTCATTAACGGCGGCTACTGCTGGCGGCACGAAGACACACTGGTGGAGACGCGGGAGATCGAACAGTGGTTCCTGAAGACGACGGCGTATGCCGATCAGCTTCTGGATGATTTGAAGGAACTGGAAGGCGGATGGCCGGAGCGTGTCATCCTGATGCAGAAGAATTGGATCGGGAAGTCGCAGGGCGCGAAGGTGAAGTTTGCGGTAGCGGACGCTGCTGGCGCGGGGGCGATTGAGATTTTCACGACGCGCGTTGACACCATCTATGGGGCGACAGCGCTGATCCTCGCGCCGACACATCCGCTCGTCTCAAAACTGCTGGAAGGTTCGCCCGCGCGCGCGGAGGCAGAACCCAAGCTCGCCAGGATGCGGCAGACTTCCGTGAAGACGGAAGACCTGGCGACGATGGAGAAGGAAGGATTTTTTACTGGGCGGTATGCGATCAATCCGTTCAGCAAGGAGAAGATTCCTATTTGGGTGGGGAATTTCGTGCTGATGGACTACGGAACGGGCGCGATCATGGCGGTTCCGGCGCATGATGAGCGCGATTCTGAGTTTGCAACCAAATACGGGTTGCCGAAGCCGGTGGTGGTGGTGCCTGAAAACCAGGCCCCACCCTCCAAAACCGAGGGTGGGGCACCCGCGCACCCGATCGAAGCTGCATTTACTGAGTACGGGATCAGCGCGAATTCAGGGCCGTTTTCAGGGCTGAAAACGGAAGACGCCATTGCCAAGATGGCAGCGTTCGCGGAACAGAAGGGATTCGGCCGCGCGGAGACGATTTACCGCTTACGAGATTGGGGAATTTCGCGGCAGCGATATTGGGGTACGCCCATTCCCGTAGTCTATTGCGCGAAGGATGGGCTTGTGCCCGTGCCGGACAAGGATTTGCCCGTCGTTCTGCCCCCAAATCCGAAACTCACCGGCGAGGGCGAATCGCCGCTGGCAGCGACTCCGGAGTTTGTGAATACGACCTGCCCGAAATGCGCCGGACCCGCGCGGCGCGAGACGGACACGATGGACACGTTCGTGGATTCGTCGTGGTATTTCTATCGCTACACGGATCCTCACAACGACAAGGCGCCTTTCGATTCGGCGAAGGCCGCGTACTGGTTTCCGATCGATCAGTACATCGGCGGGATTACACACGCCATTCTGCACCTGCTGTATTCGCGATTCTGGTGCAAAGTGATGCGCGACATGGGCTTGATTACGCACAACGAACCGGCGGCGCGGCTCTTTACGCAGGGCATGGTGCAAAAGGGCGGCGTAACCATGTCCAAGTCTCGCGGCAACGTGGTGGGCGCGGAAGAGATGGCGCAAAAGTATGGTGCGGATACCGGGCGGCTGTATACGCTGTTCGCAGCTCCGCCGGAAAAAGATTTGGAGTGGAGTGAGGAGAGCATTGAAGGAGCGTGGAGATTCTTGAACCGCGTGTACCGCCTGATGGAGAAACACGCGGAGGCGGTGCGCGGGGTTAAGGTCGCAAGCGCCGATCTCGTCGGAGCGACTGCGAAAGAAAAAACACTGCTGCGCAAGGTGCATCAGACTTTGCGGCGCGTGACGCAGGACTTTGAGACGCGGTGGCACTTTAATTCGGCGATTGCGCTGATCATGGAGCTCACCAACGGCATTTACGCGCAGGAGCCGCTCGAAGACGGCGTGCGGCCGGAAGTGCGCAAGGAAGTTCTGGAGTTGGTAACCCTGATGCTGGCGCCGATGACGCCGCATCTGGCAGAAGAACTTTGGGAAATGCTGGGGCACAAAGAAGGGCTATGGACTGTTGCCTGGCCGGACTTTCGAGAGGATCTGGCGCGCGATGAGGAAGTTGAAATCGTCGTGCAGGTCGACGGGCGCGTGCGCGGCAAGGTGAAGGTCGCCGCGGGGACCGGAGAGGAAGAAATTGTCAGAAGGGCGCAGGTCGAGCCGGGGATTGAACATCACCTAGCAGGGAAGCGGATCGTGAAGCGCATTTTCGTGCCGGACAAGCTGCTGAATCTCGTGGTGGCGTGAGGGGGAGATGGCATGATGGAGAGCGCGGCAAGGCCGGCGGCGGAGCCGGCGCAAGGGCTGGGAGGCAGGATGAAGGCGGAACTCGGCGGCGTGGTGGTGCTCGATTTCGGCGGGCAGTACACACAGCTGATTGCGCGGCGCATCCGCGAGCAGCAGGTGTTTTCCGCCGTTTTGCCGTGCACGTCGTCGATTGAGGAGATTCGAAAGCTGGAGCCTGCGGGAATCGTTTTGTCCGGCGGGCCGAGCTCGGTGTATGACGCCGAAGCGCCGAAGTGCGATCCGAAGGTGCTGGCGCTGGGGATTCCGGTCCTGGGAATTTGTTACGGGATGCAGTGGATCACACATGCGCTGGGCGGCACGGTCGAGAAGGCGGAGCGGCGCGAATATGGGCGCGCGCAATTGAGCATCGAGGATTCGAAAGGGAATGGCCGCTCCGAACTTTTTGTTGGGATTCCTGAATCGCTGCGCGTGTGGAACAGCCACGGAGACCACGTACGGATGCTGCCGGAAGGGTTTCGCACCACCGGGCGCACGGAAAATGCCATCGCAGCGGTGGAAGATGCGCGGCGCAAGATTTATGCCGTGGAGTTTCACCCGGAAGTAAATCACACCGAGCGTGGGACGGAACTGCTGCGCAATTTCCTTTTTAAAGTTTGCAAAGCGGAACAAAAGTGGAGCGGCACGGCCTTCATCGAGGAAACCACGGCGGCGGTCCGGGCAAAAGTCGGAAACAAGTGGGCGATCTGTGGATTGAGCGGTGGCGTGGATTCCACGGTCGCAGCGGTGCTGGTGCACCGCGCCATGGGAACTCGGCTCACGAATATTTTTGTGAATACCGGGATGCTGCGAAAGAACGAGTTTGAACAGACCCTCGAAATGCTCCGCGACCGGCTTCGTCTCCGCGTCATCGGCGTGGATGCCTCGGACCGCTTTCTTAACAAGTTGCAGGGCGTGACGGACCCCGAGACGAAGCGCAAGATCATCGGCGTGGAATTCATTGCGGTGTTCGCGGAAGAAGCGCAGAAACTCCAGGCGGGCGAGGCGCACGGCGAAATCGGCTTCCTTGTGCAGGGCACTCTTTATCCTGATGTGATTGAGTCGGTTTCGGTGAAGGGGCCTTCGGCGACTATCAAGACGCATCACAACGTCGGCGGGTTGCCAGAGAAGATGCCATTCGCGCTGATTGAACCGTTGCGCGATCTCTTTAAGGATGAAGTGCGTCGAATCGGGAGGGACCTGGGGTTGCCGGCGGAGATTCTCGTGAAACACCCGTTTCCGGGTCCGGGGCTAGCGGTGAGGTTGCTAGGCGAAATTACGCGCCCGCATCTGGCGACGCTGCGGGAGGCGGACGCGATCGTGGTGGAGGAGATTCGCGCTGCGGGACTGTATGAAAAAGTGTGGCAGGCGTTCGCAGTGTTACTGCCAGTGCGCAGCGTCGGAGTGATGGGAGACGGCAGGACGTACGGGCTGACGGTGGCGGTGCGGGTGGTGGAGTCCGACGACGCCATGACGGCGGATTGGGTGCGGCTGCCCGGGGAAGTACTAGAACGCATCTCGACGCGGATCGTCAATGAAGTGCCGGGCGTCACGAGGGTGGTGTATGACATTAGTTCCAAACCACCCAGCACCATCGAGTGGGAATAGCCCGTCAATGGCTTCACATTAGAGGATACTAACCAGGGCGCGGACGGTTGTCTGTAAAGACTGGCTAGTCACCGAGTGGGGGGAAGAAAAAGGCCGCGCAGTGAGTGTGCACGGCCTGTACCACGGGGAACCGTGATTCGAACGACGACTACAGAATGAGGGTTATCGCAAAACTACCGATTGGCCATCTTCTGGGCCATGTACAGAATCAGCTTGCGATCCCCTTCTTCCACCTTGCCCATCAAGCGACGAAGCTTGTTGAGCAAACGAGCGTCCTTCCCAACCGAGCCCCAGGCGATATCATCCGAGGACTTACGCTTGGGGAGGTTCGGCAGTACGGGCGGCTCCTCGCCGTCATAAAAAAGTTGATAGAGTGGGCACTCAAGAGCGCGCGCCAGCTTCTCCAGTGTTTCGATGGCCGGAACAGTGTGACCATTTTCAACGCGGGAAATGTAGCAACGAAGCAGGCCGGTGCGTTTCTCGATGTCGCCCTGGGAGAGTTTCTTTTCTTCGCGGAGTGCGCGAAGGCGGTCGCCAATAATCATGGCGGCATTGTTCCATGTCGGTAAGATGGATTGCAAGTAAAAAGTTTTGTAAGGCAAAATGCAACATTTGATGCACGGCCGGGCAACCCGGAGCAAATAGCCGTAACCAAAAGACCATGGCACGCGTCCCAAAAGAAGAGCCTCTAGCGCCCCCGCTGCCCGTGGCGGCTGTGGACACGGGTGTGGCGGAGCCCGCCAAGGGCGCCGGCGACCGGGAGCTGGTGCGGCGGGCGCAGAAGGAGGACAAAGAGGCGTTCGAGGAGCTGATCCGTCGGCATCAGCACAGAGTCTTTGCGGTTGCCGGGGGCATTCTTAAAAGACGCGAGGACGTCGAAGATATCGCACAGCAGGTGTTCGTAAAGGCGTATTTCTCGATTAAGCGATTCGATCAGCGAGCGGCCTTCAGCACCTGGCTGTACAAGATTACAGTGAACGAATGCTGGGACCTTTTGAGGAAAAAGAAGGTCCGGCCGCTGGTGTACGAAGCGGATCTGAGCGAGGAGCAGGCCCGGCAGGTGGTGACATCAGAAGAGAGGGGCAGCACGGCGCCGGATATCAGCGAGCGGCTGGCGGCTCGACAGCGGGTGGAGCGGCTGCTGGAAGGATTAGACGAGCGGGACAGGCTGATGCTGGTTCTGAAGGAAGTGGAAGGGTTTTCGATTGAGGAGATCGGTGAAGTTCTGCAGTTGAATTCGAATACCGTGAAGGTACGGCTGTTCCGAGCCCGGCGACGCGTGGTAAGCCAGGCTAAGAAACGAGACGGTTGAAGGATACGAGCAATTTGAGTTGAGGATGCTTGAATTTGAGAAAGAGATTCTAGAAGCTTAGGATGGAGGCGGGCATGTGGGACCTGCTGAAGAAGCGCAACGAAGAATGTGAGCACGTACTGGATTTGCTGGAGGATCCGGGTGCGGCACCCGCGCGCGCGCGGAGCGTTGCAGAGTTGCTGGAAGCTTTGGCGCCGGCGCAGCGCACCCACGTTGCTGCCTGCCCGAGCTGCCGTGATGCGAGTCGGGATGTTTTCGAAGCACGTGAGATTGTGCGCGGAGTCGTCCCGCGGGCGCAGGAGCCGGGGCCGTGGTTCGTCACACGGGTGATGGCAGCGATCGCGGCGAAAGAGAAGCAGCTGTCAGAGGTGACAAAGACCTGGCTCGCGGTGCCAAAGTTTGCCTCACGGCTAGCGTTTGCTTCGTGCGCAGTTTTGCTCGTTGCCAGCACATGGGTGTTCGAAAACCGGTCCACCACGGTGAAACAGTCCAGTACACTGGCTTCCCAGGAATCGCTATTTGAAACTCCACAGTCCTCGGCGAATCAAGACGATATTCTGATTAGCGTGGCGGAGAGGAACCAATGAGCGAAACATCCGCGACGCGAAAGGCCGCCCTTTGGGTCGGCGTGGTCTTTTTGTTGGGCGCGGCGCTCGGCGGAGTGCTTGGCTACGGATTCGCGCATCGCTCGGTGTCGGCGGCGGCCGCTCCGCAATCGGAGCCGGCCAGGCGGGCGCAGCGCGTGGAACAGTTAACGCGCGAGTTGGGCTTGACGAGCGCGCAGGCGCAAGAGGTCGACGCAATTCTTCTGCAGCGGCATACCGAGGCAAAGAACATTCACGATCAGAGCGATGCGCAGCTTGCAGAGGTGCACCAAAAGGGGCGCGATCAAATCCGCGCCATTCTCACGCCGGAACAAAAACCGAAATTCGAAGAGTTTCTGAAGAACCTGGACGAGCAGAAAAAACGAAATGGCACGAAGTAGCGGAAGACCAGACGTTTGCTGATTCCTCGAATTCTTGTCTAGATTGCTCTGTTACGCACAGTTCCGCATTGATTTTATAGTTTGACGATCAGCTTGCCGGTGTTGCCGCCGGTGAAGAGCATGTTGATGGCGTCGGGAACTTTCTCGAGGCCTTCCACGATGGTTTCGCGGTCCTTTAGCTTGCCGAACATTTTCCATTGACCCAGCTGGGTGGCTGCTTCCATGAAGCGGGAGGCGTAGTCGATGATGATAAAGCCCTGGACGCGGAGGCGCTTTACGAGGACTTGGACGAAGCTGGCGAGACCGGGGTCGCCCTTGGTGTAACCGGAGATGAGGCCGCAGAGTACCACGCGGCCGTGAGGATTCATGCGGTCGAGAACGGCGTGCATGATTTCGCCGCCGACGTTTTCGAAGTTGATGTCAACGCCGTTGGGCGTGGCGGCTGCGAATTTTTCCTTCCAATTCGAATCCTTGTAGTTAACGGCCGCGTCGAACCGCAGATCGTTGGTGAGCCAGGCGCATTTTTCGTCGCTGCCGGCGATGCCCACAACGCAGCAATCGTGAATCTTGCCGATTTGCCCGGCGATACTCCCCGTGGCGCCCGCGGCGGCGGAGACGACGAGGGTTTCGCCTTTTTTTGGCGCGGCGATTTCCATTCCGAAAAAGGCCGTGAGGCCATTCATGCCAAGCACGCCGAGGAACGCTGTGTCGGAAAGGAATGGAATTCTCGGAACTTTTTGAAAGGGGCGCTTGGCCGATTCGTCAAGGATCACGTATTCCTGCAGGCCTGTGAGACCGGTGATGCGATCGCCTTTCTTGAACTCCGCGTGACGAGATTCGATGACTTCGGCGAAGCCGACAGCGCGCATAACTTCGCCAACAGCGACGACGGGTAGATAAGAGTCCATCGCCATCCAGACGCGCATGCTCGGATCGATAGAGAGGTATTTCACACGCGCAAGAGCTTGCCCGTCTTTCAATTCGGGCATGGGAGATTCGCCGAGTTGTAGATCGTCGGGGGCGAGTAGACCCTTCGGGCGGGATTGGAGACGCAGTTGGCGATTGGTCAAACTCATCTTGTTCTCCGGAAAAGAAAGTGAGAAACGCGTAGAGGTAGCAGCAGGCTTTGTAGCCGGCTAGAAGGGAATATCTTCGTCGGAGATTTCAGGGCCAGCGGCGGAGGGGGCGCTTCCGCCGTAGGAATCCTCCGCGGGCGCGGCGTGGCTTTCGAAGTCGTCGCCACCGCCGGAGCGTGCTCCCGGGCCACCACCGCTGCTCGCCGCGGCGCCTTCGGCGCGGCCGCCGAGCATGCGGAAATTGTTGGCGACGATTTCAAAACTGGTGCGCTTCTGGCCTTCCTTGTCCTGCCATTCACGGGACTGGATGCGTCCTTCGATAAAAATGAGCGAGCCCTTTTTCAGATACTGCTGCGCGATTTCGGCTTGTTTTCCCCAGACAACAATTTTGTGCCACTCGGTGCGCTTCTGGCGTTCGCCGTTTTTATCTTTATAGGATTCGTCGGTGGCCACGGAAAAATTCGCGACGGCCTGGCCGCCGCCGGTGTAGCGCGTTTCCGGATCGCGGCCCAGACGGCCGACGAGAATGACTTTGTTGACAGACATGAACGCTTTCCCCCCTGCGAGGGCGAAGATAGCATGAGGTTAAGGAAAAGGGAAATAGTGGCGAAGAGGCAAACGTCCGCGGATACTCGCGGTGGCAGGCAAAACGGGACGCGGAATTGACAATTGGCCGGAGCCATCCTAACGTTCCATTTCTTTCCGACTAGTGGAGGAGTTCCCGTGAACAGAAAGAAATCTGTTTGCTTGGCGGCACTGCTTAGCGCTGCGGGGTTTGCATCTGGCGCCAAGAAAGACGCTGTGGCGCAGCAGGCGAATACACCGACACATGGAGCCATCGGCCTGTTTGAGGGGCATGGGGACGTTGGGACGGTTCTTCACGCGGGATCGGTGGAGTACGACGCGGGGAAGCAGAGCTACACGATCGCGGGCAGCGGCGAGAACATGTGGTTTGCGACGGACGCGTTTCAGTTTGTTTGGAAAAAAGTTTCGGGCGACGTGACGTTGACGGCAGACATTTCGTTTATCGGGAAAGGAGTGAACGAACATCGCAAGGCGGTGTTGATGTTGCGACAGAATTTGGATGCGGATTCGCAGTATGCGGATGTGGCGGTGCATGGGAGCGGGCTGACGTCGCTGCAATTTCGCGAGGAGAGGGGAACGGCGACGCAGGAGATTCAGGCGAGTGTGTCGGCTCCGCAGAGTGTGCGCATTGAAAAGCGCGGGGCGTACGTCACGATGTCGCTGGCGGGTGAAGGCGGGGAATTGCAACCGGCGGGCGGGTCCACGCGGATTGACTTGAAAGAGCCATTTTACGTGGGGATTGGGGTGTGCAGCCACGACAAGGATGTGGTGGAGAAAGCGGTGTTCTCGAAAGTCGAGTTAAAGGCAGCAGCAGCTGTGCAAGTTACGGCGGAGTAGTGCAGCGGGGACACCCAAAATCGTGTGGGTGCTCACGTCAGGGTCGCAGATGGGCCTGTAGAAAAGGGAAAATGGTGGAGCAATTACGGGGATCTAGTGCTGGGGAGAGAGTCGCCAGACTGGAGGAAGGCGGGCGGCGGAAGGGGGAATGCGTTAGCGGGTGGGGGTGGCGGCGACGCCGAGTTCTTTTAGTTTGGAGCGGGCTTGGCGGTCTTCTTCGGTGCCGGGATAGCGCTTGACGACTTCGCGAAGTTCGCGGACGGCGGAGGTTTTCTGGCCGAGCTCGATCAGGGCCATACCTTTTCTGAGGCGCGCGGGGGCCAGCTTGAAGCTCTTGGGGTAGTTTGTGAGGACTTTGTCGTAGGCAGCGACTGCGTCTTCATACTGTTTTTGTTTGTAGGCGATTTCGCCGAGATAGAACTGGGCATTTGAGGCGAGGTCGGTATCGCCGTAGAACTTCAGGTAGTCCTGGAATTCGGAGCGAGCCAGTTCGTACTTACCACTGGTGATGTCGCGCAGGCCGTTCGAATAGAGAGTGTCGGCGGAGGGCGCGGGACCCACGGGAGCGGCGGAAGAATTGGAAGGCGAAGAACCCATTGGCGAGCTTGAGGCGGTGGGATTCGAGGTACCAGTGGCGGGCGAGCTGCCGGAAAGTTTTGCGTCAATGGACTGGACGGAATTCTGGAGATCCACGAGCTGCTGGTTGAGTTTGCCGAGGCGGGATTTGATTTCCTCGAGATTGTCGGAGAGGCCCTGGACCTGGGTGGACATGGTGTCGAGGCGCGCGCCGGAATTGGCCTGCACATCCTGGACGGATTTCTGGAGCGAGCCCATGGTGGAGCTGAGCTTGGTGACGTTATCGTTGGACTGCTCGATGAGCGTCTTCATCACAGTGTGGTCCTGGGTGACCTGCGTGGAGAGGTCCTTTTGGCCTTGCAGCAGAGTGGTGACGTCGCGCTGAAGCTCGATCATTTCGCGAGCGACGGCTTCGGCGGGGCGGGGGCCGACGAGGCTCCCGGCAATGGCACCGGCGAAAATGGCGGCGCTGAAGACAACAACGTTTCGAATACGCATGAATCATCCTCCTAGAGGGCCGGAAAGGGTTTTCATCCAGGCGGTCGCGGAACCGCCCTTAGAAAGCATACAAGCCGGGGAAACGGTTTTCACTCTAAATGAGAGAGCCGCGGGCGAGCAAGGGTTTGCTCGGCCCCGCGGCTCTCTCAGTCACTATACGGTCAAGCGGCGAAGAGACGTGAAGCTGCGGCCTAGTTCGCCTTGACGAAATGTCCGCGGCGGTTCTGCTGCCAGCAGGCCTCGTTGCTCTCCGTGCAGAACGGCTTCTCCTTGCCGTAGCTGACGGTGGTGATGCGATCGGCGGAAATGCCGAGCGAGACGAGGTATTGCTTGGTGGCGCTGGCACGACGGTCGCCGAGAGCGAGGTTGTATTCCGTTGAGCCGCGCTCATCGCAATGGCCTTCGATGTTCACCTTGATCTGCGGGTAGTTCTTCAGGAAATCCGCAGTCTTGGAGAGAGCTGCGCGGGCATCGGCGCGAATGTCGGACTTGTTGAAGTCGAAGTAGGCGTCGCGCACTTCCTTGAGGAAGAGATCATTGAGATCAACCTGCGGCGGTGGCGGCGGAGGCGGAGGCGCCGCTACGGTGACGCTCGCTGAGGCACTAGCGTTGCCGCCGGGACCCGTCGCGGTGATCGTATAGGTAGCAGAATCTGACGGAGTGACCTTGGTCGAGCCTTGCGCGGTCACGGAGCCGACGTCGGGCGTGATGGAAAGCTGCGTGGCGTCGGTGGAATTCCAGCTTAGGGTCGCCGAGTCGCCCTTGTTGATGGTAGACGGACTGGCTTGCAGCGTCACAGTTGGACGCGCGGGCGGAGGTGCTTCTGGCTTAGTCTCCGGCGGTTTGGGCTGGGGTTTAGGGCGGCAGCCAACGGTGAAGCCAGCAGCGACAAGCATCACGAGCAAGCCGGCGCGATTGAGCGAGTGTGAAGCCAAATTCATGCGAATCCTCCTCAGCAG
>Ga0210405_10006114_pt1 | contig 10835 bp, 7 predicted proteins | sample IncBWH11MmetaG_FD_155492 | JGI IMG/M metagenome (GOLD analysis project Ga0210405, IMG submission 155492) | Forest soil microbial communities from Barre Woods Harvard Forest LTER site, Petersham, Massachusetts, United States - Inc-BW-H-11-M | ecosystem: Environmental > Terrestrial > Soil >... | reverse complement strand
TGAAGTCGCCGCGCGCCCGATGTTTGGCCGGCGCGGGGTCGTGCCTAGCGTCTGCATTGTGGACGCGAAGCAACACATCCGCGCGTTTCTTGGAACAGCCTTAGAAGAATTCGGTTTTATCGTTTGCGAGTGTCCACAGACTGACGAGCTCGGGGCGGTTCTCGGCGTGAAGCTACCAGACCTTGTGTTGATAGGCTTATCCGCTGGCGAGACCGAGATCACCGAAATGATCAAGACGCTCGCAACAAAGCAATTTGACGGTTTGGTCTTGCTGATTGGCCCGCAAAACTCACCTACGATAGCTGCGGTCCGAGAACTTGCAGAAGGGCTTGGCCTGGCCATGCTGCCAACGCTCGCTACTCCTTTCGCGAGTGACGATCTGCGCAACAGCGTAGCCGGTTTTTTGCCTATTGAGACGCCCAGCCCTGCAGTTGATGCAGCAGAAGCTATTCGCGCCGGCTGGCTCGAACTTTGGTATCAACCTAAAATTCACTTGCACGAACTAACCCTGCAGGGTGCTGAAGCACTCATCCGAATGCGTCATCCCCACTGGGGGATTGTCGAGCCTGCCTATTTTATACCCGATGATCGTGACCCGAATTTCCAGGTCTTGTCAGAATTTGTCATCAGTCAAGCCACCACTGATTGGCGCAATTTCGCCGCCGAATATGGCCGTATCGATATCTCAATGAATCTCCCGTTCTCATTTTTGCAGAGCACTGCATCAGTGCGGTATCTATATCAGCAGCTACCCGATCACCCGGCCTTCGACGGCTTCATCATCGAGGTCAACGGCACCGACATCATTCAAAATCTATCTCTCGCACGGGAGATTGCCAAGCAGGGTAGGTTTCACAAGGTCGCCATCTCGATAGATGATCTCGGTGCGGAATGGTCATCGCTGGTGGGTCTTCAAGATTTTCCATTCGTGGAGATCAAGGTAGACCGCGAATTCGTCTCGGGTTGCGCGGATGATCGCCTTAAAAAGACGATGTGCCGGCAGATTCGCGAACTTGCCGAGAACTACGGTGCGCGCACCGTAGCGGAAGGGGTCGATACTCGGGAGGACTTCCTGGCTGTACGCGAACTGGGTTTCGACATGGTTCAGGGCTCCTTGCTCGGAAAACCCATGAGAATGCGAAAGTTCGCAAGAACCATGATGCGCCAGAGCGTGAAAATGCCAGAATGATCGGTCCCCGTCGTGGAGGGTCTCACGCCCAGTGGAGCGATGACGTTGAAGGAATGGCGTTATCGTTGTCAGCAGCTTTGCTGACATTTCTCGCGATCGGTCCCACACTTGCGGATCACGAATTGATTCGGGGCTGCGACGATGGCCCAAAACGGGCGGTGTGTCGCAAACTCCTCGACCTAGCCAACGGCTTTGGGGGCGTGCCGTCGCCGAAGTCGAGAACCGAGACGACTTTCTTGCCTCGCGCGAACTTGGGTTTCGACCTGACACAGAGGTTTCTGTTCGGTAAACCAATGGTAAATCGCGGGTTCGCGGCCGTACGCGGGCTGGTCGCCTAGTGATGCACGACACGGCGTCGGGAATGATCGCGCAAAAGGCCAGCTCGGGTATGCAGCACCATGATCGAGATGCTCAGACGAGGCGGTAATGATTGGCGCGCGCTCGCGCTATTTGGCTTTTTCTGTGTGCCGACACCAATCGGAGAAATCATGGGGATCGCAGCGCTGCTTTGGGGTTTGTGGCAAGCATGTAGGCGGCACGTGGAATGCAGCGAAACCTTGTCGTAATAGTTTTGTGATACGAGCCATTAGGGCTTTGTTTTCTTTGTCGCGTTCCATCTTCGGCGGATCCGCAACAGGAGCATCCCATGTGGGACCGGCGCACAGGACAAAGGTCAGTTACGTTAAAAACTGGAAAGATTGCGATTCCAAATGGCGCGTCGACCTTAGACTGTGCAATATTCAACATTTCTGCGCGAGGAGCTTTGATACTAGTGCCGCATCCAGGCGCAATTACAGAATATTTCAAGATGACGATCAAGCAAACCGGAACGTCTCATACATGCCGAAGAGTGTGGAGTGAAGGGCATAAGATGGGAGTGTTATTTGTGGCCGCTGAGGCTGACTTGGCTGGAATGGAGCCCAGCGTCTGACGACCCGACCCTATTCCCCTTGACCTTGCGAGCGGGCGGTTGCTGCGGTTTGGCAGGTGACTGTCACGTTTCATATCAGTGTGGCCGGGGTGCTGAAGTGGTCTCGGCGCTGTTGCGCAACCGGGAGCGGCGCCGGCCAAGTGGAAGGGGTTGCCTATCGTATCGAGCGGTTGGTCAAGGTGCCACGGTATCCTCAGTTTTCCTGCAGGCGTCGCATCCGAAGGCGATTTTGCTTAGCCATCATCCCGCCATTCCCTACCTGTAATAACCGATGGCATGTAAAACGTGGTCGCGTCCACGAGGGCTTACTTTTCTAAAAGGTTTTACTCTATTTGCGCGGCGACGGGATCACCCTGGAACACTAAGTAACTTGCCCATTGCGTCCCGACCCGGTCACGCCCGCGAGTGAGAACATGGCTGGCATTGAATGGATTCCGGCGCGACAACTGCGCGAGCACTACGTTGATCCGATCGCGACCGATTATCGGATGCGGGGAGGCGGCTGTATCTGGTAGTGGTGACGGGTTGCGAGCGCGACTGAAGGGTCGGATCCTAAATTACAAAGAAATTGCACTAATGAGCGATATCACGCCCTTCAGCCTCTCATCCGAAATCGAACTGTCAGTTGAGGGCGCCCGGCAGAAATGGGGTAGCCCCTAAACTGTCAACACGGCAGTTCATTTGGCGGCAGCGGACTGCCGAAAATTGCCACGAACGAACCGGATGCTGCTTTGGCCGACCTCGCTAATCGCGTGTGGGTTGATGAAGAACGCACCTGGCTTGTCTCCTAGCTGGCCGGGGGCGCACGGCGGTCAGCTGTAGGCAGCGGTTTGGCGTTGAAAAGTCAATGTGTTGCCTGCCTGATGCCGGGAGCGTGCCCCGAATCGGTGGCAGGCTGAAAGTGCCTATGTGATTGGCGCGATAACTTCCTCCTTGCGTCAGATCAGATTGGCTCTACGACGCATGAGCCTTGAGCCTCGATGTCCGGGTCGGGGCTCTTTTTTCTGTGCTTTGGGCAACGAGGCGGTCGCCGTCGCGCTTCTTGTGGATGGACAGTATCTTCTTTGCACCGGCGCCCTCACCAAGTCACGCGCCGGTACTACCTTGGCCCTGCGTATCTGCTGGGGCGTTCGATCATCGCCACGCGTGTGATGCGCGAACGCGGAACGTTCTGCGAAGTGGGCGCTCCATGCACATGGTTTATTTTGTGAACGGAGGAGGAACGACGATCGAGCGGGCCGGTGCAAGTGAGGGGTCGATGGGCGTCAGGCTCCTTAGCGCGACACCACTTAGCTGATTCCAGCGCAGGTTCATAACAGCATCAGCCATAGCGGCATACTTGGGCCCGATGGCCGTGTTCGTCGGGGCCTTGTTGTACGCGAAATGTACAGATTGAATATACGGCAAGCTTTCGTTCGTTGACGACCTCGCGCGCGGCCACCGCTTGATTGGAGGAAAGAGCTAAATCATGCCCAAAGATCGTCGAAACCTTGCCATGAATTGAGAGGAACTTTCGGATGGGGTCGTTGGGGAATCTCCTGTGGCCGAAAGGTCACACTATGCCGATAAATTTGAGGAAGGGGTAAGTTCTCATTGCACCAAAAAAGAACCCCAAGCACTTTACGCGCCTGGGGCTTCTCCTGAGTTGTGCCTCAACTTAGGCTTCTGAGCAGGGCGGCAGGGTGTCGGGGATGGGGGTTGCCGCCCTGTCGGCCTAATTAAGTAAAATAATAGCAGCGCACTATCCGCGCAACAAAGAACGCATGCTGCGTGAGGGATGCGGCAAAACGCGCGACAAAGCCGATACGTCGCCGGCCATGAATATCTTAAAATTGTGACGCCCCAGCTTCGGCCGGCATCAAAATCGCCGAAAATACGGTCTCAGTTAATAGTGTCCAGTTTTGTGCAGCGATGAGGGCGCCGCGCTGTCTCTCCTCGCGTGGTCCTTGTGCCCCTCGGTTTTCTGAAATCGATGTACCTAGACTAAACGAGGGCTTGCCGCCTACCGTGAGGATGCGTCCGGCGATCGAGGGCGGCGCCTTACCTTCAGCCTAAACTTTCGGCTGCGGCGGTACTGCATACCGACGACTTCGCAACAGCGCTTGAGCGTGCCATTACGCGTTCAATGAGTGTGAAGTTGATCGAGGCGAGTGCGTTGCCGAAGCAAGGATTAAGGGCGCGGACGGAGCTTTTTCACTAGGCTCAACCAATCATCGCCTGTCTTGAATTGCAGAAGGCTGTTCAATTCAGCTAGGGCAAGGACCCTGGAGTTTTCAAGCAGGACGAAACTGTGTCCTACAAGAGTAGCTTTAAGGGCAATACTGTGCACGCTCTTAGAAGCAGGACCTTGGCGAGAGAGCAAGGGTTGGTGTTTTATTAACACGTGCGCTCCGCGAAGATCGTCAACCCGCCCACCACCCTTCACCGATCGGCATTGTGCCAAGTCGCAAAACCCGATGGCTCCGAGAGCTAGCTTAATGTCAGAGTGACAAGTCAACGCATAGCGCGTCTGTCTCTTACCCGGATTATGGCCGCTTGTAACAATTATATGACCGGGAACACGACCGTGTTGTTGGGGGTGAAGGAGACTTCGCCACGTTTCCCAGACTCGCACTTGACTGCTCTTTTGTTTGTTGGTGTTCCTGGATCTCAAGAAAAGTCAGGCAACGTGCCGCCGTTCTGTTCAGCTTTCACTTCAACGGAGATTCCGAGCGGCGCATCAATACCCCACCAAAATTCTCCGGAACCCGTGATCCGCTCTGCTTCTTTCCTGACAACAATGTGCTCTGGACTTTCACCAGCATCGAAACTGACTTCGCCCCAAACGAATGGCGCCATTGAGGGTGCAGTTGCCATGCCAATTCGACCAGAAAAACACTAAGCAATGAAAGCTTGAGCGAACGGGGCGGCGAACCCATCGAGCATCGGCGTCCTAGGAGGTGGGCCCGCGGGCGCTCCATTGAGCGCAAAGCAGGCGGCGCTGGTAGCGCAAGCCGGACCTAGCTGATGCGGAATCAAGACCGACCTCGTTTAGGACGGGGCGCCACCAACCGTCAGGGCGCAAAACTAGGCCGCCTTCGAACGGAGCGCTCTGTCTAGGCACTCGATCAGAATTTCAGCATCGACGGGTTTGCGCAGGAAGCCAACCGCCCCGGCGTTCAGCGCCTGAGAGCGGGTCTTGTCGTCGGAGTCTGCCGTCATGAAGATGATCGGCGTATCATTGCCGTCCGTAGTCAAGCGTCGCTGGAGTTCAACTCCGCTCATTTCTGGCATTTGCAAATCAGTGATCAGGCAGGACGATTGCCAAATGCTTTCCGACCGCAAGTATTCCCCCGCGGAGGAAAAAGTAGCGGCCGCATAACCTAACGATCGAATAAGGCTCTTGGTGGCTTCGCGCACCGAATCGTCATCGTCGATTATAGAAATCGTTTTGGTCATCTCGGTTTGTTGACGATCCTTCGTCTGTGGCGCCTAGCGAAGAAGCGTTTTCATCATCAAATGTAGGGAGTGCAGAATCAGCCTAAAAGATTACTTGTGTATTAATTGCATACTACATGTGTATGTGTGAGCCACGATCCCACGAACCACACCGACACGGCCTACTCGGAAAGGCATTTCTCGCGCGGTTGTAAATTGGGTGTGATCATAGGACAAGATAGTCGAGAGAACATCAATCGCAGGTCCCAGATCATCGGACGAGGTGAAGGAACGTGGCCGAACACCCTCAGTTTAGCTCCTGGCGAATCGTCGGGAGTCTTTTTGCACCGGGCGATCTTTACGCTTCGTTAACCATGATAGTGCACTCTTGCACTTGGGTCCGCTGACCGACCCAACGAACTAACCAGCGGGCGACGCGGGTTTTCGAGCCAACGGGCCCCCTCCCGTAACCCGCGTCGCTCAGCCTGTCGCCTCACCACGACGAACATTCCGCGAGCCGCGTGTCCGCCTACGATTAGCGGCTTGCGAACGTCACGGAACGCACGCGCCTTGCGTCAGCATTCCGGGTAATCGAATCTGTTCCCTTTATCGCTCGGCCGACGTCGTATTTGCTTGCCGCGATTTTTCCAGCCGCCGACAATATCCATAAGATGTCCGAGAAACATAGAAAATAAGGCCGGCAAGCGTCTCACCAATCGCTAGGCCATGCGACCAGCCAGGGCTGACCAAAACAGCATCCGGCTAGTTCACGACGTTTTTGCAGCAACGGCCTGAGGCGGGCGACCCACCGCTCCACAGTAAAGCAATCGTCTTATGTCCCAGTTAGCTCAAGCTACTACTAAAAATTGCCAGACGTTCCGCGGCACATGGCGGCGGCAACGAACATTCTTTCTACAAAAAGTTCTGCGGCGCCGCTCACCGCAGTCCCTTCCAGTATATATGTTCAAAATTTCCGAAGTGCCGTCAGGAACCTGAACACGGCTTCGACTTCATCTTTTTCGCGGGTTGCTTCGCCAATGTCGGCCACCTCACTGGCCCTTGCGGCGGACGCCGACGGAAAACGCTATTTCTTGTCCCAGGCGGCGAATGCTTGCGCGAACGCGCGGCTGCCCGACTCACCCTTTTCTAAGGCCAGGATGGCCTGATTGCCGTTGGTGTAGATGATCCCGATGTCAAACCATGGGCGATCTTGGAGGAGTTGCTTGTCGCGTTGCACGTCCGCGTCGACTGCGGAAAGCCCTATGAGGAAGAACCCGTTCGTCACCTTGGCGACGCGTGTTACAAGCTTGTTGCCGCGCTCCTCCTCGGACTGTTTCATCACGATTGCGGGCACGTTGGCGATGCTTCCTCCCGAAAAATCAGCCGGCAAATTGAACGTCATCTCGATCGTGTGGGTCGCCGGGAGAGTCTTGTCGGTATTGCGGCGGATTGACCAAGTCATTGTCATTCTGCGTTCGGGAATTTCGATGTCCGCCCGAACTGCAAGTTCAGGGGCGGCGCCGGGGCCGGCCGAGACCGTTTCTGTGCGCCAGATGACAGAGCCGATGTAGCGCTTGCCCTTCGGATCGCTCGGGTCCGCCTCGATGAGCGAGGCCTGAGCCGGAGCGGTCTGGCCGGACAAGCCGAGCGCTCGTCCATTGCCTTCTTCCTGCGCGGCGCGCGGCCAGAATTCGGGTTTCGCTGACGGCCTGTCGCCGCTTTGGTTTTGCAGCTGCTGTCCAATGCGGCCAAGGAATTGGTAGAGGTGCGCAACCGTGGACCATTGCCAAGATACCGCCGCGACGAGCCCTGCGAGGATGAGCAGTACCACGAGGAGCCTTATCAAATAGGAGAGCGATGCGCGCTTCTGTTGGTGCTTCTCTTTCGGTGCTGTGCGGCGCGGCGTATGCCGTGCTGGTGGAGCCGGAACGGGCTGGTCGTCGTCCAGCTCGTAGGCGGGTCCAAGCCGCTTCTGTTGGTGCTTCTCTTTCGGCGCTGTGCGGTGCGGCGTATGCCGTGCTGGAGCCGGCACCTGATCGTCGTCCAACTCGTAGCCGGGTTCAAGATCGTGTTCGTGCTGCGTATCGTAGTCGGCAGAGTCCAAATCCTCTTGCGCGAGATCTAACTCGATGTGGGGGGAGGTTGGCCCAGGTTCTATGACCGGAGGGTAACGCAGCTCCTCCGATTGATAGGAATCGCGCGGGACACGGGCAACTCGCGGCGCCTTGATTGTCGCGGCGCCCGCCTCCGGTTGGTATGAATCGCGCGGGGGTCGCGCAGCTCGCGGCGCCTTGGCGGGCGCGGCGCGTGGCTCCGGCTCGTATGAATCGCGCGGGAGACGGGCGGGTTGCGGCGCCTTGGTGGACGCGGTGCGCGCCGAATCGCGTGGGACACGGGCAGGTTGGGGCCCCTTCGCCGTCGCGGCGGGCACAGCCGGTTGGTGTGGATCGCGTGGGACACGGGCAGGTTGGGGCCCCTTCGCCGTCGCGGCGGGCACAGCCGGTTGGTGCGGATCGCGCGGGGGACGGGCGGCCTGCGGCGCCTTCGCTGTCGCGGTGCCTGGCTCCGGTTCGTACGTATCGCCCGGGGGACGAGCAGCTTGCGGCACCTTTTCGGTCGGGGCGCCTGCCTCCGGTTCGTACGTATCGTGCGGGGGAAGGGCAGCTTGCGGCGCCTTGACTGTCGTGGCGCCGAAATCGTGCTCTTCGTCGACAACGTCGTGGCGAAGGCTCGTTGCTGCTTGTCCTTTCGCCGCAGACCGCCCTTTCAGCAGCCTCTGACGAGCGCTGAGGAGCGCATCGTGCCAACCCTCCCCCGGCAGATTGGTCGGAGGCGCACTGGCGCGATCCGGGCGCGCCGGCCCCGCAGGAGGAGTTGCCGACGGCGGTTTCGCCCGTGGTTCCGCTCGCGACTCCGTTCGCGGCTTGCCCGTTTCGGTTACTACCTGGCGAATAGCATTTTCAAGCGCCAAGCCCTCGTTGGAGACGTCTGCCTTCGAGAGCGGGGTTTGGTTCGCCCGCAGTGTCACGACGTTGGGGCGCTCGCCAGATACTTCGACTTCTACGGAAATTGGAGATGCTGCGGCGGACGATGACGGGGCGGGAACCGGGGAGGTTGGCGGTGCAGGGGCTTCATCGAGCGCGGCGATCGCACGCAACAGTCTGCGGCGGTCTCCGAGTAAGACGCCCAATTTCTCCAGGTCCTGATCCGTAAGGTCGCGTAGAACGTCGGGGGCGATCGCGTTCTCACGGAACGCCGCCTCGTAGCGTTCGAGGCCCAGACTGCGCAGCCATGCTCGGAGGTCCATGATGGCGCCCTGACTTCGCTACCCGCACATGATCCCCTTGGCGAAACACTATGTCCAGGGCCCGCGTCGCGCCAAGATAACGTACCCCCGGTCATCCGCTGGACTCGGCAGATCGCGTCTGTGCGGCAGCAGATTTTGAGCTTCTCTCCGCGGTTTGGGGCTGGCATCTCGGCAAGGCGTGGCGGCGGAGATATCTTCCAACGCTATGTTCAAGGGCCGGTCGATGTTAGCCTTTCCTAGTTATTCAACGACCGAGTAATACCACGTCGCATAGCCGTCATTCTAGCTGCGAAAAATATAGCCATGTCGAAGCGTCATCGATCGCTCAATTCGCCTGTAGACGGCGCGGCGGGCGATTTCGGGAGGCGCGCTGAGGTACGGCCGCTGTAGGCCGAGAAATGCGCGTTTCGCGCGGAAAGAGTGTAGCAACGAGCCGCGCTCCTGAGCCGTAGCTGGAAGAGCTCCGGGCTTGAACGTCTGCTTTGCGATCTTTCCGCCCGCTTTGCGAACGTTGCCGTTGACCAAGTCGTCGCGGAAATCGAAGGCGCACTAACACAACTTCTAAAATTTCTTGGCTCTGACCGCAGTGTCTTCGCCGAGGTCGTCGACGGCGACAAGCAATACATTCTATGCTCGGCAGCAGCCGAAGGCGTGAAGCCGCCTTTGCGAGGTCCAATACCTGCTCACTTCAACTGGTTTACCGGCCAGCTTCTCTCTGCGCGCACTGTCGTCATCCGATCACACGAGGACATCCCTCCAGAGGAAGCTGCCGCAGCCGAATAACTATCGTCGGATTGGCATTCGCTCCCAGCTTCTCGTGCCGCTGCTTGTTGGTGGTCGCGTCGTTGCCACTGTTGGCTTTGGTGCGTTCCGCTCAACTCGAGAATGGCCAGACGAATTCATCGCGCGGGTAAGAGTCATCGGAGAAGTGATCGCGCAAGCACTCGTACGTACACGCTCAGTGGCAGCACTGAGGACTCTGGGCCGGTATTGATCCAGAAAACTTGGAGCGCATCTTCCGTTCTTTACGACGAAGTCGCAGGGCAGGGGAATGGGCCCATCTATTTGCCGATCCATTATCGAGGCCCACAATGAGTATCTCTCGGCAAGGTCCGCGATTAATCGAGGATGAATTTTTCAGATTTCATTGCTAGCTAGAGAACATCGCTCAGTCGATCATTTAGAAACGATTCGCTGCTGTTGGGCGCCAAAAGCCCATTCCAAACCAACTAACCTGCGCACCTGTTGGATTTGCGCGGATGTGGCATCTTGATCCGCCGACGCTTTCGTAGCCTCATTTCTGCGATAAGGTCTGCGGGGCGAAAGTACTTTCTTCGCATCGATTGAAAGGCATCATCACAGAGTTTCTGGAAATCAAGCAATGCACCCGAAGCGAGAAGTTCGTCGTCTCGCCAACTCCGGCGGTCGCTTCGAACGAGCTCGCTTGGATCGAGGATTTCCTTCTTGCTCATCCGAGGAGCCCGCCAATGTTGAAAGGGATTTGGTCCGCGGGGCACGGGTACGAAGCTTCGCGGTCCGAATCAGGATAAGTAGCTTCTCGCCTCTTTTTGCGAAACGCAAACCCGGAAAATGCCCTAGCAACTTGAAACCCTCGTTCTCCACATGGAGCGCCGTCGCAGCTGCGAACGAACGACGCCCTTCACGAGCCCCGCTCGGGCACCTGCCAACCCAAAAAATGGGCTTGCTGAGGGAACGGGGGAGAAACGCGGTGGATACCAACCGGCGGCGCGAACCTTTCGTCCTGTCTGTGGCAGAAATGTCACGCGAATGCCTGACTGGTATGGTAAAAAACTTATTAGCTGGGAGGAGTGTCCCTCGTGAAAAGGCTGTTGCTCGTAGCATTCGCCCAGGCCGCGGTGTTTGCGGCACGTCCGGCGATGTCTGCTGATCTGGAGCCGGCGCCAGTTTATCAGCCGCCACCTCCCGTTGTACCGGTTTACAGCTGGACGGGATGCTACTTGGGCGGCAAC
>Ga0210405_10006113_pt1 | contig 10837 bp, 9 predicted proteins | sample IncBWH11MmetaG_FD_155492 | JGI IMG/M metagenome (GOLD analysis project Ga0210405, IMG submission 155492) | Forest soil microbial communities from Barre Woods Harvard Forest LTER site, Petersham, Massachusetts, United States - Inc-BW-H-11-M | ecosystem: Environmental > Terrestrial > Soil >... | reverse complement strand
CACCTTGGTCGTGCACCCGGACGCGCATGTCCGCGATGGGTTCATGGCGCCGGTTCCGTTCAGTGACGCGCAGTGCGAGGCTGTCTTCCGGATCGATTGCTACGTTCCCGACCAGGTCGAGGCGGCGTACAACCTGCCCGCCCTCTACGGCCGCGGCATCGTCGGCAAGGGCCAGACCATCGTGGTCGTCGACGCGTTCGGATCACCGACGATCGCCGATGACCTGCTGCAGTTCGACCAGTATCTGGGCCTGGGCACGCCGCCGCTGCGTATCGTCCAGGTCGGGCACGTCCCGACCTTCGACTCCGGCAACGCCGACATGATCGGCTGGGCCAACGAGACCACGCTGGACGTGGAGTACGCGCACGCTGGCGCGCCGGACGCGAAGATCGTCCTGGTCGAGGTGGCCAAGGATGACCTGCAGCATCTCGCGCTCGCGGTCCGGTACGCGGTCCAGCACAGGCTCGGCGACGTGATCAGCTTGAGCTGGGGGGAACCCGAGCAGGCTCTCGGGCGGAAGTTCGTCAGCTCCTACAGCTCCATCTTCAGCCAGGCCGCGAGCAGCCACATCACGATCGTCGCCTCCTCCGGCGACAGCGGTGCATCCGGTCAGGACGAGAATGGTAACTATTACCGCCATCCGGTCGCGAGCTGGCCCGCCACCAGCCCGTTCGTGACAGCCGTCGGCGGCACGCGGCTCAACCTGAATGCCATCGGCGCCCGCAACGGTCTCGACAGGGCCTGGAACGACACATACAGCACCGCGGTGAACGACTTCTTCTTCGGCAACGACGGCCCGAACCCGCTAGCCACCGGAGGCGGGAAGTCCGCTTACTACGGCAGGCCCGGCTATCAGAACGGCGTGCGGAACGTCACCGGTAACCAGCGCGGCATCCCAGACATCTCGATGAGCGCATCGTGCAGCGTCGCGGTGAACGTCTTCGAGACATTCACCGGCGGGCAAGGCGGCTGGACCGCATCCTGCGGTACCAGCGAGTCGGCGCCGATGTTCGCGGCCATCGTCGCGCTCGCCGACCAGGTGGCTGGCCATCCGCTCGGGCCGGTCAACCCGGCGCTGTACGCACTGGCCGCAAGTCACTCACCGGGCATCGTCCCGGTGGCGTCCGGCAACAACACCGTCTCATTCTCCGGCGGAACGGTCCACGGCTACTCGGTCCGGCACGGCTACAACCTGGTCACGGGGCTCGGCACCGTCAACGGACGGTACCTCGTCCCAGAACTCGCGCGCTCCGCATAGCACGTCAGCGAGGCCGGAGCGCAAAGCGGCCAGAGTGTTCGGGCTGGCCCGGTCAGATCGGTCCTATCGGCCAGGTGCCGCAATGGCGCCAGCCCGGCCTTTGGCCTAGGCGAGCACGCGGGCCAGCCCGCCGCACAGCGCAGGGCTGGTCACCAGGATCACCCTGGCCGGCCTGGCGCTTCAGGCTGGCCGCTGATCTCTTGATGGATGGTGTCCTGGGTGCCGGGATGTCGCGCGCTTGACGTGCTCGGTGAACTCGATCCATGCGCTCAGGCTCACGTCGATCACCGGCCCGTCAGGGTCCTTGGAGTCCCGGACGGCGACCAGTGCTTGGCCGGTGCCGACTTCGACGCAGTTGCCGTTGGAGCGGCTGTAGGTGGACTTCCGCCAGTTTATCTGGGTCATGTCACCTATTGTGACACGTCAATCACACTTAGGGAACGGCCGACGACCCGTCCTACGCGATCTGTGACTAACTCGTTACAATCAGCGCATGCAGGACATGATGCGCATTGCGTGACCATCTCGACGCCGTCGGTTGGCTGCGACATGCCTTCTGTGGACCTGATGCCGCACCCCGCCAGCAGACGCGGGGCATGCGCGGTCAGGGCGTCGTAGGCGGGACCGCCGAGGGAGAAGGCTTGACCTAACTGCACCGCGGGGTCTGCCGCCGCTCCATAAGGGTTCCGGCGATTGGCGCTGAGGGTCGTACGGCTGGCGCGCTTTCCGGGTGTTGACAATCCTGCGTTTGCGCAAAGACTCGAGCCACTCCTGCCCGCTGAGCAGTCGCGTGGTCTTGGCCGACTTGACCTCGCCCTCGGCGGCAACTGCCATCGCGACGCTGGCAGCGGTCATGTCATCGGGTGCCTCATACACGATGAGCACGTCATACTCGCCAAACGGAAAGCCCGCCACCACCATCTTGGCTCCCAGGTCCTCCAGTGTCGGCCTGATCGCTTCCACGGGGTCTTGCGGCTCCTTGAGCTGGGCCGCCATCGACCGTGCGGTATAGGAAGCCTGGTACATGTACAGCGCCATCGAGTTTCCCCCTCGGGTGGGAACAGGCGAAGGGATCACCTGCCAGTCCCTGTGACTCCCGGCGGCTTCTGCCGACGCGGGTAAGGCAAAGGGCCGGGGACCACTGCGCTCTAAAGATCGTAGACCCGGCCCGGATGGCCACGCCAGCCTCCGCCTCGCCGAGCGGGCCGCCGGACTGCACCGCCAGCCCGCCAGGCGGCACGGACACAGGGCGCCAGCTCATCCGCAGTGCCTGTGCCGCTGGGATGCCTGCCTACCGCGACGGCGGATCACGCGACTCGCCAGATGCGCCACAGCGCCGTCGGGTCGCTCAGCGGGTCGCCGTGCACGAGCGAAAAGTCGGCGGGCCCGCCCGTCCTGATCACTCCTGCTTCTGGCTCGCCGAGCAGGTCGCCGCCGCGCCAGGTCACCGCGGCCAGTGCCTCCCACGGCTCAAGCCCGGCCTCGACCAGACACTCCACCTCCCAGGGCAGCTGGTTCGCGCGCGCCGAACCGCCGCCGAAGTCGGTCCCGCCTACGATGGCGACCCCCGCCGCGTGGGCAAGCCGCGCGCTGTGCCTGGCCTGGTCCAGCCGGTCCAGGATCCGGGCCCGGCTTTGGGGCCCGGCGAACCTGGGGATCGCCGTGGTCGTGGTGAACGTGAGCCATGACTTCAGCACCGTCATCGTCGTCACCAGCGCGATACCGCGTTGTGCCATGAGCCGCGCGACGTCGGCATCGAGCTCGAACCCGTGCTCGATCGAATCCACGCCCGCCTCGGCGCACACCCGAGCGCCGGCCAGCGTCGTGGAGTGTGCAGTCACCTTCGCGCCGCGCCCGTGAACCTCCCGGGCGACGCGGCCCACCTCGGCGGCGGTCCACGGCGCGATTCCTGGATCCGGCCCGTCGAGGTAGAGCTTGACGAAGTCCGCACCGTCGTCAAGCTGGCCAACTGCTGCGGCCACCAGCTCATCACCGTCGCGGGCTTCCACGGACAGCCCTTCCGGCAGCAGCCCCGCCACCGTGATCCAGGTGCCTGCCGCGCGCACATACGGCCGGTCACGGCGCCCGCGCCACTGGTCCCTGACGCCGATGCTGACCGCACGCTCGCCGCCGTCGTGCGCGCGCCGGGGAGAGCCGACATCACGCGCCCAGCGGACGCCGGAACGGTGCTGAAGCTCGCCGTTGGACTCGGCCACGGCGACAAGCGTCCCGGTTGGGTCCGCACCCCGCTCGATCCAATGCGAGCCACCGGGAAGAGTCAGGTGACTGTGGCCGTCTACCAGGCCCGGCACAATGGTGGTGCCGCCCGCGTCGACCACCTCGCACCCGCGCGGGCACGCGCCCTCGTCGCCGACTGGCCGGATCCAGCGGACCTGGCCGTCCTCGGCCAGCAGGCTGACACCTACCTGCAGGCGGGGAGATCGGCCATCGGCCAGCGCGGCGTCACGATACAGGGTGCTGGGCACAGCGTCACTCTAGGCCAGCGGTCCCGCCCGCAAGGCCCTGACGGGAAGCGAGGCCCAGAAGCCGCACCTGCGAGGATCCGTTACGTGATCGTTGACGCGTCGCGTCGTGTCCAGTCGGTGTACGTGCCAGTGGGTGACGGCGTACGGCTGGCCGTGGATGTCTGGTTGCCGGTGGATCGCACCGCAGTGGGAGGCACGGTCGGCACGGTCATGCGGGTGACCCGCTATCACCGCGCTGAGGCGCCGCAAGAGCCTGGGCCGGAGGCGGACACCAACGCGGCCGCCGGGGATCTGTTCAATGGCGCGGGATTCGCGCTGGTCGTGGTGGACGCCCGCGGTACCGGGGCGTCGTTCGGCACACGCACCGGCGAACTCGGCGAGCGGGAGGTCAAGGACTACGGCGAGATGATCGGCTGGGTGGCCGCGCAGCCATGGTCGAACGGCCGGGTCGGGGTCTACGGCACCTCCTACGAAGGCCAGGCGGCCGAATTGATCGCCGGGCTTGGCCATGCTCACCTGGTCGCGGTGGCGGCGCTGTTCAGCCCGTATGACCCCTACCGCGAGCTGTTCTATCCGGGCGGGTGCGGCACCGGTGACCGGTACGCGCGGTGGATGTATCAAAGCCAGCTCAAGGACGGCGTTACCGGCGCGCTGGACCGGCTTGCGGCGATCACCGGGCGGCCGGCGGAGACGATCGCGCTGCCGTCGCCGGTGAAGCCGGTGGACGGGCCGGACGGGCCGGCCTTGCTCGACTCCGCCATCGGCGAGCATCAGTCGAACACCGATGTGCTCCCGCTGATGGGCCGGGTGCCGTTCCGTGATGACCGGGTCGCCGGCCTTGACTGGGAGGCCACCGCGCCTGCCGCTTCCGGGCCGGCGATCGCATCCTCGGGCGTCCCGATGCTGGTCCGCGCTGGCTGGCTCGACGGCGGCTTCGCGGCGGGGGCCCTTGCCCGGTTCGTGACCCAGGCCAGCCATCAGCAGGTCGAGATCGGGCCCTGGGGCCACGGCGGCGGTAGCTTCGCCGACACCCTCCGACCGTCCGGCGCCGCGGAGCATGACCCGCTGAGCCCTGCAAGCCAGGACCGGCGCCTGGTTGAGTTCTTCGCCAGGTACCTGGAGCGCAACGGCAAGCCCGGGGGACCAGGCACCCTGACCTTCGGCACCCTGGGCACAGACGCATGGCAGACCGTCACCTCCTGGCCGCCTGCGAGTACCGGAACGCAGCGGTGGTACCTGGGTTCGATGGCCGGCCTGACGCGGGAGGCGGGCCCGGCCGGGACCGTGACCCACCGTGTAGACGCCACGGCCTGCACCGGGGCCGCAAGCAGGTGGCTGGCCATCGACTTGGGCAGGGCGCCCGCCTACCCCGGTCGCAAGCATGCCGATGACTCGCTCCTCATCTTCACCAGCGGGCCGTTGCCAGCCGATATCCATGTCCTCGGGTTCCCGGTGGTGACGATGCGCCTGGCCACCTCCGGTACCGACGGCGCGGTCTACGTCTACCTCGAAGACGTCGATCCTGACGGCGAGGTCAGCTACCTGACCGAGGGCTGCCTGCGCTTCCTGCACCGCAGGACAACCGGCCCCGCTGAACCGGTGCGCCTGGGGGTACCACGAACCTTCGCCCGGTCAGACGCCCTTCGCGTGGTTCCCGGGAACCCCATGGGCCTGACCGTGCAACTGCTGCCCGTCTCCGCCGTCGTCCCGGCCGGCCACCGGGTCAGGGTCGCTATTGCCGGCCACGATGCCTCCAGCTTCACCAGGTACGGCCCGGCGGCAGAGACTTTCACCCTCACACTCGGCAGCGGTTCCCACCTCGACCTTCCGCTTCGATGCCGGTGAACGCTGGGCCTGGGTGTCAGGGGCCGCCGGGTGCGGATACGGCGGGCGCTGCCTGCCAGGCAGCCTGGCCTCATCCACACCGACGATGAGGGATCTCGTCATGGTGAACCCCCTTTGCGGGCGGACTCCGGGTAAGTCCGCCGCCATTCAGGTCACTTCGACTATATTGACAGTAGATACTCTATTGTCAATGGTCAAGAGGTAGGATGACTGCGTGAACCGAGCCAGCTATAACTCGCCCCGGCGGCAGCAGGCCGCTGCGGCCACCCGGGAGGCGATCATAGAAGCCGCGCAGGAGTTGTTCGCCTGCCAGGGATACGCGCGCACCACGGTGGCCCAGATCGCCGAGGCGGCACGGGTCGCGGCAAACACCGTCTACACCAGCGTCGGCGGCAAGCCCCAACTCCTGGCGGCAATCACGGAAGGTGGCACCGGTGACCCCGACGTCGCAGAAACGCTGGCCGCCGTCGCCCGGTCCACGGACCCCGCTGAGGTCATCCGGCTAACCGCCGCCGGAACCCGCCGGGTCAACGAGAGGCGTGCCAAGGCCGTCGCCGTCCTGCTCGACAGCGCCCAGGCCGATCCTGGCGCGGCCGAGATGCTCCGGGTCACCGTGCGCTATTACCGCGATACCCTCGCCGCCCTGGCCGGGCGGCTGGAAGACCTGGGCGCGGTCCAGCCGCCTGACCTGAACCGGGCCGCTGACGTCTTCTGGTACCTGTTCGGCTGGACGTCCTGGCGGACCCTCATCACCGACCTCGGCTGGAGCTGGGACGATGCCGAGCAGTGGCTGGCGCAGCGAGGCGTCGAAGCGCTTCTCGAGCCAGCACGCCCGAAGCCGCAGGCCTTATCGCTCCTTGCCGGTCACCATGAGCACAGGCCTCGGGGCAAGCACCCCAAGGGCGTGACGCCGTGTCATGGGCTGCCGCCCACCCGGCTGACGAGATCGCCCATGTTGATACCGTGCCTCGCCCCCCACGCCGCCACCTGTTCGCTATCAACCGGGTCGGGCAGGTCATGCAGGGCCTCTTCGGCCATCTCCGGCAATCCTGCTGTCCGCAGCACGTCGACCACATGCTGTCTGGTGAGTTGCACCGCAACCACCCCGCCTGAACGTGGGACTTGCTCTTGACGGAGGACCCGCATCGCTGCCGAGGTCACGCCAAGCTATCTTCGAGTGAGCCTAACTAAATTGACAGTAGATCAATTCCTATAAATAGTCAAGGGATGAGATGACTGTGTGAACCGAGCTAACCACCACTCGGGTCGCTCGTCATGTCGGGTGCACTCTCTCTGTACTGGGTCGACTCGACGGGGAAGATCCTGATCGGGGGGATCTTGATGCCCAGTGGAATCCGCGTCGGTGTGATCAGCAGCGAGAGGTTCACGCCGTTGCCCGGGATCGCAGGCCTGGGAGCCGCGGCCTGGTAATCATGCGGTCTCCTGGGAAGCTGGCCACGGCCATCAACCATCCCGGCGCCCCAGGCTGGCTTGGCCTGCGCACCACGGGAGCGCCGCCCGCCACGCCGCCCATGCTCACCCGCGGCAGCTACACCCGACCTGGCCCGGGTGCTGACCAGCGCGGCCACCGGCACCGCCCCGGCAGATGGCGCACGGCGCGCCGGTTTCCCGCCGTTATCGTGAGCGGTTGCCGAGCCGTGGGTCTGCCCAGAGGAGGAACGCGAGTCGTGCGGGGCGGATGCACGTCCCTCGGAGCGCATCCAGGGTCGAAGCGGCGGCTTGCGTGGTCCCGTGACTGCGACGACTATGAGGGCATGGTCGTTGCCCTGCTCCTAATAGCGGCAATTGCTGCTGTCTGGTGGCTGGTCGGGCGTAAGGGGTGGGGGGTCGTCCAGAAGGTGGTCTTCTGGGTGGTGCTCCTGGCGATTCTGTGGGTGGTGGTGACCCGGTATAGCGCACCGCATCCCGGAGGTTAGGCGCGCTGTTCTGTGAGGCCGCCCTCTCGTCAGGCCGCGTCGAGGCGGATGGCGCGTGCCGCGCTTTCGGCTACTTCGCGCTTGTAGTCCTGGCCCTGGAGGGCGGCGGCGCAGGCGGTGCAGAGGACCAGACGGCGGAGGCCGTAGCGGCCGGTGTCGCGGTTCCATCTGGCGGGGAGAGCGGCCCGTGCGGTCTACGGTGTCTGTCATGCATAGCTGGTCGATCTGACTTCCTCTTATATGGCCCGGGGGAACGTGCGATTGGCCAGTCACCTGATGTTGATGTTGAGCTCGCGAAGACGCGCGGCGATGTCGTCCACCCAGGCACTTGGTGACCGGTGGTCCGCTAGAGGGATGCCGGCTTCGCTGCGCCACAGCACGTCGCCGAGGGCGTGGCGGACGTGCCAGGCCATGATCCGCTCCACGGATAGTGCACGGCCAGTCAGCCGCTCGTAGTGACGCATCGTCGCGGTCAGCAGCTCGACGCCGGGACCCATGTCCGGGCCGGGGAAGCCGCGCAGCTCGTACTCCGGCTCGCCGAGCCCGGCGTTCTCGAAGTCGAGCACCACCTGCAGTTCTGCAGCGGACCAGACCTGGTTGTCGCCATGCAGGTCGCCATGCACGAGCACCTGCGGGAAAGGATAGGGCCGCGCCAGGATCTCATCTGCCCAGTCGCACCAGCGTCCGACGGAGTGCTGCTCCTCCCGTGTCACCAGCGCGCCAAAGCGTTCCCGCAGCGCCGTGGTGGTAGCCAGCGGATACCACGCGGGGACCGGGCCGATGACCGCCTCGGCGCGCCGCCGCACCTGGTCGCTGTGCAGTGCCGCCAGGAACCGGGCGAGCTGCCTGGCCGCATGATCACGGCCGATCCCGTCCACGACCTTGAACAAGCTTGTCCCGCGCACTCGCCTGGTGACCAGGATCAGCGGGCTGGTCCCGGCGGCCACAACCTCGGGCAGGTAGGGGACCGCCGGCTCGACAGCGAGCATCTCCAGGATCCGGATCTGGTGCAGCACGAACCGTGCTGCGGCCCGTGACCACGCGAACTTCACGATGTAGTCCTCGCCAAGAGCGGCGGTCGACATCTGCCATACCGGATCGTCCTGGCCGGCCAGGCTGGGTATCGTGACCGGCAGCCCGGCCAGGTCAGGTGCGGCCATCCGCAGCGCGTCCGCGACAGCAGCGGGCGACGGCTCGCGGAGCCATCTCATCCAGCAGCCACCACGCCCGCGGCGATGAGATCAACGCAGCCGCCGGCACCGGCTTCGGCGCTTCGCCGGTTCGGCAGGCGGACAAGCCGCCCGCCGAACCGGTCAAGAACATCACGTCTGACGGCAATATCGCGGTGAGGCATAGATCCGATCTTCGCCGGCGATACGTTACCCGCGCCTCGACTTGCCAGTTCGACCATCACAGGGATCGCTGGGGCACGACCGCCGCCCAGCCCCGCCATTGCTGCACGGCAGCCTGAGTCCGCTCGGAACCGCCCGTGACGCGCCGGGTAGGTTGATCTGCGCACTGTTCAGGTCCGCCCCGACGAGCGCCACTGCCGCGCATAACGGGCTGATATGCACCGCCTAGCGGGCCAAAGCCCGCCTGCGGACCGGGAAAATCATCGGCGATCCGTATCCAAATCCACGGCTTCCTATGTCACGCTCTGTATTCGGCCAAGCTCGCGATCCGCAGAGAAATATCCCCGCCCAGTTGAGACCGAGGCGAGCTTCGTGGGGATGTTCTATGTGGATATTCCCGCACCAAGTGTGCGGCACATTGCGATGCCCGACAGGTTTCGCAGTCTGGCCGCTGGGAGGATGGCGATCGTCAGAGGGCGTCACGGTGCTTGTACAGGAGGTCATCGAGTGCTTCGCGCAGCAGGCTCGCTTCGGTTCGGTCGGTCGCAGACGAGAGCTTCGCTAGGCGTTCGAGGTTGGCCTTGCTGTAGTAGTTGCTCTTGAGGACCATCTTCTCTTCGATGTGAAGCGCGACCCGGTCGCGGCCGTCTCGCTTGGCTCGCATCAGAGCTTCGCCTGCAGCTCGCCACAGCTCCTCGGCGGTGGTGCCGTGGGGAGGGTTGGCCGCGATGCCGGCCGAGGCACTCAGCGCGACCGGAATGCCCTCGAGGCTCATGCTGGAGAAGTGACCGCGTACTTCTTCGAGCAGGACGACCGCGTTCTCGGCGGAGGTCCCGGGCAGGACGACGACGAACTCGTCGCCACCCAGCCGCACGACTGAGCCGCCATCGGGGACGTTGGCTTCAAGCACTCGGTTCCATGCGACCAGCACGGCGTCGCCGGCGTCTCGGCCGTAGCTGTCGTTGACGGCCGCGAACCCGTCGAGGTCGGTCAGGGCCAGGGCGAGCGGCGCGTTGCCATGGTGCAGCAGGCCGTCGAGATCAGCCAGGAAGCTGCCGCGGTCGGTGACCGCGGGCCCCGTTGTAATAGCCATGACGTATATATACGACAGCTATTACGTTGTCGTCAACCCCGCAGACCCCCGTCCACGCCGACCCACCGGGCACCGCATGAGCCGTAGATGGATCGAAAGGGCGGCCATATTCGATCATCGTCCCAGAGATGGGACGCTCCCCGCTGCGCTGTGTAACTACCCCTCGTCCGGAGCAGCGCGCACACTGCCGCCCTAATTGATCGGCAACCCGGTCGCCAAGGCGGCCGCCTGGTGTCGCGCCGGACAGGGTGATCTGTAGCGCCATTCAGGCCCGGAACTGGATTGCGGTCTCCGTCCCGGATCAAGCACGGAGCCTGGCAGCAGTTTCCCGCAACGCCTCGTCCATCGCGGTCGGCTGCAGCCCGAACATCTCAGTAGTCACACTGGCATCGAGCACGAACGGCCTGGTGAACTGGTATCGCGTCGTCCGCAGCTCTTTGATCAGCGGGGAGAACAGGCCGCTCACCCACATTACCGGGTACGGGATCTGCGTTACCTTGGCCCGCGGCGCGCCGTTGACCTCCGCGAACCTGGCCGCTAGCTGGCGCACGGTCAGCGGCTGATTGGTCGGCACCAGCCAGGCCTGGCCGTAGGCCAGCTCGTCGGCTGCGGCCGTGACCAGGGTCCGAGCGCAGTCGTGGATCGAGGTCCAGCTGTGCGGCACGTCCAGCGGCGAGGGCGCGTACGCCCGCCTCCCAGCGAGCAGCGGCTTGCCGATCACCGTGGACAGGATCGAGTTCGCCTCGATGTAATCGCTGGCCCGGACCTCGGTGGTGCGGATCCGCCCTGCCTCCTGCGCGGCGAGCTGATCGTCCCACATCTCGGCCCGCAGCCGGAGCTTCGGGTTAGTCGCGGCAAGCGGAGTC
>Ga0210405_10006112_pt1 | contig 10837 bp, 5 predicted proteins | sample IncBWH11MmetaG_FD_155492 | JGI IMG/M metagenome (GOLD analysis project Ga0210405, IMG submission 155492) | Forest soil microbial communities from Barre Woods Harvard Forest LTER site, Petersham, Massachusetts, United States - Inc-BW-H-11-M | ecosystem: Environmental > Terrestrial > Soil >... | reverse complement strand
GAGCTTGACCGCCTGGCACGGGCTGGCCAGCTGGGCTCCGAACTTCAGCGCCTGGAGCACGGCCAGGCCGGTCAGATCGGCGCCGGAAAGACCGAACGGGAAGCCGAAGTAATTCTCGATCCGGGAGCTGGCCGCGGCCTGCCCGCCGGTGCCGACGGCGTCCAGCAGCACCGTGTCCAGGCCCTCGGACGCGCCGTAGACCGCGGCCGCCAGGCCGGCCGGGCCCGCGCCGACGATCGTGACGTCAACCGGCTTGGCGGAGGAACGACGGTAGCTGAGGCCAAGCTTCTCGGCCAGCCCGCCCGGCGTGGCCTGTTTCAGCGTGGTGCCGGGCATGACGACGGCGGGAAGGTCGTCCTGGGTCAGGCCGGAGGACTCCATCATCGCCCGGCCCGCGGGGGTGTCGGCGTCGAACCACAGGTGGATCAGGCGCTGGCGGGCGGCGTACGTCCGCAGCGCCAGCGCCGCCGCCGACCTGTCGGTGCCGACGATCTCCACCGCCAGGGCGGCGGTGCTGCGCTGCAGCAGCTCCCGACGGGCAATCAGCGCCTTGAAGACGATGTCGGACAGTTCGACGTCGCTGGCCATGAGCTGCCGCAGGCGCTCCGGCGACACCCGGTAGACCATGCCGCCCTCCCGCACCCGGCACAGCAGGTAGACATTCTGCCCGGTCAGCAGGTTCAGCTCGCCGACAAAGCCGCCCGCATCCACCGCCGCGACGGTGGCGGCGGGCACGTCGGCCGTTTCCGTCCGGACAACCTCCACCGAACCCCGGTCGACCACGATCAGATCGACGTCTTCGTCACCCGGCCGGAACAGTACATCGCCCCGATGAGTCTCGTGCGGCGTGCCGTAGGTCAGGAGCCGCGCGAATAGCTCACCGCCCAGCCGCGGCGATGCAACATCGGTCGGTACCAGCGGTTTGCCCAGCTGTCCGCGGCCGTGGCCGGCGCGCAGCCGATCCGGATCATGCGACGTCGCCCAGGCGGCCGGCCTGGCCAGGCCGGGCTGACTGAATACAGGGCCACGCGCAGCCCAGGGCGCGGCGGCGGTACGCGACAGCTCATTCATCGCTGTCACGCTTTCAGGTCTCTGGCCATCTGGTCAAACGTCTTGCAGCCGACGTAGCCCTTAGTGCCGCCGGTACAAACGTTGCGGGGTCCGCTTCAGTCAGGGGCGCAGCGGGCTAACCCGTTAGGAGCCGACCGGCGAAGACCAATGGCGCCGCGCGAGCCGCGGTCCCGCTGGCCGAGTTGTTGTAGACCGGTCGGGCCCCGGTAATCCGGCCGTGAGCCGGTCCAGGGCCGCCTTGAGCTCGCTCCGCGATCCGACGGAGAGCTTTCGGTACACGCTGCGCAGGTGATACTCGATGGTCTTCGGGCTCAGGAACAAGGCGGCGGCGGTCTCCTTGGTCGTACGGCCGCCGGCCAGGCTCAGCGCGATCTGGAGTTCCTGAGGGGTCAGGTCGTTGAGGGTGGTCACGTCCCGCCGCCGCGCGGTCTCGCCGGTGGCGGCGAGTTCGGCCCGCGCCGTGTCCGACCACGGGCCGGCGCCGAGGTGGTCGAACATGTCCACCGCGGCGCGAAGTTCGTCGCGGGCGCGAACCCGTTGGCGCTCCCGCCGCAGGCGGGCACCGTAGGCCAGGTGCGTGCGGGCGGTCTCGAAGGCGTCTGCGGTCCGACCGTGCAGGGCGAGCGCGGTTTCGAAGTAAGGATCGGACTCGCCCTCGGCGGCGAGTTGCCCGCGGCATCGCGCGGCGCGCGCCAGCGCCCAGGGCTGGCCCTTGACATTAGCGTCGCGGGTGAAGTCTGCGGCCATCTCGGCGGCCTCGGGTCCGCGCCCCAGACGCAGGTAGATCTCGACAAGTTCCGGCACCGGCGACAGGTCGGCGTCCTGGATGCCGCGCGAGCGCAGCACGACTCGCTGCTCCTCGAAATGAGCCAGCGCGGCTTCGGGTCGGCCCCGGCCCAGCTCAAGGTCACCCAGGGCAGCGATGGCCCACACTTCTGCCACGCCCAGGCTCAGCTTGCGAGACAGGCTCAGCGCCTCGTCAGCATGCGTACGGCTCTGTTCTGACCGGCCCAGCCTGGCTTCGAGCCGGGCGGAGAAGGCCAGCGCCAGGCCGAGGTCACTATGCTGACCGATTTCCCTGGCCAGGCCGATCGCTTCGTGAAAGCCGGCTTGAGCCTCGGCCCATCGATCCGTGCCCGCCTGATCGGTCGCTACGTGGAGCAGCATGAAGGGCAGCGCGCCGATCGCGGATTTGCGGCGGGCCACGTCGAGCGCACGATACAGAAGGGCTCGCCCGATGTCCGCCTCGCGCAGCCAGATCGACCCCATGGCCGCCCAGGCCAGCAGGCTGGGCTCGTCCCGGAGTTCGTCCGAGCGCTCGAGCACTTCGACAGCCTTGCGGATGGCCGGCGCGCCGGGTTCGTCTTGGCCCGAGAAGATCAGCGCCATGCCCCGCGTGATCAGCGTGAAGAAGGCGATACGGCCGTCCGGGTCGGGCGGGGCGAGCGAGGCGACCCGTTCGGCGGCCAAGAGCATGGTCGCGGCATCGCCCGCGGTAAAAGACGCGTACGCCGCTTCGGCGAGCATCACGACCGCTCGTTCCGGATTGACCGGCGCGGCTCGGTCGGCGGCGGCCAGGAGGATCTGCTGCCCTCCGGTAACCGGTCCGCGGTGGATGGCGATGTGGCCGCGGAGGTGCTCGATGGCGACAGCCAGACCCGGCTCGGACACGTGCCGGACTGACTGGTCCAGCAGGGCTACGGCACGATCGGCGAGTCCGCCGAGCCAGGCGGCGTCGGCCGCGGCGTACATCAGCCGGCCCTGCCGGGCCTCGTCCCGGGCCAGCAGGGCCGCGCGTTCGAACGCTCGCGACGCGACGCCGTAGGCGCTGCGCTGGTACGCGCGCTGCCCCGCCTGCTCGAGCGCCGACGAGGCCGCATCGTCGGGGCCGAAGGCGGCCAGCGCGAGATGCCAGGCCCGGCGGTCGGCCTCGGTATCTGGCAGGGCGCTGGCCACAGCGCGGTGCACCGCACGCCGCTGGTCGGCCGGGGCGTCGCCGTAGATGGCCGACCGGGCGAGCGGATGCCGGAACTCCACGCGGGAATCGCGCACCGTGATCAAAGCCGCCGCCTCGGCGGGAACAAGGTCGGCAAGGTCCAGGTCGAGCATTGGCGCGGCGCGGGCCAGCACAGGTACGTCGCCGCCGTCGATAGCTGAGGCAAGGACAAGAGCGGCGCGGGTACGAGACGGAAGACTCCGCGAGCGCTGGAGGTACACGCGAGCGACGCTCGTCCCGGCCGCGAGCGGCGCGCCAGGTGGCAGGCCGGCCAGGCGCTGGCGCTCCTGGCCGAGCTCCAGGAGCCCCAGCGGGTTCCCGCCGGTTTCACGGTGGAGGCGGTCGGCTAGCTCGCGGCTCAGCGGCTCGTCTGCCTGGCGCCTCAGCAACTCGGCGGCCGAGGCCCGGTCCAGGCCGGCCAGGCCCAGGGTCGGCAGGTCGGCGCCGTCAAGCAGTGACGGCTCGCCCTGGCGCAGGGTCAGCACGACCGCGACAGGATCGGCGACCAGGCGGCGGAACGCGAAAAGCATGGCATCCGCGCTCGACCCGTCGAGCCAGTGCACGTCATCCACCAGCACGGCTACCGGGGTTTCCTCCGAATAGGCGGCGAGCAAGCTGAGGGTCGCCGCACCCACGGCGAAGCGACCCGGCGCGCTGGCGGCCGGCCGGAGCGCGAGCGCGCTCTCCAGCGCCGCGGCCTGCGGATCAGGGATCTGCTCGATCCAGGACAGCGCCGGCCGCAGGAGCTCGAGCAAGCCGGCGAACGGGATCTGAGCCTCCGACTGCACCCCGCGGGCCCGGAGCACATGCATGCCGACCGCATGATCCTCGGCGTAGGCGAGCAGCGCCGACTTGCCGATGCCGGCCTCCCCGGAAAGGGCGAGTACACCGCTGCGGCCCGCCCGCGCATCCTCAAGCAGCAGGACGAGTGCCTGCTGCTCCTGGTCACGGCCGAGCAACATGTCAGCGATCCTACGGACCCACCCGGTACGAAGCTATGCCCGCCGAGGTGCGGGCTAGGGGCCTTCCCGGAAGCGAGGGAGCCCAGGCGGCCCTTACGTTCCGGTCAGGAACTCAGCTACGCCAGAAGAGCACATCAGCGGGCGCAGAGAAAGAAAGGTATCGACGATGACTAACGTTGCGTGCTTTTGCGGTTGCCTCTTCTCGTTCAATAGCGGCGCGGGGGCCTGTCCCAAGTGCGGTAAGGTCGCGAGCGTGACGGCCGGTCCGGTGCTCGAACGCCCCGGACACAGCCGGCCGGAGCATCCGGTACCGGTCATGAACGGGGCCGGTGAAACGCGGGCCGCCTGCCCGTAATGGTCGAAGCCGGCGCCCTACCTGGCATCGTGATCGACGCGGCCGACGCAGTTCTCGGGCGCTCCGAGCCGACGATCGGCGGCACGCCAGTATCGCAAGCCCAGTCACGCTAAGCGACTGGGGCTGGTCGACGGTCAGCTGCGATATCCGTTCGGTACCCCGCTATCGCGCGGGCCTGGTCGGAGCGCCGTAGCGCAACCGGCGCGTTTTGTCGGTGGCATGCGGCACGATGTACGCGTGGCTGACGAAGTGCGCTCGTCGGGGCGCGGGCCGGGGAAGTCGCAGGCCGACGTTCACGTGGCGGCGCAGCCTTTCACTCATCTCGGTGTTCCGCACGCCGAACATTACCGGCGCTTGCTCCGGATCTTCGCGCGGGCGAAGGAGCGTTTCATCGTGCACCTGCGCCCGGAGGACGTCGCCGCAGAGCTGCGGGTCGATGCCGGTGACCAGCTGACTGAGGCGCTGGAACAGCTGGTCAAGTGGGGCAACCTGAGGGCTGACGTCGACACCAGCCGCGTCACCACGGTGGAGGACTTTCACCGTAAGCGGTCGCTGTACCAGCTCACGGCCGAAGGGCACGCGGCCGAGCAGGCGATCTCGTTCTACGAGGAGGCCATCGGCCGACGGGGCCAGCTCCAGTCGGTCGCCCTGGCCGACATCGCTGGCCAGCTCCAGGCGCTGCTCGCGCTGGCCCGGGAGAGTGATCCCGATCCGGCCAAGATTCACCTGCTGCTGCTATCAGTGGCGGAGCGGTTCTCTTCACTGGCCGATAACGCGCAGGCGTTCATGTCCGCCTTGCGGCGCGCGATCGACTTCTCCGACGGAGACGTCGACGGCTTCATCGCGTACAAGGAACGGTTGATCGACTACATCAACCGGTTCATCGCCGACCTCGCCAACTCCGGTGCCCAGATCGCGGTCCTGCTAGGTGACCTGGAAGCCGCGGGTCATGAGCGACTGCTGGCGGTCGCCGCCAGGCGTGAGGCTGCCGATGCGGCCCCCGAAGGGGCGGACGCGGCAGCGGCGCTGGCGGATGCGGAAGAGCAGGCACTCGACGCGTGGCGAAACCGGTGGCGCGGCCTGGACGACTGGTTCACCTCGCGGGACGCGGGGCATCCATCCCAGGCCAGGCTGCTGCGGCAGGCCGCGGTGACGGCGATCAAGCAGCTCATTGACACGGTCGGCCTGCTTAACGAGCGGCGTTCCGGCCGTTCGGACAGATCGGCGGACTTCGCTGCGCTCGCCCGGTGGTTCGCTGAGGCACCGGACGACGTGACGGCTCACCGGCTGTGGCGGGCGGCGTTCGGCCTGTCCCCCGCCCGGCACCTGTCCGTGACCGGCGACACCGCGGACGAGTGGGAAAATGTGCCGGCCGGGACGCCGTGGGGCGAGGCCCCGCCGATCCGGATTTCGCCGCAGCTCAGGAAGACCGGAAGCTACGAGCGGCGCGGCCAGCCCACTCAGGTGAAAGACCGCTCCGCGGCCAAGGAACTGCTGCGCCGCCAGGCGGAGCACGAGGCCGCACAGACCGCCGAAGCAAGACGGCGGCTGCGTACCAGCGGGCCGACGCTGCTGTCCAACCTGGACGTGCTCGACCCGAGGGCGTTCCGCCTGTTCCTCAGCCTGCTCGGTGACGCGCTCGCGTCCTGCGCGCCCGGCGACACCGAGGTGAAGGCCGTCACTAGCGACGGCAGCCTGGAGGTGCGGCTGCGCCTGGTCCCTGACGGCGGCATGGCCGCGATCAAGACCGAGGACGGAGTGCTCACCGGTCCCGAGCACGTCATCGAGATCACGGACCTGATGCCATGATCCCCGCCGAGGAACAGGCGCAGCGCCAGGCCGCCCTCCGCGCCCTGCTCGCCAAGCCGCTGCTGGTCGTCGCCGACGACGCGGAGTCACTCATGCTGGTCCGGCGGCACCTGCCGGTGCTCAGCGGCTGGCTGCGCAGGGAGACCGGCTGGCGGCTGGCCGCAGACGCGGAGACGGCCCGGCTGTTCAAGACCGCCCCGCTGACCTCCGACGCTACCCATCCCGCTCGCGGACACAACAGGGAGCCGTTCAGCCGCCGCCGGTACGTCGCTGCATGCCTGGCCTTGTCCGCGCTCGCCCGCGCCGACGCGCAGACCACGCTGGGCAGCCTCGCCGACGACGTGCTCACCGCCGCCGCCGAACCCGGCCTGGCGGCTACCGGGTTCACGCTGACCCTGGACAGCAGGAGCGACCGCGCCGACCTCGTGGCGGTGGTCCGACTGCTGCTCGCCTGGGGCGCGCTCAGCCGGGTCGCGGGGGACGAGGACGCCTACCTGTCGGCAGGCGCCGACGTCCTTTACGATGTGCGCCGACCGGTACTGAGCGTGTTGCTGACTGGCAGCAGGGGCCCCTCGACCATCACCGCCCGCGGGTTCGAGGCCCGGCTCGCGGAGCTGACTGCCGAGCCAGTCGCCGAGACCGACGAACTGCGCAACCAGGCGCTGCGCAGAATGCTCACCCGGCGGCTGCTCGATGATCCGGTCGTTTACTACGACGAGCTGGCCGAGGACGAGCGTGCCTACCTGGTCGCCCAGCGGCACAACATCACCGCGCGGATCAGCGAGGCCACCGGGTTGCTGCCGGAGCTGCGCGCTGAGGGCATCGCTATGGTCGATCCCGACGATGAGCTCACCGACGTACGGATGCCCGAGCAGCGCACCGACGGACACGTCACACTGCTGGTCGCCGAGTACCTGGCGGGAAGGGCACAGGCGCCTCGGGCCGAGCTGCTTAAATTTGTCCGGCAGGCGGCGCAGGCGCACGCGAGCTACTGGCGCAAGGGCGTCACCGATCCCGGCGCGGAGACCGAACTGCTCGGGGTCGCGCTGGACAAGCTCACCGCCCTGCGCCTCGTCGAGGTGGACCTAGCGGGCACGCTCGACGGCACCGGCACCGGCACCGGCACCGTGATCCGCAGTCGGCCCGCCATCGCACGCTTCGCCCTCGCCGAACCCACCATCCGAGAGCCCGGCACTCTGCCCGGGGGCAAGACGGGAACGAGCCAAACTAGAAAGGCGACGGCCGATGCTGCCGACACCATCTTCTGAGCGGTGGAAGCCCCTACGGGCCGGCCTGGTCGACATGTTCTACTACGACCAGGAGGAGTTCTGGTTCCACGACGGCCGTCTGCTACTGCGCGGCAACAACGGAACCGGCAAGTCCAAGGTGCTCGCCCTCACGCTGCCGTTCCTGCTCGACGGCGACCTCGCGCCGCACCGGGTGGAGCCGGACGGCGACCGGCAGAAGCGGATGGAGTGGAACCTGCTGCTTGGCGGCAAGCACCCCAGCCCCGAACGCCTGGGCTACACCTGGCTGGAGTTCGGCCGCAGGGGGGCCGACGGTATCGAGGAGTTTCGCACGCTGGGCTGCGGGCTGAAGGCCGTCGCCGGGCGCGGAATCGCACGACACTGGTTCTTCGTCACCAGCCAGCGCCCCGGCGCCGAGCTGCAGCTGCTACCCGACAGCCGCGTCCCGCTCACCCGGGAGAAGCTGCGGGAGCAGATCGGCCAGCACGGGTTCGTGTATGACCGGGCAGCCGACTACCGCCGAGCCGTGGACGAGCACCTGTTCGGCCTCGGCCCGCACCGCTACGAGGCCTTGGTCAACCTGCTTGTCCAGCTGCGCCAGCCGCAGCTGTCGAAGAAGCCGGACGAGAAGCTGCTATCCAGGGCGCTCACCGAGGCGCTCCCCCCGCTCAGCCCCGGCCTCGTGACGACCGTTGCCGAGGCATTCCGCGGTCTCGATGAAGAGCGCGACGCGCTGCGCTCCCTGGCCGAGGCTCAGGAGGCGGCCACCGACTTCCTGAGCCACTACCGCCGGTACGCGAAGGTGGCGGCCAAGCGCAAGGCCGCCGGGCCGAGGCTGACGCAGAGCCGCTACGAACAGCTCGGCCGGGACCTCACCGCAGCCGAGGAGGCCTTCACGGCCGCCCAGCAGCAGCTGGATGAAGCGCAGCGCGAGCTCACGCAACTGGAGGAGCAGCGTACCGAGCTGGAAGCGCGCCAGAAGGCGCTGGAGGCCGACCCGGCGATGCGCGACGCGGAGCGGCTCAAGCAGCTCCGCGAGGACGCTGAACGTAAAGAGATGGCGGCTCAGGGCCAAGAGGGCGACCGGAACCGGCACGCTGGCCACGTCACGCGGTACGCCGACAAGGTGACCCAGACAGCGCACCGGGCCGGCACCGGACGTAACAAGCTCGCCCTGGCGCTGCGTGAGGCCACGACCACGGCAACCGACGCACGCTGCGCCCAGCAGCACCGGGCAGCGGTCGCGGCACTCGACAGTTCGTACCTCGGAAGTACGGACCCGGATGCCTCCCCGCCAGCCGAACGGGCCGACGGCCAGCAGTACGCGGTCGCTGCCTACCTGGATGCCGCTGAGGCAGCAGCGGCCGACATTCTGGCCCGGTCCAAGCGCGAAGCCCAGGCCATCGCCGACCGGCAAGCGCGGGCCATCGCGCAGCTGGACCGGCTGCTCGCCGACGTCGCCATCACGCGCGGGCAACTACAGGCGGCGCAGGAAGCGGAAGGCAGGCTGTCGGCTGAGGTCCAGGCCGCGGCGGACCGAGTCACGGCCGCAGAGCTCGCAGTAGAGGAACGGATGCGGCTGCTCCTGGACGGCTACCGCTCATACCTCAGCGGCGTGGCCGAGTTGCGGGTGGCCGATCCCGACGAGCTGATCGCCGCCCTGGAATCCTGGGGCCTGACCGGCGAAGGCGGGAATCCCGCAGTCGCGATCATTGACGACGTCACCCGCGTGGCCGGCGCGGAGCTTGGCCGACTGGCTGGGGAACTCGGCAGTCAGCGGACCCGGCGTGGGACCCGGGCTAGCGAGCTGGCGGAAGAGATCGGCCGACTGCGCGGGGGCGGCCACGACGCTCCGCCGATGCCGCATACGCGGGTACCAGGGATCCGCGACGGCCGTCCGGGCGCGCCGTTCTGGAAAGTGACCGACTTCGCGCCGGGCCTGGCCGACGACGAGCGCGCCGGGCTCGAGGCCGCGCTAGAGGCGGCGGGGATTCTTGACGCGTGGGTGACGCCCGAAGGGAACCTCGTCGACGGGGATGTGGTCGTAGTGTCCGGGCTTGCCCCGGTGGCTGGGGAATCGTGCGCCACCCTGCTGGTGCCCGCGATCGACCTGGCCGACCCCCAGGCGGCGGTGCTGGGAGAGATGTCAGTCGCATCCGTGTTGAGTGCTATCGCACGTGAGCCTGGGACCGCCGGCCGCGGCACGTGGGCGACCACGGACGGACGGTGGTCCAACGGCGTGCTGAGCGGCGCCTGGCGCAAGGACCAGGCCGGCTACATCGGCGAGGGGGCGCGGGAGGCCGCGCGGCGAGCGCGGATCGAGCAGCTCGAGCGCGAGCTCGACGCTGAGCGTGCCGCGATCGAAGGGCTCGACGCGGACCTGGCGGATATAGCGGCGCGGCAGAACCGCCTCGCAGACGAGCACCGCAGCGTGCCACCGGATGACGGGGTGCGCGAGGCGCACACTAAGGCAGCTGAGCGACGCGGACAGCTCGCGCTGGCCCGCACCGACCATGCGGAGGCCGTCGCGAAGCTGCAGAAGCGGCAGGGCGAACTGGTGATCGCGCAGGCGCGGGCGGCGGAATTCGCAGCCGACGTCGGCCTGCCTACGGGCACCGAAGAGCTTGGTACGGTACGAGACGGGCTGGGTGCTTACCGGGTAGCGCTCGCCGCTCTCTGGCCGGCCGCCGAGGCAGCGCACATCGCGATCCGTGCCGCGGCCGACGCGGAGACAGAGCTCGCCGATAGCCGTCAGCTGCTACTTGAGGCGAGCGAGCGGGCCGCCGAGGCGCGGGAGGCGGCCGACGCGGCGGCGACGACGCATCAAGAGCTGCTCGCTACCGTCGGCACGGCGGTCGAGGAACTGCAGCAGCGGCTCGCCACGGTGAGCGCTGCTCTGGGCCGGCTGAAGGTTTCGGAGCGCGATGCCCGCCAGCGGGAACAAGGAGCGCTTGAGGCGCGGGGCAAGGCGGACGGGAAACAGGGCGAACTGCGGACGCAGGTCGAGGACGCGGCGCGGCTGCGGGACGAGGCGGTCCGCGAGTTCCGAGCGTTCGCCGTCACCGGGCTGCTGCGGGTCGCGGTCACCTCGGCGGAGATCCCGGACACCGATCAGCCGTGGGCAGCGACGCCGACGGTGATCCTGGCCCGCGCCGTCAACGCCGAACTCGACTCCGTGGACGACGGAGACGGGCCGTGGGACCGGATCCAGAAGCGGGTGACCGAGGAGCATAAGCTCCTGGCGGACGCGATGGCCAGGCATGGGCACTCGGCGGGGCTGACGCTGAGCGAAGGCGTCATCGTGATCGACGTGATCTTCCAGGGCCGTAGCCACGATCTGCCAGGGCTGGCCGAGGCGCTGGCGGCGGAGGTGGATCAGCGGACCATGCTGTTGTCG
>Ga0210405_10006111_pt1 | contig 10838 bp, 11 predicted proteins | sample IncBWH11MmetaG_FD_155492 | JGI IMG/M metagenome (GOLD analysis project Ga0210405, IMG submission 155492) | Forest soil microbial communities from Barre Woods Harvard Forest LTER site, Petersham, Massachusetts, United States - Inc-BW-H-11-M | ecosystem: Environmental > Terrestrial > Soil >... | reverse complement strand
CCCGATCTGGGGCTCAACCGCACGGCCCGCCGGAGATCGGTAATTAATTTTGATGGCTGCTCGAATGGGCTGGAACGGTGGGGTGGGGAGCCGTCTTGCGAAACGCCATGTGCCAGGTGTCTCCGAGGGTCCCTAGCATGCCCAGTTTCCCTTCGAGGAATTCGTATGCGCGGTGAGCACGCCGGATCCAGGAGCGATCAGAATCACCTCGGTAGCCGGAATTGTTGGACTCCATCTCGCAACGCTCCAGGGTAAATCCCCGTTTCGACATAGCAGACTGGATTTCCACGGGTGTGTATAGCCGGATGTGTCCGAAGATACCCTTGGCGATCTCGTTGGGCATGTCCAGGATGCTTTTTCCCTTGAGCAACCGCAGCCGATTCTCCAGCGAAGCTTGATTAGGAGAGGAAGCAATAAGAACGCCGCCCGGCTGGATGGTTCTTGCTATCTCAGAGAGCACGAAGTTCACGCGGTCGGTGGGCAAGTGTTCTAGAACCTCGGAAAAGGTGATCAGAGCGAAATGATCATTGGGAAACGGAAACGGCTCCTGGAGAAGGTCCACAGTTTCCAAATGACAGTTGTAGCTTCGAAACATGGAGCGATAACTCTCCCGGCTGGCGTGAGGTTGATCAGGATGTTCGACGGCGAACCATTGAATCTTGGGAAAGAGCGAAGCCATTGGAAATAGCAGGCACCCGTAGCCGCTGCCGACCTCCAGTCCCCGACCGGCATATTCGCGGCCCAGAACGGACTCAGTTAAAGAAGCGATGAGGGAGACACGACGAGTCTCGGGTCTTACAGGCTCATTCGTATCAGGCGAATCCTCGGTTTCGGAAGAACCGGGCGCAAATTTCTTCCGGCATTTCCGGATGATAGGCTCAATGGTCTTCTCGACTTCAGCTCTGTTCATCTTGATCGTTGCGCGGCCCATTGCTGCGCTCAGCCGAGAAAATCGCAATGAGAGACCAGATCCGCGATGGCCTCACTTGGCGCTCTGTGAATTCAAATGCCGCGGCAGTATAGAGAATGGCCATAGTTACTTCCAGATTATGGTGAACCGGGCAGGACTCGAACCTGCAACCCGCTGATTTCCGCAGATAGGCAGTAGTGTTGCATCGTCAAGCTTTTACCGGTGTCTTTTGTGCTCCTGTATCACGGTGGTTGGGTGTGTTTTGCACCCGTTTTGGACCCGCATTTCGATTTTACTACGATTTGTCTGTTGCCGCGGATTGGCCCGTACCTTCTATCGTTCGTCGCCAAGGAAATTCCGATAAGACTGAGCTTTTCCGGTGGAAAAAAGGCTGTTCGAGCCCGAACCGCCCTTCGACAAGGAAAGTGGTGCTGCAACTTCAATTGAGGTTGGTTGCTGACCACTGTAAAAATCGGATGATCGTCCGTATATCATCTCCTTCACTGGGCGTGTGAACAAATTACATCCGTCGGATTACTGTTTGTTTTTGCGAAATGCTACGTTGCATTTACGGTGAGGGGCTATTCAAATGGCACAGTTTGGGAGATTTACAATCGGTAATGAGCAACCAGATGAAATATACGAAGGTGATTCCATGAAACTGGAGAAGGGATATGTCAACATTTTCATCGGCGACCATGCTTTCGACCTTCTCGCTAAGTTAGTCGCAGTTATCCGTTTGGACAAAGGACAAAGCGTGCGGCGGATTTCAGTCGAATGCCGCGATGTGCCCTTCTTGCATTCCCCGAGCGACTAACCGCTCTCTCAACATCAGTGGTGTTAACAGTGGAGAACAGTGAGAAGGCCACAGACGCACCGTTCGACGAAGGAAGGGACGCACAGATCGAGATGTGATGCTCAGTTCCAAACCAACAGCACGACAGTAAGGAATGCTAAATGAGCGGCGTCTAGGAGCACCAGGGCCGTCCCTCCCACGAGAACCGGAATCGTTACATGATATCTGCGCTCCACAGTGCGATCGGAGCTTTGGGAGATGAAGATCATCCCTGCGAGGGCCACTAGATAGGGTAACCCACCAGGAGCAGAATAGAGCACTACTACCTATCTCATAAATCGGATTCGGCTACTTCTGTTAAGCTCGCTGCCGGATAGTTTCCGGTACCTCGCCCTCCACCCGGAACGACATTGCCTAAGCGCCCCCGCATCGCTAAACACAAGCCGACTTGAACGAAGCCGCCCGCGCGGCGGACGCTTCGCGTGAGGCGGACGGAGCAGTTTATGGCGAACGGCTGAAGTAAGTTGTCGGGTCACAAGGAGGTCCTCATGACCCGACTTCGCAAAATGATGCTCGAAGAACTCGAGCGTCGTAATTATTCTGAGGCTACCACACGCTGTTACATCCGCACAGTCGAAGATTTCTCAAGACGGTTCAAGCGTTCTCCAGATTGTTTGGGTCCGGAACACATTCGTGAATATCAGGCCGAGCTGTTCAAGAAGCGCAAGTTGTCGCCGGCCACGGTTACGCAACGATTGGCTGCTCTGCGATTCTTCTACGTCAAGACTCTCAAGAAAACCTGGAGCATCGCCGAGACGCCCTACCCGAAAAGAGCATTTCACCTTCCTTCGATCCTCAGCCGGCAAGAAGTCGCGCGGCTCATCGACGCAGCTCTAACTCCTTTTCATCGCACTCTGTTGATGACGTTGTACGCCACCGGAGTACGACGCGCTGAATTGACACACCTGAAAGTCAGCGACATCGACAGCAAACGCATGGTGATTCACGTTCAGGGCGGCAAGGGACGCAAAGACCGGGATGTGATGCTCAGCGCAAAACTGCTCGAGGCACTGCGTGAGCACTGGCGCGGATTACCGCGCAAGCCAAGCGCATGGCTGTTTCCAGGCAACCGCTGGCATACCGGTGATACGCCGATCACCACCAAGGTGGTCTGGGGCGCTTGCAAGAAAGCCGCCCAACAAGCGGGCCTCCAGAAAGACGTGCACCCACATACGCTGAGGCACTGCTTCGCCACACATCTACTGGAAGCAGGCGCAGATCTACGAACCATCCAGATGTTGCTAGGGCATCGCGATCTGGAAGAAACCACCATCTATCTCCATCTCTCTGAACGTCATCTCAGTTCGACCGGGAGTCCTCTGGACTCGCTGGAGCTAAAAGACCGGCCATCACAGAACGAGTAGATGGACCGGCCACCCCTCGAGGTGGCCGATCTCGTCCGCTCTGCGGGAGACGCCTTCATCGACCGAAGCCGTAAGTGGATCAGCTGGAAGCATGTCAAAGTGCTGCTGGCCATTGCGCAGTGTCGCACGGCCACGCTCGGCGGACATCTCGATGAGTGCACTCGCTGCGGACATCGCGCCATCTCCTACAACTCGTGTAGAAATCGGCACTGCCCGAAGTGTCAGACGGGCGCTCGCGAACGTTGGCTCGAGAAGCGTCGCAGGGAACTTCTTCCCACGCAGTACGTGCATGTAGTCTTCACGCTACCTCGCCAGTTAGCCCCACTGACTCTTCAGAATAAGAAGGTCGTCTACGATCTCCTGTTCCGAACCAGTGCAGAAACACTGCTCGAAGTGGCCCGCGATCCCAAACATCTTGGCGCAGACATTGGCTTCTTCAGCGTGCTGCACTCCTGGAGTCAGAAACTCGAACTTCACCCACATATGCATTGCGTGGTGCCGGCCGGTGGACTTTCTGCCGATCGCTCGCGTTGGATCAAACCACGCTACGCTTTCTTTCTTCCTGTCAAGGTGCTTAGCCGAGTCTTTCGCGGCAAGTTCGTCGCGGCACTCCAGCGCGTTTTTCAAGACGGCAGGCTCAGTTTTCACGGAGACTTGCAGCACCTCACTCAGCCGAAAATCTTTGCTGCGTGGCTGAGACCACTATTTCGAAAGGATTGGGTGGTCTACGCGAAACCTCCGTTCGGAGGCCCGGATCATGTGCTCCGTTATCTGGGCCGTTACACCCATCGTGTAGCCATCTCCAATCACCGATTGATCTCCTTCGCCGACCAGAAAGTCACCTTTCGTTGGCGTGACTCCGCTCACAAAAATGAACAGCGACAGATGACTCTCTCACTCGATGAATTCCTCCGTCGCTTCCTGTTGCACTTGCTGCCCGATGGCTTCGTGCGCATCCGCAACTTCGGCTTCTTGGCCAATCGCAAACGTGCCACCAACTTGCCACTTTGTTTTCAGCTGCTCGGCGCGGCTGCAACTCCGCCGACCGAACAAGACAAGTCAAGCACCGACAACGCGAGCGATCTTTGGCTCTGTCCCAAGTGTGCTGGACCGATGGTGGTCGTTGAGAGGCTAACGGCTGCCGAGATGCAACTTCGTTCTCCACCTGTGGTCACTGCTGCCCCATGAAACAACTTTCTCCAACTCAAATCTTTCGCGTGTCTCGGCGCGCTCCGTCCCCTATTGCCTTATCGCCGAACAAATTTCTTCTTCCGGCTTCCTCACACACTCTCTTCGCAACATTTTTCCGCAATAGTCAGCTTCCGAGCGCGTCGTATCATCTGCGTTGCTCCGCCGCACAGTCCCGACCCACTGCGACGCCGGTCCTTCGCTCCATTCAATTTGCATAGGGCCCGCGTCCGCCGCGCGGGCGGCTCCCTTCAAGTCGTTGTATCGAAAGCGCGTCAACACACCGTGCTCGTGCAGGCGCCTTGCCCCATCGCGCTTCCGATACAACCCTAAGACTTACGAGGACTAATCCCGCCGTCGAATCCTAGCTTGGCTGTCAGTCGGCTTACAACATGCGCGGAGGAATCGCTCTGCCGCCCTAAAGAGAACTTAAGAATGCCACCAAGTCCGATTCGTCTTGAGTGCTCAAGGACAGTCCGAATCGCGTCTCATAGAAACGCACCGCATCGAGCAGGGTTCGGGCCGCGCCATTGTGAAAGTACGGAGCGCGCGCGGAAAGCCCGCGTAGTACCGGCCCCTTGATTTTGCCGACGTGGTCGAACTTGCCGTCGATCAACGCCTGGCCCAAATCGGTCGTCGTTTTGCAATTGGTCGTGGGCATTCCCGACAGCGGATCCAATTTACATACCGTAATCGATGGCAGGTAGCTGATGTCCAATCCACCTAGATTGACAGCCGCGTTTCCGACACCCGGGTCGCCGGTTCCGATGTCCAACGGCGTCGGAAACGAGTGATTGCCAACGTTCGGCGTATCATGGCATGTGCCGCACGTTCCCGTCAGCGAGGACATCCCGCCGGCCACCAGTCCCCCCTCCGAAACATCATCGTTAATTCCCGCCACGCCGGTGATATTGATCGCCTTGGAATTGAAAATCACCTCCCCACGCGCCACCGCTGCCCGCGGATCAGCGGGAGGGAAACTCGCCCACGCACCAAAGGGATTGAAAATGGCGGGAGTGAACTGCCTGTCCCCCGGTGCCACTAGCCCCCCGGGCTGCTCGAACTGCGGCAACAGAAAATTCACGCTTGAGTTCATGCTAATAAAGTATGGCTGAGTGCTGAGAGGCACAGGTCCCCCATCAGCTCCGTGTGCGTTGAGTAACCCGGTATGTTTTCCGAATGCTTGCGCTGTTGTCAGCGCCATCTCGAAATTCACAATCTCCTGCTGCTCTGTTGCCGTAGGTCTCGTACCGTCGCCCTGCGCGTGTGTGACCGTGGCATCCACTGTCTGGTGCGCTAAGTCGCCCAGCAGCGAGCTGGGATAGTTGTTGTACACAATCTTCGTAGTGCCGGTAGCCGGCGAAGATTCCCGCCCGTCAAACATCACCGTGCTCAAAAATCGCAGATTCGTCGTCGGCAGCGGGCGGCGATACATCGAAATCACATCGCTTTCGTTGCATCCATACGGGTTGCTCACGTTAACCACCCGGTAGTCCGCGTTCGCTGGAACGGCCAGGGCAATGCGAATCAAACCGCGCGTTCGGAGCAAGCTGTACGCCGCGTATCTCCCAGGAAGTGAGGAAACATCGATATTGTGATTGCAGTTCGAGCCGTCCACTGGTCGGAAGATTGGATCCTTCCCTTGCGTCAGCAGAAACCTCAGCTCTACATTCGCTGCGGAAACCGACATGCCGTCGCTGGGCTGGTGGCACGTCGCGCACGACCGGCCATTGGTGCCCATGCTTTGGAAAAACGGTCCAGTGAGGTCGATGCCCCCGCCGCCGGTGCTGTACGTCTGCGAGGCTCCGTTCGGGTTCGAAAAAAATACTCCATTCGGAATGAACGAGAATAATCCCGTGAACGGATTCTGCTGCTCTGCTCGTACTCCCGCAATGGCAGCCAGAACGGCGCCCATTAATAACGCGCAGATTACGACCCGCCGCCTGAATGCCCGATTCGGATTAGCTATATGTTGACAAGCGACACGAAACCGCTGAGCTAGGATTGGCATGGAACATCACTCCCTGAAAACCGGCGTTGCGGGACCCAAGCCGGAAGGATTAGTACGTTCTACCTAGATAATCGGAAATGGCGGGCAAAAGACGACAGGCTGACTGGACACTTTCTCTGGAAACCTGGAAAAGGCACATCCGGAGTCGTCGCCTGACGAAGTTCCACGCGAGCTGAGTTAATTAGGCTTTCGGGGATGTGCCCCTTGGTGGGCTACCTGCGCAGCGTGTGCCACCAATGCGTCGAATCGAGGGTCATCGTGGAGAGCCCTTAAGTCGGGATCCTTGTCGAGTCCTAGCGCCTCTCGCGGCAACAAGCCGTGATCGACCGCATGGCCAAGCAGAGTAAGCGCTTCGTTTCTTTTGCCCTGCTTCAGCTTTATAGTCGCCAGATTGTAAGTGGTTTCTGCAGCCTCCGGACTATCCGGACCGATCAGGCGATTTTGCAGCTCAATCAACTCGAGAGACATTTTTTCCGCGTCATCGAGCAAGCCCATGCCGGCTTTGAATTCCGCCTCATTCATCATGTAATGAATGGTCGTGAGGTTTTCAACCCCATGAGCCCGGCGCTGAATCTCCAAAGTCTGCCGCTCTAGTTTTTCGGCTTCCTCCGCTCGACCCTCGTAAAGGAGCGTTGCCGCAAGATTGTCCATTGAGGCCAAGGTGTAAGGGGCTTCAGGGCCGAGCACTTTTTTTTGGATTTCTAGAACGTCGCGCTGAAGCTTCTCCGCTTCAGGAAGCTTGCGCTCTTCGCTGAGCGTCGTGGCCAGGTCCCCCATCGTTCCGATGGTTTGGTCATTTTCAGGACCGAGGACGCGCCGCTCGACTTCGATCAAACTGCGTTGTTGAGACTCCGCCTCCGTGAAGCGGCCCTGCTGGAACAGGGTCCAGGCCAAGCGCTGCCTCGCGTGCATAGTCTCGATGTTCTGCGGGCCAAGGACCGCCGTAAAAAGTGGGACAGCCCGTTCCAGAAGAGCTTGCGCGCGCGAGTACAGCCCAAGATTGTTATAAGCCATGGCCATGACATACGTCAGCTTGGCCTGCAACTCAGGATCGTGGGCGAGCCCGGTGTCGATCTGCTCCGACGCGTTGTCAAGAACATCGTGGGCAGTAACAGCGTCCCCCAGTCTGTGTTCTGGATCGGCCACCTTGAAAATGTTAGTCATAAACTGCGCGATGCGGTCGGCACGGTCGCGCTCCCGCGTGATGCGCCGCAACTGAATGCCTTGAATTACGGAAAATCCTGCCAGAACAACCACCATTCCCGCTGCCACGCTGACACCCACTCTATGCCGGCGAGCGTATTTGCGCAGCCGGTACGAGATTGCATCCGGGCGCGCGCTGACCGGCTCATGGCGCAGATAACGGCGCAGGTCGTCTCCGAATGCCGAGACTGACGCATAACGCTCTTGCGAATTTTTCTTAAGAGCCTTGCCGACGATCAGGTCCAGGTCACCTCGCAAAACTCGGCGCAGCTTATCTGGCGTACTCCCTCGCTTTTCGGCTACGCCCGCGGCTTCGGCCGAGGCGATACGCGCCGAGGCGCGCGGTGGCTCCTTCTCCGTAATGGCCTTGATGATTTCCGCAGTTGAGCGCAGCCCAGCACCGCCGGGATGCTGCCCGGTTAGCAGCAGGTACAGCAGCACGCCCAGCGCATAGACATCCGTGGCCGTCGTGATCTGTCTGCCAGTCAATTGCTCCGGTGCAGCAAAGAGCGGAGTCAGCGCCGCTCCGCCTTCGGTGACCAGTGCCACGTCAGCCGGTGTTTCCGTACCCGCCAGCAGTTTGGCTATGCCGAAATCGAGCAGCTTCGCTTCTCCGTCATTCCGAACGAGTACGTTAGAAGGCTTGATGTCGCGATGGACAATGAGCTGCACGTGCGCCGCTGCTACTGCCTCCAGCACATCGAGGAAAAGTTGCAGGCGGGCGTCTACAGTCAATGCGTGCTGATCGCAATATTCGTCAATCGACTGCCCTTCGACGTATTCGAGGACCAGATAGGGCTCGCCGCCTGATGTCACGCCAGCGTCGATAAGCTCGGCAATATGGGGATGCTCGAGCTGACCCAGAATTCGGCCTTCACGCTTGAATCGTTCCGCCGCTGCTGGGGAAGCCACCGCAAAACGCAGAAACTTGATCGCCACCTGACGTTCGAACCGGCCATCGGCGCGCTGAGCGAGCCACACAGTCCCCATGCCGCCCTCGCCAATGCGCGAGATGAGCTCGTATGCGCCGACCGATTTCCCTGTTAGGAAGCTGTCATCTGCAGGCTGCTCTGGCTGGGACTCTAAGAAATGTTTCTGAGATAACGCGCGATGCTCCTCCAGCAGCTGTTCAAGTAAAGCGGCCAAATCGGAGTGTTGCACGCGGAAATCCGAGAACCATGCAGCGCGCTGCTCTTCGGACAGGGAGAGTGCGTGGTCCAGATAGGGACTGATTTCCCGCCAACGTTCAGGGCTGATCGCGGACACGGTTTCTCACATTTCCAAGTTTGCGCAAATGCTGCGATGGAGGTAGATACGTGCCTTCTCCCATTGGCGCTGAACAGTTCGTTCAGAGATCTCTCTCATCGCCGCGATTTCACCAAACGAGAAGCCGCAAAAGAATTTCAAATCGACAATTTCTGCTAGGGCCGGTTCCGCCTTCGCCAGTTCGTCCAACGCTTCGCTAATCCGGTCGAGTTCCTTCACATCTGGCGCATTTTCGATTTCGCTCCCGAGCGACGTAATTTCGAATTGCCCTCCGCGTTTCTGAGCACAGCGGCTCCTCGCATGATCAATGACTAACCCGCGCATAACCCGAGCGGCATAGCCCATGAACCGATTGCGATCGGGGAAAGATGTCCCGTCTCTGTCGGCGATTTCGATGTATGCCTTATGCAGAAGCGTTGTGGCGCTGAGGCTTATCGGCGCGCCATGCCGCGCTAGTTCGCGTTTTGCAAGCCGTCGCAATTCGGAGTAAAGGGCGCTAAACAGTGCGTCGGCGGCCGTTTTGCTCCCGCCCTCGGCTGCTTGCATCAGCGCCGCTAAACTGGGCTCACAAGCCAAGGCAGCCCCTCCCAACAACCTGGTTTCTGGGTACCCGAAAAATTTGAGCCGGATTTTAGCGCAAACTTGCTAGAAACCGTGAAAATACATTTAGTGACTTCCCTGGGTCACACCACTCTTGATTAACGGGCCATCCGAAACTTATTCGCCGTCCGTATTAGTACCGGCAAACGCGCTGCTGTTCAGGAGATTGAGGACATGATCATGCTTTTCGCCACGGCGAATGGAGGCCGCTTCCAATGGCGAAGAGCAAACGCAAACGAGTCCCGAAAACGGTCCTCAAATTACCCGATCTAGAACAATCGAAATCTGCGGTCTTGAACAGCCTCACGTCTTCGAGTTCAAAGCGCTCGTACGACCATGCCATTCGTGAATTCATCGACTGGTACTGTTCGGAGCCCAGGCTAGCTTTCAACAGGACCGTGGTCACACGGTACCGAATCGCACTCGAACAGCACTCGTACGCCCCGTCGACGATTAACCTGAGATTGGCGGCGATCCGCCGGCTGGCGTATGAAGCATCCGATTGCGGACTCCTTAGCCCGGATCTTGCGACAGGCATTCGGCGTGTGAAGGGCGTCAGGCGGCTCGGAGCGCGTGTCGGAAACTGGCTGACTGCGGAAGAAGGCAAGAACTTGTTGGGCGCGGAAAGCGCTGACACTCTCCGCAGCCGACGCAATCGTTCTCTGCTGTCGCTTCTCATCGGCTGCGGTCTCCGGAGAGCTGAGGTTACAACCTTACGGTTAGAGGATCTTCAGCTTCGGGAAGGCCATTGGGTCATCGCTGACCTGAGAGGAAAAGGTGGCCACATCCGAACGATCCCCGTTCCGCAGTGGGTGAAGGCGGCGGTCGACAGCTGGACTGTCGGTGCCGGCATCACCTCAGGTCCGTTGCTACGGTCTATCAACAAAGCAGGCAGAATTTGGGGACATGGCTTTACACCCAAGGTCATCTGGGCAATCGTGAAAGCAAACGCGAAAAGCTGTGGTCTGCCATCGGTGGCACCGCACGATTTAAGAAGGACTTGTGCGCGACTGTGCCACCAGGCAGGAGGTGAACTTGATCAGATTCAGTTCCTGCTCGGCCACGTTTCAATTCAGACGACGGAGCGATACCTCGGGTGCAAGCAGCGTTTTCACGATGCGGTTAACGATCACATCGGCCTGGAGCCGGATGCGCCGTCGTGAGGAACAGGCGTAGAAATTGGTATCCGCTGGCCGACCTCCCGGTACTAATCTCCTCGATGAGTGAATTGGCGATTACCACTCATCGCGGAGGTCGTAGCAAGCCAACTGGCAAAGATCACTTGCCCAACGGGCCGGCAATACATCGAGAACAGGTTCCAACGGCAATCCGCATCCCCCGGCCCCTGATGCCAGGGCCTCCGCCGTGACAGCTCGCTCTCCTGCGCAGGTTGCGGTGGCACTCTAACCGTCAGGTTAATGAGTAATTGCTCAAGGAAGC
>Ga0210405_10006110_pt1 | contig 10842 bp, 7 predicted proteins | sample IncBWH11MmetaG_FD_155492 | JGI IMG/M metagenome (GOLD analysis project Ga0210405, IMG submission 155492) | Forest soil microbial communities from Barre Woods Harvard Forest LTER site, Petersham, Massachusetts, United States - Inc-BW-H-11-M | ecosystem: Environmental > Terrestrial > Soil >... | reverse complement strand
CGGCACCGGGCCGGAGCAAGTCGAGGATGTCGAGTAGCGGAACTACCCGCCAAACAGCTTGTCGCCGGCATCGAGGAATCTCTGCGGATTGACCGGCTCGCCGTTGATGCGCGTCTCGTAATGCAGATGCGGGCCGGTCGAACGGCCGGTCGAGCCGAGCTTGCCGACCACCTGGCCGATGCGGATTTTCTCGCCGACATTCACATCGATCTCGGAGAGATGGCCGAAGCGGGTTGCGAGCCCGTTGCCGTGATCGATCTCGACCATCTTGCCGTAGCCGCCGGTCCAGCCGGCGACAGTGACGGTCCCGGCGGCGGTGGCGTGGATCGGCTCGCCCATGTCGCCGCGGAAATCCAAGCCGGTATGCATCGCGGCTTCGTGGACGAAGGGGTCCACGCGAACGCCGAACGGCGATGTCAGGTCGATTTCGCCGGTGACCGGCTTGCGTACCGGCACCGCGACCAGCGTGGCGCTCAGGCGATCGGAATCCGCGCGTGCGAGGTTGACCCGCATCATCGAGCGCTCGAAGCTTTCGCCGGTGGGAAGCTTTACCGGCACGAAGGGACCGCCGATTGCCGCCGGCATATCGAGCTTGAGCCCAAGCTGGCCGAGCACGCTGCGCATCAGGTGCGCCTTGCCCTCGTAGCGGTTCTCCATCTGATTGAGCGCCAGCGTCTGGCGCTGCTCGACCCGATCGAGCGAGGCCTCGACCCGTCCGAGGCTGTCGCTGATGCTGGACTGCCGGTTGCCCCGCGGCGGCGCCGCGGGCGTCCTGATCGAGCCGGTGGTGACCGGGTCGGTCACCCCGCCTAACGCAACGGCGTGCTGCTCGAGCGTCGCCTGGCGGTGACTCAAATCGTCGAGCTTCTGCTGAAATTGTTCCTGGTCGAGCAACTGTCGGCTGGTGGTGCGGTCGATCTGAGCGCGCAATTCGGCGATGCGGTCTTCATAAGCGAATTGTTGCTCGGCCTGATGCGCGATCAAGGTGCGCAGCACGTCGTCGCGGAAGGTGAGGTAGGTCGCCGCCGCGACCGACCAGCCGGCCATGATCACAAGGGTCCCGACGCCGATCCAGAACGCGACCGGTCCGAGGCGCACCTGACGTCCGGCATGGGTAAACGTGTAAGCCGAACGCGCCGCCGCCTGATCGGCGCCACGCTCTTTCGCATCCGGCCAGCGCGTCGTCTCGCGCGGCGGCTGCTTTTGCGGTGGCGCGGCATGCGGCGCCGGCTGATGGTGATACGCAGCAGGCGCGACCGGATGGTGCGTCGTGTGCTGCGGAAGATGATGCGGAGAAAAATGCTTTGGTCTGACGGCCTGCTGCCGAGACGCGGTCCACTGCGACATTGACACTCCCACCCAAGTCGGGAGCGGATTCCAGCCGTTTATGGTTAATATTCAGGAAATTCCGGCAGGCATTTTACGGACTTCAGTAAACACTTGGGTAACGAATTGCGGCGAAGTGCGCCGCTTGCGCCAACAAGAGGCCACCAAGCGGCCAAAATGGTAGCAGCCTACGGCGCGTGCGGTGACTCACAGGCTTTTGGCGGCGGCCAAGACGTCCTCCGCGTGACCTTCCACTGAAACCTTGGGCCAGACGTGGGCGATGCGCTGATCGGGGCCGATCAGAAAGGTGGCACGCACGACGCCAAGGAATTTCCGCCCATACATCGATTTCTCCTGCCACACGCCATAGGCGTCCAGCATCTTGTGCTTCTCGTCGGAGGCGAGCGCGATGGTCAGCTTATGCTTGGCCTTGAACTTGTCCTGCGCCGGCACCGGATCGGCGGACACGCCGAGGACTTCGGTATCGGCACGGCCGAATGCCGCTTTGAGCTTGGAAAACGCGATCGCCTCTTTGGTGCAGCCGGGCGTATCGGCGCGCGGATAAAAATAGAGCACGAGCTTTTTGCCGGCGAAGTCCTTCAGCGAGACGGTTCCACCGCCGTCCCGCGGCAGGGTGAAGGGCGGCGCCTTGTCGCCGGTTTGCGGAAGTTCTGTCGTGGATTCAACCATGTGCCTTCCTTTCGACGCTTTCCCAGGGGCATTGTTTTTGGCCACACGAAGAACGGGAGCCGGGGTGTCGACCGCTCGTGGGCCGAAATGTCGTTCACCGTTCTGCTATACACTGGTGACGACGGCACGGACGAGGGGACGCCCGAGCGGGAATGGCGAACCAAGATAGGCAAAGCGCAGCCGTTCCCAGATGGGAGCCGCTCGTCCATCAACGGCGTCGGGGCAGCCTTACCGCGGCTCATCGTGGCGATCGTTCCAGCGATGGCAGGTATCTCGCTGCCTATCGGCGCGTCCTGGGTCGGCATCGGCGGCTGATACGGCGCGTCGGCATCGTCTCGGGTGTTCTTGCCGGCTTGTTGATTGTCGTCCTCGGCGGCTTGTGGTGGCGGCTGTCGAGCGGACCGATCCAGCTCGACGCCTTCACCCCGTGGCTCGCGAGCGCCATCGCCGACAATTTCGGCAGCCGCGAGAGCGTCGAAGTCGGCGGCACCCAGATCGAGCGCACCGAAAACGGCGGCGCGGCGGTCCGTGTCCGCGATATCGTCGTGCGCGATCCCGACGGCACCGTGGTTGCGAGCGCCCCCAAAGCCGAAATCAGGGTCTCGGGCTTAAGCCTGCTCAGCGGTCATATGCGCGCCGAGAGCCTCAATCTCGTCGGCGCCGAGCTCGCCGTGCATATCGAACAGAACGGCGAAGTCACCGTCTTTGCCTCCGGCACCGACAAGCGTCCGCTCGCGACGACGAGCGTTCCCGTTGCGACGGCGCCGCTCGGCGTCACCCAGGGCATGCGGCAGGACAAATTGCCCGGGGCTGCGGTCGCGCCGAGCGCGCTGCTGCCGCAGGCCCAAACCGTGCCGCAAGCCCAGACCGTTCCGTCGCGTCCGGCAAGCGACACCATCGCCGCGCTGTTGAACTGGATCGACGGCATCGGCGAATCCGGCTTGGACGGTCACGATCTTCGCGAACTGGGATTGAAGGACGGCAGCCTCACTGTCGACGACCGGCGCACCGGCAAGAAACGGACTTTCCACAACATCACGCTCAGCGTCGAACGCCCCCGCGGCGGCGGCATGATGGTGACCGTCGGCTCCGACAATGCCGAACATCCTTGGGCGATGACGGCATCGATCAACCCGACACGGGACGGCTATCGCAACATTGCCTTTGAAGCCCGCCAGGTGGCGGCCAGCGATCTGCTGTTGGCGACCCGGATCGACAACGGCGCGTTGCAAACGACACTGCCGATCTCGGCGAGCCTGCGCGGGGAAATCGGCCCCGATGGCGTGCCGGTGTCGCTCGCCGGCCGGATTGTGGCGGATGCCGGCTTCATCGGCAGCTCGGATGATTCCGACGGCCGGATCGATATCGACCGCGCCGAGTTCAAGCTCAATTGGGATGCCGGAAGCCGCCTACTGTCAGTGCCGTTCCAGATCTTGTCCGGCGGCAATCGCATGACGCTGATGGGTGAAGTTCAGGCGCCGCCGCAATCGCCCGGTCCTTGGACCTTCAAGGTCGGCGGCGGCACGATCCTGCTCAACGCCGCCAGCGGCCTGGGCGATCCGCTGGTCCTCAACCGCATTGCGCTGAGCGGTCAGTTCGATCCGGTCAAGAAGCGCATCGTTGTCGACGGCGGCGACTTCGGCAATAGCGACCTCGGCATCGCCATGTCCGGCACCGGGGATTACTCCTCCGGCGAACTGCGTCTTACCGCGGGCGTCGCCGGCACGCGCATGCCGGCCGATGCCTTGAAGCGGCTGTGGCCGGTCTTCGTCTCGCCGAAAGTGCGCGACTGGTTCAACGACCATCTTTCCGCCGGCACGCTCGAACGCCTGGTCATTGCCGTGAACGCGCCGTTCAACACTTTGAAAGCGAGCGGGCCGCCGCTGCCTGATGACGGGCTGCGTGTCGACGCGCTCGCCACCAACTGCACGGTCACGCCGGTGCAAGGCTTGCCGGCGCTCCGCGATGTCGATCTCACGGTGCATATTGTCGGGCGCGATGCGCAAATCGCGGTGGGCAAAGCCACGGCCGACCTGCCGTCAGGACGCAAGCTCGTCTTGTCATCGGGCCTGTTCGAAGTGCCCGACACCGCACCGCACGAGCCGCCGGCCAATGTTCATTTCAAGATCGACGGTCCGGTCCCGGCCGCCGCCGAGCTTCTGGCCATGGACCGCCTGCGCGACGCCTCCGGCGTGCCGTTCGATCCAGCGACGACGCGCGGCAATATGAGTGCGCTCGTCGCCTTGGCCATGCCGATGAAGCCCGATCTGCCGCCCGGCTCGACCGCTTACAATATCAACGTCGATGCCACGAACTTCTCCGCCGAGCGCATGATCATGGGGCAGAAGGTCGAAGCCGCGGCGCTGAAAGTCAGCGCCAATAATCAAGGCTTCGCCATCAAGGGCGATGTGAAGATCGGCGGCACACCGGCAAGCCTCGACTACAAGAAGATGCGCGGCGACGACGCCGCCGACGTCCACATCCAGGGCATGCTCGACGAAACCATGCGCAACAATCTTGCGATCGATCCGGGCAGCACGATCTCGGGCTCGATCCCGATCGATCTGACCGGACGCGTCGGCACCACCGCGGATCGGGACGGCCGCTTCGCGGTCACCGCCGATCTGACGCCGGCCCAGATCGACGGTTTCCTGCCGGGCTGGGTCAAGCAGTCGGGCAAACCGGCGCGCGCGACGTTCACGCTCACCACCAAGCCGCAATCGGTCCGCGTCGACGATCTCCTGATCGAAGGCACCGGCAGCGGCGTCAAAGGCACCGTCGATCTCGACGGTTCGGGCAATCTGCAAGCAGCCAATTTCCCATCCTATGGTTTTTCCGACGGCGACCGCGCGAGCTTGAAAGTCGATCGAACATCGGACGGCGCTTATCGTGTCGTGATGCGCGGCGACGCCTATGACGGGCGCGGCTTCGTCAAGTCTTTGATGGGCACGCAGCAAAACGCCCAGCAGCAACAGCCGACGAAGAATGCAACCCCCGACGTCGATCTCGATATCAAGCTCGGCGCCATCCTCGGCTATAACGGCGAGGCGTTGCGCAGCGTCGAGATGAAAATGTCGCGCCGCAACGGCGAGGTGAGGAGCCTCGGCCTCGCCGCCAAGATCGGCCGCAACGGCTCCCTGACCGGGGATCTGCGCGGCCGGCCCGGCACGCGGCAGATCGTCGACCTCGAGACGACTGATGCCGGCGCATTTTTCCGTTACAATGATGTCTATTCGCGCATGAACGGCGGGCAGATGCAGGCGATAGTCGACGCGCCGTCGGCAAGCAATCCGACACAGATCGGCACCGTCACCATCAAAAGTTTCTCAGTCCATGACGAGTCGCAGCTCGAACAGGCCGTGGCGCAACAGGGCGGGCCGCAGCCGCCACGCGGCGCCAACAATAACAACATGGATTTCTCGAGCCTGAAGCTCGACTTCACCCGCGCGCAAGGCCGGCTGTCGTTACGCGACGGCGTGGTGCGCGGGCCGGTGCTCGGCGGCACCATCGACGGCATGATCGACTATAGCCGCGACGAGGTGCATCTGCGCGGCACGCTGGTGCCGCTCTACGGCGCCAATAACCTGCTCGGCCAGCTTCCCGTCGTGGGCCTGTTCCTCGGCGGCGAAAAAGAAGGCCTGCTCGGCGTCACTTATGAAGTGGTGGGTAAGCCGGGATCGCCGGTCTTGCACGTCAATCCGCTTTCGGCGCTGGCGCCGGGCCTGTTGCGCAAAGTGTTCGAATTCCCGGCAACCGGGCCCTATGTGCCGCCCGACGCCAATAGCGACGATAGCAGCACCACCAGCTCCTTCGACAAACAGCAATAGCGGCAATCTCGGCAACGCCAATCACTGAAGATTGGGCCGCCGAATTCGCGCTGACGATTTTTGCTCAGACCGGTTTCAGCAACACGTGACGCTTGCGGCCGAGCGACAGCTTGACCACGCCGTCCGCGGTCAAATCAGCCTCGCTGATCGTCGCCTTGTCGCTGGTCACCCGGGTGTCGTTGACCATGATGGCATTGTTGGCGATGGCGCGTCGCGCTTCGCCGTTCGACGACGCCAGCCCGGCTTTGACGAAGGCCGTCAGCACGCCGATCCCGGCTTTGATCTCCGCGCGCGGTACGTCCACGCTCGGCAGGCTCGCACCGAGGCCGCCTTCCTCGAACGTCGTGCGCGCTGTCGCCGCGGCATCGTCGGCCGCCGCGCGGCCGTGAACCAGCGCCGTCGCTGCGGTCGCCAGCACTTTCTTCGCCTCGTTGATCTCCGCGCCTTTCAGCGCCGCGAGCCGCTCGATTTCCGGAAGTGGCAGCACGGTGAACAGCTTGAGGAAGCGGCTGACATCGGCGTCTTCGGTGTTGCGCCAATATTGCCAGTATTCGTATGGGCTCACCTGATCAGCGTTGAGCCACACCGCGCCGGCAGCGGTCTTGCCCATCTTGGCGCCGGATGACGTGGTGATGAGCGGCGATGTCAGCGCGAAGAACTGCGCATTGCGGACGCGGCGGCCAAGATCGATGCCGCTGACGATATTGCCCCACTGATCCGAGCCGCCCATCTGCAGCACGCAGCCGTAGCGCTTGTGCAGTTCGACAAAGTCGTAGGCCTGCAAGATCATGTAATTGAATTCGAGGAACGACAGTTCCTGCTCGCGCTCGAGCCGCAGCTTCACCGAGTCGAAAGCGAGCATGCGGTTGATCGAGAAGTGGCGGCCGATGTCGCGCAGGAAATCGATGTAATTGAGCGAATTCAGCCAATCGGCGTTGTTGGCCATGACCGCCGCATTGTCCGACGGGTCCTTGCCGGTCTCGCCGAACTTCAAGAAACGCGCAAAAATTTCGCGGATGCTCTTGAGGTTGCCGTCGATGATGTCGTCGGTGAGCAACCTCCTGCTCTCGTCCTTGCCCGACGGATCGCCGACGCGCGTCGTGCCGCCGCCCATCAGCGCGATCGGCCGATGACCGGTCTGCTGCAGCCAGTAGAGCAGCATGATGGGGAGGAGCGAGCCGACATGCAGCGACGGCGCCGTGCAATCGAAACCGATATAGGCCGTGATCGTCGACGTGCGCGCCAGCGCATCGAGCGCCTCGGGCTCGGAAACCTGGTGGATAAAGCCTCGTTCGGCGAGGACGTTGAGAAAATCGGACTTGTAGGCGCTCATCGACATCTTCAGGCTTTGACGGCGGTTTTCGCTCTGACCGAGGAGCCGGTGGTGTAACAGGTTGGAGGGCCCCAAAGAAAGGCCGGATACGCAAAAGCCGTATTTAAACGGCTTATTCAAGAAACCTATTTAAGAGACCGGAATGTCTGAGCAAACGACATTCGATATGCCCAAGTTCGATACGCCCAAGGATGCCAACGCGCCGGCCAGACCTTCAGCCGCCGCGTCGGTTTTGGCGATCGGACTGATGAGCGGCACCTCGCAGGACGGCGTTGATATTGCGCTGATCGATACCGATGGCGAGAAGATATCGCATTTCGGCGCCACAGCCTGCCGCCCCTACACCAAGGCCGAGCGCACTTTGTTGCGCAGCGCCACCGCCGCCGCGGCGAACCTGACCGAACGCAACGCCCGGCCGGGCGTGGTCGCCGCCGCCGAGGACCTGGTGAACGACGCGCATGTAGAAGCCGTGCAGTCGTTCCTCGACAGCAATGGTTTGCAGCCGGCGAATTTGGCCGCGGTCGGTTTTCATGGCCAGACGCTGCTGCACCGGCCGGAGCGCCGGCTGACGGTGCAAATCGGCGATGGCCGCGTTTTGGCCGAGCGGCTTGGCATTCCCGTGGTCTATGATTTTCGCGCTGCCGATGTCGCGGCCGGTGGGCAGGGCGCGCCGCTCGCGCCGATCTTTCATCAGGCGCTGGTGCGGCGGCTCGGCGCCGAGCCGCCGGTCGCGGTCCTCAATGTCGGCGGCGTCGCCAACGTGACGTATACCGACGGCGACCAATTGATCGCTTGCGATACCGGACCAGGCAATGCGCTCCTTGACGATTTCCTGCGCCTGCAGACCGGACAGCCGCTCGATGTCGATGGCCGCCATGCTGCCGCGGGCCGCGTCAATGCCGACATGGTCGCGCGCCTGCTGCAGCATCCGTTCTTCGATCTGCCGCCGCCGAAATCGCTCGACCGCAACGACTTCCGGCAATGGGCCGGCGATGCGCTCGACGGCATCGATGTCGATGACGGCGCCGCGACTTTGACTGCGCTGACCGCGACCTCCGTTGCCGCAATCGTGCCGTTACTGCCGCGCGCGCCGCGCACATGGATCGTCGCCGGCGGCGGCGCGCGCAACCCGACCTTAATGCGCATGCTCGCCGAGCAGCTTGCGCCGGCCAAAGTCGAAACCGCGCATGCGGCCGGCTGGTCGGTGGATTCACTTGAGGCGCAGGCTTTCGCCTATCTCGCCGTGCGCAGCCTGCGCGGTCTGCCGATCACGTTTCCTTCGACCACCGGCGCACCGCATCCGTTGAGCGGCGGCGTGCTGGCGAAGCTGTGATCAGGCGCGCGCGTCACCCGCGAGCCGCCTTTCAAACAGGTCTAGTGCGCCGAACTCTCGCTGAGCTTGTCCAGGCCGACGGCGCCGACGAACTGCTCCCAGCGATCGAGATCTCGCTTGATAAAGTTGCCGAAATGCGCCGGGTCGGTCGCGGGCGACGGCTCCATGCCGGCGGCGAGCATGCGTTGCTCGACATCGGGCCGCGCCAGCGCAAACTGAATTTCCTGGTTCAGCTTGGCGACGATCTCGCGCGGCGTGCCGGCCGGCGCCAGAAACCCGCCCCAGCCGGGCATGTCGAATGTCGGATAGCCGGATTCGATCATGGTGGGCAGGTCGGGCAGGAGCAGCGAGCGCTGCGGCGTGCTCACGGCTAGCCCGCGCAAGGCGCCGGATTCGATCTGCGGCTTGGCATTGGTGGCGACGCCAAAGAACATCTGCGTGGTGTTGCCGACGGTCGCTACCATGCCGGAATTCACATCGCGAAACGGCACGTGAATGATGTTCGTGCCGGCGAGCTTGTTGAGATATGCGCAGGCAATCTGCGGCACGGTGCCGATGCCGGCCGAGGCGCAATTGAGCTTGCCCGGATTGGCCTTGGCATAGGCGACAAGCTCGGCGACAGATTTCGCCGGCACGCTCGGATGCACGACCAGCGCGTAAGAAATCAGGCCCGACAGCGCGACCGGGGCGAAATCCTTGAGCAGATCGTAGGAGGCGAGCTTCATCGCCGTGTTGATCGTATAAGTCGGCGTCGCGAACAGCAGCGTATAGCCGTCGGGCGCCGCATTCTGCACTGCGCTCGCCGCGATCTTGCCGCCGGCGCCGGGCCGCGGCTCGACGACGACAGGCTGGCCGAAGACCTGCTGCAAGCGTTCGCCGACAATGCGCGAAAATACGTCGGGGCTCGGGCCGACGATGATCTTGATCGGGCGATCGGGAAAATTCTGCGCCGGATCGGCGCCGAAACCAGGCGAGGCATTCGTCAGCGCCCAGGCACTTATCAGCGCGCAAACAATGACGCCGACCGGCAGCACCATTCGCAATCGCCCCAACCGGTCCTCCATCGCGCGCCGGGGAGTTCGTGCTCTCCCGCGGTGCTCTTTTGCGATTCTTGATGCATGATAGGCGCGCGGCGATGGATTACAAAGCAGCGCAGCCTGATCGGCCGCGACAAAAGTGCAGGGAGGATATCGATGCGGGGAGGGGATGCGCTCACGTCCGAGCCACGTCCGATCCGGCGTGTGGTGACTGGCAATGACGAGTATGGGCGCTCCGGCGTGCTGTTCGACGGCGCCGCGCCGAACGTCAATCCGGGCGCGATCAGCCGCGGCACTTGCATGACCGACGTCTGGGTGTATCAGACCGCGCCGGCGATCATTTCCGGGGCGCGCGACGACGGCAATCTGCCGTTTCACTTCGAGCCGCCGGCGGCAGGCGGCCACCTGCGCATCGTGCAGTCGAACGTCAAACCCGCCGACTACGACGCGGCGAAGGATCCGGCGTTCAAGCCGCTTGGGCCGACGCGGCTGCGTCCCGACGGCGTCTGGGACCGCGGCGGGCAGAATTGGTTCTCCTCGCCGGTGCATAAATCCGCGACCGTCGATTACGGCATTCTGCTCAAAGGCGAACGCACGCTGCTGCTCGATCGCGGCAATGTCACCATGAAAGCCGGCGACGTGGTGGTGCAGCTCGGCAATTGGCACGGCTGGACCAATGTCAACGCCCGCAGCCTGATGGCCTTCGTCATGATGGGCGCGACGTTTGCGCAAGAACAGAAAGTCTAGGGATCATGAACAGTGAAACCACGGACAGTGAACTGAAATCGGTGCGCCGCATCGTCACCATCGACGACGCCGAGGGAAAATCGCTCGCCATCGCCGACGGGCCGACGCCCGACCGCAAGAGCGATCCAGCGCGGCCCGGATTCGTCTCCGAGCGCATCTGGGTCACCGATGCCTCGCCGCCGCAGATCGGTGTCTATCGCGACGCCGTGCTGCATCACCCGCAGCAGCTCGAGCCGCCGCGCGGCGGTTCGGTGTGCCGCATCGTGACCTTTCCGCCGGACGACGTGTTCCGCGGCAAGGTCGGCGCCGCCGAGGTCGAAGCCTATTTCCGCGCCATGGGCTCGCCTTGGGCCTCGACCTATTCGGGCAAGGGGCCGCACAAGGCGCCGCATCCTTATATGCAGAAGACGCAGACGCTCGACCTCTGCCTGGTGCTTGAAGGCGAGATCACGCTCGTGCTCGACACCGCGGAAGTTCATCTCAAGGCCGGCGACACGGTGGTGCAGCGCGGCACCAATCACGCCTGGAGCAATCGTACGAACCGGCCGT
>Ga0210405_10006109_pt1 | contig 10843 bp, 9 predicted proteins | sample IncBWH11MmetaG_FD_155492 | JGI IMG/M metagenome (GOLD analysis project Ga0210405, IMG submission 155492) | Forest soil microbial communities from Barre Woods Harvard Forest LTER site, Petersham, Massachusetts, United States - Inc-BW-H-11-M | ecosystem: Environmental > Terrestrial > Soil >... | reverse complement strand
CAGGATGTCGGCGACCAGCCTGTTGTTATCGCTTCTGGCGCGCGCGGAAGCGAATCGAGGGTCGTCCTCGAGCTCCGGCATGCCGAGGGCCTTGACCATCTGCGGCCATTGATGCGCCAACGCGCAGATGACGATGAACTCGCCCCTGCCGCAGTCGAACACGCCGACCGGGCCACCGTTCGGATGCAGCGAACCCTCGCGCTTTGGAACGAATGCATCGCCGCGAATGGCGACCTTGGGGACGTTCGCCTCGTGCATGTGAAAGTAGGTATCGAGCAGCGTCGCCTCGATGAACTGACCCTCACCGGTCCGTTCGCGATGCAGCAAGGCAAACCCGATCGCCATCGCGGCCGCGACCCCGGTAGATGCATCGCCGATGGCGACCGGCACTTGCGCCGGCCTGCCGTCCGGTTCGCCGATCACGCCGGTAATTCCGGCCAGCGCCTGTGCGATATAATCATATCCGGGTTTATCGCTCAGCGGACCAGACTGCCCTGCGAACGAGATCGAGCACATGATGAGCTTCGGATTGATCTTTCTGAGATCGTCGTACCCCAAACCAGCCCTGCTCATGACCCCCGGCGTGAAATTTTCGACCAGGACGTCGCACTTTGCCGCGAGCTTTCTCAGCAATTCCCGGCCTTTCGGATGCTTGAAGTCCAGAGCCAGACTTCTTTTCGAATGATTTTGCTGAAAGAAATAGGTGCTCTGGGACGTGTTCTTGTATTCCGGCGACCGCGGCTTCAGGCCCTGAAATCGGGACCTGTCCCCAGTGGGAGCAAGCTCGACCTTGATAACGTCCGCGCCGGCTTCGGCCAGAAGCCGGGTGCAGGTCGGCCCGGCAACAAACTGCGTGATATCCAACACACGATAACCGGTAAGCATTTTTGGAGCCAAACTCATGTTCATTCCCTGCTCGCTGCGACTGATTGATTGTTGTCCTGGTGCTGCGCGGACGCGGCGGAAATCCCGAAAAGACTTTCCCGCGCTTTCGAATCCAGCTTGGTACTTTTCCCGCTCTTCCCGACGGCGACGCCCTTCTGGACCGAAGGCCGGGCCCTGACCTCGGCGAACCACCGTTTTGCGTGCGGATGCTCGTCCAGAGACAGCCCCTGCGCCTTGTGCGTCATGATCCAGGGAAAACAGGCAATGTCCGCGATCGAGTATTCGCCGGCGACGAACGCCCCGGTTTTTCCAAGCTGAGTATCGAGCACGCCGTACAGGCGCCTGGCTTCACGCCCGTAGCGGTCGATCGCGTATGGATTTTTTTCCGGCGCGTAGAGCAGGAAATGGCCGTGTTGACCGAGCATCGGCCCAAGACCGCCCATCTGCCACATCAGCCATTGTTCGACGTTGTGGCGTGCGCGCAGATCGGACGGATAAAACCGGCCGGTCTTTTCCGCCAGATAGCGCAGGATGGCTCCCGACTCGAACATTGAAACCGGTTCGCCGCCGTCAGGCGGATTCCGGTCGACGATGGCTGGAATCCGCCCATTGGGGCTGAGCTTGAGGAATTCAGGCCGAAACTGTTCGCCGCGCGTGATGCGAACCGGAAACACGCGATAGGGCAGCCCGCACTCCTCGAGCATCACGGATATTTTCCAGCCGTTGGGGGTCGGCGCGAAATACAATTCGATCATGCACGTACCCCCGCGCGATGGACCAGTCAGGCGGATTGCTTGACCCGGGAAAGCGAAAGGCCGGCCTGCTCCAGCCGCCTCTCCAGCATCGGAATACGGTCATTGCCCCAGAATTGTTCGCCGCGGAAAACGCAGATCGGCACGCCGAAGATCTGATCGACCGAGGCTTCTTGCTGGGCATTCTCGTAGTCGCGTTGACCATCGCCGTCGAAATACGCCCGATAGTCCGCGCCGGAAAGACCAAATTCATCCAAGAATTTTGTCATGGCCTCGACCTCGTCGACCGCCAGCTCCCGCTTGAAAAACAATTCGAAGACGCGGCGGCTGTACTCGAGGATTTTTCCGTGTTTCTCCGCGAACAGGCCGCCGATCAGCGCGGGCGCCGTGTCGTAGATCTTGAGCGGGCCGCGAATGATCTTCTTGTCGCTGCGTTCGTTGGCGGTGCGCCGCGCATCCATGTAGGAGTATTTTACCTTGTATTCCGAATAGACGCTCCTTTGCCCGGAGCCCTTGATCCTGAGTTGAAATGGCTTCCATTTCACCTTCACGGCAAATTTTTCCTCAAGCGCGAAGGCCGGATCGAACGCCAGCCACGCATAGGGACTTTTGTAATCGGAGTACATTTTCAATTCTTCAGGCTTCGTCATTTACATTCTCCGTTGAAGTCGCCTCAAGGCTTACCGCCCGTCTAAATGATCCGGCGCTCGCTGAGCTCCGTCATCTGGTCGGTCGACAGGCCGAGTAGCCCGCCGTAGATTTCAGCGTTGTTTTGTCCGAGGCTGGGTGCGGGATCGGTGTAGCCCTTGTGGGTGCGCCCGAGCTTGATCGGGAAGCCAGCACCGACCACATCTTCGGCCAGCGATTCCGTGGGATGGCGAAGCGGCTGCAACATGTCCCGCTCGCGCAAATGCTTCCACTCCATGATATCGCTGAAATTACGGATCGGGCTCGCCGCGACATCACTGCGATTGAGGGCTTCGATGGCTTGTGCAGTTGTCAGCCCCCGCGTCCATTCGGTCACGATCGCATCGATCTGTTCGTTGTTGGCAACCCGCCATCCCGTGCTCATGAAGTTTTCGCTTTGGGCCAGATCGGATCGTCCCATCGCGTGCAGCAGGGCAAGCCAGTCCTCGTTTGTCGCAGCACCGATGGCAACCGAGCCGTCGCGGGTCGGATAGGTATTGAACGGCGAGAACCGCATGATGCGATTTCCCTGCCGCGGCGACTGGTTGAGCCGCTCATAGCAATCGAGCGGCTCGTCGAGAACCAGAGACAATAGACAGTCCGTCATGGAGACATCGACAAACTGTCCCTCTCCGGATGAGCGTTGCTCCAGCAAAGCAGCCAGGATGCCTGACACCGCGAAGGCACCTGTAATGCCATCCGCAAGTGCCGTTCCCGCCTTGCTCGGAGGGCTGTCCGGTTCGCCGGTGATGCTCATCAAGCCGGCGCCGGCCTGGACCATAAGGTCGTAGGCCTTCAGCTTGCGGTCTGCGCCGGTCGAGCCGTATCCTGTCAGCGCGCAGTGGACGATCTTCGGATTGACGATCCGATTGGCCTCGTAATCGATGCCGAGCCTTTCGGCAGCACCAGGGCGCAAATTCTCCACCAGAATATCCGAGCGCCGCAGCAACTCCTTGTATATTTCCATTCCCTCTCTGCTGCGCATGTTGAGCGTGATCGACTTCTTGCCGCGACACCTCTTCAAATAGGCAATGCCCAGATCGCTGTCATTTTGTCGTTCCAGGGAAACACCGCTGATGCCGAGATACGGCGGACCCGTCATGGTCGGCTCGCCACGCCCCGGTTCATCGATCCGGATAACTTCAGCGCCAAATCCCGCGAGCATCAGCGTGGAAAACGGGCCCGAGTAGAATCTGGTGACGTCAAGGACTCTCACTCCCTTAAGAGGACCTTCGTTGGAAGCGGTGCCGGTCATGGAAAGCAGCCTCTCTGGATGTTCATGACCCGCGCTTCCAACCCATTTTCCACCTGCAATCATGGTTGATCTTTTCGCCGATACAGGTCAATTCTTTTCCTATTTCCCTAATTAATGCCGATATGGAATGAATCATGGCGAGGCTGTTTCGTACCCCAAGGGGATTTGACGTTGCCATCAAACATATCCGGGCGGTGAACTCGGTCGCGCTGTATGGAAGCTTTACGGCCGCGGCAGCCGACCTTGGGATCACCCAGTCCGCGGTGAGCAGACTGGTTCTTCAACTCGAAAAGCAACTCGGCGTTTCGCTTTTCCTGAGATCCACGCGCAATGTGGTCCTGACCGCACCGGGCCGCGAATTCACCGCATCGACGAGACGATTTATCGAAGACCTCAATATCCAGGTCGAGAACGCCCGGGCATTGGGAGGGCAGATCCGCGGCCGACTGATCATTTCGTGTCTGCTTTCCATCACCCATCACGTCGTTCCGGACGCCGTATTGAAGTATCGCAAAGCGCATCCCGGGGTAGAGGTTCACTTGCTCGAGGGGCTCGGCAGCGCAGTGCACGAAGATGTACGGAGTGGTCTCGCCGATTTCGGCGTGGGAAACATGACCGGGCTCAGTCAGGAAGTCGTTGCGGACGAGATTGCCCGAGAGGCGTGCTTTGCCATTCTTCCCTCGAAGCACCGATTGCGTAACAGAAAATCCATCACGCTGAAGGATCTCGAAGACGAGGAGTTCGTATCCTTGCCGACAGGCGCCGGATTGCGCCGGCAAATCGATGGCATTGCGGCGACCAACGGCATTGCTCTCAAACACATGACCGTGGTCGGGCAATTCGGAACGCTGTTCGATTTTGTCGCCGCCGATGTGGGTGTGGCGATTGTTCCTGGTCCGCATTACCAAGGCGCCGTCAATATGACGTCGTGGTGAAGCGCCTCGTTGCTCCTTCGATCGTGCGGAGCGTCGGGATCTTGCGCCTCAAAAATCGCGCCCTTACTCCGGCGGCTAGCGGCTTCCTGGATATCTTCCGCCCGCTGTTCCTGAGCGCTTCTCGCCGATGAGCTCATTCATTGCGGGCTAACGCCTATGCAGGCTTGAGCAGCACGTGGCGCTTTTTGCCAAGCGACAATTTTATCACGCCTTCTGGTGTGAGGTTCGCAGGTGCAAGCATCATCTTCTCGTCTGACACGGCGACATCATTGACGCGAAGCCCGCCGCTCTTGATCTGCCGTCGCGCCTCGCCGTTCGAGGCGACGAGGCCGGCCTTGACGAAGGCGGCCAGCACGCCGATTCCGGCGCCAAGTTCGCTGTGCGAAACATCGACCGTCGGCAGGTTTTCCGCGATCGCGCCTTCCTCAAAAGTTTGCCGGGCGGTGTCCGCGGCCTGGCGGGCGGCTTCCGCACCATGCAACAGCGTGGTGGCGGCGTCCGCCAAGGCCTTCTTGGCCTCGTTGATCTCGGCGCCCTTCAGGCTTGCGAGCTTGTCGATCTCTTTCATCGGCAAGGTCGTGAACAGTTTCAGGAAGCGCGGCACGTCGGCGTCTTCGGTGTTGCGCCAGAACTGCCAGTACTCGTAGGGGCTCTTCATGTCGGCGTTGAGCCAGACCGCGCCGCTCGCGGTCTTGCCCATCTTCTCGCCGGAGGACGTCGTGATCAGTGGCGTCGTCAGCGCGTGTAATTGCGGCGTGCCCATGCGCCGGCCGAGGTCGATGCCGTTGACGATGTTGCCCCATTGGTCGGAACCGCCCATTTGCAGGCGGCAGTCGTAACGCTGGTTGAGCACGAAATAATCGTAAGCCTGCAGGATCATGTAGTTGAATTCGATGAAGCTCATCTCCTGGTCGCGTTCGAGGCGAAGTTTGACCGAATCCATCGCCAGCATGCGATTGACCGAGAAATGCCGGCCGATGTCGCGCAGCATCTCGATCCAGTTCAGCTTGGTCAGCCACTCGGCATTGTCGGGCATGACGGCGTCAGCCTTGCCCTCGCCGAAGCGGAGGAACTGGGAGAACACCTGCTTGATGCCATCCTTGTTGCTTTCGATGTCCTCGATCGAAAGGATCTTGCGCGTCTCGTCCTTGCCGGAGGGGTCGCCGACCCGGGTGGTGCCGCCGCCCATCAGCGCGATCGGCTTGTTGCCGGTCTGCTGCAACCAATACAGGCACATGATCTGCACCATCGAGCCGACATGCAGCGAAGGTGCGGTGCAATCGAAGCCAATATAGGCGACCAGTTCGCGTTTTTGCGCCAGCGCATCCAGCGAATCAGGGTCCGAAATCTGGTGGACGAACCCGCGTTGCTGCATCACATTGAGAAATTCAGACTTAAATGCAGTCATTTGTCGGTGACTCTGATCATTCTTGTTTTACGGTATTTGCAGCATTTTCTGGAACCATGGCGGAATGGGCTGCCGCCGGCTGGCGCGTTGTGGCATTATAAGATGTGCTTGTTTGGCACAAGCCGGATAAGGAAGGGCGCGGCTTAGAAGGCGCTATCCAAAATGATGTTGACGACGATCGGTCTGATGAGCGGGACCTCGCTCGACGGGGTCGACGTTGCCATGATCGAAACCGATGGCAAGCGCGTCAAAGCCTTCGGGCCGTCCGGATACCGGCCCTACACCGAAAAAGAGCGCGGCCTGCTGCGTCAGGCCCTGAACGAGGCGGTGGACCTCGCCGAGCGCGACGCGCGGCCGGGCATCCTGCGCGAGGCCGAGCGCGCCGTCACCGTCGCCCATGCAGAGGCGGTGGCCGCCTTTACCGCACAGAATCGCATCACCTGCGAGGACATCGATATCGTTGGTTTTCACGGCCAGACCGTGCTGCACCGCCCCGAGCGGAGGCTGACGGTGCAGATCGGCGATGCTGCGGCGCTGGCGAAGGCCATCCATATTCCGGTGATGCATGATTTCCGCGCCGCCGACGTCGCCGCCGGCGGGCAGGGCGCGCCGTTTGTGCCGGTCTATCACCGTGCGCTGGCGCAATCGCTGGAGCGCGAGGGGCCGATCGTCGTGGTTAATATCGGCGGGGTTTCCAACATCACCTACATCGACGGCAACGACACCCTGATCGCCTGCGATACCGGCCCCGGCAACGCGTTGCTCGACGATCACATGCTCCGCACCATGAGCATGCCGTTCGATTGCGAAGGCCGCATGGCCGCCCAGGGCATCGTCGATGTCGGCTGGGTCAACCGCGCGCTGGAACTGCCGTTCTTTGCGAAGCCACCCCCGAAATCGCTGGACCGCAACGATTTTGCCGCGCTCAAGCTGCCCAACATGCCGCCGGCCGATGGGGCTGCGACGCTGACCGCGTTCACGGTTGAGGCCATCGCGAGGATCGTAACGCTATTGCCGAAGGCGCCACAGAGCTGGATCGTGGCCGGCGGCGGCGCCCGCAACCTCACCATGCTGCGAATGCTGCGCGAGCGGCTGAACCCATCGACCGTCGAGGCCGCCGAAGCGCTGGGCTGGGCGGCGGACGCAATCGAGGCGCAGGCGTTCGGGTTTTTGGCGGCGCGGGGCCTCAAAGGCCTGCCGCTGAGCTATCCCGCCACCACCGGCGTGCCGATCCCGATGACCGGGGGCATCATCGCAAGGCCGTGAGCGCGCTTGATTTTCCATGCAGATGCATTTAATAAGATGCATCTGCATGAAACACGCGAGTTTCGCATGGCCGCCCCGTTAAAACTGATCAGCCACAAGCTCTGCCCCTATGTGCAGCGCGCGGTGATTGCGCTCTCCGAGAAGGGCGTGGCGTTCGAGCGGATCGATATCGATCTCTCCAACAAGCCAGACTGGTTTCTGAAAATCTCGCCGCTCGGCAAAACACCGGTGCTGCTGGTCGGCGATCACGCGATCTTCGAATCCGCCGTAATCCTCGAATATCTTGAGGAGACGCAGGCAAGGCCGCTGCATCCGGGCAATGCGCTGCGCCGCGCCGAGCACCGCGGCTGGGTTGAATTCGGCTCGACCGTGCTCAACGATATCGCGGGCCTCTATGGTGCGGCCGACGAAATCACTTTCAAGGCCAAGGTGACGCAGCTCGAGCAGCGTTTTGCGCGGCTTGAAGACCGCGTGGTGGCCGCGCCGTGGTTTGACGGCGAGCATTTTTCTCTGGTCGATGCGGTATTCGGCCCGGTGTTCCGGTATTTCGACGTGTTCGACGACATCGCCGACTTTGGCATTCTCGCGGGCAAACCGAACTTAGCGCGTTGGCGCAAAAACCTCGCGGCTCGGCCGTCGGTACGATCCGCCGTCGGCGCCGATTACCCGGCGCTGCTGCGCGATTTTATCGAACGGCGAAAATCCTGGCTGTCGGGCCTGCAGGCGCGGGCGGCGGCCTAACCGCGTAGGATGGGTGGAGCGAAGCGATACCCATCAAATTGCCATTTGTGGCGGTGATGGGTTTCGCGAGGGGGCTCAACCCATCCTACGGCATCCGCCCGAGCTCACCGCACGTTGGCAAGCCGCATATCGAGATAGGCCGTCACCGTCTGCATCAGGGGCTCGAGCTTGCCGTCGAAGAAGTGATTGGCGCCGGGGATGATCTGCTGATCGATCACGATGCCCTTTTGGGTCTTCAATTTCTCGACCAGGGTGTTGACGTCCTTTGGCGGCACCACGGCGTCTTTCTCGCCATGCACGATGAGCCCGGAGGACGGGCAGGGCGCGAGGAACGAGAAGTCATAGAGATTGGCGGGCGGCGCAATCGAAATAAAACCTTCGACCTCCGGCCGGCGCATCAAGAGTTGCATGCCGATCCAGGCGCCGAACGAGAAGCCGGCGACCCAGCAGGCGCGTGCTTCCGGATTGATGGTCTGCGCCCAGTCGAGCGCGGAAGCCGCATCCGAAAGTTCGCCGGTGCCGTGATCGAACGATCCCTGGCTGCGGCCGACGCCGCGGAAATTGAATCGCAGCACGGAAAATCCGCGATGCGCGAACGCGTAGTAGCACTGGTAGACGATCTGGTGATTCATCGTGCCATGAAACTGCGGATGCGGGTGCAGGATCATCGCAATCGGCGCGTTCTTCTGCTTGGCCGGATGATAACGGCCTTCAAGGCGGCCAGCGGGGCCGGTGAAAATGACTTCAGGCATAAGAGATTCCTAGATCATCAACCTGTTGGTGCCGGGTTGACCCGACTGTCTCAGTCGAGCCTTGCGAGACGAAGGGGTGATCGGCGTCGTTGGGCGATTTGCGCGAACGGCGCTGGGTGAATTTGAGGCCGCGTTCTAGCATGAGGCGAGGGGCCAAAAGCAAGCTTCTTGAACATCCGACAATGCGTTCAAAGCGTTAGCTTTGCGCGATTGCCGATCGCCTTTGCGATCGCCAATTGCGTTGAGGCAGTGGGCGGGATACGCCCGTCGCTTCGGGCTGCAAGCGTATTTGCTGAGGTATTATCATACTCAATGCCTGACAGGGTCTATCTCGACTGGAATGCGACGACACCGCTACGCCCCGAGGCGCGGGCGGCGATGGCGGCCGCGTGGGATCTGCTCGGCAATCCCTCCTCGGTCCATGCCGAGGGGCGTCACGCCCGCCGCCTGGTGGAGGAGGCGCGCTCAGCGGTAGCCGGCGCGATCGGCGCGCTGCGGCGCAACGTCGTCTTCACCTCGGGCGGGACTGAAGCCAACTCGCTGGCGCTCGCGCCTGGCCTTCGCGCCACCTCCGGTCAGCCAGTCTCGAGGCTCGTGGTGTCGGCGATCGAACACACCTCGGTGCTCGCGGGCGGAAGGTTTACCGCCGACGCCATCAGCAAAGTCGGGGTCACCAAGTCCGGCGTCGTTGACCTCGATCATCTTCGCGGGCTGCTCGCCTCGGGCCCGCCTGCGCTGGTGTCGATCATGGCGGCAAACAACGAAACCGGCGCGGTGCAGCAGGTCGCCGAAGCCGCCGAAATCGTCCACGCGGCGGGCGGTCTTTTGCATGTCGACGCGATCCAGGCGTTCGGTAAAAGACCGATATATATCAAAGAGTTATATGCCGATATTGTCACGCTGTCTGCGCACAAGATCGGCGGTCCCAAAGGGGTCGGCGCGCTGGTTTTGGCCGAGGGTCTTGCAGGGCTCGAGCCGTTGCTGCGCGGCGGGGGACAGGAACTGGGGCGCCGCGCCGGGACCGAGAATGTCGCGGGGATCGCGGGTTTTGGTGCCGCTCTAAAGGCAGCGATGGCGGCTCAGGGCACCGATGCCGTCAGGTTAGAGGCCTTGCGGAACCATCTCGAAAGCGGGCTTCTTCAGACCCCCGGCCTTGTCGTATTCTCTGCCGACGCGCCGCGGCTGCCGAATACCACCCTGTTCACGGCTCCCGGCCTCAAGGCGGAAACGGCGGTCATCGGCTTCGACCTTGAGGGGATTGCGGTTTCCTCCGGTTCCGCCTGTTCTTCGGGCAAGGTCCAGCCCTCCCATGTGTTGGAAGCCATGGGATTTGGCCCTAAACTTGCTCAGGGAGCGGTGCGGCTCAGTCTGGGCTGGTCCACGTCAGAGACAGACATTGATTGCTGTCTTAAGGCTTGGCGAAAGCTCTCCAATACCCTACTTACTAGGGGCGACGAAACACTGCTTGAACGGTTCTAAGCGTGTTTCGTCGGAGCAGCGTAGTCGACTTTTGGAGCCGATCCACCGCGGTCCTTGAAACCGCGAGCGGAGGATAGAATGCCAGCCGTACAAGAGACGGTCGAGCGCGTCCGGCGCATCGACGTCGACCAGTATCGATATGGATTCGAGACGCTGATCGAGTCCGACAAGGCCCCGAAGGGGCTGTCGGAAGACACCGTCCGCTTTATTTCCGCGAAAAAGAACGAGCCGGCCTGGATGCTGGAGTGGCGGCTGGAAGCCTTCCGCCGCTGGTTGACCATGACCGAGCCGACTTGGGCGCGCGTCAACTATCCCAAGATCGATTATCAGGATCTGTATTACTACTCAGCTCCCAAGCCCAAGAAACAGGTCGGCTCGCTCGACGAGATCGATCCGGAAATCCTGAAAACCTATGAGAAGCTCGGCATTCCGCTCCGTGAGGTGGAAGTGCTGGAAGGCGTGGTGCGGCAAGACGGCGAAAAAGGCTTGGGCGAGCGCAGGATCGCGGTCGATGCCGTCTTCGATTCCGTTTCGGTTGCCACCACCTTCAAGGCGGAGCTCGCCAAGGCCGGCGTGCTGTTCATGCCGATCTCGGAGGCGATCCAGAAGCATCCCGAGCTGGTGAAGCAGTATCTCGGCACGGTGGTGCCAGTGACTGATAATTTCTTCGCCACGCTCAATTC
>Ga0210405_10006107_pt1 | contig 10844 bp, 11 predicted proteins | sample IncBWH11MmetaG_FD_155492 | JGI IMG/M metagenome (GOLD analysis project Ga0210405, IMG submission 155492) | Forest soil microbial communities from Barre Woods Harvard Forest LTER site, Petersham, Massachusetts, United States - Inc-BW-H-11-M | ecosystem: Environmental > Terrestrial > Soil >... | reverse complement strand
TCAACTGAGGGTCGAGTGACAGCAGGCCTGCAGGTTCTTCGGGATACCGGCTACTGGTGGTCTTCCAGTCCATGAGACAACGTTGGCCATCAAGTTCACCTACGGCATCAACGTAGGCAACAAACTGGCTGGCGTTGGGAAGTTCCCGCAATACTTTGATTTGAAGATTCTGTTGCGGCTGGGGAATGTGAACCCGATTGTCCTGGGCAAAGCGCTCAAGAAGATGCATGCCCTGGTGGACCAGCCGATCCCAGGTCTCTCCCCTTTTGAACTCAAACGGGGTGTCGCGGAAAACGCCCCACTCGCGGTGAAGTGTCGCGCCGCAGTCACCACCGTAAAAATAGGACTCCAGGGCCTTTTCAAAGCAGCGCCCGAAGATCATGGCTGCCCGAGTCTCTTTCTCACGCCAGCCGTCCAGGTAGCGATGCCGATAGCTGCGTGGGCAGCGGAGATATTGGGTAATCTGGGTGTAGCTATAGGGCATCTTAGCTTCTCGCTTTCTCGCCTGGGTCGTTCGACAGACAGGAAAGTGCGTCCCACTCGGCTGTCGGAGCGAACGCTTCGAGGTTCTGGTAGGAATGCCCGTTTAGGTTGGTGTAAGTGGTCCGGACGACTCCTCGAAGGTTCAGCAGCGCTTTCTCATCGACCTGATCCCGGCTGAGGAGTTCGGTGTCGTAGCCGAAATCCCGGAGGAACCAAGTGAGCTTCCAAAGGGCTCGTTCCGTACAGTAGAGGCGTCCGGAAAAGACCAGCGCCTCATAGGAGGTTGGTTCAAGGATGCTGAAGCGAAGTGAGAGGAAGGGCTTCTGGGGATGCCAGCGGTAGGAAACCCTGTCGACGCGGACTAGGAATAATCCATCGAGATTACTAGATATTCCATGATGCCCTGAATGCAGACCAGGAATATGACGTCTCATGATTTTGCCTCCACAGGTTGAGCATAGGAATTGAGTTTGCAGACCAGTGCATCACGGTTTTGTTTCGCAGCCGAGGAAAGATGAGAGATGAAGGAGTCGACCAATTCGCGGCTGGCACCGCTGAGAGCTTCCGTCCCACAAAAGTCGGCCGCGTAGGCCTTCACGAGATTCGAATCAAGGTTGTATTGGCGAATCAACAAGCAGAGCTGATCGCGGAGCCGGGGTTGCCCGTTGCCGGAGCCGTTGGAAGAATGAGAGTCATTCGATTGGGGAGGTACAACCGAAGGTCTCGGAGAGCTCGAGAAAGCGCCTAATTCTTCGACTGAACAGATGCCAATGCCGTAAGCTTTGCGAAGGGCGCGATTTACGGCGCGCGTTTCGGCAATGCGCAACTCGGCGCCATGCACCACGGAAGAAACGTTTGAGGGATCAGCGTCGCCATAGCCAACGAACCCCTTCGAATTAGGGCTTTTGTAAACGACAGCTCGAAAAATCCAGCGACTCGCCGCTGGGTCGCAGAGTCGCTCCCGCAGGGATGTATTGATGGCATGGCATCGCCTTCGTGATGCAAGTCTAAGGAGACCAGCGTGCGTTACATACCAGTGGTTGTCGATCCGAATGATTTCTCCGAGAGCAACCGACAACTTGTATCTCACCAATAGAGCGCGGAGATCACGCAATCTAGCTGCTCCTAAATCTGACCAAGTTTGTCTTGCGACTCTCATCTCTGCCTGAATTGCTTTCGTAGCTCGTTTCATGGACGCCAACCTCCTTGACATTATGCTTGCCGCTAAGCATATGCATGACGCTAAGCATAGTCAAGCCTATTCTTGCTTTCCCACAAAGACCGGGATAACGTCGAAGCTCAGTTATGGCCAAGAAAAAGGACAAAGATGCAAATGCAGTGGCTTTGGGACGGAAGGGCGGGAGGGCCCGTCGCAATAAGCTCACTCCCGAACAACGGAAAGAAATCGCCAGCAAAGCCGCCAAGGCCAGATGGTCGGGAAAACGAACAAGTGATGAAAGGCCCAGTTAGGCCGGTCGGGTGAGAAAGGTAGGGGATTATCCTTGAAATCGGAGTTTCAGTTGAATCTCTGAGAGAAAACGAGAAGAACGCCCCAATCGAAATCGTTGGCTGTACTTCTGGCATTCTTGACGAACCGCACGCTACAAATATAATATGGAGAAGAAAAAACGAATGTGCAACCCGGTTGCACGTGGTCCACAAGCACCCGGTCAGCAAAGCGCTATTCGGCAGAATGCAGCTCAGGTTCGTTAGTCGGAGCTGAGGGCTAGTCCCTCAGCCCCGGCGCAAACCGCGCATGCCCAACCAGATGCCGCCGCAGCTGGAAGCGAAGATCCTACAGATGACCGAGCAGTATCCCGCCTACAGTTACATCCGCATCAGCCAGCAGCTGAATCTCGTGGGCATCGGCACCATCAAGGGGGTGGGAAAGATTTACCTGCAGACAGTGATCGACGCGAACTCTTCGCACGTTTTTGCCAAGCTGTATCTGCCGAAACTGCCAATGACCGCGGTGGCTGCGCTGAACGATCGCGTGCTGCCGTTCTATGAAGAACACGGCGTGGAGCTCGAGTATCTGCTCACCGACAACGGCAGAGAATGCTGCGGGCGTCCGGTGGGGCATCTGTTCGAGCTATATCTGGCGATCCAGCATCGACCGACATCCTTGCTTCTCGTATGCGGCGGTTTGCGAGTTGGCAGTATTTTCGAGAGATTTCCATTCCGATCCAGCGGCGACCACAGAGTTCTGCGGCAATTGCGGTCGTACCAGAGCCCATAAATGGATCAAGAACAACTGCGGCTCTTGTGGACTCGATGCAACGTCTCGCCAGTTCCACTGGAAACGGAGCGGGATGGGGGTTATCTGTTTCTTGGGAAATGCGCCAGACATCACCAATGGCGTTTGCTCCGGGTGCAAGTTTGAACTTAGGTTTGCAAATCAGAAAGAGACATTCGTAACTCGGCAAGAAATATCCGTCGTTGAAATTCACTCCACCGTTGCGATGCCAAATGATTATTTGGCGAATGGGGAAGCCTTTTACGATTTCAGAGCGATCTTGAAGCAGACCGTCCTGCACTCTCCATTTGTGGTTGTAAAAAATCGCCCCGTCCTCTCTGAGGAGCCGCATCATCGAGGTAAGACATTTGCGTTGCCATTTCACGTACTCGTCATAAGGCATCGCGTCGTCACCTGATTCATAACCATCGACCAGTTTGGCGCTTTCCCACATGCAACCGAAGGAGGGGTACCTCATACCGTTGCCAGTGGAATTGCGGAGATTGTACGGGGGGCTCGTTATGACCAAATCGACAGACTCACTGGGCATTTTCTCCATGAGAGTCAAGCAGTCCGCACGATGAACCTTGTTGACGGTGATCTCGGAGGGCAACCTCACGACAGTCCGGCGTGGCGTTCGATGCCATTCTAATGAGGCTTGCGTTCGACCCTTTAGAAGACGTTGTACTGAGCGCAGACTCCGACCAAGCACGCTCCTCTTGGCCTCCACCCATGCGGTCCAAATGAGCCCTTTTGGTGCGCCTTTTCGTAGATCGGTGCGTTTTCCGGGCGCAGAAAGCCTTCGTTGCATCTCCAACAAATAGGGGATCAGAGCGTTCCAGTCCTTGGCGACAATAGCAAGACCATCGTCGATTTTGTGATCCAATGCACGGAACGACAGCGAAGCGGCATCAGAAATCGCTTTGATCTGACCTTGCACGCTAGGTGGAAGAAGCCTGTGCGTTTTACTGGGCAATGTCATTTAGCCACCAGCGTTCGTAGCGCAGCCCTAGCTCGACCGCTGCCCAAAATAAATTCCCTCGTCCGGCAAAGGGTTCAAGGTAAGTGCGGCCTTCTCGGGGTAAGAACGAAATGATGCGTCTTGCGAGTCGGGTTTTTCCGCCCGGATATGGAATTTTTGGTGGCATTATTCGCGAGTCTAGCCGAGGACTGGCCTATCGCGAAAGTGCCAAGAAATTAGTGGTGGCGTTCAAGTGACTCTCTGAGGAACCTCTTTTCGTTGAATGGAACCAACCAAGCTCGTCGTCCCTCACGGCAAGCTCGTTCACTCCGTCCGACCCACTTCGGACGTTGATCTCCGGTACGTCGACGCCGTCCAGCCCGACACGGAACCCTGGTTTTCGATGGTCCAGGCTCCAATTCGTTTCCTCGTTCGAAGTAGACAGAGCCAAAGTGGGGATCAGCTACCCAGTAAGCTCTTGTGTTTCAGTGGATTAGGTCTTAGTTAATTTCCCAGATCAGTTTGTATACTGCGTAGAGAGGGAGCCTTAGAGGACCTGACGCCAGACAATGATCAGTTGCTTCATTTTGTAGTAGCCGTTGACCAGCAACAAAGATTTATGAGTTTTTGCTGTGAGGGCCAGCCCTTGGCAACAATTCGCAGTTATGGTCTACCCAGTCGTTGCCCTTTTTGTCAGCAAGTGAAGCCTGTATCGGCAGGTCTTACGATGAACAAGAACGAAGAGAAAGTATGAAACGAGCCGCGTCGCATACCTGACGCAATGTCACCTGAGCCTGGTGCTGCAATTATCAAAAAGTTTCGTGACCGGGAGTCAGCACTGCTCCGGTGCGAATGCGAGGAACAGAAGACATTTACATCGGAAGAAGTGGCGAGCACCGAGCAGGCAAACGAGAGGAACGAGTGGTAACAATGATGCGGAGCTTGATTAATTTCGTAGTGCTCCTCGGATTCACACTGACGCTGCCGGTTTTCTGTGCCGCTGCCTGGCTATGGGGAAGTGAGGATGAGAAATGGCTTATGAAAGTCCTGTTCTGCGTACTGAGTCCTTTCTGCATGGACCTGTGGTATCTGATCCTTTGGCATCTGGTGTTGCGGCGGAAATCCAACTACTTCGTGCAGTTCTTGATCTTCGTTCTAGGCTACGCCGAGATTACAAGCCTTTCCCAATCGGCAAGCTGCTACGAATACTCGCGTCGGCAAAATCACAGCGGCTTCCGCTTTTCGATCGTACCTAACCAACCTGCCGAACAATGTAGAGGGGTCTTGCTTACGGGGAAAGAATCACGTGGGCAATCATCGAGTGCATTTATTCCAAGTGCCCAATGCTCTAGTTTTCGAATCAGATCACCGAAGAGCTCAATGAGTTTTTCTGTGAGAAGAAAGGCTGTGGCTAAGTCCAAGATGACCGCGACTGTGGGCGTGCCACGCAACGCTACCAACCGATGCATTGAACCGATAAAGACGCGCTGATGGAAGCGATCATCCAGCTGGCCAGTGAATACGGATGCTACGGCTGCCGCAGGATTACCGCGCTGTTGCAAAAAGCAGGCTGGCGTGTTGGCAAGGATCGGGTGCAGCGCATCTGGCATCTCGAGGGGCTCAAAGTGCCTCAAAAACAGCGGCTCGAAGATGATTGTGGTTGAACGACGGAAGTTGTGTGCGGTTGCGACCGGAACGACCGAATCACGTGTGGAGCTACGACTTCGTGAGCGCCAGAACGCACGATGGAAGAACCATCCGAGTGCTGACGCTGATCGATGAATACACGCGGGCGTGCTTGGCGATCCGCGTGGCAAGAAGGCTGGGGAGGTACGAAGTGATCGAAACGGTGGCAGATGTGATGCTGCTCCGGGCATCCCGGAAAATATTCGCTCGAACAATGGATTTGAGTTCGTCGCGGAGGATCTGCGGAAGTGGCTGGCGGAAGTGGTCAATTCGAAAACTGATCCCCGCCGAGAGCGTTTGGCACCCGGCGGGAATTACCCTGACCCGAAGGGATATTTACCACTACCCCAACTCGTCGTAGGCTTCATCGAAAGCTTCGAAGTTTTCTGCCGCAAGCATCGCCGTGGCGACTCCTTCTGCACGGCTCATCACTGCGATCCCAGACTCCGACAATCCATACATTGCCGAGAGATGAGTGAAGATAATCAACGTCAGAATATGAACGTCTAAAGTTGCTCCTTTAAACATGCCGAACCTCCTTTCGCCAATTTGAACCTAACGAACAGAAAAATACCCCCCCGTTAGCCTCTTTGAGGCGTAGTTATTTACAATTAACAGCTGTAGATTCAATGGGTTAATGCTCCTTCGGCAGCCTGCGATTCCGAGGAATCTTGAGGTGGAAGAATCATCACTTTGAATCCCGCTGTCCTTTAATACCCAATTTTGGGACTCTTCACTAAAAGAAACTGCAGTTGGGACGAAATTTTGGCGTTCTTGGTTGTAACTCGGCATCGAGCCCGGAAGGTATCCACCCGGTTTGGTCCGACCTTGTGGCTATGTAAGCCACCCTGGCCGAGACAACCGCGGACGATCGGGCAGAAAATGACCAATGCATAAAGGCCGCCGGCATCCCACCCCATCAGATCTTTCAAGAGCGACTTAAACCCCCACCAATTAAACCGAGGCCACTACGATTGTCAGAGTTTGAAAAAACAAATACCGGATCTCCATGTAGAGGCACAAAAAGCTGTCTCGACCTAAAGGAGACATATATATATGTCCGACGTGAAAATGAGCACTATTAGCCAGTTTGATTCTTTAGAAACCGACATCGGGGAGGCGGCGGTCGATACACCCCCGCCCGCAACAGAGGGTCACGAGCCTCCCCTTCCCCCCGAGGAAACCACGGCGCTGGCGCCCCCCTTGACCGATGAACCCCCCAGCGAAGGGGAAAAGCGCCCGATTTCCCCAAAGAAGCTGGCGGCGAACCGTGCCAATGCCCAACGCTCGACTGGTCCGATGACGCCAGAAGGCAAAGAAAAGAGTAAGTTCAATGCCGTGAAACATGGTTTCACTTCCCGCTATTTTCCAACTGTGATTGAAGCAGGAACGGCTGAGTGGGAGGAGCTGGAAGCGGTCCGCACGGATTTCCTGAACCACTATCAACCGATTGGTCCCGTCGAAGAACTTTTGCTTGGGAAGATCAACATCGAATATATGCGCTACCGCCGCCTCGTGGAACGCGAGCAGCTCCTCTGCTTTCACAACCGTGGATATTATCTTGAGATTGTGGACAAATTGACCCGCTACCAGACCGCCATCAACCGCCAGCTCTATCAAGCTATACAGGAGTTAGAGCGCGTGCAGGCAACGCGTATAGCACAGGAGCGAGAGAAGGCGAAGGGGGAGGAGAAGGGAGAGCACAACGGCGAATCCCGCCGCTCATCTGACTAAAGCAACGGCACTGTTTTGCGAAACGAACCCACTTTTCAGAAGCACAAGGTCGGGCAGAATTACGAAACGAACCCACGGTCGACCGCATCACACGAGGTGCAGCGATCCCGGGTGCACCCACTGCCGGAATCCAGTTGTCAAGCCGGTGCTCGTGTGATGCTCAGCTACCATTTCCTCGCGATCACTTCGGTTATTCTTGCTAGTGCATCCAGGTCCTTGGTATCAATCACTTCTCCCGGCGAATGCGCATACCGCAGCGGCCATCCCATCGCCACATCCACGGAACCATAGCGCACGAAAACAGAGCCATCGTTCCCGCCGCCGGTCACCCCATATTGCACAGGGATCGAACGCTCTCGCGCCAGCGCCACCACGCGATCCACATACTCACGCGGCGCGATGTTCGAATTGTCCACCGCGCGAACCACGAATCCATCCCCGATCTTCGCATCGGCAAACCGCTTCGACTCCAGCGGCGAATCCGAACTGACAAACGTATCGACCGCAAACACAAAATCCGGCGAGCGCCCTTCTTTGGCGGCCTGTTCGGCGAACGCCGCCGCGCCCTCCAGTCCAATCTCTTCGCGAGTCGACCAGACAAACGTAAAATCACGTCCCGGCAATTCAGGGCCAATCGCATTCGCCGCCGCAATCAACGCGGCACAACCCACGCGGTCATCAAAGCTCCTCCCATTGGCGCGCGTGCCCAGCAATTCGCGATACTCCTTCGGAACCGTCACGAAATCGCCCGCAGCAATTCCCAGCCCTTCCGTTTCTTTCTTCGATTGCGTTCCCACATAAACTCGCGCGGGCTCGTCCATGGACCGCGAGCTCATCGGCCACTCAAACCCCGCCTTTTCCCATCCGCTCGGCAATTCCAGCACCCCGCCGATCCTGCTTCCATCCTTCTTATGCACCAGCACCACGTGACCAAGGAAATATTGCGTGTAGCCGCCGCCGAGCACTTCCACCTGCAACCGCCCGTCCTCTTCAATCTGCTTCACTTCATAACCAATCTCATCCATGTGCGCCACGATAGCGATCCGAGGCGTTTTTGCGTCCTTCTTCGCGTCCCCTAGATGCAACACCAGGTTCCCCCCCGCGTCCGTCGTCACCTTGCTACGCAGCCGCTGGTCCAGCCGGTTTAGCACTACCTGCCTTACCGCTTCTTCGTGCCGGCTCGCTCCGTACGCCTCCACAAGCTCCTGTAACACGCTTTGCCCTGACCTGAGGCCACTGCCTCCCATGCCTCCCGTTCCCGTTGGTGGCTGGACCTCGAGGTACCCTTCTAACAATTTCTGTACCTGGCTCACGTCTTGCCGCGACACATACTCTGCCGGTGTAACCGGCCAAAGTGTTGGCACCCCCAACTCCACAAACCGCCCCGGAAGCTCCGTGCTCTTCGTATAGCTCGCAATCCGCGGGGCCGCGGCCGCGACGCTCACACTCTTGATCTGTCCTTTTTCGGCAAGCGCCTGTAACTCCTTCACAAAATTCAGTCCGGCCTCCGTCGCGCTCGAAGGTGAGCCTAGCACAGCCCCGGCTCCTGGTTTTGGCGCTTCAGGTACCACCTTGCCGTCGGCCGACTGTTCCGGCCGCACCCGCCCCACATAAATCATCTCGGTCGGTTGAATCTCCGTCAGAATCCGGTTCAATCCGCGCCCGCCGGTATACTGCTGTGCCACGAACGCGATGGTCGTCGTCCCCTTCGTCTTTGACGATTTCATCTCCCGAATCAACTGCGTCAGCGCCGCGATATCCACATGGTTCAATGCGCCCAATCCAGCCTCGCCGCTCTTTCCAATCGTCATCCAGTTCGTTTGCGGCACAATCGGATCCAGCACATCCACTCCGGCCGCGCGTATTTCTTCGGCACTCTTCGCGCCCAGGTCCACATACATTTCATCCGGATGATTCATCTTCGGCCCGTTCGCGCGCCCCGGCTGCAGGTGTACGGAAAGCCCTGCAAACACGCCATTCACTTTTTTCCCGTTTCGCGTCAGCACCCACACCGGCTGCGCAAAATTCAACGCGTCGAACACTCCATTCGGCGCCGCTTGCGGCAAGCGTTGCACCCGCAAATAGCCATCGCTGGTGATTGCGCTAACCACATAACCCGGTTGATCCATCCCCGTCGCGATCAGGCGATGCGGCTCCCCGTTGCCGAATTCCACCCATACATTTCCGACGTTATCCGTTTTCGGGGAAAATTCTTTCAATTCGCGCGCAAGCTCTTTCGAAAGTTCCTGCTCATACCCGGAGATTGCCGGCGCATCAACCGGCTTCGCGGAATTATTTGCAGTTTGTGCGTTAGAAACTCTGGCAGATACGATCACCATCAGCGTGGCAAGCACTACCCGGATGAATCCCTTCATTTTGAATCCCCTTGTATTGGAATCGCGAGGAAGAATGATACCGGGTGAAGTAGCCTACCGGCAAAGTGTTTCGATGAGCAATTCTTTTTTGCGCTCCGCAAGGATGCTCAGGGGGTCAAGCGAGGCGACATACCCGCTCAGCGCCGCTGCCGTCAATCCGGCGAACAACGCCACCGGCAACCAGGGACTCCCGAACCAGCGGCCCGCCAGCAGCACGACAGTCGCAACTCCGCCGATCAGTATCTGCACGCCAAACGCCGTCCACACCGCGACTCCCGAATTGCGCTGACCCTTCATTTTCCCGATCTCCATTTTCTTGGGAAAGCTCAACGCCGACCAATTCGCAATCGTCAATTGCCCCGCCACCGCAAACGCGGCCGCAGCGATCGTCGAAAAGAACAAGGGGAAGCCTGGAAATCCGATCCGCCAGATGAGAACGCCAAGCGAAATCACCAGTTCAACCATCACCACGCAAACAAGAAACAGATTCTTACCCACCAAAATGTCGCGCATGCGCACGGGAGCCATGAAATACGACTGGATCCCGCGCCCTTCAAACGCGAACGAGTTGTACGCCGGGGATAGCAGAATCAAAATCAGGTAAGCCATCACGGCCGGAAAAAAAGTGTGCGGCGACAACCCGTGTTCCTTAAGTTGCGAATTGCTCCCCGCAAACTGCATCGAGAAGAACATCACCATCACAGGCGGGACCATCAGTGTAATGAAGGAAAATCCGTTTCGCGTCAGGTAGTGGAATTCCTTTCGCATCACGCCGGCGACGGATGGCGGTAGAAAACCAGGCAAGCTCGATGAGGCAGTCTGTCGGCGAACCCTGCGCCTGACAGCCGATGGAGCTCCGCTCTCGCTCAATTCCTCGCCCATATACTGCGATTTGTAGCGCAGCCAGAGCAGGCCGCTAGTCCCAGCCAACCACGCGACCAATCCCCCAACTCTCAGCAGCAGCGCTTGTGAATCTCCCCCGCTCGCTGCCTCCAGCGCATTTCCCGTTAACGAGCTCGGCAGCCAGGAAAAATACGGCACTAGAAGAAAAATCCCTGGGCGCGTGCCATGATCACCCCAGTGCTGCAGCGCCGGATTCAGGAAATTCATCGAAACCATGGACAGCACGAACAATCCGACCAGCAATTCCCGCGCTCGCCGGTTCGCAAAGATTTTCTCCAGCCGCGACCCGATCAACCGCTCCAAAGTAACGTTTACCAAAATAAACAGCGCGCTACCCACCATCATCACCGGGAGAAGCTGCGCCCGCCCCACCGCCGTCGCCACCAGCATCGAAGCAATCCAGCAGATCGACGACACCGCCGCAAAATCCGCGAAGCCATAACCCAAGCCCAAAATGTAAAACGCG
>Ga0210405_10006102_pt1 | contig 10848 bp, 14 predicted proteins | sample IncBWH11MmetaG_FD_155492 | JGI IMG/M metagenome (GOLD analysis project Ga0210405, IMG submission 155492) | Forest soil microbial communities from Barre Woods Harvard Forest LTER site, Petersham, Massachusetts, United States - Inc-BW-H-11-M | ecosystem: Environmental > Terrestrial > Soil >... | reverse complement strand
TTTGCGGCAGATCGTCCCTGTTGTGCGGGAAGCGTTGGCGCAGGCTGGGATGAAACTGGCCGATGTCGATGCGATCGGAGTGACGCAAGGGCCGGGGCTTGTTGGTGCACTGCTCGTTGGAATCACGTATGGAAAAACTTTGGCGGCCGCTCTGGGAAAGCCGCTGGTGCCGGTAAACCATTTGGCGGGGCATGTGCACGCGGTTTTTTTGGAGGCGTTCAAGTCGGGACGCACTGCGGAATTGCCTGCGGTCTGCTTGATTGTTTCGGGCGGGCACACGGTTTTGTATGAAGTGAAGACAGATGATTCGAACGGGTCAGATTCCAGCCAACTCTTGCGATATCGAAAAATTGGGCAGACGCGCGATGATGCGGCCGGGGAAGCCTATGACAAAGTCGCGAAGCTGCTGGGGCTCGGCTATCCAGGTGGGCCGATCCTGGATCGATTAGCTGCAGTTTCGAATGGAGCGCCTCCGCCTGTGAGATTTGGTCCGACGAAAACACGCGGAAACGCGCTCGACTTCAGCTTCAGCGGATTGAAGACGGCGGTTTTGTACCACGTGCGCGAGCATCCGGAATACTCTGCAGAGATTCGAACACGCGAAGAAGCCCTGTTGCGCGGTGAGCGGAAGTTTGAGCAGTTGCTGCCGCTGTGCTCGCCGCAAACGCTGGCGCTGGTGCGCGAGTTTCAAAACGCGGTTGTGCGCGATTTGGTGGAGCGCACGATGATGGCCGCGGAAGACCTGGCAGTGGGAAGCGTGCTGGTCTCCGGCGGAGTGGCGGCGAACAGCCAGTTGCGGGCGACGTTTGAAGAACGCGCGAAGAGCAAAGGCATCGCAGTGTTTTTCCCCAGCCGGGCACTCTCGACAGACAACGCCGCGATGATCGCGGCCGCGGCGTATGAGAAATTTCGCGCGAATGTGTTTGGCGACGCATCACTCAACGCGGATCCGAGTTTGGTGTTGGCATGAGTTGATGTGGAGCGAGAACGTGAGCGCTGTTCGCGGATAGCGCTCGCTTTGTGAACTTTATGGTAGGATGCGGGTGCGTTAAGGACGCATCCGGTCCGCGGAAAGGGTAGAAGCCCACCTGATTGAAATTGAGTTTTGCGAACCTTCTTTCGGCCCGATGTGCGGACTACGGGCGATTTAATGAAAGGAGGTCGCTGTGCCGACCCATTCCGAGGACGCCCCGCGTCCACTTCCTGAACGTCCCAATCTCCGCCATTTGAAAGACCAAGCCAAGGATTTGTTGAAGGCCGGTGAGGCCGAATCGCTCACTGAGGCGCAGTTCAAGATTGCACGGCTTTATGGTTTTGTGAGCTGGCCAAAGTTGAAGGAGCACCTCGATTCGCTGGAAGAAATCGGGCAGCTTAAACTTGCGATCGATACGAATCATTTGGACGCGGTCAAGGATCTGATGATGCGCAACCCTGCGCTACATCGTGCGCCGCTCGGCTATAACAAAAACGGTCCGCTCACATGGGTTGCGGAGTGTCGGGTGCCGTGGGAAGCGCCGAGCCCTGCGAGATTGGCGATGGCGGAATGGATGATCGGGCACGGCTCGGATGTGCATCAGGGCGGGGACGGGCCGCTGATGCGAGCTGCGCTGTTTGGCCACCGCATCCCTATGATGGAACTGCTCTTGGCACACGGTGCCGACGTCAACGCCGAGTGGAACGGATATTTCCCGATTATTTTTGCGCCGTGCGAGACAGTGGAACCAGCGCCGATCAAATGGCTGCTCGAGCACGGAGCGAATCCGAACTGTGCGCGCGACGGCCGAAAGTATCCCGGGACGTCGCTGGATTATGTCATCGGAACTTATGGGCGCTCACCGCAACTCGGCGAGTGCATGGAAATTCTTGTCGAGGCAGGCGGCGTCACGAAGTACAATCTACCTCCAGTGTTGGACTTGCTTCGCGGCCGGCTAGATCTTCTCGCGGAGCACCTTGCTCGGGATCGCGCGCTGGTGCATAGGCGATTCCCCGAGCTGGACTTCGGCAGCACGGGCGCGCGACTCCTCAATCTACGAGGAGCGACCCTGCTGCATGTGGCAGCAGAGTACGGCAACGTCGAAGCCGCGAAGCTCTTGCTCGAGAGGGGAGCTGACGTCAATGCGCGGGCGACCGTTGACGAATCCGGCGTCGGTGGACAGACTCCTATTTTCCACGCAGTGACGCAATTCTTCGACGGCGGCTTGCCAATGGCGCAATTTTTGGTGGAACGCGCCGCAGATCTGTCGGTGCGTGTGAAACTCCCGGGGCACTACGAGCGCCCGGATGAGGTTGTGGAATGCACACCGCTCGGCTACGCGATCCAGTTTCCGGGGAACGAACACAAGACTCAACACAACAAGACAGTGGCGTTTTTGCGAGAGCGCGGTGCGAGGGACTGATTCGGGGCCGCGAAGACCACCGTAGCACAACATAGACTCAGAGACGATCTCTCCAGTACCCCGGACGCCGATGCCCGTGAGCCACAGCGAGGACTTGGATATACGACGGAAGCTCTCGATAGACAACTGCAAAAGGAAATCGTCGCAGAAGAAATTTGCGAGTACCGTGTTTGCCCTCAGGCCAGCGATGCGGGGCCTCGGCGATTTTGGCGACGGCGCTGTTGAGATCTGCTAAGAATCTCGCGGCGGCCGATTCGCTGCGGTTCAAGTACCAATCGAAGGCGGCCTCGAGTTCAAGACTCGCTGCTTCGTGGAACTCAACTTCCTTGTTTGCCATTAGAAAGCTTGGATGAGAGCCGCTCTCGAACTTCTTCCCACGGAGCGGTTTTTGCCCGCCCAGAGTCCAGATCGGAAATTCGCCGGGCGATCTCTTCGTCCCAAGCGCTCGCGGCGCCCTCATCTACGGCAGGCTCGAGGCTGTCAATCAAGGAGCATGCCAGCTCGGCGCGCTCTTCTTCAGACAGGGTAAGCGCCTTCCGCAACAGGTTGGAAGCTTGCTCGGTCATAGTAGCGATTATACCCCCGGCCGAGCGGAATACGGACGTAGAGTGCGTGCGGTATACTTTCGCCGCGATGGGAGCCTCTGCAATCCGCGCGGTGCGTTTTCAGGTCGCTAGCGATCAGGCGCTGATCGTTTATTTCGACCCGCCGGCCAAGAATACCGGGGCGAAAACCCCACACCCACAGAATCAAATCACAATTGAGGGACACGAGCGGGTGCGAAAGCTTTTACGGCTTTTAGAATTGGAACCGATCACGGGAGTGCGAAATCTGCATCCGGCATATTGTTCCTTGCTGATCAAATTTGATCCTTTGCAGTTACTGCACTCCGAGTTGGAAGAGATTTTGCAGGGGTACATCGCACGTATGGAGAAAGTGGCGCTGCAGGAGCCGCGTTTGGTGGAGATACCCGTGTTCTATGGCGGGGAGTATGGTCCGGACCTGAAGGATGTGGCGGAGTTGCACGGGATCACGGCTGCCCATGCCATCGAGCTGCACTCTTCGACGGATTACATTGTTTATTTTTTGGGATTCGCGCCGGGTTTTGCGTATCTCGGGGAGTTGCCAAAGGCGCTGGTGACGCCGCGTTTGGCGGCGCCTCGGCGTAGCGTCCCGGCGGGCAGCGTCGGAATTGCGGGCGGCCAGACGGGCGTGTATCCGATTGTTACGCCAGGCGGGTGGAGACTTCTGGGGCGAACGCCGCTGAAGATGTTCCAGCCAGACAGGGCCGAGATGAGTTTGCTCACGATTGGCGATCGCGTGCGATTTCTGCCGATTTCGCCGGAGCAATTTGCGAAGTTGGAGTTGGAAAACGCATGAGCCTGATTGAAGTGCGTGCTCCGGGGTTATTGACGACCGTGCAGGATTTGGGGCGAGAGGGTTTTGGCCCGATGGGAGTTTCACCTTCGGGAGCCGCGGATCCTCTTGCGTTGCGTATTGGCAATCGACTGGTCGGCAATGCAGAACGCACAGCTGCATTGGAAATGACTCTGCTAGGTGGGACGTTTGCTTTCCCAGAACGAGCCGAGATCGCCTTGACGGGCGCTGATTTCAGCGCAACGCTCGACGATCACAGTGTCGAGATGTGGAATTCCGTGGAAGTTCGCCCGGGGCAAACCTTGCGAATGGGCCCGACGCGGGCGGGCGCGCGATGTTATTTGTGCGTACGCGGCGGGATCGATGTGAAGCTATTTTTAGGAAGTGCGTCGACTCATTTGTTGAGCGGGCTTGGCGGTTTTGAAGGCAGAGCGTTACGTAAAGGAGATGTGTTGAGGATTGGAACCGCGGCCGGGAGTTTTCGTACTTTTCGGAAACGAAAATTGGCCGCAAAGGTAGTCGGGCAGCTGCAACCTCGAAAAGTCTTGCGTGTGACTGCGGGTCCGCAGAGCGAATGGTTTTCAGAAGAGGCGCGAAAGACATTCTATATAGGCACGTATCGCGTTGCGGAAGAATCGAACCGCATGGGGTTGCGTCTGGAGGGAGCAGCGATTACATCGGCTGCCGGAGGCGAGATGCTTTCCGAAGGCGTTTGCCTGGGAGCGGTGCAGATTACGGCATCCGGGTTGCCCATCATTTTGTTTGTGGAACAACAGACCACCGGCGGCTATCCGAAAATTGCGAATGTCATTTCGGCGGATTTGAGCAGCTTGGGGCAGCTTCGGCCCCGCGATGAAATTCGGTTCGAATTGGTCGAGATGGAAACGGCGCGAGCTCTCTTGGCGGAGCAGGAAAAATTGCTGGCGTCGAAGGAGTTGATTCTGGAATGAAGAGCCGTCAGTTACAGGTCGATTTGAATTGCGACATGGGCGAGATCCCGGGGGCCATCGCCGATGGGACGCAGGAAGCATTGATGCGATCGATTACGTCGGCCAACGTCGCGTGCGGCGGGCACGCAGGCGATGAACAAACTATGCGCGCGACGATTCAGCAGGCGCTGCGAGCTGGCGTGGCCATCGGCGCGCATCCCGGCTACGCGGACCGCGAAAACTTCGGCAGGCTGGAGTTGAAGCTGTCAGCGCCCGAGGTTGCCGAGTCCGTGTTCCGGCAGGTGCGGGCGCTGGCCCAAGTCGCGGCGAGTTGCTGCGCTCCCGTAGTGCACGTGAAACCGCACGGGGCGCTCTACAACCAGGCCGTGCGGAACCGTGAGCTTGCGAGCGCGATCGCTGACGGTGTCGCGCGATGGAGGCGTGACGTGGTACTTGTGGGGCTCGCCGGTTCGCCGATGCTGGAGGCGTTTCGCGAAGCGGGATTTACCGTAGCAGCGGAGGCGTTTGCGGATAGGCGTTATGAGCCGGACGGAACTCTGCGATCAAGGAAACTCGATGATGCCCTGATTCGCGATCCTAAAGAGGCAGCACGGCAGGCATTGGGAATGGTGGAACGCTGTGTTGTTACGGCGAGCGATGGGAGCGAAGTTGCGGTGGCCGCCCAGACGATTTGCATCCATGGAGATACGCCAGGAGCAACGAATATTGCTGCGGCCGTGGCGAGGCTGCTGCGTGAAGCGGGCGTTACACTTCAAGGGCTTTCGCGGTCCTAAACATCACTTATTCTCAGCGGCAGCTTTCTTTGCCATGATGAAGAAGAAGATTGCGCCAACGAGGAATGTAAGACCCATACCATCACCAAAGATAGCCCATCCTCTCTCATTCGACCTCAGCGCATCTTGGCCGATTACGACCGCTATTAGTAACAAGAAGATTGCAAGCCCATACATAGACCATGCAGATCTCTTAAGCGCGTTCTGGCCTTTTCTGAGCACTGCATTCAATGCCTGGACTTGCTGCTCGCACATATTTCGGCAAGCCATGCCATTTCCTACATCGACTGCGCATTGACGACAGAGAGCTCTGTGGCAATTCTTGCAGGTGGCAACGGCGTCGATTACCTCGTGATTGAAACACTTCAACTTGGCACTCCTGGATCGAGGATTCCTGAGCAACTCGCAATTTGAATTGTTCAAGATGGTGTAGTTATAGAAATATTTTAATGGAAGTTTATATCTCATCCAGCCGCTGAACGCCAATCGAGGGAGACCTAAGAAAAGGCGCGTGACTTGAGGAGAGGGCTGAGAAGCGCGAGACAAATAAAAAGGGCGCTCGCCGCAGCGAACGCCCCGAGCAATTCAAAGGTTAAGAGCTATTCGAACTTCTCGGTCATGACCGGGAATTGCAGCTTGGCTTTAGCGAGAGATTTGACGACGATAGCTTCAGCGCTTTCCGCCGTGGTGTTGCGCGAGGTGGCCATTTCGCTCACCAGCAGATACTTCGCGCGTTCTAGCATTTTCTTCTCGCGGAAGGAGAGCGGTTTGCTGCGGCTGAGGGAAACGAGGCTCTTGAGGACGACGGCGACTTCGAGGAGGGAACCGGTGCGCATGCGCTCGGAGTTTTCCTTGAAGCGGTGTTTCCAGTCGTGATGCGAATTGAGCTTGCCCTTTTCGAGGAAGCCAAGGACTTTGGTGGATTCCGTGGAACGAATCACGGAACGAAGGCCAACGGTTTCTGCGTTTGATTGTGGAACCATGACGCGCAGGCCGCTGGAAACGATGCGAATCATGAAGTAACGTTCGGTCCTACCATTCAAGACACCGTAACTAATCTGTTCTACAAGTCCGACGCCGTGGTTCGGGTATACGACCTTGTCACCGATTTTGTAGTCCATGGATTGAGATGCCCCCTGAGATACTTACAGAGTTTAAATGTATGTGTTGCAAGAGTCAAGATATATCCAGTGGAATCATGGAGTTAGGGAAATTTAGATTTGAATTTGGCAGCCGAATTGCTGTACAGGGCTTGCAACATGGAGAGTTGCTCGCTTGATGGGTAGATTCTGACCCACTGGACGCCTTAGAGCTGTGAAACGCGCGTTTCAGTCCTTAAACTTGTTCGTTCTTGGGGCGGGGCTTCTGAAATCGGGAGTTGGGTGCGGTAAGATGCGAATGTGATCGTGCTCGGGCTAGATACGTGTAATTCAAAGGGCAACGTTGCGTTGCTTCGGGATTACAACGTCTTGGCCTTCGCTGATCATACGACCGAAGAGGATTACTCCACGTGGTTGCTGCCCGCAGTGGACGGTGTACTCAAAAAGGCGGGATTAAAGCTAGCCGAAGTAGATGCCTTCGGAGTCGCCGCAGGGCCTGGGTCGTTCACCGCTGTGCGAGTAGGACTTACGACCGTTAAAGCTTGGGGCGAAGTGTATGGTAAGCCGATCGTGCCCGTTTCTCGTTTGGAATTGATCGCATGGCAGGCCTGGGGTGGGACAGATTACGTGGCATCCTGGGCGGACGCGAACCGGGGGCAAGTGTTTGGCGCGGTATACCGGCGCAGCGGAAATGGTCTGGAGAGGATTGGCGACGAGATCGTAGTCGAGCCCGGTAAATTTGTTGAGTTGGCGGCCGATCTTGCCGGGGGACAGAAGATTGCTTGGGCTTCGAGCGATGTGGATTGCATGTTCGAGACAAAGGAATGGAAGTCACGGGAGGCACTAGAGGAAGGGTTCGAGCTCGTCTCTAGTTTTCTTGCCATTGCCGTCGCCCGAAACGCTGCGGGCCAGGTGGCGTCGGGCCTGTATACGGATGCTCTCGGACTGGATGCCCACTACGTACGAAGGCCGGATGCGGAGGTTTTCTGGAAAGGCGGTCCGGGCCGTGGGGGTTGAGGGCAGCCGCGAGCATGGAACTGCCAGCGTGCGAAGGTTTCGTTCAGAAGACGCGGACGCGGTGATGGCGATTGTCGAGGAGTCACCGGAGGTAGCGAGTTGGTCGCGCGCCAGTTACGCGAAGTTCGCGGAAGAGGACGGTGCGTTGGCGCTGGTAATCGAGTCGGACGGAGAAACTCGCGGATTCTTGATTGGACGGCGCGTAAGCGACCAAGCGGAAGTGCTAAACCTGGCCGTCGCCACGAAACACAGACGAAAAGGACAGGGAACTGCGCTTTTAACAGCAGCGCTCGAGGAATTTGAGCTGCGAGGCGTAAAGAGCGTGTATCTTGAGGTGCGAGAATCAAATACGGACGCTATCGCGTTCTACGAGAGACACGGTTTTACCAAAATGGGCCAGCGGAAGGGCTACTACCGAGAGCCGGACGAGGCGGCTGTGACCATGGAGAAAAAACTCACAGCCTCGATAGGCTAGAACCAAATTCCTAATAGTTCCCACTTGACGCCGCCAACCCGAGTGATATCGTCTGTTCATGTAGTGTTCACAATTCAATTCGCGCAGTGTGAGGAGGACGCATGGCAACCGCACAGCGGGCACCTCGGGACATACTCCTCGACACAGACGCCGAGTATCAGCGTCTGGCCGAGCAGCACTCGAAATACGAAGCAGAACTACACCGAATCTCCACCGCTACTTACCTCAGTTCAGAAGACCTCCTGGAAGAAATCAAGCTAAAGAAGATGAAGCTCCACTGTAAAGATGAGATGGAGCGGATTGCCCTGCGTATCCAACGTGCGCGGGCGCAGTACACGCAATAAGCCCGCGACCCCGAAAATTCTGTCGTAAAATGGCCGAGCTTGTCCGCTCCAGTACAGCGCGGACGAGGCTGATGAGGTATATTCTCTGAAGCATGGTCAAAGAGGGCTACTACTTCGGGTTGCCGCTTCTTCTGCTGGCCGGTGCGGCGTACCTGGCGCAGTGGACGATAGCCGCCGCTGCCTTGGTGTGCCTGGCGCTTTTTGTCTTTTCCTTTTTCCGCGATCCCGAGCGTGTGATTCCGTCCGACCCCGGGGCGATTTTGTCACCCGGAGACGGGCGCGTTGTAGTCGTAACTGATGAGGAAGATGCGGGGCGGCCCGGAAAACGGATCAGCATTTTTCTGGCGGTATGGAACGTGCACGTCAATCGAGCGCCGGCGGCAGGCGTCATCACCAAGCTCGAATACCGGCCGGGAAAGTTTCTTGCGGCCATGCGCGAGCGGGCCTCGATGGAAAACGAGCAGAATGTGTTTACACTCTCCACGGACGCGGGAGAGATGGTGTTCAAGCAGATCGCCGGATTGATTGCGCGGCGCGTGGTGAGTTGGAAAAAAGAAGGGGAACGCGTCGCGCGAGGCGAAAGAATCGGCTTGGTGAGATTTGGTTCGCGAGTGGATGTTTGGCTGCCAAAGGACGCGGAAATATTGGTGAAATTGGGAGAGAATGTGAAAGGCGGGTCAAGCGTGCTCGCGCGATGGCCGGCCAAGGCAGTCAGCTCGCATTTGAGCGATCAGCAAACTTCGGATGCTGAGGCAAACGTGTCCGTGGTGGGAAAGCAAAACTAACTCATGGGCCCAATCGAACAGCACGAGATGCCGTTTGCAGGCCGGCGGTTCCGCAACCCGCGATTTAGGCGAGGAATTTTCTTGCTCCCCAGCTTGTTCACCGGGGCGAATTTGCTTTGCGGATATTATGCAGTTGTGGCCTCGCTCTCGGGGAGATGGGAAGACTTCGACCACGCCGCGAGGGCCATCGGCTTAGCGATTCTCTTTGATTCGCTTGACGGACGCGTCGCCCGCATGACCGGAACGAACACGGAATTTGGCGTGCAATTCGACTCGCTGGCGGACGTTGTCAGTTTCGGAATTGCTCCGGCGGTGATGGCGTATGCGTGGGGCTTGCGCAGTTTGCCCGACCAGGCCTCGCAACGATTTGAGCTGATTGCCCAATTGGGTTGGGTTTTTTGCTTGGCCTTTCTGATCTGTTGCGCGTGGCGGCTCGCGCGATTTAACGTGCAGGGGATGGCGCCGGGAGGGTCGAAAAATTTTATTGGCATGCCTACTCCAGCGGCGGCGGGAGTCATTGCCGCGCTCGTTCACGGCTTCAAGTCTCCTTTGCATGATTGGCGCTGGTCCGTCGCGTGGTTTGCGCTTGCGGGGATCCTGGGCGCGCTGATGACCAGCACCATTCGCTATTACAGTTTCAAAGATATTCCCTGGACACGTAAACAGCCGTCGCTCACGATCGTTTCGGTTTGCCTCCTCGTCGCTGTCATCTGGAGATTTTCAGAATATGCCCTGGTGATTTTCGCCTGCACTTATGCGGCTGCGGGCGTCGCCCTGCACATCGTGCGTTTCTTCCGGCATCGCCTCGTTTCCCGGACCGTGTGATTCATGCCATCGCTTGAGCGGGGCTCAAACCGAATCGTGATTGCGGGTGCTTCCTCTCTGTTGGGTGCGGAGCTGCGCTCGTTGCTGGAAGAGAGCCGCTTTGCGGGTGCCGAGTTTGTTCTTGTGGATGAAGAGGTAGCGGCGGGCACCTTGACCGAAGTTGCCGGTGAACCGGTAGTGATTCGACCCGTCGAAGAAGGCACGTTTGATCGCGCGAGTAAGGTGTTTTTCACGGGGTCGGCAGAATTCACGCGTACCAACCTCGGAGCGGCGCGGGCCTCAGGTGCCAAAATCATCGACTTGTCCGGAGCGACCGTCGCGGATGACGGCACGGTGAGTTGGTTTCCGAAGCTGGATGCTTTGCACGGGCGCAAATTTCCGACGGATGCGGGCATCTATGCAATTCCTTCTGCAGCAGGCACGGCGGCAGCGTCCCTCGCGCTGGGTCTGTTCAAGATTGAAGTATTCCGGCTTGCGGTGATTTGTTTCCAGCCAGTTTCCGAAGCCGGGCGCTCTGGAATCGAGGAGCTGGAGAGCCAGACGGGGCAACTGTTGTCTTTTCAAGGAATGGGGCAGCCTGTGTTTGACACGCAGGTGGCGTTTAATTTGCTCGATCGGTTTGGCCCTGGGAGCAAACAAAAGCTGGGCACAGTGCGAGAAAGATTGCGCGCGGAGGCGAAGGCGTGCATCGGGAAGAAGTCGGTGATGCCCGCGCTGCAAGTGATTCATGCTCCGGTGTTTTATGGGACGGTGTTTGCTGCTTGCGCGGAGCTTGCACCAGGGACAAAGGTCGAGCAGGCCGTCAC
>Ga0210405_10006100_pt1 | contig 10857 bp, 14 predicted proteins | sample IncBWH11MmetaG_FD_155492 | JGI IMG/M metagenome (GOLD analysis project Ga0210405, IMG submission 155492) | Forest soil microbial communities from Barre Woods Harvard Forest LTER site, Petersham, Massachusetts, United States - Inc-BW-H-11-M | ecosystem: Environmental > Terrestrial > Soil >... | reverse complement strand
GATGTTTCAACTTGTGCAGCGTGTACTACGTGAGACTCAAGCTCAGCGCGTTCGTGAGTACATCACGGAGACGCTGGCACCAGAGCAACAAGCGGAACCAACGGCAGTGTTGGCCGGGTCAGTGTCGGACATCTGAGTGAGTTCTGGGAATGCGTTTGTGGGATGAGAATTATTTTGGGCTGTCCTGAAAAAGAGAACTAAAAACACTACTTATGAGTGAGAAGGAAAAGAACGTGAAAACCGAAGAACCGATACAAGCTGTCAGTTTCCCCTGCTCTGACGGGTCAACAGTGACCATACCGGAAACGGTGGCGGCAGAGCTTGAAGCCTTCGATGTGAAGCGTCTTCGCGTGATTAAAGCAGGCGAGAAACGTTATTACTATGTCAAAACGGACTATCTGATTTTCGATGCCCACGATATGCCAGAAGATGTACCCCTGTGGCAGTTCGTTGCGTACAGCGCGAAGCTGTTCGATGTGCTGCCCGGTCTGGGTCAGATTTCGCATGATGGCTCTGACGCCTTCTTGGTCGAAAACTTTTCCCGCGAAGCGGAGCCGAAGACCTTAGGGCCAGTGTCGAAGCCCCGGCCCGTGAAGACCTACACGCCAAAAATCAGCGCGGAGTTGATTGCAGAACAACTGGCTTGGTTTGAAGAACCGGCGCTGTATTTGGAAGCCGTCAAGTGGGCTGCGCATTTCACAAACCCAAGCGTAGCGGAAGACATCGTAAATCAGTCTTCGATTGAGATTCTGACGCAGATTCGCGGCGGCCAGTGCGAAGCGGTGACGCAGAAGAAATTGAAGGATTACGTTTTGACGATTGTGGGCAGACACGCACGGCGTGCAACGCACGGGCTTCGCGGCAGCAACGTTTTGCCGGGCACGCTCGAACGAAAGGGCTTCGTTGAGAAATTCAACCCAGCGACTTACATAGAAGGCGACAATCGTGGCAATCGGCGGGTTGCACCGATGAAGAGCCTAAGCAGTTACGAAAAGTCTGCTGATTAAGCTTCCCTTCGAGTCTGTATTGTACAGACAAGGGCGCGGTACTTCCTTCGGTTGTGCCGCGACAACTTTCTCCATGTCCAACCCCCCCTCGGTGCACACATGGAGCGGGCTGCATTTGACCGTTTCGCTAGACGGTGGGTGCAGCCCAACAAATTCCCACTTCAGGCTTTGCACTAGATAGGTGCCGGTTTCATCACCGCCCATGAGCTTGAAGCTGGCTGCCGGTGTAGTTGTCGCTACACCGGCCACTATTTTTGGAAAGACTGAGCGGATGGCGGATAAGAAGAGCGGGAAGACACGCAAGGTTGCTGGCGTTGACCTGAACGCTGCCTGCTTTTTGTGGACACCAGACCTTGAGAACACGGGAAGTTGGCTTTTTCCAGTGTTGGTGCTTGGCGACGAAGCAAAGACGCGGAACCAGATTGTGATGCATCTTCATAATTTTGATGTCAGGACGGCGGCGCTGCCGTGCGAACTGCGTCAGGAACTTTTTGACATGCTGCGCGGCTGCGCAATCAGTCACGGTCTTCGCGCCGAACGGCGAGTGTTCGCGGCAAAGAACGAAGCACCAACACAGACGGTGCAACCACCGAATGAGAAACCTCTCAAACGCGATAAACATGCTGAGGAACTGATTGCCAAAGCTGACAGGCTGGCGACAGCGTTTTTGAAAAGTCTCGGCTATGAGTGAACACAGGAGCGAATGACATGAACAACATTGAAGCCGTTGTGTGCTCAGGCTGCACGAAAGAAGTCATGGATGGCCGGTTCGTTGAGCGTGATTCAGGTGAGCTAGTTTGCTACGGGTGCGTGGAAGTGGCGTACGAAGTTTATCTGGCAGCGACGGACGAAGGCGTTAACGAAGCTCTGCTGCGGATGTATTTGAACTGACCTGCCTGACCCTGCATTGACCTTGTATGTCGCTGAAGGCAAAGGGGTAGTGGGGGGTCAAATCCTTTTTGCCGCGTTTTGAAAGACCGGCGCGCTCCTCAAAAACATTCACAGCCAGTTCGGAAACAAAAATCACCACCAGCCCGGCAAAACATTTTCAACACTTACCGGCCAATTAAAGAGAGTTTGAGCAGACTTTATGCCCGCAAATCGGAAGACCAAGAAAGAACATGAAATTGCAGGAACATTCCGCGAATCGCGTGAAGCGGCACGCAAGAAGCCTTCCAACCCCAGAAAAGAGTTGGGGGATGCACGCGAAGCCTTGGAAGCGATGAAACAGAACATGAGGCAGGCCACGCAAGAAATATCTGCCAAGGGTCTGATGGTCACAACGCAAATATCTGATTCGCACGGAAAGTTCACTGACGTGCAGCGAATCAACCCGGCAGTAAAAGTTCAGCGCGAAGCGTTGCGTGCCATCTCTTCGCTGAAGCGACAAATTCTACAACTGGAAGAAGAAATAAATGAACGGAAAAAGAAAAAGCAGCAAGCTGACGAAATATCCGAGTTCGCTATTAGGTGACCTTGAGTTGGTCTACTGTCACCGATTGCTCTACATGAACGGGCTGTGCGCTGAACGCGCTAACCCGGCGACAGTCAAGCGTCTGACGCAGCGATTAATCCGCATTCCGGTGATTGCGAAGCAACGCGGTTCGGGTCACACCGTTGGATATATTTTGCAACATCTCAGCCCGCGAACGATGCAGCGCATTCGCAAGCAGTTGAGCCGTGTTCGTCAGTAAGCATCTCCCGCCTGTTCCAGTTTGGTTCCATCAAGAACCGCTTGACGCATCGGACGGATGGACAGAAACACCGGCAACCGGCCAGCAAATCATTGCTATCAAGTCTGTGCTGTACACCGATGGCACCGCACGGCGTTGGTACAGAATTTCAACGAAACGAAAACGAAGGAGACAGACGCAGTGAAGAAGGAACTACGCACATTTGTCGCACAGGAACTGCGTGCGACCGGCAGCGACAAACAGCCACGCATTGAAGGCTATGCGGCGACGTTCGGCACCGTTGCGAACATCGGAAGCTTCAATGAAGTGATTCAGCGCGGCGCGTTCAAACGCACGCTTGCTGATGGTGATGATGTTGTGGCCTTGATAGACCACAATCCGAGCATGATTCTTGGCCGTCGCAGCGCGGGCACCCTCATGCTGGAAGAAGATTCCATTGGTCTGAGGTTTTCGTGCGAGCTACCTGACACCAGCGTTGCGCGTGACGCCTACGCAAACTTGAAAGCGAAAAATCTCCGTGAGTGCTCCTTCGGTTTCTTCGTGGATGACGAAGACGGTGAGCAGTGGTCGCAGCAACCTGACGGCAGAATGCTGCGCACACTGACCAGCGTGCGGCTGTTTGACGTGAGCGTTGTGACGTTCCCGGCATACGACAACACAAATGCAGCAGCCAGAAATGTTGTGGCTGACCACGTTGAAGCACGCATGGCAGCGGTGAACCAAGCGGCAGAGACGGAGATGCGCAGAAAGAAAGCCGAAGCTGTGCTCGCTGAGATTGCACAGGAAGAAGCGGCAACAGAGACGAAACGTCTGCACGAACGGTACAGCAATCTAATCAGCTAAAGGTTTTTCCGTGACGTTCGCGTTGCGGTTGAAGCGCAGCGAGCAGTCTGCGTTGCCGTGGAAGTCTGCTCGGGAAAAATCAGACAGACAAAGGAAAAAGAAACAAATGAATCTTGCAGTTGAAAAGCGCGAGTTGCAGCGTCAGATTGACGCGCTGCTCGCCAAGCCGTCCATGACGGCAAGCGAACGCAAGCAGTGCGATGCACTGCTCAGCAAAGTTGCTGACATCCGTGGTCAGGAAGACCGTCAAGCACGTCTTGCTGCTGTGTTGGATGAAACGCGCAGTGAACGTGAAGAAAGCAATCCAGAGTACAGGCAGGCGAAGTTTGAAAGTGCCTTCAATCGCTACCTTCGCACCGGCGATGCATCGGAACTGAGAACGTACACGCCACTGAGCACGGCTGGTGTGCCGGTGCCACAGGGCTTCCTTGCCGCCTACGTTGAGCGGCTGAAGTCTTTCAGCGGTATTCGGGCGGCTGGTGCGAACGTCATCACCACGCAGACCGGTGACCCGCTCAAGAATCCGTTCAGCGATGACACAGCCAACAGCGGTGTGCGGCTGAATGAGAATGACCCAACGCCTTTGGCGAACCCCGTATTCAACGATTCAATTTTTGGAGCCTTCAAATATTCGAGTCAGGGGCTTCAGTTCAGTGCTGTTCTCTACAAGGATTCCGGCATTGACCTGACCGCATACTTGCAGAATATTTTTGCAAAGCGCATTGGCCGAATCACCAACTCTGAGTTCACGAACGGCGCAGGCGGTGGCCCCACCGGTGTGATTCCCAGCATCAGCAGTGTGCAGACCAGCGCGTTACCCACGGCAGTGTCTGTGGGGGAAATTGTTGGTCTTCAGGCTTTGGACGAAGGGTATTTGGACGGTGCGATGTACATGTTCTCGCCCGGCGTCGAACGAACGCTGAAGGCGATGCTTGGCACTGACGGTCTGCCCGTGTTCCCAGAAATGAGAACCGGAAGAGTGCTCTGTGGCTATCCGTACACTTTGAATGTGGACATGCCCGCTGCGCTGACTGCGACCGCGAAGGCAATCGTGTTCGGCAACTTCAAGCTTGGCGTTGCCATCCGTGACGTTGTGCCCGTGTTGATTGTCTCGCGTGAACGCTACGCCGAATTGAACATGCTTTACGCTTCGATGTCGCATTCGCAGGACTGCCAAGTTGTTGACCCGAACGCGCTGAGCGTTCTTCAGCAGCACGCATAATCTTTGGACAAAAAGGAAAACTTAGAACAATGATTCAGGCTTACATCAATAGTGGTGTGCAAACGCAGACCGCAAAGCTCGGACTGACCAAGGTTGCAGTGCGCGTTGAAGAGCCGACTACGGACTCGGTGAATGCGAACGCTGATATTTTGGACAGCGCGGCAATCATCGTTGCAGCACCGGCATCAGCCACTGCGACTGGCAAAGCTGGGCAAATCGGGTATGACGCAACGCACATCTATGTGTGCATCGCAACAAATACGTGGGTTCGCGCAACGCTCGCAACTTTCTAACAGACAACTCAACAAGGGCAGGCTCTTCACCGGGTCTGCCCGTTTTTATTTTCGTTCAAGTCTTTCCAATGCAAAGGAGAAGTCTGAAGTGGGAACCGGCGCAATGTGGTCTGACCTTCACACGGAGATGAACCCGGAGTTTTTCTCCGAAGCTCAACCCGTGGAACTGCCTGAACTTTCATGGCAGGACGTTGAGAACCTAGCAGCAAAAGATGATGAGACTGAGCAAGTTTCCGAGCCTCAGCAACCAGAGCCTGAACCGGAGCACGTAGACCCGGCCCGGAAAGCAGAAGAACGCGAGCAGCGCATCAAGTTTGCTCAGCGTTGCTTTGACCGGACAACGTATGACAACCAGCTTCGCCGTTGGGCACGGCAAGACAGCGAGATGGATGATGAGCTTGCATCCGGCAACGTTCGCTACCTTGACCGGCACCGCATTGCGTTTCACAAAATCATTGGCCAGCGGAACAGCCTTGTCCACCGTTCAACTCTGAAAGTTCAGCAGTACGAAGACAAAGGCTGTGCAAAACGCAAGGCGAGCGCACCGAACAGGATTGATTGCATCGTGGACACAGAAAACGTTGCGAAGCGTGCGCTGAAAGACGAACCGAAACTGCTAAGAAGTTTTCTGCATCACTTGCAGAGTGACTTTGAGTTTTGGGAAGGCGTGCCCGCTGACATTCGCGTGCAGATTGAGCATCGCGTTGGCTGGTGGTTCATCCGTGCTGGGATGCACCCGGCAGATAGGTATTGGGGTTAAATTTTCCTTTGGAGATTCGCAGTGCAAAAAGAAGCATACGCGCCTTTTGAGATACAAAACGGATACGCGAGTGACCGCTTTCTCAGGAATGAACCATCGCGTGCCGGTGAGTACAAAATCAGGCGGCAGAATGAACCCTCAAGAAGCGGTGAGTGTGAAATAAAAACCCGCGTTAACCCTGCACTTCCCGGCGTGCTCTTGCTGAGTAGGTCGCAGTGGCGGAAAGACCGAAACCGCAAGGTGATTGTTGCTGACTCGCAGGCGAAGCGCATGGTTATGACTCGCACGGGGCATCATCTGCACCTGTTCGATGAATCGCAGACAAAGGAACGCTAAACAGAATCAGCCCGGCTGGACTTCGGATGGCCGGGCCACTCTTTTTTTTAGCTTGCATAAGCTAGTGACGCATTCGTTAAGTAATGTTGGATGGAGCCATGAACCCATGTACAATGAAGGTCATAAAGTTCTCATCTCGGTGTTCTGAATCAGAGAAAACGAAAGTGGGCTGTTCATTACATGGGAATTTACAGCGAATACCTAGACAAGAACCTGCCCTTCGAAGAATTAACGGTGGAGCGCAAAAAGCAACTTGCCCGTATAGCGCAGGTTCGCGGCAGAGATATCTTGGTGTATGCCGCTGCTTCAAATAAAGCTTCACAGGGCGCACCTGTGGCTTTGGACAATTCGGACCTTTTGCCCATCAATGACCAACTATCGAACCTGAATGGGAAGGCGATAGATGTACTGCTTGAGACAGGCGGTGGTAGCGGAGAAACGGCGGAAGACATTGTTCGGATTCTCTACCTCAAGTACGGCAGCGTAGCCTTCATCGTACCCGGCATGGCGAAGAGTGCGGGCACAATCATGGTCATGGCTGGTGATGAGATTCTAATGGAACCGGGTTCATCGTCACTTGGCCCAATAGATGCTCAGATTCAGTGGGAAGGTAAGGTATTCTCTGCTGAAGCGTTCCTAAAGGGGTTAGAACGCATCAAGGAAGAAGTGACCAAGCTTAACACCCTGAACAGAGCTTATATTCCTATTCTGCAACGCATTTCGCCCGGCGAAATTCAAAACGCGGAGAACGCTCTTTCCTTTGCAAAGGAGCTTGTCACAAAATGGCTACAAGAACACAAGTTCCAGAAGTGGAATGAGCATCGAACGCATAATCCGGGCAAACCGGTCACACCCGAAGAAAAGACTCAGAGAGCGGGAGAGATTGCGGACAATCTTTGCAATCACAGTGAATGGCTCAGTCACGGGCGTTCGATAAAGATGACTGACCTCCAGAGCATCGGGTTGGAAATCACTGATTACAGCAAGAACGTGGAACTTTCAGACGCTATCCGCAGATACCACATCCTGCTTCAGATGACTTTCGATTCAACCGGCATTTACAAAATAATCGAGACCCCGCAATCTCAAATAGTGAGGTTTGCCCTCAACCAGCAGATTCAGCTTGCAGGACTCCCCGGTATATTTCCTGTCCCACCGGGAGCACCCGCTGGTGGGAGACCGGGTGCACAGCCAATTCAGCTTCCGATAGGTCAACCGACCGGCGCTATGGTTCAGTTCGCGTGCCCAAAGTGTAGGAAGGTCCATATGTTGCAGGTAGATTTTGACGGTGAGCAGCCTTTGCAACCCGGCACGGAGCGGTTCCCTTCTAATGACATTTTGATTTGCAATCAGTGCCACACCAGTAATAATCTGGTGGCGCTGCGAAGGCAAGTGGAACTTCAGACCAAAAGAAAGGTACACCGATGAAAAAAGACGCCAAACCACCGGTTTCAGGGTTGGACGAAACGGCCCGGTTCTACGTCATCTTCAGCGAACTTGCCAAAGTCAGTGAGGAACAGAACGTTTCGAATGTAAGTTCTGACGAAATTGACGAAATCGAGCAGGTCATGCGAATGGTAGTGGACGTAAATGATGAACCGCCACAATTCGTGACTTCCACCTAGAAATTAACATTGGTGTCGGACCCAGCAATTCTGAAATAATAGTGCTTCCAAGAACCTTCCATCTGTTGTAGTCTCAGTTGCGCAATGTGACATCTGGAAGTGTCATTTTGTGGCAGTCCGTCTCGTTTTTTGAGAAATGGTGACTACCTTCTGAGACGGTGTTCACTGAAAACAAAGGACTTAAGAGTTAAAACCTTCGGCCCGTTAATTGCATCTATCTTAGTGAGAAGAAAAGGGCTTTTGCTAGCTACTGGGAGGCATGTTATGAATCTTAAAATCTACACGGTGAATATCTACACGGTGAACATCTACACCGTCAACTAGTCGCTGGGTCCGCAGCTGGCTGAGAGTCGCTTCCTTTCGCAACCTGTGTTTTGGGCTTTACCGGGGACCAACTAAACGCGAATCCTTGGTAAGGCAATAATCCTTCCTTCATCCTAAAATCGAAACGACGTGGTGGGTCATGTTGAGCTGTGGTTTCCAGTGGCTTTCCCTTACAGGCCGCTGAAATCTCCAGCCTGAGTGGTTCGTTCACTAGCATCTTGATTTCCGTGACTCCGACAATCGGGTGTATAGATTCCCAACTATCATCTCCGAATTTGCGACGGGTTTCAGTGTGGCAGAAGAATATCTCCATAGGCTCATTTGGCCCAAGGGTGAAATCCTGTTCCAAGCTCCGTTCGTGAGGTTCCTTCCCCGTGAAGCTTAGGTCTGTTTCCTTGAATTGATGGCCCTTAGTTGGCGTTTGGGTTTTGAGGCTTTCGAAGACTTTGGAGACAAGGACGTCTTGTTCTGAGGCCGTGAATTGGAGAAATCGAAATGTATAATCCTGCCGTGTCGGTGTCGTGTTTCTCAAAGTATAGATTTGACGTTTCTTAAGAAGAATATATTCAGAATTGCCTGCTATTTCAGAAAATTCCCAATCGATTCGCAGGTTTTCTTTTTGAAATGGACACTTGAGGATATCGGCCTTCATCGCTTCACGTACTTGGTCTCCGATGTCATGCCCATATGCATAAACAAAAATATCCTTTTTTAGGTCATCCCTCTCTTTGTTGACAAGTTTAACGAACTCTTCACGCTGATATCGCTCAACCGTAAAACTGAATAGCATTGCAATCAGCAGCGCGAATGATACTTCCTTCACAAAAATCTGCCAGTGCGGATGATGTTCGAAGAAGCGGAGTTCACTTGAGCCCAGTAGAACGACCGCAAGTCCAAACAGAAAGTAATAAGCCTTCGCGGCAATGAAGTTGACAATCATTCCTGTCTTTCTGGTAAGCACGATAAACCAAATAGGTACAGCCAACACTAAGAGTAGCGCAAGTTCTCTGACGAACATCTGGAGGTGCGGATGACGATAGAAATAGCTCGATTCGCCAGCGGCACATAGCAATATGGCAAGAGCAAGCATAGGAAAATATGCTCGGCCAGAGGTGAAGTTCTTGTTCGGCTGGGGCGCGGTGGGCATAGAAGAGAAAGCGTAATCTAACCTCGCTTAAAATTCTAGTTATTCGTACTGGACGTGTGCTTCCCAGCATCACGTCTTTTTTTTTAGGCCGCAAGAATAAGCCAGAGTTAAGCGAATTCACAGATGTAGACGGGAGAAAATCGAAGTGGAATTAGGTCAAAGTGTGGATGGCAACGCGCTGCCCGGCGTTCCCAGCCAAGACAGTTCAACAGGGCAAGCGAGTACCGGCCAAGCCGTACCGGTGACAGCCGGAACCGTGAATGTTATCGTGCTACCTGCAACGCGGATTCGACAACAGCGGAAAGCAGGCCGCTCAATGTCGAAACGTTCAGGTCAATCAGGCTCAGTCAAACTGGTTGGCTCTAAGTGGTACGGGCGCTACTGGCGCGACGTTCCGGGCAAAGAAAAACGCGAACATCCGTTGGTGGTTCTCGGTGAGAAGTCTTCAATGACGAAACCGGAAGCACGGCGCAAGCTCATGGACATCATCGAAGCTGAAGGCATCAACAAGCCCCAGCATCTTGAAAGAGCCTTGAAGCCCGTTGTGACTTTCAACGCCATTGCGGATGCTTGGGAAGCGAAGCGATTGCCTTTGCTACACAACAGTTCGCAGGTCATCACGCTCGGTCGCATACGGAAACACGTGCGTCCCTTCTTCGGTCAAATGACCGTGGAAGAGATTCGCACAGGCACCGTCAACGACTGGATTCGTTCGCTTACTGCGAAAGAGTTGGCACCCAAAACCATTCACAATGTGTGGAAAGACTTCCGTGCAATCGTGAACTGGCACCGCAGGCAGATGGATGTGGGAAAAGTCGCGTGGTCACCGGACTTGCCCGAACTTCCAGATGATGAGCAGCGTTGGTTCACGCAGGCAGAGATTCGGCAGATTGTGGACGCCGCAACCGGCCAGTATAAAGTGCTGTTTCATCTGGCTGGGTTCACGGGTCTACGCTCTGGCGAGCTTGCTGGCTTGCGCATTGAAGACCTGAAGTTGGAACACGGTGTGATTGAAGTTCGCCGTGCGGTTTGGAACGGTATCGAAGGTGACACGAAGACGAAGAGTGGGCGACGGAACGTGTTCGTAGATTCCACTACCATTCAACTGCTTCGTGACTTCCTTGCGGGCCGTCAGACAGGCAGACTCTTTCAGTCAAGGGTTGGCACTCCGCTTGAGAACCGAGATATTTGCAGAAGGGTTCTTGCACCGCTCTGCGAAAAAATCGGTATCGAACCCGGTGGGATGCACGCCTTCAGACACGGTAGAGTGAGCCACATGCAAGCGAGCATGATGCCCGGCGACTTCGTGAAAAATCAGATTGGGCATTCCAGTCTGAGAATCACCAGCAACTACACGCATTTTGAGCACGGACAGAAGCGAGAAATGGTAGAGAAATTGCTGTCTTGTACACAAAACGCGGGTTTGTACACAGTTGCGAATCACGCTAAGGCGTCGTAAACTGAATAGGTTGTAGCTTTTTTCTTCCTCTGTTTGTGAGGGCCTGTAGCTCAGGTGGCTAGAGCGCGCCCCTGATAAGGGCGAGGTCGGTGGTTCAAGTCCACCCAGGCCCACCATTCTCCCAAATTCACATTTTCGATTTATCAA
>Ga0210405_10006097_pt1 | contig 10861 bp, 7 predicted proteins | sample IncBWH11MmetaG_FD_155492 | JGI IMG/M metagenome (GOLD analysis project Ga0210405, IMG submission 155492) | Forest soil microbial communities from Barre Woods Harvard Forest LTER site, Petersham, Massachusetts, United States - Inc-BW-H-11-M | ecosystem: Environmental > Terrestrial > Soil >... | reverse complement strand
AAACAGCCTCGAAATAGAGGAGTGCTTTTCCGCCAACTCTGCCAACTTTCTTCAGGTCCTCCATGCCAGCAATGCCGGTGACGACCGTGCAGAAAATGATCAGGGTGATGATCATGGTGATCAGGCGGATGAAAGCGTCGCCGAGGGGCTTCATGGCGATCGCTCTCGCCGGACTGAAATAGCCGAGGGCAATGGCCAACACCATGGCTACAAGTACGTGGAAGGAAAGACTGGTGTAGAAAGGCGCTTTCACTTTTGCGGGGGCGGGGACAGGCAAGTTGGGAACCTCGACGGCGGGTGTAAGCTCCATTTTCGTGTGTCCTTTCCAGTGATTCAGGAGACTGCATCCGGCCGACCGGGCAAAGCGATCAAGTGACAAAGACTTGCTTCCGCTTGCGGAATTCTCTTAAGCGCTTTCTCGGGAGATTCGGATAAGAGCTAACCCAGCCACTTGGCTGGCTCTCGGATGGCATCAGCAAGGTCGCGCAAAAATTCGGCGGCGCCTGCTCCATCGACGACACGATGGTCGCTTGAGAGAGTGACCGTCATGATCGGCCGGATCACGGGCTGGCCATTCCGCGCGACGACGCGTTCAGAAATTCCTCCCACGGCCAAAATCCCGGCCTGTGACGGAGGGATAATCGCCGCAAATGCATCCATCTGATACATTCCCAGATTGCTGATGGTGAAGGAACCGCCAGAGATGTCAGCAGGGCGAAGTTTGTTGGCGCGAGCGAGACCTGTGAGTTCCTGCCGCTGGATACAAATATCAGCGAGCGGGGTGGTTTGCGCATTATGAATCACCACGCTGACCACACCGTCTTTTACCGCCGTGGCCACACTGATGTTCACGTGTTTGTTGAGTTGAACGGTGCCATCGGACCACGAGGCGTTCATGCGGGGGTGTTTTGTAAGGACGCGCGCCACCAGTGCAATGAGCAGATCCGTGATGGATAGACGCGCACCGTGAGCCCGCTCAATCTCGGGCGCGAGTTGTTTTCGCGCGGCGAGCAACTCTGTGCAATCGACATCGCGAGAAACAAAGAAATGCGGCACGGTGGTCCAACTGTGGGTGGTGCGTTCCGCCATCAGCCGGGCGATCTTGCTGAGCGGCTCCGCGGCGGAAATAGCAGCAGGGCCGGGCGACTTCGCAGCCGCAAAGGCTTGAACGTCTTCCGCGGTGATGACGCCGCCGGGACCGGTTCCCGGGATTTGTGCGAAGTCCACCGAAAGTTCCTTCGCCAGGCGCCGTGCCTTGGGTGAAATCTGTGGTGTAGAAACAGCGTGCCCATACGCTGCGGGTGGTGCAGCGGAGACGCGATCGGGGGCGGTTGTCGCCCGGGTGGACGGAGATTTTGTTTCTTTCCTAGAAGGAGGCGTTTCCCCTGGCTTCACGAGCCAGGCGATCGTCTGTCCAACGGGAATTTCGTCACCAATTTGCGCCGTGACTCCCGCAAGTAATCCATCACCTGGCGCTTCGACTTCCACAACGGCTTTGTCGGTTTCAATTTCGAGGAGCGGCTCACCCTTGGTGACCTGCTCGCCTTCATTTTTTCGCCAGGCCAGGAGCTTGCCTGTTTCCTGAGCCATTTCGAGCGCAGGCATCACAATGCTAATCGCCATAGTCGTTTTCCGCAGTTGAGGAGAGTTTGCTCAGTCCGTCGTCCCCACTCCTTCTTTTTTCGCGCAAGCTTCCACCATTTCCACCACACGCCGGCTGGGAAGTGCTTCGTTTTCGCGTGTTGTCGAAAGCGGGCCGTTCACGGTGAAATAGTGAGCGCCGGCGACCAAGAGTTGCTCGGCCGGGAAGCGGGTAATGACTTCGTGGCCGGTTTCCGTCACAACAATTTCTTCCTCGATGCGCGCCGCGCTCCATCCATCGGTGGAGGGCCAGAAGGTCTCGAGAGCAAAAACCATGCCGGGCTTAATTTCGTGAGAGTGTTCGAGTGAAACCATGCGACTGATTACCGGTTTTTCCCAGATGGCGAGTCCAATGCCGTGTCCGAACTGGAGAGCGAACGCGGCTTCCTCATCGGGGAAGCCGAACTCCTGCGCCTTTGGCCAAACGGAAGCGATTTCGGCGGTTGTGCGGCCAGGCCGCACCAGGGAGATCGCAGCGTCCAGATATTCTCGGCAACGCTTATAGGCATCGATCATTGCGTGGGAGGCATAGCCAACAGAGAAGCAGCGGTAGTAGCAGGTGCGGTAGCCCATGTAGGAATGCAGAATGTCGTAGTAGACGGGGTCGCCCGGGCGCAGGACACGATCCGAAAAAACGTGTGGATGCGGATTGCAGCGCTCACCAGAAATGGCATTGACCGCTTCCACATATTCGGAGCCCAGATCATAGAGAACCTTGCTCGCAAGGCCGACGGCCTGGTTCTCGCTCATTCCCGGCTTCATGGCGCGGTAGAGCTCGTCGTAAGCCGCATCCACCATCATGGCGGAATGATTCAGCAGGGAAATTTCGTCCTGGGTCTTGATGACGCGCGCATCGGACATCACCTGCTGCCCGTCGACAACCTTGATTCCTTCCTTCTGCAGGGCGAAAAGAATTGGCGGTTCAATCACATCGACGCCGAGCGGTTCGTTATGCAGACCGCGCCTCTCCAGCTCAATCTTGATCTTGCGCGCGACGTTTTCGGCGCGCCCCATTTCCGGAGACATCGCGCCGCGAAGCAATGGGATGCCCGCGCGTGAGCGTTCACCGAGCCAGGGGCAATTCTGCTGGTGGTGCCTGGCAGCCGAGCCAAAGTCCCAAAGAATGGGCTCATCGTTTTGTGGGAGAAGGGTGAAACGGCTGTTTTTGTCTTGCGCCCAGGTCCCGATGTGCGTCGCAGTGATATACCGGACATTATTCATGTCAAAGCAGAGCAGGGCGCCCATCTCCGATTTGGCAAGCAAAGCCTTGGCGCGCGCCAAACGCTCGCGGCGCAGCCGGTCAAAATCAATGCGATTCTCCCAGTCAACGGCCATCGGTCCATACGTTTTCAGTGCCACGACGGTCCTCCTTTCCTGTGCAACCTATTCCTTACCACAAAGCGCGCGGGCTGCGTCGAATACCGTTTGTTCCGTGGGGACGGTGACATCTTCGAGCGGCGGAGAGAACGGAATGGGGACGTGCATTGCGCCCATTCTCTTCACCGGCGCTTCCAGATCGAAGAAAGCGCCCTCGGAGATCACGGAAGCAATCTCTCCGGTAACGCCATAACGGGAGTAACCCTCGTCGATGACAATAGCCTTGGAAGTTTTTTTGGCCGACGCGACGAGAGTCTTTTCGTCAAGGGGCCAGGTGCTGCGCGGGTCAATCACTTCCGCGCTGATTCCTATCTTCTCCAAGAAGCGAGCCGCGCCGAGAGCAACCTGCACCATGCTGCTGGTTGCGACTAGGGAAATGTCCGTTCCGACGCGCTTCACATCCGCAACACCAAAGGGGATGGTGTACTCCTCGGCAGGGACCGGTCCTTTTTGCCGGTACATCATTTTATCTTCAAAAAAGATCACCGGATTTTCATCGCGGATGGCGCTCTTCAAAAGGCCTTTCGCGTCATAGGGCGTTGAAGGCATGACGACCTTAAGGCCGGGCACGTGGCTGAGCCAGGCATGAAGGGATTGCGAGTGTTGCGCGGCGGAGCGCCGGGTGGCTCCAAGAGTAGTGCGCAGGACCATGGGCACTTTCCACTTTCCACCGGACATATAGTGAATCTTGGCGGCTTGATTAACCAACTGATCCATGGCCAGGGTAAGAAAATCGCCGAACATAATGTCGATCACGGGGCGCATGCCGGTCATGGCAGCGCCGACACCGACGCCGGTAAAGCCGGCTTCGGAGATCGGAGTATCAATCACGCGGGCGGTGCCAAACTCCTCGACAAGACCCGACAAAACTTTGAAGGGCGTGCCAGCTTCGGCGACATCTTCGCCGAGAATGCAGACGGTACTGTCGCGGCGCATTTCTTCGGCAAGCGCTTCGCGGACAGCTTGGGCAAAAGTTAGCTCGCGCACAGCGGCATCAGGCATACACGTCTTGCTCCGCTTCTTCGGGTTTGGGATAAGGTGCGGCAATTGCAAAATCCACCGCGGCCTGCATTTCTGCGCGGACTTCGGATTCAATGCGAGCCAGCGCAGCCGCGCCGGTCAACTTCTCTCCCAGGAGCCAGTCCGAAAAGAGCTTGATGGGATCGCGGCTGGTCTTCCATTCCTGTTCTTCGCTCTTGGGGCGATAGTATTCCCGGTTGATGTCTCCGACGTGATGACCGGAATAGCGGTAGGTGTTGCAAAGAAGAAAGGAGGGCCCTTGTCCCTGGCGAGCGCGATCGATAAGCCTGGCAGCCACGGCATGAACGGCGCGCACGTCTTGTCCATCTACGCTTTCGGAGGGAACGCCAAAGGCAGCGCCTCGAGCCAAGACTTCACCGGCGGTAGTCTCCGTGAAATGCGTGTACTCGGTGTAGAAGTTGTTCTCGCAGACATAAAGGACCGGCAGTTTCCAGAGCGCGGCGAGATTCATCACTTCATAGACGACGCCCTGTCCCAGTGCGCCTTCACCAAAGAAACAAACGGCGACCTGCTGTTTGCCAGCGTGCTTGGCAGAAAAAGCAGCGCCGGTTGCGATCCCAGCGCTTCCCGCGACAATGGCATTGGCACCCAGGTTGCCAGTTGCCGGATCGGCGATGTGCATCGAGCCGCCCTTGCCGCGACAATATCCCGCTTCCTTGCCGAGGAGCTCGGCAAACATGCGGTCGGGTGAAGCACCCTTGGCGACGCAGTGACCGTGCCCGCGATGAGTGCTGGTGATGTAATCGTCCGGGCGGAGTGCTTCGCAGATTCCAACGGCAACTGCTTCTTCGCCAACGTATAGATGCGCCAGGCCCGGCATCAACGCGCGGGTATAGAGTTCGTTCACCTGCTCCTCAAAGAGGCGAATCATCTGCATGCGGCGATACATGCGGAGCCACTTCTCGAGGGAGAGGGTCGCGAAGATTTTGGGCTGATCCGCAGTTTGGCTCATCGATGCACTCCTGACATGTGGGCAAGAACATCAAATACAACGGCAAAATCTTTTTCGACGAGTCCCATGCCTCGTGCAGCAGTTAAGAATTCATTGGTAACCGCGGTCGAAGGCATGGGGACGTCCAATTTTTGGCCGAGTTCCAAGGCCAGGAGCATGTCTTTCTGCATCATGTTCACGTTGAACCAGGCTTCGTCCGGCAAATTCAACACAAAAGGGCCGCGATATTTGATCATGGGAGAAGCAATCGCGCTGTTGGCGAGTACATCTACGGCAATTCCGCGGGGAATTCCGCTTTTCTCGGCAAGAAGAACGCCTTCAGAAAACGCCAGCATTTGCACAGCGAGGCTCAGATTGCAGGCGATTTTCAGTACGAGCGCGAGGCCATTGTCACCCACATACGTGACTTTGGGACCGATGTCTTCGAGGAGAGGTTTGATCTTGTCGAAGGTGGATTTTCTTCCGCCCACCATAACTGAGAGTTTGCCTTCCTGGAGAGTGATCACGCTACCCGACACGGGTGCATCAACCATGTCGGCACCCTTGGCGCGAACTTTTTCTGCGACGGACCTGCTGTATTCCGGGCTGACGGTGCTGATATCAACGTAGATTTTCCCCGATGTAAGTCCAGCAAGGATGCCGTCAGGACCCTCGACGATTGCCTGGAGGGCAATCGAGTTGGTAACCATGGAAAAGATGACGTCCACTGAAGCTGCAACCGCTTTGGGAGAATCTGCCCACTTCATGCCTTTTTTGATCAGCCACTCGGCCTTGGCCCTGGTGCGGTTGTAGCCGATAACGGAGTGGCCTTTGCTGAGCAGCCGGTTAACCATTTCGCTGCCCATAACACCGAGGCCCACAAAGCCCAGATTTGCCATTTCTTCTTCTCTCCCAACGCGAAATTTAATGGTTATTCGCTTTGTATCGTGGTGTTGCCGGAATCTTCTCGCACCTGACGGAGGTGCGCGCGCATCGCGGAGCGCGCTCCAGCCGGGTCGCGATTTTCGATCGCTTCCAAGATGCGTTTGTGATGATACTGACCACGCTCCGGGCCACCATCTACCTTGAAAATGCTGATTCGCTGCTCGCGAAGCACTCCCACAATCGAGTCGATCAACGAGAGGATCAAGGGATTGGCGGCGGCTTCGGCGAGCGCCAAGTGAAAATCGAGATCCGCTTCGATGAACGCATCCGGATCCGCTTTTGCGTCATCCATAATGCCGACGGCCTTTCTCATCTCCTCCAGACTCTCCTCGTCGGCGCGCGTGGCGGCAAGCGCCGCGATCTCTGGTTCCAGAATCTCGCGCACTTCTACGAGATGCGGAGTGCCGTCGGCCTGGCCGGTCTTAAGCATGCGATCGAGGGTTAGGCGGATTGAATTAGAAGTTCCGCTGGTAATGAAGGTTCCTCGGCCGGGATAGGCTTCCACCAATCCTTTTTCACGGAGGGCCTTGACCGCTTCGCGCACGGCCGTGCGGCTTACGCCGAATTGAAGAGCTAGCTCTCGTTCCGCAGGCAACTGATCGCCTGGTTTGAGAGCTCCCTTTTCGATGGAATCCTCAATCTGCTGGACGATTTGTTCGTAGAGGCGGGAAGTTTGAACAATTTTGTACATGACTCACTCTCCCTCGAAAGACAAAAGTGCGCGAGTGAGCGGACTCGAACACCAATTGACAAAGAAACGGCATGAGCAAGCCAGTAGCGACGAAAGAAGAGCGATCACCGGTCTACTGGTCGGACCACCATATTATAGTCCGCCATTTGGGCGCAATCCTTTTTTTGGGTCCCACGATGCCTCTACAAAGCCAATGCAGTCTCAGGCGGACGGGGAGAAAGAAGTTGGTGGTTAGAGCAAGGCGCGCCATAAAATTGATGGCAGACATCGGACAAATCTGTTGACAGTTCTGGTCATATGGTGGTACTACCATCGGACCAGATGTGAACTTCGGGGGTTTCGGACCTAATATCAGGTTCAGTGAACGACAAGGGGAGGGGTCCGCATGAACGGTTGTTTTCAGTATTTTCGCTCTAAAATTGGGTTCGATTCGGCGCAAGCTTGGATTGTTGCAGGACTGGTTTTGCTGCACCTGTCGAGCTTGGTTTCGTCGTCGGCGTTGGCGCAAGGCAATACCGGGCGCATCCTCGGCAGTGTTCATGACTCACAGGACACCGCGATCATCGGTGCAAAGATCACCCTCACAGACACACTCAGAGGCAACACCCGCACGCTATTGTCTGACGACGATGGCGAATACATGGCTCCAGATTTGCAACCAAGCACATATAGAGTCTTCATTGAAGCAAAGGGGTTCACGAGTTTTGATCGCAAGGACATTACCTTGGAAGTTGCCAAAGACGTACGCGTCGACGCGACTCTGAAGCCCGGCGAGTCTACCGAAATAGTCACCATCACAAGCGAGATTCCCATGCTGGACACAACCACGTCCACACTGGGCGGCACACTGAGCAACAAAGAAATCAATGATCTGCCGCTGAATGGGAGGAATTACGAAAACCTGCTGCAATTGCGTCCAGGCGTGATGCGCTATCCCGGTGGAGGTTTTTCGACGACCAGTAGCAATGGATTGCGAGCCGAAGACAACGCCTATTTTGTCGATGGGCTATTTAATAGCGAGCCATTTTCTGGCCAGAGCATCATCAACGGTGCAGGTATTGCTGGGGACTCCGCGACGATTCTGCCGATCGATGCGATACAGGAATTCAACGTGGTGCAAAGTCCACCGGCCGAGTATGGCTGGAAGCCAGGCGCGATTGTAAATGTGGGCTTGAAGTCGGGCACGAATGAAATGCATGGCACGGCTTATGGATTCTTCCGCACGACAGCGCTGGATGCGCGTAACTACTACAACGTGGCGGAGCCGGGCCCTTCAGGGGTGAAGAACACCCGCGATTTGAAACAGTTTGGCGGTACCGTCGGTGGCCCAATCATCAAGGACAAACTGTTCTTCTTTGGCGGTTACGAAGGGCAACGTTACACTGTCGGAAACTCCGGACTGCTTGCCACTCCTGCAACCGTAGGGCTTCCCACACCACTGGATGGCAGCGGCAACCCTACACCCAACTGCCTTTTCATTGCTTCAGGTGATTGTGCCAACAGCGTGATCAATGCCATTGCGGACGTGCATGCAGCTTTTCTTGCGGGAACGATCCCAAACGATGTGAGCCCCGCTAGCCTGCAGATTGCCGGCTGCACCATGGGGCCTCCGATCAGTTGCAATGGAACAGGCATGCCGCTAAACGACGGGAGCAATCCGGCGGGACCCACAACCGTCAACTACGGTCTTCCGAACACGGTCAGCGTGAACAATGGGGTAGCAAAACTTGATTATCAGCCGAACCCCAGGAACACGCTCAGCGGGATGTATTTTTATGGAAATAACGATGGTACGGTGCAGGACGCATCCGAGTTACAGACGAAATGGCTGACCAAGATTCATACGCGAGCGCAGGTGTTTGGATTCAACTACGTGTGGACGCCAACCACGCAGTGGGTGAATGAAGCGAGGTTCGGGTACAACCGGCTGTACCAGCCGACGTACGTCAACGACCACAATGTTCCCGCAAGCGCATACGGTCTGGACACCGGTGTGACCAATCCACTGTACGGTGGTTTGCCGCGCATAAATGTCCTTGGCTTCTTTGGATTTCCAGCTTCGGGTCTGGGCGGATTCAATTGGCCGAAGGTGCAAGGTCCGGATCAGAGGTATCAATTTGTTGACCATATTTCGCGTTTGTTTGGAAAACATGCTGTCAAGTTCGGTGGTGAAATTCACCATGACACGTTCAGCGGTGCGGCTTACGGCGGGACACGCGGGAGATTCAAATTTCTGGGTGGCACGGCCTTCAGTAATGCCGACGGCAGTATCGCCTCATCACCCATCGAAGATTTCTTTGCGGGCGCGCCGGCGAATGGAAGTCTTTTGGTGGGAGATCCCACACGCCATATCGGCAACTGGAGTTTCGCTGGGTTCGTTCAAGATGACTGGCGTGTCACAAGCCGTCTGACACTGAATCTCGGGCTGCGATATGAGATCAGCACGGCGATCAACGATACGAGCGCCCAGTTGGCCAATTTTTATCCCAATGCCGGCCTGCTACAGGTGAACCACGGCATCAATAGTCCCTATAAGATTGACCCTTACAATTTTGCGCCTCGGGCGGGATTTGCGTGGGACATCGGGAACAACAACAAGACTGTGATTCGCGGCGGGGCAGGAATCATCTACGAGACGATCAACTGGGAAGCATTCCTTGCGCTGAACAACAACCTTGGCCTCAGTACAATTCCAACGGCAGCCAGCACGGGTGTCACTCCGGGCATTGGCAATATCGCGACGGGCTTGGTGGTGTATCCCGGTTCCAATCTGAACTGGTATGCCACGGGAAGCCAGACCGTTTTTCCGTCCGGTCCGCTGGATTGCGGTGCGGACCCCTGCACGATTATGGGGATTACGCCGAACTTCAAGACGCCTTACGTTTACGGCTGGAACTTGAATATCCAGCATTCTTTCACGACGAAAGTTACGTTGGAAGCGGCGTATGTCGGGAATCATGGGTCCAAGTTGCTCGGTATCCACGATGTAAATCAACCGACTACGGGGGCGGGATGGGCCGCCTGCATCGCGTCCAATTATGATCCTGGCATTTGTAGCGGCGGTGCGGACGGAGGAGCGGAACAGAACGCGCGTCCGTTCAATGGGGCTTTCCCCTACCTCGGGCAGATCTATCAGGTTGGCAATATCTATCGGTCGAATTACAACGCGTTGCAGGTGACCTTAACAGGCAGGGATTACCACGGGCTGAGTTTCCTGATGGGCTACACCTACGGCCATGCGCTGGATAACGTAGGCGCCAACTGGGATTTCGGTGCAGGTTTGGGACTGCCGATGAACAGTGCGAATCCTATAGGGGAATATGCGAGCAGCGATTTTGACATGCGCAATCGCTTCACGCTTTCGCTGACATACGCGATTCCCAGCAAGAAGTCGTTCGCGCAAGCGCTGGAAGGCTGGCAGGTAAACACGATCATCAGCGTGTACGGAGCGCAGCCGTGGGGACCGATCGATGCGGGAACGGATGTGAGTGGCACTGGCGAGTTTGTGGACCGCTGGGATTTCTTCGGAAACCCCGGCAGTTTCAAGCCAACGATTTCCAGCGGGGTGCCGTATTTCGCGGGGAACAGCAATCCAGCATGCGCCACAAAGGCAATGTCGCTCGACGGAGGAACGGCGGCTGGGCACACGGCCGCGCTCGGCATGTTTGGGTGCTACGTCATGGGTAACGGCATGATGTTGCCGCCTGCATTGGGCACCTTTGGAACGATGGGAAGGAACACGTTTCGCGACCTTGGATTCCGCAACGTAGATTTCTCTGTAATGAAGAACTGGAATTTTGGGGAGCGCTACAACGTTCAGTTCCGCGGCGAATTCTTCAATATCTTCAACCATCCGAACTTCGCAAACCCATTCGGAGGGCAGAATGGTTGGGGACATAACGATCCGTCAGTGCCTGGGCCGGGAGGATTTGGTTGCTCTTGTGCGACACCGGACGTGGCCGCCTCCAACCCAATTATCGGTTCGGGCGGGAGCCGCGCCGTACAACTTGGCCTGAAGTTTACTTTCTAAGTTCACCGGCCCTTCAAGCCGGAACAGGCTGGGGCCGGGGTGCGACCCGGCCCTTTTCTTGGTGTGCCGAGCATGTTTGACAGCTAGGAGGTGCAAGTCCTCTTCACCACGTGATGGACGTGAAGTGATAGCGAAGCGTAAGGGTGAAATAGCACTCACCGCGAGGCGGGGCCTGAGAGAAGCGCGGAGCAAAGACGCGAGCCGA
>Ga0210405_10006096_pt1 | contig 10861 bp, 10 predicted proteins | sample IncBWH11MmetaG_FD_155492 | JGI IMG/M metagenome (GOLD analysis project Ga0210405, IMG submission 155492) | Forest soil microbial communities from Barre Woods Harvard Forest LTER site, Petersham, Massachusetts, United States - Inc-BW-H-11-M | ecosystem: Environmental > Terrestrial > Soil >... | reverse complement strand
AATTCAGGAATTTTTCGCCCGCCGAAAAGAACGAGAATGACGATGGCGACGATCAACAAATGCATTGGGCTGTCCCACATAGGACACCTACCTTTCACTCCTAGTCAACAAACATTCACGCCGGGGCTTCACATAATATACATTCAAAGTATAACACGCTCATCCCCGGCTCGGCGCGTCACGCGCTCCCGGTCCAGGTATTCAAGCAAGGGAATAGCGTACTTACGAGAGATCCCGGTTAGGTCCTTGAAGACCGGCACCGATATTCGCTCGCCCTTCGCCTTCTTGTGCCTGGCTAGCTGGTCTTTCAGGCGTGCAAGAGCATCGCGGTGAAAAATGAGCTCCGGGCTCACCCGCACGAGGTTCTTCTCCCGCAGCAGAATTTGCAGCAACTTCTCCGCGCGCTTGGCTTCGACCGAAAGTTTCGCCAAAACCTCTTTAACAGACGGCACAGCTAAACCGGCGTCTCCAAACGCTCTCTCGATTGCTCCCTTGGCCCGTGCTTCTTCTGGTTGCAGCTCAATCTGAGAACCCGCGCGCTTCACGAGTTCACCTTGCACATCCAATTTCTTTTCGCTCGCCGACTCTTCGAGCGCCGCACGAAATGTTTCCGCACGCAAGCGTCTACCCAGGTTGGCGCGCAAATCTTCCCGCGTGATTCCCGGCGACAGCGGATTCTCTTTGTGAAACCGTTCCACACGCTCGGCGATTTTCCGCCGCACCTCGTCGAATGCCTTTCTTCCCAGCAAGATCAGCGGCTCGGCCGACACGATTTTGATCCTGCTGGTTGCGGCCAGCTTTTCCGCTATCGCTCGGATCTCCTGCTCGAACCAGCCCGTCCGCGCCACGATCTCTTCAAGCCCCAATCCCAGCAGCGCGCGCTCCGTCATCGCGCCCAACATGTCTTCACGCTTACCGCTTTCCAGCGTCTCGAGAAACGCCGCGCGCGCCGCGTCTCGCACCATCGGCCGCCGCGCCAGCGGATCCAGAGTCACGCCTCCGCCAATCGTAATGACAGGCGAAAATTGTCTCACGATGAACCTGTCGCCCGGCAGCAGCAACACATCGTCCTGCAACCGCAGATGAGCCAGCGCAGCCTGCCCGGGAGCAAGAACGCTTGCCCCATAGAGAGAAATCTCTGCGATGCTCTCCATGGTCCCGGCATGAAAGTGTACTCGTGCGCGGTGCTTCAGCTTGCGGGCAGAAGGAAGCAAAGTGAGCCGCACATCCGCCCTGCGTGTAGTACGAAAATGTCCCGGAGTTGCCAGCGTCATCCCGCGCTTAACGTTTACGTGGTCGATTCCCGCGAGATTTACGGCCGTCCGCTGCCCCGCGATAGCGCGCTCCATGGACTTTCCGCCGGATTGTACGCCTCGAACGCGCAGGCGTTTGCCTCCGGGAAAGAGTTCCACTTCATCTTCCGGGCCGATGCTGCCCGAAATCAGAGTGCCCGTCGCGACGGTTCCAAAACCTTTTATGGCAAACGCCCGGTCAATCGGCAGCCGGAAATATCGCGCCGCGTCTTTTCCAGGAATTTCCGAAGCGGCGGTGCGCAATTCCTTCTTAAGTTCGGTCAGCCCCGTTCCCATCTTCGCGCTCACGGGAACAATCGCCGCCTGCTCTAGAAACGAGCCCCGCAGATACTCTTCCACTTCCAGCCGCACCAGACCGAGCATCTCCGCGTCCACCAAATCGCTTTTCGTGAGCGCCACAACGCCGCGCGCGATGCCCAGCAGCCTACAAATATCGAAATGCTCCCGCGTCTGAGGCTTGATCGATTCATCCGCGGCGATCACCAGCAAAACCAGATCGATCCCCGCCGCGCCCGCCAGCATGTTGCTTACAAAGCGCTCATGCCCCGGCACATCTACTAGACCGAACTTCACGCCATTTTCTTCCAGAAAAGCGAAGCCAAGATCAATCGTGATCCCGCGCCGTTTTTCCTCCGCGAGCCTGTCCGGATGCGTACCCGTCAACGCCTCAACAAGCGCCGATTTGCCGTGGTCAATATGCCCCGCCGTTCCAACGATCACACTCTTGGAGGTGTTATTCATGAAAGAGGAAAGCCCGAGGGCAGAGACTAAAGTAGCATAAGCACTCTGGCCTTGCCGCCAGCCGCACATCGCTGGAACTTTACGCAGTGACCTATGAGGGTCGTAGTGCGGCTACTTTCGACGCAGCGAATGCCGCGCGTCACTCACTTGGCAGCAGCGATTTCGTCGACGATGGACTGGGCGGCGGCGCGGGGATCTTCCGCGGCAAGGATGGGTCTGCCGACAACGATGAAGTCGGCACCTGCTTTAATGGCTTCCGTGGGGGTCGCGGTGCGTGCCTGGTCATCTTGCTTTGTGGCCGAGCCATCTTTCTCTTTTGGCCGCACACCCGGCGTCACAATCAGGAATTCCCGCCCACATGCTTTGCGAATCGCTTTTGCTTCTTGAACCGACGCCACGACACCGTCGACACCGGATTTTTTGGCAAGCTGCGCAAGCTTAACGACACTGGCTTTTGGCACGCCGCCAATTCCGACTTCTTTCATCGCCTTGTGGTCCATGCTGGTCAAAAGAGTGACCGCGAGCAAACGCGGCCGGTCCGCTCCCATCGGCACGCCGGCGCTGATGGCTTGCACCGCTGCTTCGAGCATGGCTTTGCCGCCGAGCGCGTGGACGTTAACGAGCTGCACGCCGGTCATAGCCGCGGCGGAAAGCACCGCTCCGGCAACCGTGTTGGGAATGTCGTGGAATTTCAGGTCGAGAAAGATGCCTGGGCCGAGGGCGGCAATCTCTTTGACGGCAGCCGGCCCCGCAGCCGTAAAAAGCTGGTTGCCGATCTTGAACATGCCCACAAGGTCGGCGATCTGTTTTGCGAATTTTGCGGCAGAGGATAGCGAATCAAAATCCAGTGCCACGATCAAGCTGCTGCGGGGATGGGCGTCGAAGCTCAAGGTCATGTGCGACCCCGATTTCGACGGGGTCAGTGTTTTTGGGGCAATTCCATCAATTCGAGCCGAACCTGATTCACGCCCGAATGGATCAGCCCGATCTTTCGAGCTACGCGATAGGATACATCAATTTCGCGTCCTTCTTGATAAGGACCTCGGTCATTGATACGTACTAGTTCAAACTTCCCGTTCCGAGGATTTACAACCCGGACGATCGAGCCGAACGGCAGGTTTGGGTGCGCGGCGGTCAGCGCCTCGCAATCAAAGCGCTCCCCGTTGGCGGTCTTCTTTCCGTTGAAGCCCGGGCCATACCAGCTGGAATTGCCGACCCAAGTCTTGATCGGCTTGACCGGGGCGCTTAGATGCGCCACCAACGGAGCATCCATTACAGGAACAATGAGGAACATTAGGAGCACCCAACGGAACGCTGCCCAGAAAACAAAGAGTGGTCGTCTCATAGTGTGTTCTTTGTGCTACTCGTATCCCAAAAAGTGTAGCAAAAATTAGTCATTATGTCAACCAAAATCGGGGAAAAGTTTATCCCTTATCTCATTGATAGTAAATGTTTTAGCTCTAAAAAGAGCGCTCTCCAACCCTTCCACAAGTCGCTGACTGACCGCAGGGTCAGTAAAGCTGGCCGTGCCTACCTGTACGACAGTCGCACCTACCGCCAGATATTCAAGCACGTCCTCGACCGTCTCGATGCCTCCGACACCTAGGATTGGTGACTTCACCGCCTTTGCCGTTTCCCAAACCAAGCGGAGCGTGATCGGTTTTATGGACGGGCCTGACAGTCCCCCGGTTTGGTTACCAAGGCAGGATTTCCCGGTCCTGGGATTGACGGCCATGGCCGGATAGGTGTTTGCCACCGTCAAAGCGTCGGCACCTGCGCCCTCCGCCGCTCTGGCAATAAGTCCAATATCTGGAACCATCGGCGAGAGCTTTACCCAAAGTGGCCGCTTGACCGCCGCCTTTCTTGCAGCCCCCACCACCTCGGCCACCAGAGCTGGATCGCCCCCAAACTGCATACCCCCCTTCTTGACGTTAGGGCAGGAGATGTTCAGCTCATAGGCAGCCAGTCCCTCGGCGTCCTCGAGGATCCGGATGACCTCGACGTAGTCCTCGACACTGTAGCCAAAGACATTGGCGATGATGGCCGTATGGTATTTTCTCAGTACTGGGAGTTTTTCAGCGACGAAAGCCCGGACGCCTATATTTTGAAGCCCGACGGCGTTTAGCATTCCAGAGGGGGTCTCGCAAAGGCGGGGGGCGGGAGCGCCTTCCATGGGTTCGCGGGAGAGGCCTTTAACCACCAAGCCACCGAGGCGGTTCAGGTCTACCAGGTGGGCAAACTCGACGCCATAGCCGAAGGTTCCGCTGGCTGCGAGAATGGGATTCCGCAGGCGCACCGCGCCAACTTGCACGGTCAGATCAACGGCCCTGGCGCTCGTCACTTCGCTCAGAGGATAGCATGAAGCTCGGGAGGGCCCGCGGAAAAGTCGGTGCGGCCGCTCAGACTGTGGAAAAAGGAAAAGGCTACTTTGGCTGCGCCGCGGGAGTGGCGGCACCCGATGACGTTCTTGTCGCGTGCGGCGCCGATGGCTTTGCGAGCGCTTCGGCAAGTACGTGCCCGTCGCGAGGGGCCAAGGTTATCCCGCAAAGAGAGGCCAGGGTCGGCGCAATGTCCGCCGGAGTCACAAGGCCGTGATACTCGCCCGGCTGAATGCCGTAACCCATCAGCAGAATCGGGACGCGTTGGTCGTAATTGTATGGAGTTCCGTGCCCGGTGCCGTAAGAGCGCGTTTTTCCAGCCGGAGTCCCATCCATCAACCAGTAAGGCTTTGGTACGATGAAAAGATCTCCGCTGCGACCGGGAAAATAACTGTCTGCCATTGCTTCAAGCAGAGGACTATGGGTGGGGGGACGGTCCGCTACCTGTTCAGCTCGGTAGACTGCGACGACGCCGGGCGCGCTCTTGATTGCATCAAGAACCGCACTCATCGCAGTCGCGTCGGCTTTCAATTTTTCGTAAACACCCGGCATGAAATAGACGTCGCTGCCTGTGATTCGCGCCACTGCGGGCCTCGGATAATTGAGAGCCTCAAGCGCTTTTTCAATTCGTTCCTGCACATCAGGCAAATGCAACACGCCAGCTTCGGCACCAGTTTTTTGCAGGTCTTCAGCCACCGGCACGACGCCGTGGTCGGCACTCAGCGCTACCACATAATTTCCACGCCCCACTTTTTTGTCCAGGCTTGCGAACAGCTCTCTGAGATCCTGATCCAGCCGCACCAGCATGTCTTGAATCTCGCGGCTGCGCGGGCCGAAAGCGTGTCCCACATAGTCGACGCTCGAATAGCTCAAGCCCAAATAATCCACGCCGCCGCCTTTGCCGAGCCCCAGGGAGTCGACGGCGTTTTCCGCGAGCTTGGTTAAGTAGATGTCGGCAAACGGGCTCGTCGTCCATTGGCCGAAAAACGCCTCGTCGGGCTCGGTGCTCTCGGCTTTTCCTCTTAATGGGTGCGGAAAAGTGAGTTCCCATCCCTGCGGCGGCACGGCGCCACTGGCTTTTTCGTCGTACCAGTAAGAGCTTTCGGGAAGAGACAGCGTCCAGGACTTGCCGAAGTCCGCTTTGACAGGATGCGCGCTTACGTAGGCCTCGATGAACGGCATCGTCCCGTAGACGCTCGAGGTGACCCATCCGCCGCCTTCAAACCACGTGGCGGCGTCCGCCTTGTGCCCGGCCATGGTGATCGCTGCGCGCGCTTTGAGGGAAAACGTCACCACTCGTGTCGCGCTGCCGGTTTGGAATTTCAGCTCTTCCGCGAGCGCCGGTACTTGCATTCGCCAAGCGGAGTCTCCACCCTTGGCGCTGACACCAGCGTAACCGGCATTCTTCGTGTTGGGGTCAGCCGTGCAGGTCACGATTTTCTGCGTGTCACGGTCCCACCAGGCGTTGGCCACCATTCCATGTGTAGACGGAAACGCGCCGGTGGAAATGGTCGCGTGGCCCACGCAGGTCTCCGTCGCGGCATAAGGGTACGCCGCATCTCGGAACCACGCGCCCTGCTCGACGAGCCTCTTCAATCCTCCGGTCCATTGACCGCGAAATTTGTCGACGTAGTCGGCGCGCATCTGGTCCACCACCAGCATTACCACCAGCTTCGGACGAGTAGGGGCCTTGGTTCCAGCCGCCTTCGGTGCCTGACCGCTGGCAAGTGGCGCGCAAGCCGTGACGGCCCACAAAATCAAGACCATTCCGCATAGCACCTTCACGCATTCCGAGTTCGCGCGGAGCGCTTTTTTAACGAACATATCCACCTCGTCTGATGTGTCGCGCGGCAGTTTATCACGCCGCTTGGGACGGCCCTGGTGGGACGGGCATTCTTGCCTGTCTCCGGGATTCCTGGGCATCAGCCAACTTCCCGACATTTTTCAGGCAAGAGCCGACAGACAAGAATGTCTGTCCTACCCGCTGAGAGGCTTATGCTAGGATTACCCGACCATGCGCATCGTCGAAAAAGCTCAATTGATGTCCGCCCCGGAGATCGACCGCACGCTGCGTCGTCTGGCGCATCAAATTGTTGAGAAAAGCGGCGGCACCAAGCATCTGGCTTTGATAGGGATACGGCGCCGCGGCGTGCCTTTGGCCCAGCGCATCGCCCAGGCCATGCGCGGGATTGATGGCGTCGACGTGCCCGTCGGCACGTTGGACATTACGCTGTATCGCGATGACCTCTCGAAAGTGGCGAGCCACGCCGTTTTGCAGTCCTCTGACATTACCTTCCCCGTCGACCAGATGGACCTCGTTCTCGTCGACGACGTCCTTTACACCGGCCGCACCATTCGCGCCGCCATGAACGGCCTTTTTGACCTTGGGCGGCCCCAGCGCGTTTCGCTGTGCGTGCTGATTGATCGCGGCCATCGCGAAATGCCGATCGAAGCTCAGTTTGTCGGCCGCACCGTGCAGACCAGCGACACCGAAATCATCGAAGTGCGTCTGCGAGAGATTGATAATGAAGAGCGCGTCGTTCTCGTCGACCGCCAGGAGCCGTAGTTGATACAGGATTTTTCGCTTTCGAATCTAAGAGTACAAACGTGACTTATCGTTTTCGCGACCTTCTGGCTCTGGAACTGCTCTCCGCGGACGAACTTACTTTTCTTCTCGACCAAAGCAGACACTTTCAGGCCATCCAGCGCAATCCGCTGAAAAAACTTGCCACTCTGCGCGGCAAAACCGTCGCGCTGGCGTTTTTTGAAAACTCCACCCGCACGCGCATCAGTTTTGCCACTGCCGCTTCGCGTCTCGGTGCGGACACCATGAACCTCCAGGCGGAATCCTCCAGCGTGAAAAAAGGCGAGTCTCTCCTCGACACCGTTCATACGCTAAATGCCATGAAGCCTGATTGCCTGGTCATGCGTCACGCGGCGTCCGGTGCCGCCGATTTTGTCGCTCGCCAGCTCGACCTTCCCGTCATCAACGCCGGCGACGGCACTCACGAGCATCCTTCGCAAGGCTTGCTGGACGCGCTGACCATCCGCGACCGCAAAGGCTCTCTCGCCAATCTGAATGTCACTATCCTCGGCGACATTGCTCATAGCCGCGTCGCTCGCTCGAACATACACCTTCTCACAAAATTTGGCTGCCGCTTCACGCTTTGCGGCCCGGCAATGTGGGTTCCCCGCGAGCTCGAAAGCATTGGCCCGCCCGGCGCTTCCATTCGCCGCGTCTTCCGCATCGAAGAGGCTCTCGAGGATGCCGACGTCGTGCTCGTCCTCCGCGTGCAAACCGAGCGCCTTCACGAACCTGCCCTCTCCGCCGCCGACTACATCCTTCTCTATCAACTCAACGCCCAGCGCTTCCATCGCGCCAAGCCCGACGCCATCATTCTTCATCCCGGACCGATGAATCGCGGCGTCGAGATCTCTCCCGAAGTTGCCGACGGCCCGCAGTCCTGCGTCCTCGAGCAAGTCACCAATGGAATCGCCGTGCGCATGGCTCTGCTGTTCCTGTTGCTGGTTGGTGGCTCGGAAGAATCGCATGACGAGGCGCATCTTGCCGCCGAAGTGCCGGAGCCCCGCAACCGGCGCTCCACCGACCCAAAAACGGATGCAACCAAGGACGCAAAAAAGGATCCTTCGCATGCTTCTCGTTAAAAACGGCCGCGTCATCGACCCCGCCACGCAAACCGATGCCCCGCGAGATGTTCTTCTCGACAGCGGCAAAATCGTTGAAGTCGCTCAACCAGGAAAAATTGCCCAAGATCAATCCACGGAACTCTTCGACGCCACCAGCCTCATCGTCGCTCCCGGCTTCATCGACCTTCACGCGCATCTTCGCGAGCCGGGGCAGGAATCCTCGGAAACGATCGAGACCGGCACGCACGCTGCAGCCCGAGGTGGTTTCACTGCCGTCTGCTGCATGCCCAACACCAAGCCCGTCAACGACAACGCCAGCGTCACGCGTTTCATTCTCGACCGCGCCAAAGCCATGGATAGCGTCCGCGTCTGGCCCATCGGCGCCGCGAGCGTTGGCAGCAAAGGCGAAGCCATCGCGGAAATCGCGGCCATGAAGCAGGCCGGCATCGTTGCCGTCTCCGACGACGGCAAACCCATCGCCACCGCGAAACTCGCGCGCCAGGTGATGGACTATTGCCGCTCGCTCGATCTCCTGGTCATCGAGCATTCCGAAGATGTTTCGCTCGCCGCCGGCGCCGTCATGCGCGAAGGCGTCACGTCCACACGCCTCGGCCTTGCTGGCATGCCTGCCGCCGCCGAATCCGTTTGTGTCGCGCGCGATGTTCAGCTCGCCGAACTTACCGGCGCGCGGCTTCATGTCGCGCATCTCTCCGCAAAAGCGTCACTCGAACAAGTCCGTTGGGCGAAGCAGCGCGGCTTGCGCGTCACGTGCGAAGTCACGCCGCATCACTTCACTTTGATCGATGAGGATGTGCGGTACGACTCGCGCTACAAAATGAATCCGCCGCTAGCCGCTCGCGAAGACCGCGAAGCCCTCATCGCTGGTCTCGTCGATGGAGCCGTCGAGGCCATCGCCACCGACCACGCTCCCCACGAACCCGCCCTCAAAGACGTTGAGTTCGACCGCGCCCCCTTCGGCATCCTCGGCTTCGAAACAGCCCTCGCTCTCGCTCTCGAGCAGCTCGTCCATGCCGGGCGAATCTCTTTGATGCGCATGGTCGAACTCTTCACCACCGGTCCCGCCCGCGTCCTCGGTCTCGAACGCAAAATTGCGGCCGGCCAACCCGCCGACCTCACGATTTTCTCCACCACCCACGAATGGACCTACGACGTAAAGCAATCCTCCAGCAAATCCCGCAACTCCCCCTTCGACGCCCGCACCTTCAAAGGCGCGCCAATTGCCACCATCGTCGCCGGACGCATCATTTACAAAATGTAGTGGCCGGGCTTTAGCCCGGCGGTTCGCGGCTTCCGTTCTTTACTGAGCTTGGATCCGCCGTCTCTTCTGCAGCATCATTAAAATCCAGAATCCCGCGGCGCCCGCCGCTAAATGCTTCAGGGTGTGCCCGCTGATGGTATGCCGGTCCAACGAGAAAATCTGCCGATCCGCGGTTTCGAAAACTTTCGCCAGCACATAGAAGCCAAAGACAACCGCGAAATCCCAACTACGCGTGTACCGCGGCGGCAACAAAAGCAAAACGGGCAGAATCAGCACCGCGTAAACCTGCACCGCCGCGTAGGGCCGCAAATCTCCCGCGCCTCGCGCTTCGCTGTACCACCACAGAACTACGCTCAGTGCGCCGATCCATAGCAATACCGGGAGCAAATAAAACCCCGTCGGCACACTTACCCGTTCCGAAATCATCGCCGACACCAAGCCCATGAATGCCAGCGTCATGGGCAAACGGTCCCACACCAATCGCGCGTTGTCCGGCGCAAGGTGGTAGAAAGTCGATCCAAACGCCGTGAGGAGTAACCCCAGGAAAACGAAAAGGTATGCCCATCGTTCGCGCGGATCGATAAACCGCTGTTGCTCTGATTTCCGAAACAAAAAAAGTATTCCCCAGGCGCCGCCAAGGGCGAATAAAAGGTTGGAAGCTACGTCTCCGAAGTTCGGTATTCCGAGCCAGGCCCTTTGATCGGCAAAGTCATGATAGGACTGCGGCTGAGGAGTGCGGGGCAGCAACAGGGCGGCCGCTACCACCAGGATCGTGAACGCGACCAAAACCCACACCCCCGTTCGCCGCGAAATCAATTTCGCCTCGCCCTGAGCCGGGAAGCCTCAGCAGAGCCTCAGTTTAATAAATTCCTAACAAACTCCTCAGGATTTTCTTGCCCCACTGCTCGTACTGTCCATGTGTGCGGACAGCGCGCGCAGTCCATTCCCTCAGCGCACAGTCAGCAAAAGAAGCGAGCGAACTATGTCGGCTACATTGTTTCTGGCGTTTTGCATTCTTGGTTGCGACTTTCTTTTGTACTTCTTATACCAGTGGACCTACGGGGAAAAGCGCAGAGGCCTCTCCCGCAGATCGCGTGCTCCGAAGAGCGCGATGAATCAACCGGACGCTCGGCCATTTTTGGTGGCTTCGCGCAAAAGCACCTTGGGAGGGGCCCAGCGTCTCCAGAGTATGCGCCAGCGAACCGCTCGGGAAGAGGACAAGCATCCTGGCCAATTCGGTGAAGTGCACGCTTATCGGCGCATCGCGGCGCCTTTCGCGCACGCCAAGCGCTGACGCCTGCCTTATTTTATTTGCGGGCAGTGAGCGCCATCCACGCTGCCAAAGCCGCGAGCTTTTCTTTTGCTCTCGAGGGGCCGTCATGCGACTGCTCCAGGCGCGCCGTATTCCTTGTTACGACTTCCGCGCCACTTGATAACGCAGTTCGACCACTCCGTCGGAAAACTCTTTGCTCGATAGCAGCTTCAGCCGAATCAACCGGTGT
>Ga0210405_10006093_pt1 | contig 10865 bp, 11 predicted proteins | sample IncBWH11MmetaG_FD_155492 | JGI IMG/M metagenome (GOLD analysis project Ga0210405, IMG submission 155492) | Forest soil microbial communities from Barre Woods Harvard Forest LTER site, Petersham, Massachusetts, United States - Inc-BW-H-11-M | ecosystem: Environmental > Terrestrial > Soil >... | reverse complement strand
AACCCGCTACAAATTCCAGCGGCGGTGCTGGCGCCAGCCGCAGCAAACCGCTGAAGCATTCGCCGATCACCTCGTCTTCTTTATCACCCACCAGCGCCTTCAACCGAAGTAGCAACGTTCCTGCGATATCACCCGAATCCGCGATCGCCCGAATCGCTCCGATCCGCGCGGGCACTTCCTTGTCGGCCAGCAGATTCACGCACTCAAGCAGCGCATCCGGATGACCCATCCGCGCCAAGCCCTCCGCACACAAACCGCGCAACGGAGCAGCGGCATCGATCGGAGGTCCGAAGCTTCCCTCCATCTGAACATGATGCACGCCCGCGAAGTACACTCTTGCGGCCGGCTCGCCTATGCTGACTAAAGCCTTGGCCAGGGCAATGAGAGCCTCGCAACCCGGATCGCGCTTACCTGGATCTTTCATTAGTTCCAGGAAGGCTTCCACCAAATCCTGCGCCAGGGCAACCGCCTCGAGCCGCTCCGCCGTACTGGCCGCGGCCGCAGCCACATGATTGCTCTTATGTCTTAGAAATGGCGCCAAGTCGCGCTTGAGATCGTAGGTTTCCGGCGCATCGCGGATGGCCCGAATCGACCGTAACGCGACATCCGTAGACCGAGCCTTGGCCATTTGATCATTATCGCCATGAAATCAATGACTTACAATAGAGAAAAGAGATATTGCACATCCTCGGCCTGTGTAGCGTCAAAGCTGGTGTGACAAGAGTTGCGCTATGGGTGTCCCTCGCCTGCCTCCCAATGCAGGCCGCGGGCGTCGATGTCAATACTCTGCTCAAGGGCATCGAGCAGCGCTACAACCGCGCCAAAACCTTGCAAGTCCAGTTCAGTGAGGCATATAGTGTCGGGGGACAGGCGCGCAAGAGCGAATCGGGCGTGCTGACTCTTCGCAAACCTGGCCGTATGCGTTGGGACTACAATGCCCCGCCCGGAAAGCTCTTCCTGTCAGACGGCAAAGAAGTGTACCTTTACACGCCCGAAGCCCACCGCGTGGAAAAAATGCCGCTCAAAGAGACCGATGATATGCACGGGCCGATGGCGTTTCTTTTGGGCAAGCTGGACTTCGCCAAGGAGTTTCGCGAGTTCACGGTGAAGCCCGATGGCACGAACTACATCGTGACGGCTAAGGCCAAGACTAACAAGCTCCCCTACGAAAGAGTCGAGATGACGGTCACGCCCGACTATCAGATCCAGCGCCTGGTGATCAACGGGCAGGACCAGTCTATTCTTTCCTTCCGGTTCGCCGAAGAGAAACTGAATCCGGCCGTCGAAGAGACCCAATTCAAGTTCCAAATGCCGCCGGGCGCGACGCTGGTCTCCGGCGAGGTGAACCAATAATGGCGGAATTCGTACTCAAATACGCCGATCCGCGCGGTGAAATGCACCAGCAGGTGGCCGAGGCCGGTTCCGAAAAGGAATTGCGCGACCGGTACTCGCAGCAAGGCTTCCTGATCTACTCCATCAAGCAGCGCCGCGAGATCGCGGGTATCTCGATGGGGGGCACGCGAAAAACGAAGATCAATCTCGAAAAGTTTCTGATCTTCAACCAGCAATTCGTGACGCTGGTGCGAGCGGGCCTTCCGATTTTAAAGGCGCTGGATCTACTGTCGGAGCGGCTGACCGACCCCAAGCTGGCGCCGCACATCAAAGGTGTCCGCGAAGAGGTCAAGAACGGCGCGCTCTTATCGGATGCGTTCGCGAAACAAGGTGTGTTCCCGCCCATCTACGTAACCTCAGTCCTGGCCGGTGAAAAGAGCGGCGCGCTGGGCGAAGTGCTGGACCGGTTCATCACCTATCAGAAATTGGCGCTGGCGGTCCGCAAGAAACTGGTGCTGTCGCTGGTTTATCCGTGTTTGCTGATCACTTTGGTGATTGCTTTGATGGTGTTTCTGGTCACCTTCGTGGTACCCAAGTTTGCCGAACTGTATAGCAGCATGGGGGCGCAACTGCCGGCAGCTACGCGGATTCTCATTGCGGTTGGGACTACGGCGCGCAGCTACATCCTGTTTGGCTTTTTCGCTCTGATCGTCGCGGCGGTCGCCTTCCGTTTCTGGGCCAAGACCGACAATGGCCAGGTGACGGTCGACCGCTGGCGGCTCCGCACGCCGCTGGTGGGCGAGGTTTGGATCAAATATCAGGTAGCGCAGTTTTCGCGTGTTTTGAGCACCCTGCTGGTGGGTGGCATTCCGTTGATGCAGGCGTTGGACACAGCCTCCAGCTCCCTAGGCACCAAGCTGTTGAAGAATACGCTGGCTGCGGCCGGCAACCGAGTAAAAGAAGGCGTGTCGTTGTCCGCCGCTCTCACGCAGACCAAGATTTTTCCCGGCCTCTCCATCGACATGATCGAAGTGGGCGAATCCACCGGCGCGCTGCCGCAAATGCTGGCCAGCGTCGCTGAGTTTTATGAGGACGACGTTAATACTCGAATGACCGCGACGTTGTCGCTGATCGAGCCACTCATTATGATCTTTATGGGCGGCTTCGTCACCTTTGTGCTGGTAGCGTTGTACCTGCCCATTTTCTCGCTGGCGGACACATTAAGGTAACGCATGGCTACCAACGACCGCACCCGCCTCGCCGATCCCCAGGAAGAAGTTACGCTGGCCAAAGCGGTCGCTTTGCGCTACCGCTGCGACTTTGTGGATCTGCGCGAAGTTCGCATCGATCACGACCTGTTCCACTCCGTGCCGGTCGACCTGATGTTCCGCTACAACTTCGTTCCCATCAATGCGCAGAATGGGCACCTGGACATCGCGCTGGCCGATCCGCGCAATCTGAATCTGATCGACGAGCTGTCGATCCTGCTGCAAAAGAAGCTGCATGTCAAAGTCGCCACGCTATCGCAGATTTCCGATCTGCTCAAAAAAACCGAACAGTCGCAGCGTGTCTTAGAAGAGGTCACCGAGGGCTTCACCCTGGACGTCATCGGGGAAGAAGAAAACCAGGACGAAACGCTGTCCATCGACAAGCTCACCGCCGACAGCGACATTGCGCCGGTGATCAAGCTGGTGGACACCACCATCTTCAATGCGCTGGAGCGGCGCGCCAGCGACATTCACATCGAAACCCGCGACCAGGAAGTGGCCATCAAGTATCGTATTGATGGCGTCTTGCACTATGCTATGCCGCCCATCTCCAAGGACTGGCATTCCACCATCATTTCGCGCATCAAGGTGATGAGCGAGCTGGACATCGCCGAGCGCCGCATCCCGCAAGACGGCCGTTTCCGGGTGCGCTACAAGACCCGCCTGATCGATTTTCGCGTGTCCATCATGCCGACCATTCATGGCGAAGACGCCGTGTTGCGCGTGCTGGACAAAGAGTCGATGAGCGAGAAGTTCGCCAAGCTATCGCTCGAAGTAGTCGGCTTTTCGGAAGCCGATCTGACCAAGTTCCGCCGCTATATCAAGGAGCCCTACGGAATGGTTCTGGTCACCGGGCCAACCGGCTCCGGCAAAACAACTACCCTTTATGCCGCGGTGAGCGAGATCAAGAACGACGAAGACAAGATCATCACTGTCGAAGACCCGGTTGAGTACCAGATCAAAGGCATCACTCAGATCCCCGTGAATGAGAAAAAGGGGCTGACTTTCGCGCGCGGGCTAAGGTCCATATTGCGACACGATCCCGACAAAATCATGGTGGGCGAAATTCGCGACCAGGAGACTGCCCAAATCGCCATCAACGCCGCGCTCACCGGCCACCTGGTGTTCACCACCGTTCACGCCAACAACGTGCTGGACGTGCTGGGCCGCTTCCTGAACATGGGCGTGGAACCTTACAACTTCGTTTCGGCGCTCAATTGTATTCTGGCGCAGCGGCTGGTGCGCGTGATCTGCACTTATTGCAAAGCGCCGGTGAAATATCCCGACTCTTATCTGGTGGAAAGCGGCCTGAATCCGGATGAATGGCGGGATGTAATCTTCTATGAAGGTCCCGGCTGCTTTGAATGCGGCGGCACGGGATTCCGGGGGCGCACGGCAATTCACGAGCTATTGGATTTGAGCGAGCATATCCGCGAGATGATTCTGGACAAGCGTCCGGCGTCGGAGATCAAGCGCGTGGCGCGCGATGAAGGCATGACGTTCCTGCGCGAATCGGCCCTCGATAAAGCGCGCAGTGGAGTGACTACATTGAAGGAGATCAACAAGGTGACGTTCATCGAAGGATGACGGCCCATTCCCCAATGACTTCGCTGGCCAGCCTGCTGAAAGATCCTCCTCCCGCCTACGCATTCGAGCTGTCGGAAGCCGGCATCGCCTGCGCGCGGGTGACGGAGCCGGCAAAAATCAACTTCACGCCGTTGGCGCCTGGCGTCCTCGAGATATCGCCTGCGCACGACAATCTCCGCCAGCCTCAAGTGTTGCAGGAAACGATTCACGCGCTAGCGCCCCCTAACGGCCATCGCAAGCGCCGCGCCGCGCTGATTCTGCCGGATTTTTGCGCGCGGGTGGCGGTGCTGGATTTCGACAATTTCCCCACCGATCCGCACGAGCAAATCGCGCTGCTACGTTTCCGGATGAAGAAAAGCGTGCCCTTTGACGTCGATACAGCAATCGTAAGCTACGTGGTGCAGGCGCGCGGCGCTGGCGCCCGCGCGAAGGTCGAAGTGCTGGCGGCATTGATGGGATCTGAAATCGTGGCGCATTACGAAGCTCCTTTCCGGAGCGCTGGTTTCCATCCCGGCATGGTGACCACCTCCTCGCTCGCGGCGCTAAATCTCTGCCAACCGGAGGGGATTACCATGCTGGTCAAGATCGGCGGGCGCGTTCTTTCGGTCTTGGTGCTGGATGGAAGCACGCTGAAGCTGGCGCGGTGCGTCGAAACGGATGCGGCCCGGCCGGAAGAGATCGAAGCCGTCCTGCACCCGACGGTAGCGTATATAGAAGACGAGCTGAAGGCCAAGCCTCAGCGTATCTGGCTTTGTGGATTCGGCTCGGAAAGCGCGGAGCTTGCCCGGCAGTGGAATGCGGAATGGGGTGTCGCGGTGGAACCGCTTCGATCGCATTTGGGAGCGCCCGGAGGAAATGACGCCGGTTTGCGCGGATACCTGGAATCGGTGGCGGCGTAATAAATATGGCGATCCAAGTCCCCATCAATCTTGCCAGTGAGCCCTTCCGCCGCGACCGCGCTTTGCTGGTGGCGTCGACCGTTTTGGGCATCGCGCTGATAGCTTTGCTGGGCTGGCAAATCTCCGCCATCGTTCACGAGCGCCATCAGGCCGCCAATATTCGAGTCACCATCAATCAGCTGAGCGCGCAATTGCGAACCGTGAGCGCCGAGCAGGCGAAATTGAACGCGACCTTGAGAAGGCCCGAGAACGCCGAAGTGCTGGAGCGCAGCCTGTTCCTGAACACCTTGATCGAGCGCAAAGCTATCAGTTGGTCGAAGATCTTCGCCGATCTCGAAAAAGTGCTGCCTTACAACGTGCGTCTGGTATCGGTCCGGCTGCCGGAGGTGGATTTGGAGAACGCAGTCCTGCTGGATATGCTGGTGGGCGCGAAAGAAGTGCAGCCAGTGCTCGAACTGTTGCGCAAGCTGGAAGGCTCGCCTCAGTTTGGACCGCCGGAAGTTCCCAACTCGATGCCGCCTTCTCAAACCGATCCGTATTTCCGTTATCACGTGAGCGTGAGATATGCCCAGAAATTTTAGCCTGAAGTTAGGGGGACCCAGCAACCCGCGATCGGTGATCCGGCTGGTTTTAGGCCTGCTGGCCGCCGCTAACCTGGTAGCCGGCTATTTCGTACTCCGCCCGTTAGGCGGCTCCTCCGAGGAGCTTCGGCAACAGGTTGCGGAGATGCGGACGCAGATTCGCCAGCAGCAAGGCACCTTGGAACGAACGCGGCTGATGACCGGCAAGATCGAGATTGGGCGCGGAGAAGGCGATAAGTTCATGGGTAAGTATTTTCTGCCTCGCCGCAGCGCGTATTCCATTGTCATGGCCGAACTGAACGACCTGGCGAACCAGGCCAAAGTAACGGCCAAGGAGAGCGCCAACTCCATCGAGCCGGTGGATGGCAGCGACACTCTCGACATGATGCAGATCACCGCCAATTACGAAGCCACGTATGGCGATCTGGTGCACTTCGTGAACATGATCGATAAGGCGGACCGGCTGTTGGTGATGGAGAGCCTGAACGCCACTCCGCAGCAAGGCGGCGGCAAGCTGAACGTGCTGATGAAGCTGGATACATTTGTTCAAGAGGACGGCTCCGGGAAATGAACTTAAGAGTCAGCGGACTAGGAGCGGAGCCGAAGAAGGTCGGGATCCTGATCGGACTGGGTTTGATCGCTGGCTATTTCTATATCAGTAATAGCAATTTCGGCGGCTCTTCGACGCCGGCGCCGGCCAGTAGCGCGCCGCCCGCTGCAAATTCACGAATAATCACGCGGCCAGCCGGGCGTGTTGGCGGAAGAGTAACGCAAAAAGGTTTGAATAGCGGTTCCCATGAGTTTAAGCCGAGCATCAAGTCCACAGGCATCGATCCCTCGAATATCGACCCGACGCTGCATCTGAATCTGCTGGCAAAACTGCAGGGCGTCCAGGTGGAACCGGGTACACGATCTTTGTTTGAAATCGGCAAAGAGCCGGCCGCTGTAGTGAAGGCGACGGATCCAGGGCCGATCGCTGTGGCCAAACCGTTTGTCGGTCCACAACCCCCGCCGCCTCCTCCACCGCCGCCGCCCGATCCGAAACCGCCGCCCATTCCGCTCAAATTTTACGGCTTCGTTAATCCGTCCAAAGCCACCAACAAGCGCGCCTTCTTTCTGGACGGCGAAGACATCATCATTGCCGGTGAGGGCGACATGGTGAAGAAGCGGTACAAGATCGTGCGCATCGGCGTGAACTCGGCTGTAGTGGAAGACACCGAGTTCAAGACCAACAACCAGCAGACATTGCCGCTGGAAGCGGAGATGGCCGGATGAAACGCAATCCTGAGTCCGGGTTCGCACTCCTAGTGGTTTTCCTGATGGGCGCCATCATCGCCATTACCCTTTACATGGAGATGCCGCGCGTCGCTTTTGAATCGCAGCGCGCGCGCGAACAGTTGCTGATCGACCGCGGTTTGCAGTACCAGCGCGCCATCCAGCTTTTCTATCGCAAGTACCGGGCTTATCCCCAAAACATGGACGATCTGGAAACGACCCGCAATATCCGGTTCCTGCGCCGGCGCTACACCGATCCCATGACCGGCAAAACCGAGTGGCGGATCATTCATGTCGGACCAGGCGGCGTGCTGACCGATTCGCTGATCAAGCCTGCCACCCCGGCCGGAGCCGGGACGAACGGCGCCCAAACGGCCAATGGCGCCCAACCGGGTAGTTCTCCAACCGGCACGTCGACATCGGGAACTACCTCCACATCGGGATCTGCTGCGGCGTCGGGAACCGCCTCGACCGCGGGAACGGCCGCCGATGGGACACCGCTGCCGCAGGGTCTCAACATGGCCAATCGCCGGCCGAGCGATCGCATTCTAACCGGAGCGGAGCAACCTGTTGCTGTGGACGACCCCAATCAACAGCCGGTTCAGCCGCAATACCCAGGGCAACCACAATACCCAGGCCAACCTCAGTACCCGGGGCAACCGCTGTATCCGGGCCAGCCGGTGCAGCCCCAATATCCGGGTCAACCTGCGGCGCAGCCTGGGCAGCCGGTCGATCCTGCTCAGCCAGTGCAGGTGCAATACCCTCAGCCGGTGCAGGTGCAATATCCTCAGCCGGTGCAGCAACAATATCCCGGGCAGCCCCAATATCCGGGGCAGCCCTTCCAACCCGGCCAGCCGGTGGACCCATCCCAGCCGGGCAATCCCGGGGTGCCTCAGTATCCAGGGCAACCCGCGTATCCGGGACAACCGGTATACCCCGGCCAACCGCAATATCCCGGACAACCCGCCTATCCGGCGCAACCCGCGTATCCCGGACAACCCACGGCGCCAGGACTACCGCAATATCCGGGACAACCACAGTATCCGGGACAACCAGCGACTCCCGGTCAACCGTATACCTATCCGCAGGTCATTCCTGGCCAAGTGCCGCTCGGACAGGCCCCGCAAACGGGCCAGCCGGGTCAACCCTACAATCCTTTCCAGCAGCAGAATCCACTCCAGCAGCAGAATCAGCTCTATAATCCCAATCAACCTGCCAGCGGCGGGTTCGCGCCCACTGGAAACACACTCCCAGGGCAACAGAACCCGGCGGCGGGGCTCATTCAAAACCTCCTTACGTCGCCACGGCAGGCTCCCTCAACCACAGGCGGTTTGACCGGCGGAGGTACCGGCATTGCGGGAGTGGCAACTAACGCCGAAGGAAAAGGAATCCATGTCGTCAACGACCACACCAAGTACAAGGAGTGGGAATTCGTCTACGACTTGAAGAACGACAAGTCCGTTTTGGGCGCGGGGGCAGGGGCGCTACAACAGCAGCTAAATGCAAATTCTAATGGGGCTCTCAATCCAACTAATGGGGGTCTCAATCCGACACAGACTCCAGCACAAACGACTCAAACAACAACCCAGAATCCAGCACCCCCTCCGGCGCCACCGTCAAATCAATAAGGGGCGTTGTCGCCTCAACTTCTAGATGAACATCTCTTCGTCGCTAGTGGCTTGGGCGACGCTGGGCCGGTTGTTGCGAGCCAGGAAAGCGAGGGCGGCCTTCACGCCTACGGCGATCCCGTTGAGTTCCTGCAGCGGGCGCATGATTCCGTTATGCACGGTGGCAACGGTTTCATGCGCCCGGTTAATAGTATCGTCGAGGACCAGTTCGACGCGCTCCATTTGGACTTTGGCGCGCGCGGTCGCTTCGTTAACCACTTCTTCGACCATGGCGACTTGATTCCTGGCCGAGCCTATAATGTCATTGGCCCGGTCCATGATCTCACTCACCTTGGTAGTGATCTCCACGATCTGCACCTTGCTCTGCTCCACGGTCACCTTGGTAGACTCGACCAGCGATTCCACTTTAGGCACCAAGGGAGAGATTTTGTCCACCAGAGGATTGATCTTCTCCTGAAGCATCTTGGTTTTCGAATTGAGAGCGACCAGCATCCCGGCCTGGATGCTAAGCGCGAGCGCGGCAATAATCACGAAGGCCGTCATGATATAGAGCAAGGTGGTCTGGTCCATGGTAATACCCTCCCTTTCAGAGGGATCAGAGGCCTTGCATGGCATCCGGGGCAGCAGTGCTGACGGCTTCGCGATAGGCCTGTTTGCCGGCGTCTACAGCGGCCGCAAGGTGGTCTCGCTGGCGGGAGACCGCTGTCTTCCCTTTTTCGATCACGTCGCTCGCGGAATCACGCAACTCGTTACCGCGCCGCCGCAGATAATCTTTGCTCTCATCGGCCTTGGAACGAAGCAGGTCGCGTGTCTCAGCGCCTGAGCTGGGAGCAAACAGTAAACCAACCGCTACTCCGAGGCCAAGGCCTAAAAAGAAATAAGAGAATTTATTCTCATCCTCCATGGTGTTGTCCTTTCTCATGAAAGTGCTCTATACCTCTACAATACCAGTGTCTACTCTGGTAGTGTCCTCTTAGATGACTAAGCGCAAGCCTAAACTGTTTCAGGAAACCGAGCTACTGAATTATGCGGTTCGGGCGCTGGGAGGACGGGCGCATTCGACTGGCGAACTGCGCGAAAAACTACGCCGCCGGGCCGAACGGGCGGAGGATGTCGACGTGGTGCTAGGCAAGCTGAAGGATATCGGCTACCTGGACGACCGGCGGTTCGCCGAGAGCTATTCGGCCGCGCGCCTGGAGAACCAAGGCCTTGGCAAAATGCGCGTGCTGCGCGACTTGCGTCAGCGCCGTATCGCTCCCCAATTGGCCGAGCAAGCCATCGAGAAGACCTACCAGGATACCGACGAAGGAACCTTGATCGAGGAGTTTCTCAAGAAGAAGTACCGCGGCAAGAAGCTGGGAGAATTTCTGGGAGAGGAGAAAAACCTGGCAGCGGCGTATCGGCGTTTGCGCTACGCCGGGTTCGCCGCGGGAGCATCGATTCGCGTGCTGAAGCGATATGCCCAGCAGGCCGAGGAGCTGGAATCGCTGGAAATGGAGGAACCGGCGGAGCCCGAGGCTTAGGGCCGAACTCGTTTCTCGGGTTCGTTTTGTAATTTCGCATGTGCGGTCGCCGAGCGGAGCCATAAGTGAACACCTCCATCAAGACAAGCGTAGCGGACAGGCTCTGCGGTGGAAAGAACGGCCCAGCGTAATTGATTCAGGTGCAAGGAGATGGCGATTTGGGCGATCAGTGAATCTCGGGATTGGGAAGCGGACCTCTGGTTATTGGTCACACTTACAACGCGGCGCGCAGATAGGGTTCAACCTCACCTCCGCGCGACGTCGGCTCAAGCTATTCTGAAGAACGTGGGAGGGACATTTACAGCGTGGCGAAACTTGTCTACGGATTGAGCCAGTCCCTTGATGGCTACGTCGACCACATGAAGCTTGGGCCGCCTGCACCCGCGGCCTTCCGTCACTTCATCGGGCTGGTGCGCGGCGCGACGGGCCTCATTTACGGTCGCCGCACGTACGAGATCATGCGTTATTGGGACGAAGATCTTCCTGATTGGGACGCGGAGGATCGCGAGTTCGCGGTGGTGTGGCGGAGCCAGCCGAAGTGGGTCGTGTCGCGTTCCCTCAAGTCAGTTGGCCCCAACTCGACGCTTGTCGCGGATGACTTCGAGAAGGTGATACGCAGGCTGAAGGCCGAGCTGGCTGGCGAGATTCAAGTTGCCGGACCAGTCCTGGCGCAAAGCCTGACCGAGGCCGGTCTTATCGATGAGTATCGACTCTACCTCCGCCCCGTCGTGTTTGGTGGTGGCCAGCCATTCTTCGCGGGCTCCCGGCCGCC
>Ga0210405_10006092_pt1 | contig 10865 bp, 10 predicted proteins | sample IncBWH11MmetaG_FD_155492 | JGI IMG/M metagenome (GOLD analysis project Ga0210405, IMG submission 155492) | Forest soil microbial communities from Barre Woods Harvard Forest LTER site, Petersham, Massachusetts, United States - Inc-BW-H-11-M | ecosystem: Environmental > Terrestrial > Soil >... | reverse complement strand
CGTTCTCGGTGTGGTGGATTGGCAGATTCGGCCTAAGGTGTTGTTAAATAAGCAGCAACACCCGCACACGAGAAGAGAAAGCGAAATATGCCGCTTCCCAGATTGGCTCTAGCTTTGGCTAATGATTCAGGCTTGGCTGGTGGTACCGGCGCCTCCCTGGCCGCGGTGAACTCTTTGCCCAACCTAAACGAGCGCACCCTTGTAGCGGAAGCGCAAGCCGGCAACCGGTCGGCTTTCGAGGAGCTTGTTCACCGCTACGACCGAGATGTGCTGCGGCTGGCCCTGAACCTGATGAAGCGTCCGGAAGACGCGCGGGACGTTTATCAGGAGGCTTTCCTCAAGGTTTACCGCAACTTGCACCGCTTTCGTTTCGAGTGCAGCTTTTACACCTGGCTCTACCGGATTGTGACGAACGTCTGCCTCGATCAACTGCGCCGCCGCCAGGCACGGCCCGAAGATCAAGCGCCCGAATCAAACTCCGGGAATCATGAGGAAGGCATCACGGATTTCTTCGAGCGTCAGCGCGAGCACCGCCCCACACTCGATCCGGAGCGACAACTCTTTGGAAAAGAGATTCAAGCGCGCATCGCTTCGGCGATGGAACGGCTATCGCCGCGCGAGCGGGTGGTGTTCGAATTGAAGCACTATCAAGGATTGAAATTGCGCGCTATTGGAGACGCGCTGGGCACGACGGAAGAAACGGTGAAGAATTCGCTTTTCCGCGCGACGCGCAAACTGCGCAGCCAGTTGGGAGGCCTGCGATGAGGGCGCCTCAACCGTTTCAGTGCAAAGAGGCCGCAGCGCTCCTGGTATTTTACGCCTGCGGCGAAACCAGCGAGCAAGAGAACTCGCTGATTGAGACGCACCTTGCAGCATGCTCGGGGTGTGTCGCACAGCTTGCCGAAGAGCGCGGGCTGCATGAATCCTTGATGGAGGCGCTACAAGCCTCCGAGCAGATCGATACGGGTGGGATACTTCTGTCGCAGTGCCGCAGCGAACTTGCAGAAGCGCTCGATGATTTGTCGGCCCCGCCATTGCAGGAGCGCTGGCAGCCGTTTGGCTGGCTGCGGCGCTGGATGGCGTTCCGGCCAGTTTTGAGTGGGGCACTGTTGGTTTTGTTTGGCGCGGGACTTGGCATGCAACTGTTGCCGTGGGTTTCCGCGCGCCTCGAATCCAATTCCAACGGCCCGAAGGTGAACGTTTCGCCAGCGGCGAAGTACACGAATGAGCAACTCTCCAAGATGGCCGTCGCGGGCATCAATTTGACACCAACGCCGGACGGCGAACCAGGAACTTTACAAGTGCACATGCGCACGGAAGAGCCGCTGGTACTTTCCGGCAGCGTGGACGACCCTGATCTTCGCCGGGTTTTGCTCTACGTAGTGGAGAACGGCGAACAGACAGACGCTGGAGTGCGACTGGATTGCCTGGAAGCGTTGCGGATCCGTACGAGCGAGCTGGATGTGCGGCGAGCGCTGCTCTTCGCGGCTCGCAAGGATCAGAACCCGGCGGTGCGCATGAAGGCTCTGGAATCGCTGCGCGACGCCGTGACGGACAAGGCCGTGCGCGAAGCGCTGATCGATGCGCTGGAGCACGATGCGAATCCGGGCGTGCGCGTCGAGGCCGTCAACCTGCTGGTTCGCTCGCTGGAACCGGGCGCGCCGGATGGTTCGCAAAATACCGAGCCAGCGCTTGCGCCGGAAGGCTTCAATAGTCCCCTCGATCCCTCGATGGAACACGTGGTGCGTACTCTCCAGGACCTGCAGCGCAATGATCCAAATCGCTACGTTCGGCTGCGGAGCGCCGCGGCTTTGCGGCAGATCGGCCCGCGCGAACTTCAATGATTCGATGAGAAGTTCAGCAAGAAGCGCAGTGATTTGAAATGAGACGCCGGTAATAAATGAGCACGAGCACTAATCCCAAAACGATGAGCGCTGCATGCACGGGCCTTTCTCGCATCGCGCTTTCGATTGCATTCTCCAGCACCTTGTGGACAGGAATGAGTTTTGGCGCAAGCCCCATCGAGCCGAGTCCCGGCGATCCGGCTCTGCCGGGTGAGCCGGGCCTGCGCGCCTCTATTGACCGTTCGGGAACGCTCCAAACCAAAGACGGTCAGACGCTCCATCTGAGCACGGACGTCGGTTCGGTGCGCATCGTCGCTCTCGAACCGGGTGCGCCACCGGCGGTTCGCTACACTGTGCATATCGAGACCGATGCCCGCGCGCCGCTGGCGCAGAGTCTGCTGGATCGCTATTCGCTGACGGCGAGAGCAACCGCGAGCGGTGTGGAAATTGTCGGAGCGTCGCCATCGCAAGCGGACCGCAGCGGAGCAAACGTGCAATTTTACGTGCAGTATGAAGTGGCTGTCCCAGCAGGCTACAGCCTGGACGTCAATACGGGCGTAGGGGACATCGAAACGCAGGATATCGGTGGAACGGCCAGTCTGATCACGGAAGGCGGCAACATTCGGACCGGGCGCATAGGCGTCATCGGGTTTCGCAATACGGCGCAGGGTCATCCGCTCGCCAAACTATCGACGCAAGGCGGGCACATTCAGGTGCAAGAAGTTGCGGGTAACCTGGATGCATTTACCGCGGGCGGACACATTGTGGCGGGAAATATTTCCGGAGACGCCGTGCTGCGCAGTGGCGGCGGACACATCCGCGCGGGACAGATCAACGGACGGGCGCAACTGGAAACCGACGGCGGCAACATCACGCTGAAACAAGCGGGAAGTTTCGTGAGTGTGCGCACCGGAGGCGGTCAGATCGACTTTGGCGAAGTGCGCGGTTCGGTTCGCGCGCAAACGGGCGGCGGAGGTATCCGCATCATCACCGTTTCGGGACCCATGGAAGTGGAATCCAACGGCGGGAGCATTTGCCTGACGCGCGTGGCAGGCGCGGTGCAGGCGGCGACCGCGGGCGGCACAATTCAGGCCTGGATAAACCCGGATGCGACTTCCTCGGGAGGCAAGGTGAGCCTTCCAGGGGCATCGCAACTTTCCTCCGGTGCTGGAGACATCATCGTTTTCTTGCCGAGGAATCTCGCGGCGAATATCGACGCAATGGTTGAAAACGGTGGCTTGAGCAGGATTGATGCCGACCCGGCGCTTTTCCTGAACATCCAGCCGATGGGGAATCGCAACGCCGGCCCGGTGCGTGCCACAGGAGCGCTGAATGGCGGAGGCCAGGTTCTGAAACTGCGCACGACCGTGGGCAAGATCCGCCTGCAGTTCCTCGATGCGGACACGGGGCTGCGCGATTCACTGATCCGCGAACAGCGCGAGCGAATTGATCGGAAGCACGACTCGGACATTCTTCCGGTCAAGTCGACGAGGACAGCGCCACGGGCCGAAGAAATTCCTCCACCGGGAGAAACGAGCGACTGGCTGGAAAGCTGGATGGATAAGCTGGAGATCGCTCTTCTTGGCGGACTGCGTGAAGACTCGAGCGACTTTTTCAAGCGGCTAATCGCCTCGCCGCACCCGGCCTACCCCGAGCTCGCGCGGCGCGCACGGATACAAGGAGTCGTAAAGTTGCAGGTGAAGGTGAAAGCGGATGGGAGCGTCGAAGTACAAAAGATTTTGCAGGGGGAGCCGGTGCTGGCCGACGCAGCCATAGAAGCAGTGAAAAAATGGCGCGCCAATCCTGCAACGATCAATGGCACTCGAGTGGAGACGATTTCGACAGTTACATTTGATTTTGAGCTGCACTGAGGGCGAGCGCAGCGGGCGCGGCATCGCGCGCGAGTTTAGTTCGGGTTCTGGGTCCTCGGTCGTTTCGCAACAACGAGTATAAGCTTGTGAGATGTGCTCGAAGGGGGTAGAACGCGATGCTACGTCCTGTTTTGCGGTCGCTGGTGTTGTTCAGCCTTGCAGCGGCGTTGGGTTCGGCGGCGCCGGGCTTTGCGAAAAGTAAAGACTTCAATCAATCCTATCCGCTGCAGCCGGGTGGCACTTTTGAGCTGCAAAACGTGAACGGCCCCGTCCAGGTGGAAGGATGGGACCGCAATGTCATCGAGATTCATGCGGTAAAAATCGCGAAAGATAAGGAGTCGGACCTCGACCGCGTATCGATCGAAGTCGACGCCAAGCTGAGCGATGTGTCGGTCGTGACGCGCTACCCACAGAATGAGGGTGTGGAAGTCGCGGTCGAGTATACCATCCGCGTTCCCCATGGTGCACGCGTCGAGCATATCGGCACGGTGAACGGCACCGTGAAGATTGCCGGGGTCGAGTCGGTGGAAGAGCTGCGCACGGTGAACGGGAACATCGAGGTCTATGAGGGCGGAGGAAATGTACACGCGCATACGACTAACGGCAACGTGCACCTCGAACTCTCGCGCGTTCTCGACGAAAAGGGTATGGCGGCGGAGACGACGAATGGCTCCGTGCTGCTGGCCGTGCTGCAGGATACGCAGGCGAATCTGGATGTGCGCTCGTTGAATGGGAACTTTTACTCCGAGCTGCCGTTTTCGCAGGAAGCCGCATCGCGTCCGCGGGAAATGCGCGGGAAGTTTGGCAAGGGCGGCGCGCCGATCAGGCTGAATACCGTCAATGGCGGCATTCGAATCGTAATTTTGCGGTCGACGGTTTGAGGCGAGCCGCGTCTAACGGAAACAGGAGGACAGAATCATTATGACGAAACGAAATTTGTTTGTGGGCGGCGGCGCTGCGCTGCTGGGGTTGGCGCTGATCGCGCTGCCCAGCCCTTCCGCGAATTCGCAGGAGCCGGCGGATGCAAAAGTGGCGCGGATGGAGCAAAGATCGGCCGAGGCTCAGGCGCGCTTGGCGGAGAGGCTCGCGGGTGAGCAGGAAAGATTGGCGGAGCGAGTTCAGGAACGCATGCTGCAGGCGTCCGTGAGGGCGGCTGTTCAGGAAGCGCAGGACCAGGAACGCCGGCTTGAAATAACGCCAGAACCAGGCGACGAAAACACGATGGTGATGCTGGGCGATGAGGGCGCGAGCTGGCTGGGAGTTGAATCGCAGGAAATTTCCTCGGAAAAAGCCAAGGAGTTGAAGCTGCCCGCAGAACGCGGCGTCTTGCTGGAGCGCATCGTGCCGGACAGCCCCGCTGCCAAGGCCGGCCTGAAAGACAACGATGTCATCACCGAGATCAACGGACAACGGGTAGAAGGCGCGGCGCAGTTCCGCCGCATGGTTCATGAGATTCCGGCCGGGCGCTCCGCGCAATTCACGGTTTGGCGCGACGGCCACGCGCAGACGGTCAGCGTGACGCTGGGCAAATCGGAAGATCATGGCAATATGTGGTTCAAGACCGCTCCGCGAGCGTTTTCTTTCCAGCTTCCGAATATTGAAATGCCGGAAGTAGCGCCGATGCCGGATATGGACTGGGGCGGCTATGGCGTGCTGGCCGGCGGTCGGCCACGTTTGGGAATCGATGCCGAAGATCTGAGCGGACAATTCGGCGCATTTTTTGGTGCGCCCGACGGCGAAGGCGTCCTCGTTCGTGAAGTGAATGCCGGTTCACCCGCAGAAAAGGCGGGCGTGAAGAGCGGGGACGTGATCATTTCGCTGAACGGCGAACGGGTCCGGTCGCTCGGTGATCTGCGCGAGAAGCTTGCCGGTAAACGCGAAGAAAAGACGGTGAAAGTCGGCGTTCTGCGCAACAAGACCGAAGTGTCGATGACCGTTGAACTGCCCCCGCCGCCGTCAAAAACTCCGCGGGTCGTTTCCCGCCGCACAAATATCTAACGATCCCTCACAGAAAAAGGCCCGGACAGCACGTGCGGGCCTTTTTCTTCTTCTGCGTTAACCTTCTTATTGATCTTCAGCAAGGGCGGGCACGATTCAGGGCTTTCCGTCGGAGCCGTACTTTCGAGCGAGGCGAAACGGACGCCCCAAAGCATCCAAAAACCAGTGACGCTTGTTTTCAGAGCCTGTAACCCAATCTTCCTCGGTAGGCGAAAGCGAAAGTCGAAACAGATAAGCCGCGCCGGAAAAGATCCCTCCGCGCATGCGCATTCGAAACATGGCGCGTTGGAAAACTCCCAGCGGCGCTGAACCTGCCGCTGGAAGCCACCGTGTAATCTGGCTGGCAAGGCGGCCAACCGCTGCGTCCGGTCGCGAAAGTGCTGCGATATTTTCCGGTAACGGAGCTCCGAGTACGTCCTCCGCCAAGCGCAGTCCGACGAAGAGCATGCGCTCTGCCCCAACTTCTTCCGCAGCCGAGTTTACGCGGCCCCAGTCGAGTTCCTGCTTGGACACGAACGCCGCAACATCTGCGATGTAGCTCAACCGCTCCCAGAAATGCTTTGCGCCATGAATGCAAATCAGGATGAGTTCATCTTCGGGTGAGAGAGCAGGGGTTTCGCGGGCATCGATCGTTACCCGCGCCTGCCGCTTGAAAAGCTTTTCCAGTGGAAGTGGCCGGGGATGGTAACGAAAGGTTAGTTCCGTGTGAAACTCGACCAGCAGCTTCGTGCTCGACTGGCGGAAGACATATTCGCCAGGAATTTTTTTCGCCTGGATCGCCCTCAAAGGAACACTCGGTTCATATCCGAGGCTCATCATCAATTCCGTCACACGCCGAATGTCTTTGTCGCGCACGATCAAATCCAGATCGCCGTAGTGGCGCAGCCCGGAATCACCATAACAGCGCACCGAAAGGGCTGGCCCCTTGATCACCAAGGCCTCGACCCCGGCCGCGGCGAAGCCATCGAAAAGCCGGAACATCTCCGCAGTCAAATTCATGGTGAACAGGGTGTGGACGCGGGACCAGTCGCGCAGTTTTTGGCGCGCTTCCGAGGGTACGGCGGATTCGTCCAAGTGGACCGCGATGAGGCCCAAAATGCCGTGGTCTTGGGCGAGCACGAGCAACTCAGACCAGTCGAGAGGCTGGAGAAGTAAATCGCGTAAGCGCTTTGGCTCCGAGCGCGGCTTCCCGCACTCGAGCAGCACTTCCCATTGTGCAGCAGCTGACGCGCTCCTCTTTAAAGACGCTTCTGACAGGTGAGCCTCCGTGGCTAGTCTGCGCCCCGGTAGGTCAGGATGCGTTGGCCACCTTGACGGGGAAGTTTCTCAGAATAGCCCTGCGGCGCACCGGATCCAACCGTCGCCTGTATTCTCGAGGATACGACGCTTGGGCGCGAATCAGGCCGACGCCGCTATCGCCATTGCGGGCACGCTTTGAATCTGCACTAATCCCGCCCCTCCGGATTTCTTGGACATTAGATTGACGGATTGAATCCCTGTCCTGACGAAGGATTTCTCGCAGTCCTGGATGGAGGGCCCGCGCATGTTCCCTTCCATGTACGCCAAACCAGGGCAACGCGTGCAGCTCTTGACATTGGAACAATGCGAGCAGCCGGTCAGATCGCGCAAAGTGATGGATCGGACGTCGTTTAGCTGAGGGGAATGGCGCCAAATGTCCAGAAACTTATCGCGCCTCACATTCCCGCTCGGCAAGGGGAATTGGACACAAGGATAAACATCGCCATAAGGAGACACATAGCAGGCCGTATGGCCCGCGCTGCACGGCAGAGAGTCCAGCACCTCGTCGTCAGGTCCACTCGGAGGCGCGCAAGATTCACCGGCGTTTTCTACCAAGCCTTCTTCACGGAACACACGCTCTAATGCAGCCTGGTCAATGTTCAGGTCCAAGAGGGATCGATCTCCGTCCATCCTCGGCGTAATCGTGGGGTCTATTGTTACCTCCACGCCGAGTTCAGAGCCCAAAGCTCTGACGCCAGGATAGTCCTGAATGTTTTGCAGCATCAGGACATTCGCGATGGTTACGCGCAAGCCCTTGGACCGGAGGAAGCGGATTGCATTGATCGATCGCTTCAACGAGCCCGGCATCTTCGTTATTGCGTCATGCACTTCTGGCCGATGCGAGTAAATGCTGATCTGGATGGATTCCACACCCAGATCTCGGATTCGTTCCGCCTCTTTTTCGCGGATCAAAACGGCGTTCGTTTTCAACTTTACACAGAATGACCGCATCCGGGCGTACTCCAGAATCTCGAAGAAATCCTTGCGCATCAGGATCTCTCCGCCGCTCAGCGTGAGAAAAAAGACGCCTGCCTCCGCAAGCTGATCCAGAAGATTCTTGATTTCGGAGGTGGTCATCTCACCGTGATCTTCGTGATCGAGATAACAATGGACGCACCGCTCGTTGCAACGATAGGTCAAGTCCAGTTGGACAGAGAGCGGAATTCCCAGCTTGAGCGCTTTGGCGCTCATTTCTTCCACTAATTGGTTCATCGAGCGACCTGCGCGAAAGCAAGCGGCTGGGGGATAGGCTCATCGGACACAAGCAGAACACCATGGCCGGCTAGTTCCTTCACGACCTGCTCGGCATCTTTCAGGGCTGCTTCGAGCTCGACGTCAAACTCTGCGCAAACCCGCTCCGCAACAATTACTTCAAGAGGCGTTGTGCCATCCGCCGCGTTGAAGATCACCGAAGCCACTTCGTTCAATGTGAACAAAGTGGAATCCGGCGCCAGCATAATCATCATTTCGTCGCCCATCATGCGAGCCGCGATCCTGGAAGACCGCGCTATGTAGCATTTTTCGCTCATGCGATCATCTCCCATACCCGGGCATCAGGCACAAAGGTCAGCCTACGGGTGGGCACACGGCAGACAAAGTCACAAGCCGCCGCAAAAACGGACCGCACCACTTCGGAGTCGTGCGCGAAGCAAAGAATATTTTCGAGCAGGGCGCGGCTTGCCTCGGCTGCACCCAGAGGATCGGTCTTGTTCTCGGTTCCTTTTGTCAGAAGGTAGAGCGCGGCGAGCGGTGCTCGCATGTTTTCCCCAAGACGTCCGAGGTCGCCAGCGAACGGCGTACCATAAGCATAATAACCGTCTTCCTCCCGGCGGACGTAAGAAATCTCGTCGGTAAGCAGGGTGGCATCGGGCGGCGCCAATCTCGCCATCGTGGTCTTACCCGCGCCAGAGACTCCGGCAAACAAAAACGCACGTCCGTTCCGCACCGCGCTCGAGGCATGCACCAGGAAACCGCCTTGCTCCGCAAGCAAAAGAGTGTGGACGATGCGCAGAACGGAATTGAGCGAATAAGGGTTGGCGCTCTGACGAATGATCCCTCGCGCAGTGCGCGGATTCCAGTCCGCCTCGAAGTCACCCCGGCCCATCGACCACTGCCCCGATTCCCGCTCGACCCGTATCTCCCCGTGACCCATCATGCTGGCGGCAGGGGCCAGCAGCACGTCGAACTCAATCTGGGCGTTTGTCCCGAAAGTCACAAAGCCGGCGTAGCGCTCTTTTAACATCTCAACAAAGGCCGGATCGTCAGTGGACAATCTGATAGGCAAACCACCTATCTCGATGACCACGTCAGCGGCAGCGCTCGCAGTAGTCAGGGTTGCCACACGCTTCCTTTGGCGAACAGCCCGCTCCACAGCGCATTCGCTCGCAGGAAAAAGTACGTCGCTCGCTCGGAACGGCGCAAAACCAGGCAAAGAACCTGCTCTGCCCAATTTGAGAGCTTATGGACATGCACGCGCCGATTCTTTCGTTCTATGGAAGCAACCCGGCCAAGCAATTCTCCCGGAAGAATCGGGCTATCGTCCCGCAGCAACCGGTCGCCTCGCGTGACCAGGTGGGGTTCGCTCGAGCCGGCGGATGTCCGAACGATCCGATGGACAACCAGTACTTGCTCGCGCGCGTACACTACGATGTCTCCCCGTGAAATTTCTTTTGGATCTACTGGCTCGATGGAAAGTACGTCGCCGGGATGGATAGCAGGCACCATGCTGGTGCCTATGGCGGGCAATCGAATACCTCCGCTTATACGAACTGATTCAGCTACCAGACGGCATGCCGTTCCACTCGATACTTGACTCGCGTCACTCATGGTACAACGGCCCTGGGCTAGGAGGCCTTCCGTGTGTGGTGGCATTGTGCCTCCGTCGCCTGGGTCTTGCCGCATTGGATCGCCGCAACTGCAAACACCTGTTCAAAGCGGAAGTCCGGCTTCGTATAGGGTTTTTTCGAATCCGCTACAGGTGTTTCACGGCTCTTTTGATCCAAGAGATTCTCCCCAGGGAATGGGCTAGTTAAAACCCTGTTGTGTTAGCTTCACTGCACATCCTACCAAAGCGGCACCCGAACCACCACAGTTAGTCAGGCTGCTCTGTCCCAGCCTTGAAAAATAGAGACTGGAATCCTGTCCAAAAGCGCCCACGTTATCAATGATAATCCCGCTAGTTCCACCGATCTCGCCAAGTGAATTATTAAGGGCCGTAGGGAAGGCTCCACTAGTGACGTCAATGGACATAACACAACCCGTGGGGGCCGTGAGGGGGCAGTTGGTCGCTGTTGTCCCAACAGTCCCGCGCCCACCCGACTGCACGCTAAAAAATATCAAGTCCGTACCACTAGTACCGGTGTTGGGATTGAAAATCTCCGTCACGGGAGAACATTGGCCCACAACACCCGCGACGTTGCCAACTTGGAGACTGCGCAAACCAGCAGTGTTGATTGTACCGTTGGGGTGGAAGCTAATTTGACGTATTCCCGGGTGATCTACTCCCCCCGTTTTGCCGCACACGTACAAGAAACCGGTGGTACTGCCTGGCGAACTATTGAAATAGGTGTTGTCAAAGGCGCCGCTGTGAAGCGCCGCGCCGGCGCCTCCCACATTCACCCGAGCCACTCCGGTCAAGGCCACGCCCGCCTGAACGACGTATGCATTCCTATTGACCCCTAGAACCGACGGACTGTTAATGCCACTATCACCCACGAAAGCAAAAACCTTGCCAGTGGTCGGGTCCAGTATGGGAGGATCAATGACCGGGCGACTACCATCGCTGACTAGAACGGTGGCGGACCCGAGGCACGGAGGGGCGGGGGCGGTTCGGCACGTACCAGTGGTGCTCCCG
>Ga0210405_10006091_pt1 | contig 10865 bp, 11 predicted proteins | sample IncBWH11MmetaG_FD_155492 | JGI IMG/M metagenome (GOLD analysis project Ga0210405, IMG submission 155492) | Forest soil microbial communities from Barre Woods Harvard Forest LTER site, Petersham, Massachusetts, United States - Inc-BW-H-11-M | ecosystem: Environmental > Terrestrial > Soil >... | reverse complement strand
CAGGAGCCTGAGGAGACGCGTTTTTCCTGCACCGTGGGGGCCGATCACCCACAGGTAAACCGCAATCGCCAGAAGATCTTGAAACCAAGAATAGAGCACGAAATTGCTGACCAACCTGACATATTCGGCTTTAAGTTCGATGTATTCGGAGATGCAGGCTGCGATCTCTCCGAGTAGTTCCGGCGCACAGCCGCACGAGGAGATTCCGGTGGGGAGGCATGTGGCGTGTAACAGGCTGACACCAATTCTCGGAGGGACAAATTGCAATCCGCTGTAATTGAAGAACTCCTGAGACTTCACGGCCCCGGCGTTCCATGTTAGAAATTGCAGTCGTCCGGGCTCAGATGGGTTTTTAACCAGGTCCACAAGGGTCCCATCGGGGAACGCGCGAAATGTCAGCGGTTCCGGTTCCGGTTCAGGTTCTTCTGAGTGCGTTTGTAGAGCGTCGAGACTGCCGCCGCCTCGAACCCTGCTAACGTCCTTGATTTTTTCAATTGAATACGGTGTTCCGTCCGCAAGCACGATCGTTGGGGTCGCCGAATCCAGTGGCGGAACAACGCCATTGTTCCCATTCTTCTGAACGCTCATTTGCCCTCCATTTCGAGAATTTGCCTTTGGATACTAGCCGTCGTTCGCGGCCCTGCCAATGCTTTTGCCACAGCCGAGATGGTTTCCGATTTCTGCGACCCATCGAATAACCGTTGGACTTTCAAAGCCACGGTTTTTCGCGCCGGAAGAGCTGAGGGGTTTGCGGGATATGGCGATGCCAATCCGTCAAACGTGTCCTTCCTTGTCCACGGTGCCGAAATGCGTGTTGCCGAAACGCGTGCTGTCAACCGAGCTCTGCGGAAAGCCTACGGAATTGGCATCTGCTCTGTCGAGGAGATCGGTTCTCTCGCGGAGACTTCGACACCCTCTCCCCAATCCAGGAAACTTCCTCCGCTACCTAACAACCGAAACTACGGCGGACGAACTATCCGTGACCACCTCTGCCAGATTATTCGCCAGCATCAGCTCGACGCTACCCTGGTCAAGTCGTACGCGACGGACTTCTGCGGCGTGAAGAGCTTGCGTGAGGCTACTCGCGAGCAGGTGGAAAACTTCGTCGCGCACTTGGAGGATTGGGCCGAGAAAGACCGCGATGCTCTGCTGTGCCAGCTCAACAGCTATCTCGGCGCAAAGGAAGGTGCCGCGTGAGACGTCGGATCCAAGGCCTGCACGAGGCTGATCACTCTGCCGCATCTCAAGTTCGCGATGGTCTGCTCCTCGTTCGCGTGGAGCGAGCTCAGCATCGGTGGGATTCACGAAAACCGTTCTATCTTCTTCGCTTCTCAATCCTCGGGCCCAAAGAGCTCACGGGACACTCGTTTGCCGGCCGCCTCTACTGCACGCCCAGAGCGCTATGGCGACTCACCTGGTTTTTGCGTGATTTCGGTTACGACACCGAACTGCTCGGCCAAGACGAGATCGATGACAAGAACCTGGTGGGCCTCCGTGGAGTAATCAAAGTCAGCCATGTTGTCGTGAACGGCACTTCCCTGCTTAACCTCGACGGCTTCGCGCCTGCCAGCCAGTGGGAACAACTTTCGAGCGTGTCACCGGCGAGCCTCGCTGTCTCGGAGGCGACCAAGTGACCTACAGCTACACCCAAATCAGCCAATACCTAACCTGCCCACGGCGATATCGCCACCACTATCTCGATGGCTGGCAAGAAAAAGATACGCGAGCCGCCATGCTTTTCGGGCGCGCATTCGAGCAAGCCCTGTCCGCGTACTTCCTTCGGGAGGACGCTGCAGCTGTTCTATTCCGCGAATGGTCGGGCTGTCAAAATCAAGGCTTGCACTACTCAAAGGGGGACACATGGGATCGGATGCTCCAACAAGGAATTCAACTGCTAGACCGGTTCTGCCAGGACGATCGCATTCGCATTCGCCAGCCTCGTCGAAACCTGCAGATCAAGTTCACGAGGCCAGTCTCAGGAACAAACGACTTCGTGGCTTATGTCGATGCCATCGGAAAGCTGGATGGAGAGCGCTGCCTGATCGAGTGGAAAACCACATCGAGCCGCTACTCGGAGGAACCGGACGGGCTATTGGCACTGGATCCACAACTTGTTTGCTACTCCTGGATGACCGGGATTTCCGAAGTCGCTCAAGTCGTCTTCGTCCGCAAACGTCTGGTCGAAGTTCAGTACTTGCGGACCGTAATCACTGACGAACAACGTGCGGAATTTGGCCAGTTAGTGGAGGACACGATCCGTCGTGTGGAGGCCGCACAGTTTCTGCCCCACAGCGGCATCCGTTTTCCCCAGAACCCTTGCAGTAGCTGTCCTTACGTCGGACTCTGCCTGGGGAAACCGGAATTGATCAACAGTTCTCTCGAACGAAGGCCAGGAGCAGAAAATCTTGGTTGGCTTGACGAACTTTCGTACTAAGAACCCGCCCATGTTGCCCAAGCTCAATCGTCGACGGGCCATGTTCGTGCTCACTAAGATCGACAAGATCTTGGCTTGGGAAAAGCAGAAGGACGCCGAGCGGGATACCCGTTTCGTTGAACTTGGGCGTTACTTGTGTGAAGTGCGCGCAGGACAGTACTGGCGGGTGGAAAACGTGAAGTCCTTCGATGAATTCCTGGAAAGACGGTTTCCGGAGTCGAGGAGGAAGGCGTACTACCTGATGTCGATCCATGAGCACCTTCCTCCCCAAGCCAGGCGGGAGCTGAAGGAAGTCGGTTGGACCAAGGGGTTGGAACTGGCGAAGATCGCGAGAAGAGACAGGCAGAACTTCGATTGTGCAACCTGGTTGCACAAAGCTAAGGAGATGCCAAAGGAGCAGTTCAAGCATGAGGTGGAAAAGGAGTTGACGGGCCAAGACACCGAACCTGCGGAGATCATCTACTTCAAACTCTACAAGAGCCAGATCCCAGTCATCGAGCAGGCGATCGAAACGGCAGCATTGATGCTGGGATCGGACAAATCCCGCGGCTATTGTCTAGAGATGATCTGCGCGGACTTCCTGGCGGGAGCCAACCTTGACAAGGGCAATTCGCATGTTCTCCTGCAATCGATTCTGCGTTGCTTCAAATTTCTTCCTGGCGATGAAAGAAAAATGTTCGCAGATTCCGTGATGGAGAAGGCATTGTGAATGTTGTTCTACCGAAACGGCCTCGCCTGCAGCTCGATCGCGAGTTGTACGAACAGCTGCACAACCAGATTCTTCGTCGCGATGGTTGGAAATGCCAGGTCTGTGGTGCAATGTCCAATCTCGAGGTTCACCATAAAAACTTCCGCAGTCACTCTGGAGAAGATTCCGAGCAGAATCTAATTACTCTCTGCGCTACATGCCATACCAACCTGCACGAAGATCAAGCAAGATTTGGTGCTCGTGGTGGGAGTCTGTGGCGACGATAAACTTTCCCCCACTGTAGCGTAAGTCGGATTCAAACAGAGTGGGTGCCCGCTTATGTATTCCGCGATATGCATCCTTACAGGCGCTTTGATTTGATCCTGAGAGATCTGGCTTCGCCCTGGTAAACGACTCGCAGCGTTACCGAATTTTTGGGCGCCGTGAATGGGATTCACGTCTCATTTGCCGATATTCCGGCAACCGTGACTAAATCTAGGCACTCTTCGCCAAATGAACGCCTGAAATGATGAGTTTGCCCATGGCAACGATTTTGCTGAGCGCTTCCTAGCTGGACGCGAGGTGATATTAGGAGAAAAGTATGGTTGATGACAAGCTAGATGCCCTGATAGCAGAGTTTCAAGCAATCGAGTCATGGGATCGTGAGAAGGCCACTCCCCGGGACGAAATTAACAAGGCAGGCACTGAGGCACGACGAATGAGACGGCTTGAAATCGTCCGTGAGATTAACACACTGCTAAAGCACGAGTCTCCCAGAGCAGTAAACTGATTTAGGAGAACGAAATTCAATTTCGTTACATCGGGTGACACCCCAATCGGTCGCTTCGCGTTTGCAAGTCGTGGACCCGCACGGATTGTCAGCCTCGGCCTTGCTCCCGCAGAACGAGACGAAAAGGAAACGCTCGATTGCGAGGCCTTTCTCCGCACCGCTGATGAGGCTCTCTATGCCGCCAAGGCGCGAGGCCGGAATCGCGTCGAAACTGCTCCTGCTTCGCGAGCAGCCGGCGCGTAACCGAGGCCGGGGTTCCAGAGGAGCAACCAGCTAACGCTGGTGCCGATATCGTGTGATGGCACGTCGGTGGGTAACTCTAGCCCGGACGGGCCATTCACAAAAATTCGCGAAGGACTTACATTCCTAAGTGAGCAGTTCTGGGGGAGGGCTGCCCGGGCGTCCAATGACTCGAAAGAGTCGGACGCCCGTTTTTTTGCTTGTGTGATGTCCTCGTTGCCCAGCAGCAATCTGAGACGTAGCAAGCTACGTCTCCTTGGGGTGGACACGAGCAACATGACCAGAGGCGTTTAGTACGTCGAGATGGTGAAATTCACGGTGATGCGAGCCTCGGTTTCCACCGGCCGGCCGCTTTGGTAATAAGGTTTAAAGTGCCACTGCTTCACTGCCTCGCGGGCGGCTTCCGAAAGAATTGCCGGTCCGCTCAGTACTTGTATGTCTTGAATGCTGCCATTCTTGCTGATTAATGCTTCCAGTATGACCGCGCCTTGAACTTTCATCTGCTTCGCGAGCAGCGGATAGCTGGGGTCCACCCGAGAAATCACTTGCGCGCTACTGGGCGAGAGTTGAACTTGCGCTCTGGCGTTCGAGGGACCGGAAGCGCTGCTCTGGCTCTGGGCTGAAGGCGCAGCTGGCTCCGGATCAGCCGCATCGCTCGGCTGCATATCGAGTTTGACGGAACTGTCCGCGGTGTTAACCGGACGATGCTGATTGCCGGCTACGACCTCAACCTCCAGAGGCGGCAGCACCGCACGATTGGTGGCGGTGATGACGGGCGACATCGCATCCTGTGTTTCAGTCGAGTGCGCGGTTGCGGCCAGCCGCTTGGATTTTGCCCGCGGGTGAGCCGGCACTGGCCCGATCGCTTTCGGTGGAACGACGGGTGTCACAGTCTTGGATGGGGCAACCTGAGGACTGGGCTGGGGCACAGTCTGCTCTGGCGTATCGGATTCAGCGCTTGGACTGGGGGGAAACCAGAACTGGCGGTCCTTAATAATAACTGCTATCAGTGCGAGAGCCAGAACCAGCAGAGCGATCAGCATCCGGCGCCGTTGCTGCTGTTCGAAGGCCGCGTGTGGCACGGGCCTGCTAATCTCCGTATGGCCGTTCTGTTCCAGCATAGGCATAGTGCGATTCCCCTGCCCCTGCCGAACCTGGGACTTGCTGCTTAGTATGCCTCGAAACAGCCCCGCAAAGCTAGCGTCCCGTCACTTCTCTACGATTGCAAAAGCGGAAGAATAGCTTCAGCAGACAAGGTGTTCGCGGCTCAACTTCAAGCCATTCAGGTTCCCGAGTACGGTGACCGCGATCGACTCGGTGAGGAAGAACTCGTTGGCAAGCTCTCTCACTTCTTCAGCGGTGACGCTTTCGATTTTGTCGATCAGTTCGTCCATGCTGTAGAAGCGATCGAAGTACATCTCCTGGCGGGCGAGGCTCGACATACGGGCGGTCGAGGATTCCAGCGACAACATCAAACTTCCCTTCAGCTGATCTTTGGAGCGGCGCAGTTCTTCGTCAGGAACATTTTCCAGTTTAAGTTTGCGGAACTCGGAAACAATACTCTGCACTACTTTGCCGGCCGATTCCCGTGAGGTACCAGCATAAACCGAAAGGCAGCCCGTATCGCGGTACGGATTCAGATCGCTGTAAATGGCGTAGGCAAGTCCCTGACGTTCGCGGATATTCTGAAACAGTCGTGAACTCATCCCTCCGCCGAGCAGTGTATTGAGAATGTACGACGCATGCCGTTTCTCGTGGGCGATAGGATGGGAGGGCACGCCAACGCAGATCTGCACCTGCTCAAGAGCCTTCTTGTTGCGCATGATAATTCGCGGAACGATCTTCGGCGGCGGACTATGAAATCCGTTCTTGATCGGCTTCATGTGCTGGAAGTGTTTGGCCACAAGCTCCACGAACTGCTCATGCTTCAGATTTCCAGCCGCGCAAATGATCAGATTGCCGGGTGCGAAACGTTGCCCGTAGAAGCCTAGAACGGGATCGCGCTCGAAGGTTTTCACCGTTTCCTTGGTTCCAAGGATCGGCTTGCCCAGCGCGTGATCCTTCCAGAAATTCTGGGTAAAGATTTCATGGACGAGGTAGTCTGGGCTGTCTTCGTCCATCTTGATTTCTTCCAGGATCACGCCCCGTTCACGGCTAATGTCCTGAACGTCAAATGTCGGGTTCAAGACTAGGTCGCTGAGGACATCCATCGCGATGGGCAGATGCTCATCCAGAATCTTGACGTTAAAGCAGATGCACTCTTTAGCGGTGAAAGCGTCCATGTTTCCACCGATGGAATCGACCTGGCGGGCTATGTCCTCGGCTGAACGATGCTTCGTGCCTTTAAAAACCATGTGTTCGACGAAGTGGGAAATGCCATTCCATTGCGCGTCTTCATCGCGAGATCCGCTCTTGATCCAAATACCGATCGAGGCCGAACGAATATGCTGCATTTGTTCGGTAATCACGGTTAACCCGTTGGGTAACAATTCTCGCTGGATGTTACGCACTTCTTCAACCATAGCTTTTCTTCCCCAACGGCCCCGCGCTCAAGATCGCACCGGACACCTACTATTGTTACACACCCCGCGGCCTTCTCGCGAATGCGCATTTACCCATGTAAAATCAATTAGTTACAAGGAAATCTGCATCATAAAATCGGTCAGCGCCATTCCTCCCTATCTCCTCTACAATCGTAGAGAACCAGTTCAAGAGTCCATAGAACCATGCCTGAAGAGAGAACACGAGTGCTTCTGGGCCTGACCCTGCGCGAACTTACCGATTTCGCGGAGGAATCCGGCGAGCCGTCTTACCGCGGACGGCAATTGTTTGAGGCACTCTACCGTCAGCGAGTCCGGGGCGCCGAAGAGATTTCCACTCTTTCGCGTGAGTTTCGGCAGAGCTTGGGACAAGAAGGGTTATCTCTTGGGGTTCCGATGATCGAAAAGAAATTCGTCTCCGGAGACGGCACGGTTCGGTATCTCATCGGCTTCACCGACGGACAAACTGTAGAAACCGTCTGGATGCCGGAAGGCGACGACGGCGAAGCCGGAGATGGGAGCGAGGCTGGGAACGAGATCGAAAAGGCCGCGGGACGAACGTGGGACCGCGCAACCATCTGCGTTTCCAGCCAGGTCGGTTGTGCCGTGGATTGCCAGTTTTGCCTGACCGCCTTGCTCGGAGTGAAGCGTAATCTGACCGCTGGCGAGATCGTGGGGCAGGTTTGCGCCGTGCTCAACGACCAGAGCGTCTCGCCGCCCCAGGACCGCGTGAACATTGTCTTCATGGGGATGGGCGAGCCGTTCCTGAATTATGAGAATTTCATGAGAGCAGTCTGCTTGTTGGCGGACGGAGTTGGGATTCCGGAGTCACGCATGACCGTCTCGACCGCAGGCATCGTGCCACGGATCTATGATCTGGGCGCAGAGCCGGTGAGGCCGAAGCTCGCCATATCGCTGAATGCACCTAACGACGAATTACGAAGCCGGCTGATGCCCATCAATCGCAAATGGAACTTGGAGAAGTTGGTGGCATCTGCGCGTGATTTCCCACTGCGAAACAGGGAGAGACTGACTTTCGAATATGTTCTCCTCGACAGCGTGAACGATTCGGAGCAAAACGCTCGCGAACTTGGTGAACTGATCCGCGGGATACGAGCGAAAGTGAACCTGATTGCGCTGAACCCCGGTCCTGGGATTGCGTTTCGAACTCCGGCCGAGAACCGCGTACTGCAATTCCAGAAGATATTGATGGCCGCCGGCGTGCCCACATTCATTCGGCGTCCGCGAGGACGCGACATTTACGCTGCCTGCGGGCAGTTGAAGCGAACCGTGGAACTGGCCACATCCTAGACTAGCAGGCTTCGGGAAAACTTAGCTGGCGTGGTGCAAGGGCGACTCGCAACAAGATGCAAGCAACGAACTCGATCCGCGGCCCTTCTAATTGTACGTGGTTTTGCGCGGGGGTGAGACTATGACGAACTCACGATCATCCTTCTTAGTGGCACTGGCCTTCTTGTTGACCTTTTGCCGTAATGCCGACGCTCAGGAGGCCCACACGTCCTCGACAAGCATCGAGCCACAGGTGTTGTCCCTCAATTTCACAAACCATGGACAACGGTTGGACTCCACGGTCGGTCAACAGATAGAGATAACCCTCGGAACAGTTGGCCCGAAGCAATACGGCGCTCCGCAGGTTTCATCTTCTGCAATCCGACTCGAGAGCGTCGAGGCAGGACCGCAAAATCCGGGCGGCTCGACGTTTGTCTACATTTTCGAGGCGACTGCCGAGGGAGAGGCGCAGGTCAAGATTCCTATTATCTATTCGGAAAATCCAGATTGGGCGAAACGGCTTACTTTTGCAGTGACGATTCATGTCGAATCACCTCCCGGCACCCCGCCCGCGCCGCACGCATCCATGACGACGGACCAGGCAAACACCGCCCCATGGAAGAACGCATGGACGAACCTGCTCAACGATGTGCGGCAGACCTTCACGCCCTCGCTGCCGAGGCTGACTGGCGTCGAAGTGGAACTCGTGGTGGCCAACCCCGGCCCATCCGATGACGAACTCACGATGTATTTGGGGAATGCTGAGGGAGAAGTGCTAGCGGTTGTGTCAAAGACCGTGCCGGTCGCCGACTGCCGCCACGTTCTGTTCGTTTTTCCTAACGGCGGTTTCCAAGTTTTGCCCGGCCAGGTTTACAGCATCCGGCTGAGCGGTAGCAGCGTCTTCGGATGGAAGTATGTCGTGGGCGGCTATGCGAACGGAGCTGCGTTTTTCAATGGCGGACCTCTTTTACCGAATACCCGTAGCACGTTTCTATTCCGGACCTTCGGCGCGAATTGAACAACCTGCGCGTTGTACGTAGGAAACCTGCGAGGAATTACTCAGCGGCTCGCAGCCGCCTTCGCCTCGGGAAGCAATTCGGGCGACTGATAGCTCCGCGACATCGAGCCCGAAGCGAGTGCCGGATCTATAACCGCGGGTAGCTCGATACGGAATATCGCACCGCCCTGGGGCCGATTCTGGCAAGTGATTTTTCCGCTGTGTTCCTGAATGATGCCATAGCAGACGCTAAGGCCTAAACCCGGTCCCTGACCGACCGGCCGAGTAGTGTAGAAAGGATCGAAAACACGGTCCGGTTCCTCCATTCCTGGTCCATCATCGGAGAACTCCAGCACTACTGAAGCATCCTGCAATCGCGCGGTCACCGTTAGCGTGCCACCCGTATTTGTCAAGGCATGGAGAGCATTGTTGGTGACGTGCAGGCAAACCTGGAGAAGTTGATTGGAGTCGCCGAGCACGCGCGGCAGTTCCTTCGCGAAGTCAGTGTGGACTTGAACATTGGGACCACGCGATTGCGGCAGGCAAAGTTTCACCGCGGTTTGGACCAGGGCATTTATGTCGACCAGTGTCTTCTCCGCTGGAACCTGCTTGGCGAAACTCAGCAGGCTGGAAACCAGGGTCCGCGTCCGCCGTACCTGCTGTTCGATCTTCTGCATGAGTGACCGCTGCTCGCTGCTGAGTTCGGTCGATGCCAGCAGATCCGAGTAGCCCATCATAGCGGTGAGTGGGTTGTTCAATTCGTGAGCAGCGCCGCCGACGAGTTGCCCAAGGGATGCCAGTTTTTCCGATTGCACTAGCTGCGCCTGCACTCGTTTCAGGTTGTCAAACGATTCCTGAGAGTCGGTTAGCAATTGCACCAGTTCGCGGTCCAGCAGATGCTGCTTGAAGAAAACCAACGTACCCATGACGAGCATGCTTGAAAGCGTGAGTACAACCCGAAATGTGCGTACCGGTTGCGGAATTCCAGTATCGAACAAAGACCATGCCGCAAATAGAGGAAGAGAAAAAATTGCGACCATGCCCAGCCGCGCTACCCATACTCCATAGCCGCCGGAAACCCGGGCAGGCTGCTGATTGCCGGAAGAACGGAGGGCCAGGATACCAATGACCGTGACCCAAGCCATGGAGACCGCCAGGGGTACGTCGCAAAGGCTGCCGGAGTAGTATATTTTCCGCTCGATCGCCCAATTCGCGATGTAGGAGGCCAGCGAGTATGTGAGTCCCGCGCCAAACCAGTTGGCATATATGATTCGCCAGGAATCTTTGCTCCTGAACCAGAGCACGCCCAAGCCAGCCAGAAATACTGTTTTCTCCGTGAGGTAGAGGACGTTGAGGTTGTAATCGTAGCTTGGCTCGTACGCATGCACATACTGCCAGGGAATCACCGCAAACAAATAAAGATATAGCCACCATACGAACAACAAGGCAAAATCAAGCGTTCCCAATCGAGTGGTGCGATCGTCTTGTTGCACATGCGGCTGCAGCGCCAAAGCTGCGGTCATGGGAACAATATGAAGGAAAATCACCACGTCCCCGGCGAATGGATTCGGCACCTCGCTCCGCGTTAACACTTCGAAGTATGTCCATAAGGCCTGATACGAACACCAGAGCGCGGTCCCCAGCATCATCAAGGCCCAAAATATGCGGATGCGGCCACGGGTCGCGAGAACGTTTAGGAGGAGTGCAGTCGTGCCTGCAAGCAGCAAAATGAATTGTGTGATGTCACTCAGAGCGGTAAGGGCAAAACCTTTGCGCAGAAATAGCGACGCCAGAGCCTGCACGCAGACTAAGCCGACGGCGGTCGAGATCCATAGCTTCGAACGTCCGGACATGTTCATTCGATACTAATTCTTAGGCACAATACA
>Ga0210405_10006090_pt1 | contig 10865 bp, 12 predicted proteins | sample IncBWH11MmetaG_FD_155492 | JGI IMG/M metagenome (GOLD analysis project Ga0210405, IMG submission 155492) | Forest soil microbial communities from Barre Woods Harvard Forest LTER site, Petersham, Massachusetts, United States - Inc-BW-H-11-M | ecosystem: Environmental > Terrestrial > Soil >... | reverse complement strand
CTCGCTGTCGGCGGCAGTCCAGATAGTGCGATCTTGCGCATAGGAGTTCGCGGCCAGGACGCAGAACAGCAGCGTGGCGAAAATGCAAAAGTTCCTCATCCTAGAAGTATTTGCCGGGTCCATGCGCGTACCCTAGCGAATTCGCGAGGGGAGGATTACGAAGGTACCAAGTACCCGTGATCATGAGAGAGTGTCGGCTGGTAGTTGAGGTTTCTGCAGCCGCGAGCGAATCGCGCTACGACGTCTGAGGCCACGGCTGCACGGAGTGGGGGCCGAGATTTCTGAGCGCCGATTCTAGTGCACGCCAGGACTCACCGAATCCGAAAAAGATGGCGGGCCGGGCACTCGAGGCGTATCCTCTCGTGAGCCGGGCAAACAGAATGGAAGTCCCGGCTCACCCCTTCCATGTCCACTGTCAACGTAGAACGCGTCCGGCCTGCGCTGAGCCCCGAGAAAAAACTGAGCACGACGGCCTTGACCGGTCGAAATGGGATCGTGCAGCGGTATTTCTACTTTGCGATATCGCTGCTGATGGCTGCGATTGTGGTCGCCGGTTTCAAGCGCACGGTCAACGACAACCTGTTCCATCCCGCGTTGCCGCGGCCCTTCATTCTTTGGATTCATGGCGCAGCGTTCGCCGGGTGGGTGATCTTTTTCATTTGTCAGTCCACGCTGGTCCGTATACGCAAAGTCAGTTGGCATCGCTCCATCGGATGGTTTGGCGCCGGGCTGGCGACCGTAATGGTTCCGCTGGGCGTTACCACCGCCATAGTCATGGCGCACTTTGACACGGTCCAACTCCATCAGAGCGACGCGGATGCTTTTCTGAGCGTCCCGTTCTACGACATGATCGCCTTTGGCGTGAGTATTGCGCTTGCCATATTTTGGCGCAAGAAACCAGAGCTGCATCGCCGGCTGATCTTCATCGCAACCTGCGGACTCATGGACGCGCCCGTTGCCCGCTTTGACTACGTGTTCGACCACAATCTCTTCTTTCCTTGCCTGGACCTGCTGATCCTTCTGGGGGTTGGGCGCGACCTGCTTATCGATCGGCGCGTCCACAAGGTCTACGTCTATGCCCTGCCGTTGTTGATCGTTGGCCAAAGTCTCTCGCTATACATGTGGCGGCACAATCCTTCCTGGTGGCAGGCGATCACGCACGTGATCATGGGATAGCAACGCGCTTGCATAGATCCTTCGTCGGCAGGTCTTCGCTTTGCAAAGGCCTGCACTTTCTCCGGATGACAGCTTAACGACGCCAGGTTCCTCGACTTCGCTCGGGATTACAGTGATTCGGCGGTTCGAGTTGAGTGGGTCGAATTGAAATAGAATTGCGATATCGCAGAACGATTCCCATGAGTCAAGTTAAAGTCGGTGCGTTTTCAGTTTCGATCGATGGGTTTGGGGCTGGGCCACGGCAGGACCTGCAGAATCCCCTGGGCGTCCGCGGGACCGAGCTCCACAACTGGTTTTTTCACACCGAGATTTTCAAGGAGATGCAGGGTCAAGGTGGCGGGACTACAGGCATCGACAACGATTTCGCGGCTCAGTCTTTCGAGAATGTGGGCGCCTGGATACTGGGCCGGAATATGTTTGGGCCGGTTCGTGGTCCGTGGAAAGACGATTCCTGGAAAGGCTGGTGGGGCGAGAATCCTCCGTACCATACGCCCGTGTTTGTGCTGACGCATCACGCGCGGTCTCCCCTCGCGATGGAAGGCGGTACCACGTTTCACTTCGTCACCGATGGATTGGAGTCTGCTCTGAAGAAAGCGAAAGAGGCGGCCCAAGGCAAGGAAGTGCGAATCGGTGGCGGCGTGTCTCTCATTCGTCAGTACCTGATCGCAGGCCTGATCGACGAAATGCACTTGGCGGTCTCGCCGGTTCTGCTGGGCGAGGGCGAACATCTATTCACTGGAATCAATCTTCCCCAGCTTGGCTTCAGGCTTGTCCGCACCGTCGCCGGAGAAAATGCAACTCACGTTTTTGTCAGGAAGGGATAACGGCTTTTTGTGTTTTCGCGGGGTGGGCGCAAGGCCCCTTGACTTCGCTCGGGTCGACAGTCGGTGGGGGACGACACATGCTTGCGACGACGGTGTTGACGATCAAAGGCAGCGGACAGGAGTGTTTGCCCTACACTGGTTTCGGATTTCTTGTGAATTGGCGCTGGTGCCAGTAGGGGTACGCTGGGGTTACTTCGCTGGCGGCGTCGAGTCTTGCTACTTGTTGTGGGGTTAGGTTCCATCCTGCCGCGGCCAAATTTTGGCGGAGTTGTTCTTCGTTGCGGGCGCCGATGATTACGCTTGCTATCGTCGGTCTTTGCAGGAGCCAGTTCAGGGCGATTTGCGGAATGTTTTTTCCGGTTTCGCGGGAGACTTCGTCGATCGCGTCCACGACTTTGTAGAGATATTCGTTGGGAACCGGCGGGCCTTGCTCGGCGGTGCTGTGTAGCCGGCTTACTTCAGGGAGCGGCTTGCCTCGGCGGATTTTTCCGGTAAGCCTGCCCCACCCTAATGGGCTCCAAACTATAGTGGCTACTTTCTGGTCGAGGCCTAGCGGCATCAGTTCCCATTCGAAATCGCGACCTACCAGCGAATAGTAGGCTTGATGGGCTACGTATCGCGCCCAGCCGTACTTTTCGGAGACGGCGAGGGACTTCATGAGATGCCATCCGGAGAAATTGGAGCAGGCGATGTAGCGAACTTTGCCGCTCTGGACCAGCGTGTCCAGAGTCTTGACGGTTTCTTCAACTGGCGTCTGCGCGTCGAATCCGTGCATGTGGTAGACGTCGATATAGTCGGTGTTGAGGCGGCGCAGGCTGGCCTCGCAGGACTGGATCAGGTGATAGCGGGAGGAGCCGAGATCGTTGGGTCCGTCGGCCATAGCGAACGTGGCTTTGGTGGAAATTAGAACGGTGCTGCGGCGTCCGGCGATTGCTTTGCCGAGGATTTCTTCCGATACGCCTTGAGAATACACGTCGGCGGTGTCGAAGAAGTTGACTCCGGCTTCGAGGCAGACGTCCACCAGGCGGGTGGCTTCTTTCGCGTCGCTGTTGCCCCAGGCTTGAAAGAACTCGCCGCGTCCGCCGAAGGTCCCGGCGCCGAAACTGAGAACGGGAACTTTTAATCCGGAGTGACCGAGTTGTCGAAATTCCATGGGAAGTAGATGCTCGCGGCGGGGTCGGGGATGCGGGGGAATGCGGCTCGCCGTAGCTAAAACGGGGTAGCTTGAAACGCTCCGCGCGAGATCCTTTGGCCCGCTGGAAAGCGCGGGCCTTCAGGATGACGGACTTCAACAGAAGTGCTAACCGACGCAGCGCCCGGCGGAGGACTGTCCGCCCTACACGAGCGCTGGTGATAATCTTGCGACATGCCTCCTGCATCTTCTCGATCTTCGATTGTGTTGGCGCTGGTCGCCGGATTATTTGTCGGGGTGGTGTTTGTCGGGTCTCTGGGATGGTTGATGCTGTCACGAAATTCCGGGCGGAGTTTGTTGAGCCATGTCTGGTCGTCCGTGACCGGCAGAGTCCTCAGCATTGATGTGAGCCAGCCCACCGTCGTCGATCGCATTCAGCGGCTGCAGCGGTTGGAGACTGTGGTTTACACGATGGACAAACTGGTTACCGGCGCGAAAGAGAATCCTATCTTTCCGGATTTTCTGGCTGGAGATCGGCTCTTGATGATGGTGCACGGCGAAGTTGTGGCGGGGATTGATTTTTCGAGTTTGAAGCCGGGCGATGTTCGACTGGATGGCGGAAAAGTGCATTTGCATCTTCCCGTCTCGCAGGTGTTCAGCACCCGGCTCGACAGCGCGAAGACTCGCGTGTATTCCCGGCAAACTGGGTTGCTGGTGCCGACCGATCCGAATCTGGAGACGGAAGTGCGACAGGAGGCAGAACGCGAGTTGCAAGCGGCAGCATTGGCCGATGGCATTTTGCAGACTGCCCAGCAGAATGCGGCTTCGACGATCACCAGTCTGCTGCAGGGTTTAGGATTCGAGAAGATTGAGTTCGAGTAGCGCTTGCCATCGTGTGATCTTTAATTTCCGAATCAATTTCCACTATCAATTAAAAGTCAACGGCGGCGGACAGGAGTGTCCGCCCTGCACGGGTGTATGATTTTTGGACCAGGAGGAATGTCCAATGGGAATCGCACTCGCCGACAATGTCAAGCAGCTGCTTGATCGCCCCAATTTTGCTCATCTGGCGACGCTGATGGAGGATGGCTCGCCGCTCAGCACTCCGGTGTGGGTGGGCCGTGAAGGCGATCGAATCATCGTTTGCACGAGCGGGAAGTCGCTCAAGGCGCGCAACACTCAACGCGATCCTCGAGTGGCACTCTCCATGGTCGACTTTCAGGATCCCTATCGCGAGCTTCAGCTTCGTGGGCGTGTGGTTGAGCATCGTCCCGACCCTCAGTTGAAACTGCTGGACACAATCTCGATGCGGTATGTGGGCAAACCGTTCCCGATGCGTACTTACGAAGATCGTGTGGCTCTGATTATCGAAGCCGAAAAGGTGCGCTATCTGAAACTTCCCTTTGAGCACACGCCCGCGGCGTAGGGCCGGCTACGCGGGCAAGGGCGCCCGCGCCACACGTCGATAACCAAAACCCCTTGGAGAAGTCCATATTAGAGGAGAGTTGGTTCTTCGGAGGTAGCCTTGAAGCGTCGCGATTTTATCGTTCATGCGGTCCGCGGATTGGGAGCGGCTTGGCTCGGCTCGCGGGGCTTGGGGGCGTGGGCTTCTTCCGTGCCGGCCTTGACAAAAAAGTTCAGCGCGTCGGATACGGTGGTTCTGGGACACACCGGCATCAAGACCAGCCGACTCGCGATGGGGACGGGCACGATTGGGTACGACCATCATTCAAATCAGACTGCGCTTGGCGTCAAAGGGCTTTCTGAACTACTGCTCAACGGTTACGACCAGGGGTTGCGATTCTTCGACGCGGCTGATGCCTACGGAAGCCATCCACATGTGGCAGAGGCGCTCAAGCAGTTGCCTCGCGATAAAGTTACTGTGCTAACGAAGACCTTCTCGCGCGATCCCAAGTCCGCACGCGCCGACCTGGATCGTTTCCGCCGCGAGCTTGGTACCGATTACCTGGACATTTGCCTGATGCACTGCGTGACGGAAGGCGATTGGACGGAGCGCTATAAAGGAGTGATGGACGTTCTCTCTGAAGCCAAGCAGAAAGGCATCATTCGGGCGCACGGCTGTTCGTGTCACAGCATTGAGGCGCTGCGGGCGGCGGCCAAGTCGACGTGGGTGGAAGTCGATCTGGTGCGCATGAATCCAATTGGCGCGCACATGGATTCCGATCCCAAAACCGTGGCCGAAGTATTAGTCCAAATGCGAGCTGCCGGGAAAGGGATTGTCGGAATGAAGATCCTGGGCCAGGGAGATTTGCGTGCGCGTCAGGACGAAGCTTTGAAGTATGCGTTATCGTTGGGGCTTCTGGATGCATTCACGATTGGGGCGGAGAGCAAAGCCGAGCAGCAGGATTTGATTCGGCGGATCGGGATGGCCGCGTGATTACGAGCTAGAATTGCTTGACATATTCGAGCAGCGGCATGCCGAAAAAATCTGCGATGTTTGCCGAACGACGGTACCCGTTTTTCTCGTAGAATTTCGTGGCGGCTTGGAGCGGCAAGGCTGTGTCCAGCGTGATTCGTCTGCATCCGCGCGCGCTCAAGTAGCTTTCGATTGTGGCGAGTAATCTCCCGGCAACACCCAGACGGCGCCACTCGGGCAAAACTGCCATTCCGCGCAAATGACCTTCTCCGCCGTGGCACACCCCAGAGATCGTTCCCACGACATTGCCAGACGCGGTCGCAACCAGGACACGCATCTGCAGGAAACGAACGTGCACCGTTTTTTCGTCCAAAACGGTGTCGGCAAAAGCGGCTGGTGAATATTCTGCGCGATAGGGTTCGAAGGCAGCAGCCAGGCACTTCAGGATACCGCCGGCATCGTCCTGGCCGGCGGTGCGAATCTCAATCTCGGCTGCCGACTCCATGTTGACCGCTGCCGCTCGTCACTGCCCTCCCAGTAGTTGGTAATTGGAATTGGTCGTCGTTACCTGGAGCTGCTTGGCGGTTGCGTTTAGAACCGACTGTTGCACGTAGTTGGTGCCATCAGGCAGGCTCGCCATCTGAATCGCCAATGTGACCACGTCCTTGGGCTCATCCATGTACGTGTTGATATTTACGGTGGTGATCTTTCTTGCAGCCGTGTCGAAAGAAAGCGTCAGCTGATCGCCGGGCTGAGAGTAGTTCTTGAAAATAATTTGCGCCACTGGCGACCCCGGCGACCCCGGAGACGAACTCAATGAGGCATTGCCGGCCTGGAAGGCTTGCGCCATTTTCTGCGGGTCAGGCGGTACATAGAGGGCGAGAAGAGTTTTTACCTGTCCCATGTACTGCTGCATCTCTTCGGTCTTCTTCTCAATGATCCGCTGCTTCATTCTGCCTCCGCTGGGAGGTTGCGGCGGCGGCCCCATCGGAGTCTTCTGGACCGTCCCATCAGGACCGTACTGGCACATCGATGTCTTGGGAGGCTTGGGATCGCCTTTAAGCGTGAGCTGGGTTGTTTCCATCCATTGATAGCGGTGAAGCTTCTGCTGATTCTCCGCAGCAGACTGCTTTATCGCTGCTATTTTCTCCTGCAGTTCTCCACCAGGTGCCCCACCCATCTGGGCGAAGGCAGGTACCATGGCGGTGAGCACCACGGCAGCGACAATCAGTGGGCGATGGTAGCAACGGCGAGGGATGTTGGTGATCGACTGCGTCGCATCGGTAGTGAAGATGACTCGGTTCATAGTGAAGATGACTCGGTTCATTGGACTCTCCTGTCGGAAGGCGAATGGTGGACGTTGTCTTTCGGTATTTTGAGAGACCCAACGATAACTCTTTGCCTCATACAGGTCAACGTTGACGTTTGCTAAATGTTGAAAGCGCGCAATCGTATGGTGCGCTGGAACTGTGGGCTTCGCTTCTGAACGGAACTTTGGTTTTGTAAAGTAGTGTAAAAGCCGAGTGGATTCCGCTCCCATGGGTTTACCTTGCTTAATAGATGAAGGTGAAAGATCCGAACGGATTCGCGGCGTCTTCACTTCCGTTTTTTCCGTTCCTGTCGGTCCTTTGTTACTCTAGAGAGAACCTGTTCATCTGATCTGCGAACGCTAGCGCTTAGTGTCGCCGCTTCATCGAGGGGATCCCCGGCTTCCATCACGATCGAAGCCTGAATTAGAGGAGAAATATTCATTTGAAGACTTTTGTAACCCGCGTTTGTTTTGGTTCGCTTCTTAGTTTGCTTCTTGCAGAATCGTTTTTGCTCACTTCGGCTGCCCAGGAAACTGCCCCTTCCAATCCACCCGCACCCCCTCCGGCTCAGACCATGCAGGCTCAACCAACGGACCAGAGCAAGGATGCCCAAGCCAACAAGAAAACCTCCGATAACAATGAGGGCACCTCGAAGGACCGGCTCTTCTATACGCTGCCAAACTTTTTGACGCTGGAGAACGCTGGACACGTTCCGCCGCTGACTGTCGGGCAAAAATTCAAGGTCGTGGCTCGCGGATCTTTCGACTACATTCAAATCCCCTGGTACGCTGCGCTGGCTGGCATCAGCCAAGCTGAAAACAGCGAATCCGGTTACGGACAGGGTGCTGTGGGCTACGGAAAGCGTTTCGGAGCAGCCTTTGGCGACGGCACCATCGAAAACTTTATGACTGGGGCGATCCTCCCGTCCCTGCTCCGACAGGATCCTCGTTTCTTTCAGCAGAGCGAGGGAACATTCTGGCATCGCACTGGCTACGCGATCAGCCGCATCTTTATCACCCGCACCGATTCCGGGAATCAGCAATTCAATTTTTCTGAGATCTGCGGCAGCGCGGCGGCGGCCGCGATTTCCACTTACAGCTACCATCCCAGCGCCGATCGCACCCTGTCAAATACTGCGAGTGTTTGGGGGACGCAGGTAGGGTATGACACCATCACGTTTGTATTTAAAGAGTTTTGGCCTGACATTCGCCGCAAGCTGGGCAAGAAAAAAGACTCACCTTCCAACTGATCCGTTCCTTCGAGGTTTCTGGATTACCATCGCTCGCAGTCCACTGAGCTGAGGGAGAACTCCGCATGTTTCAACCCGACCTGCTTCAGCACAAACGCATTCTTATCACTGGCGGCGGCACAGGTTTAGGAAAGGGCATGGCCCACCGTTTTCTGAATCTGGGCGCCACGATTTACATCTGTGGACGGCGCGAGCAAGTTCTATCTGAGGCGGAAGCTGAAATGAACCGTGTGGCGCCGGGGAAGATTCGGTCTCTAGCTTGCGATATTCGCGATTTGCCCAGCCTGGAAGAAACCGTAGCGGCAATCTGGAAAGATGGCCCGCTCGATATCCTCGTAAATAACGCTGCGGGAAACTTTCTAGCTCGCACGGAAGAGTTGTCGCCAGGAGCATTTGAAGCCGTGATTGGAATCGTGCTGATGGGTACGATCAACGCGACCATGGCTTGCGGACGCAGATGGTTGCAAGCCGCCCACCCCGGCGTCGTCCTGAACATTGCCGCCACCTATGCATCGACTGGTTCAGCGTATGTCGTACCATCGGCGATGGCGAAGGCTGGAGTCGTCGCACTGACCCGCAGTCTGGCCGTGGAATGGGGAGACCGCGGCATTCGCATGAACGCTATAGCTCCGGGACCGATTCCTACTGAAGGAGCGTTTTCCCGATTGCTTCCGCGTCCGGAGCTCGAACAGTTTGCCCGCGAGCGAAATCCACTTCGTCGCTTCGGCACCGTCGAGGAGTTAGCGAATCTCGCGGCATTCCTGGTGAGCGATGGCTCGAGCTACATTAACGGTGACGTGATTGTGATGGACGGCGGCGAACAACTGCAAGGGCAGGCGAATTCAGCGCATTAGGAAGATTGCTGAGTGAAGATGACTGGAAATCTATGAAACCCCGCAAAGCCGCGCGCTGATCCGTGCTTCATCCCCGCGGCGATGGCATTACCAGCCACTTGAGCAGCATGTTCACCAGGGTCAGCACGATGCCGCCCACAAAGGCCGCACCGAAACTTCGAATGTGGAAGCCCGGTACGAACGTCGAGGCTAGTTCGAGCATGATGGCATTAATCACAAACCAGAACAGTCCCAAGGTGAGGATGGTGAGCGGAAAGGTAATGATCTTTAAGAATAGCCCCACGGTCGCGTTGACCAGGCCGATAACGACGGCAGCAATGAGCGCGGCAGCCGCGCCGTCCACATAGAAGCCGGGTACCACGCGGGAGGTGATCCATACCGCCAGCGCGCTGACGAACCAGTGCAAGAGCATTCGGAGCATGAAGATCCTCTCGACTGCACACCGACTATAAAGCGGCTGGGCGAGGCATAGCAACCTTGATCATCGCTGCCCTTGCCCGCGCAAGGTGCAAACGCTTTCCGAAGCTATCTCATCGATAGGGTCGGCAGGAGTCGTCGAGGACAAGTGCCGTGGCGTGCCTAAGTTCCTTACGCACAGCCTCATAGGCGGGTTTTTCGGCCTGCGATCGGCCGGATCTAAAGTTATCTAAAGGATCGCCGATAGTCCTGAATAACGGTAGCCTGAAGGAGGAAAATTATGGTAGCTCCGATTTCCGGAGGTACGGCTTTCGACTTTGGTGCAGCGGCACAAACTACGGCTGCGCAAACTGAGACCACAACTGCTCCCGCAACTGCGAAGCAACCAATCAAGCTTGAGCCAGCAAGTGACACCGTAAGGCTCTCTGACAGAGCCCAAGTTCACCTGTTAAGAACGCAGGGCCAGACGGTCGCACAGATCGCCACAAGCACAGCCCTGACGGCTCAAGCGGTCGATAGCTACTTGGGGATTACGCAGGCGGCACCACCGGTCGCAGCGAGCAACAAGTAGACTCAAAATCCACTGGTCTTGGCGGGCGTCGCCCGAATGAGATTGGACTTCGGGGGAGGACCGATCTCACTTGGCGCCCGCCGCGGCCTTGTTCTCCATTCCTTCAAAAACATCTTCTGCCCGCCGCAGAGCTTCTTGCACATTCTCGCAAATGTTTTCGCGTCCAATTACGTCTTCAAACTCGGCCTGCCGAATGAGTTGAGCGGGCTGTTCGCGGGCGCCACAGAGAATCAGTGTCCGATTCGAGGCGTGCAGTTCCCGCGCCACTTCCTCTAACGCGTATACCCCCGTCGCATCGATCGCGGTCATGTTGCGCAAGCGCAAAATGACCACGGGCGGCAGTTCGTGGATTTTCTCCAGGATCGTCGCGATCTTGTCCGTCGCTCCAAACAAGAACGGCCCATGAATACGGAAGATGGTTGCGTAGTAGGGAATGTCCTTGTCTTGCAGGATGTGTACCCGGCCGTCTTCGACGTAGTCATCCGTGACCTGAGATACGGTCGTGGTATTTGCGACCCGACCGATGAACAACAGGGCGGCCAGAATCATCCCGGCCTCGACTGCGACTGTAAGGTCGGCGAACACAGTGAGTGCGAAGGTTACCAGCCAGATACTGATGTCGGTCTTAGTCAGTTTCAGCAGTTGCGGGATCTCGCGCCACTCGCCCATGTTGTAGGCGACCACCAGCAAAATAGCCGCCAGCGATGCCATCGGAATAAAACTGGTCAGACGTGCGGCAAACAGGAGCACACAGACGAGAGTTAAGGAGTGAATCATTCCGGCAACGGGTGTCTTGGCGCCGGCTCGGATGTTGGTCGCTGTGCGCGCGATTGCGCCCGTGGCGGGCAGCCCACCAAACATCGGCGAAACAATATTGGCCACGCCTTGCGCCATCAGTTCAACATTCGGATTGTGATGGTCATTGCTCATGCGGTCCGCCACCACTGCGGACATC
>Ga0210405_10006089_pt1 | contig 10866 bp, 9 predicted proteins | sample IncBWH11MmetaG_FD_155492 | JGI IMG/M metagenome (GOLD analysis project Ga0210405, IMG submission 155492) | Forest soil microbial communities from Barre Woods Harvard Forest LTER site, Petersham, Massachusetts, United States - Inc-BW-H-11-M | ecosystem: Environmental > Terrestrial > Soil >... | reverse complement strand
CAAGAAACTCCGTTTCGGACATATGGGTCTCCGCTACCCGGCGGAATGTGTTCTGGATAACGCCGAAACAGCTAACCGCTTTGACAATATTGCAAATGCGTTGGGTGTTGTCAAATGCAGAGCTCTTGGTTTGCACCACCACGCTTTTCAGCCCCGAGAATAGGTAGTTATGGAACTCAGTTCCGCGACTTTGCCAGCCATAGGGATTTTTTCCCGTTGGCTCACAATAGAGGCGCACCTCTTGCACAGTTGTCCGAGCGGCAAACAGGTATCATCCGTCACTGCACTCGGCAGGACTGGATTCCATACGTTTCATCACACCTACCCCGCGTAGCTGGACGAAACGGGAGCATCTATGGGAGTACAGCAGAAGTTTGGTGCGACACGCTCACACCTCAATCACGATGGATCAGTACGGCAATGCTCCAGCATTCGCGAAGCAAAAAGCCAATCGACCAATCGTGCAACGACTCTTGAGAAGATCTGCCAACCAACAGGTCTCCATTCAACAAATAAGGGGAACTGTGGGGCAGTCCCCCTTATTGGACAGTTTTGGACAGTCCCTACAATTGCTGAATTGCCCGTAACCGTATGAAGAATTTGGTTGCGGGGGTGGATTTGAACCACCGACCTTTGGGTTATGAGTCGGACGAAGCAGCTTGAAATCAATCTCTTGCGGGCACGGGTGGCAGCTGTGGGCGCCGATTCATCACTCGAACTTGGTGACCATTGGGAGCCGAATGGGTATACGAAAGGCACCAGCATTTGCTGGCGCTCTCGAACAAGGTTCCGAGACAAGCACGCGTCACCTATCGAGAGAGAGGAATTCGATTCGATGATTGCCAATCCGTGCCAAGCGGTTTGTGAACCCTTACTAAGGGTCGGAGAGGTTGCAAAGCTCCTTGGCGTACACCCTTCAACCCTGCTGCGACTGGCTACAAGTGGCCGGCTCCCGGGAGTGAAGATCGGGAAGTTATGGCGCTTTCGAGGTAGCGACCTAGATGCTTGGGTGGCGTCGGGCAGCGCTGCAGAAAGAAAACGAGCGGGGTAACGCGGGCGTGCGGAGCCGCGCCAACTCGGGATCGGCTCCGCACTTCCCTAGTTCTTGACTTGTGGGTTTCAAAACCAATTGCCTCGACTGCCGGGCGAAGGTTAGGTCTCGATTCCTTCGTGTTATCACGGAGGACGTCATCTCACAGAGGATTCAGGTGTGCACAAACATGAAAAAAATCCGGACGTAATTGGCCGCACCGGACAAGCATCGTTGTTCTGTCGATCTTCCTGACATCGATCACCCGGAACTCCAAGTAGCAGGCCGGCAATGGGAACGGATCAATGGGACCCCACCGATAGGGAAGGCTAGAACAGGATGGCGTGTCCGGATAGGGCAAAGGTGTGATTTCGTAGAATCCGAAGCAGGTTGTATCGAACCACCTTCATTTCGGCTGGATTTCTACCGCATCCGGCAATTGAATGGGACGATTCGCTTGTCCAGGCACGACGATGGTGCGTCCACGGGCAGCGTACTTTGTGATTACAGCGGGCTTCGACCAGTCGAGGTCCCATCCGTTGGCAATCGCAATTACCGTGTAGGTGCCCGGAATGACCTGTCGAAGTGAGAAACTGCCGTCGAGATCACTCTGGTCTCTACGAAAGAGTTCTCGATTGGCTTCCGGGTGCTTCGGTATCAGAACGACCATGGCCCCAGCGATACCCTTTCCTGCTTGCTTTGCATATCCTTCGACCACCGCGTTTCCACCGACCAGTGAGAGAGAGATCGACAATGAAGTCGCGGCCGGCACTTTCAGGGTATGGCCTGAACTCGCATGATCTTGAGACGTGATTTGGACCACGGCGTATGAATTGGTGGAGGAGCCAGTAACCACCTCGTACGTCCCAGGAGCAACCCTCTCGAATACCGCTTCTCCCCGAGAATTCACTATTCGGAAATCGCCCCCTCTTCGTGTGGCATCTCGTAAACCCACAAACAGATCCTTGGGGACACGGTCTGCTCCGAGCATATGCACTGACGCGGTCACGTTACTGAGTGTCTCGCCGCTTGAAGTATCAATTTCCCGATGATCCTCCGAGATGTCTACCTCATTAATACGAGCATTCTGGGTCGGTCCCGAAAGCTGCACGACATATTTGCCGGGCGCCGTCGTCACTTCAAACACGCCTGGCGAGATCATGCGCGGATTTTCCCGGCCGCGCTGCGAGTCGATGCCGTCAAAGACACGCTGCTGGAGCTGAGGAAATCCATACACGTTTTCTGCCTGCGGCTCACTTCGAAAAATGACGTGGACTGCGGATATCGGCACCAGATGGAAATCGAGTTCGAGATGATCGCCGCCACGGATCAGGATCGGAGTCGCGTCCTCCCAATCGCTCGTGCCTGCGTAATAAGTAGTGGGATAGACGACGTCCAGATTGCGATCAGCAGCAGCGATCACCGGAGCGCCCTCCTGAGCAGTTGACGGGGGATGTACCGCATACCAGGGAGTCGCGGAGACAGAGAGGAAATAAGTACCTCCGTCGAGCGGTGTAAATTCATATCCGCCTTGGTCATCGGTAACGTCATTCCGAAATCGCACGACACGACTCAGGCCAGTACTATGGTCTTCTCGCCAGAGCAATACATTGGCGTGGCGAACCGGATCTCCGGACTCATCGAGGACCCTTCCAACCAGCACAGCGGAAGGCGCCAGTTTGAGGAGAATGTTTTCCGTATCGAAGTCAGTCCCGGTTACGATAGCGGTTGAGAATTGCTCATGCTGATCGTAGTCTGCGGTGATGAAACCTCGTTTCGCTCCCTGCAAACCATATTTTCCTGTCCTAACATTGAACTCAAAGTGACCGTCGTCGCCTGTCAGCCGAGACTGGATGTCCTTGGGATCTTGAGCATTCCTGATGGTGACGCGAGCCTGCGCCAAGACGCTGCCTCCCGTCGTACTTACGACAGTTCCCGCGATTCGAAATTGACCAGATCCGGCGTCCTTCTTAGAACTCTGTTCCCCTCTGAGGTATTGGCAGGAGAGCTGCAGTAGTCCAAAGACGATGATGGCGGCCGTAATTTGAGACCTGAATGCAGACATCTTCACTCGCTGGATGAAATCAATTGAAGCCTGAGGGTTTCTTTCTGACCTGGGACTAATCGCACAATTTGTCCTTTTGTTTCGTACGCCCGCATCGCCTCAGCGCTACGATACTCGAACTCCGTTTGCTGACGATCAAACGCAAGCACCCGATACGCACCGGGCGGGACCTGCGACAGGTCAAACTTCCCGTCCCACATGACGAATCCCTGTCGAACCTCACCTGAGGTGTCAGGCAGCGGGATGCAGTACACGTAGGCTTGGATTGGGTGAGAGATTACGAAACTACCCCCAGACTGCGCAGCTGCGTTCTGGGCTGACAGTGCCGTGTCTCCAAGCCCTTCGACAGTACCGGAGACCTCCGCGCCATCGTCGCGCATTGTCACTTCGACGAGAAGACTCGCGCCTGTCCCGACGGTAAGGGGCATACGCAAGAGATCGATACTGCCTGAAGCAACGGCGGCTGCGAAACCCTGAGACGAGTCGACTCTCACCCAATAACGACCTGGAGGTACGTTTTCGAACACCAGTGAATCGTCGTCCGGACTGGTAGGTGGACGCAATTGCGGGGTATTCCCCGATCCAAACTCATCCAGTGGCTCTAATCGCACATTTACTGTCTGCCGTCCTCTCTGACCTTCTCGACGGACGTTTTGGTTCGAGCTGTTGTCCGGGTCCCCGGAACGAAATTCCAACTTGACCTCAAGGCGAACCGAAATATGGGGCACTAAAGTCATCAGTGAGCCTTCCAGCCCGGTTCCCTTCACAGTGATCGTCGTAGACCCTGTTGCACCCTTCGGTCCGAAACTGGACGCTTCAATGAGGTAGGTCCCATCGGGTAGAGAAACCTCAATCCTCTGCTCACGATCGTTGTAACCAAGCGAAAAACCCGGGCCTTTTCGACCTTGGGCTGCCACGGCGACCTGGACTCCTTCATCTGCAGGTCCGTTCGAGATCGGCACCTTCACCGGATAATAAGGTTGCCTGACGGGCGACAGCTCGGCCTGAAATGTTGCTCCCGGTGTCAACTGGATCGAGCCAGCGGTTTGGAAGTTGCCGGCATTAGGGAAATAGACTGGGGGGTAACCGTACACCGGTCCGCGCGGGTCGAACAAAAGCGGATCGCGATCCAGCAGTTCTTGTGTAAACAGCTTGTACGTGCCCGGTCTGAGATCCGCAAAACGGAATTCGCCGTTCGATCTGGTGTTGACAAATCCCGCGCGAATCCAATGCGGACGACCTTCGGAGATCTGTCGTTTGTACAGTTCCACCCCAATCCTGTCGTACGCATTCGAGCTCGGAAGAACAACACGGCCAACGATCAGGGCTTCCGGCATGAGCTTTATCGTGACATCCACCCCTTGGACAACCGGAGGATCGTTTGCCATCGGCGAGCCGTTTTCCGATTCCAGAAAACCTGGCTTCCGCGCCTTGAGCATGCTGCCGAACATCGAGTAGGATCCGATATCGTAAACAGCGCCATCGATCGAGTACACTTCATTGGCGCCGGCAACTCTGCCAGCCGTGGATTGCGGGAAGGCCAACTCGAAACGCCCCTGGTCATCCGTCATGGTGCCGAAGCGGTTGTCAGGAGAGAATACCAAGGCGTAGCCGATCGGTTCCCGAGTGACGCCGTTTATTACCACCCCGTGAATGAAGTTCTTCTTTGTATTGGTCGATGAAACGCTCTGCGCTGGAGCCTGTCTCGCGAGCACCGACGCAAAGAGCAAGACAGACGAGACGAGTAAATGAGTGGTTCGACGGCGCTCGACACGTGCGCTACGCGGAACGGTCCGGCCGAATCGAACACGAGTCCGCAGGTTCCGCGTAGGTATCACCACCAAGTTATCCCAAGCTGCCGCGCGCGGAAGCTTAGAACAACAAAGTCGAAGATTCAACTGGTACGCAACCCACCCGGACCGGCCCAGGCGCGGGAGAATCGAAGGGTCTGTCGCTTGGGAGCCGAGCGGGAGCGAACGAGAACCGGTCCCAAACGCTTGCAATATCCTTGTTGCCACCAATGCGGAAAAGACCTGTGAGAGTACCGGACATTACTCGCCAGTTCAGCCAGGCGGCTGCGCATCCTCTTTCCGGAATCTTTGGACGGGTTCCCCAAAGACCTGACTTGTGCGTGTGCACCCCAAGGGCACTTGTTCACCGGTCGCGCAAGGAGGCGAATTCCTGAACTGCCCAGCCCGCGCAAGCCGGCCCCCCGGTTTTGAAGATCACACGGTGAGTTCTGATCCGTTATCGAAATCCTTCACTCTAATCGATCCTTTGCTCGCTTTCCGGGACGGGCGTTCTCACACGTTTGGTTCCGTTATGACCCGTTGATCATGGAACTATCACGTTTTTATCACGGCCGGAGATTTGTGTCAGCCTTTAACCGTATGGAGGCATACTGACCTCACGGCCAAAACACTGCTCGTTCTGGCGCTTCCTCTCCAGACTCCACTACGACCTCGACCTTCTCCTTGAAATTTGACGACGAAAGGGCAACCTCCGGAGATCGTTAGCTCTCACTCAACATCACCGTCGGAAGATAGAGCCATGTTGTGTTTTGGAAGAAGTGAAAAAGAACCCATTTTCAGTGGGCTCTCGCCAACGTTTGCAATTTTCCTTCAATGCCTCTAAATACTACTTCCGAAGAAGGACATCACAGCGAGTGCGATTCGGTCATTTTTGGGACCGCAAAGTATCTACGGCAAGAACTGTGAGGTAGTCGCAGTTTGCAAGCCTTCATATCGACATCACGATGAGGGAGACAAAGGTCATGGCTTTACTACTCGAAGGAAACGATCGCCTTCTAACGATAAAAGAAGTCTCTGAACTCACAAGACTGGCAGTCGGTACACTCTAAACCATCTGTCGTCGGAGCGGCGGATACCCACTGTTCACTTGTCACGCCGCTGTATTCGTTTTCGTCTGTCGGATTTACAGCGGTGGATCGACGAACACGCCGACGCGTCCAGCTAATAGAGCGAGGACTTTAACGATGGACCAACAACCACATTCTCTTTAACTGGTCCATCAAAATAGCTCTGCGCTCTCCGCCAAGCCTCGTCCGCGATGACGCGACCGAGGTGACCACCAGCGAGATCGGCAGTTTTGCAATGGATTCCCCCGTAGCGCCGCGACATCCCAGCCTCATCGGCAGCTTCGGAAAAGGTCTTCCATTGCAAAACAACCGGCTTCGCCGGCGTGATTCCTGGCTCGATTTTGGAACTCCCCGCAGACAAGGTGACGGAATCTCCAAATTCGTCAGTTCCGGTGATCATACTCATGTTCATCGTGAGGCCGATGGCACCAGCGTGGGCACTACCGCGCCGGTTGACTCACTCACACAGAACGCGGAATAGACACGAAAGCGCCCCAGAAAGCACCTGTAGCCGCCCGAGACGCTGTCTCCAATTGAACAGTCTTTTGTAACGGAACTGCATAAACGCTCGTTACAAGAATTACTTTCACGCGTTGGCGATTAATCCTTGATCGGTGCATAAAAGTCGAGAAGATTTCCGTCCGGGTCGCGAAAGTAAATCGACCGAGTCCCCCAAGGCTGGGTGGTGGGTGGCTTAACCCAGCTTTTCACAAGGCTCTGTAGTCGCTGGTATTCTTGATCCACATTACTGACGCGGAATTGCAGCACCACGCTCCTGTTCTTCGCCGCTTCGGCCGAACCAGGAATGTACTTTTCTAGAGCGTCCTCGGAGAAAATTGCCAGCACTCCCACGCCCGTCGGAAACTCTGCGTAGTCTTCGCCTGTCTTCTTTGCTTTGAGCGCTAAGATGGGCTCGTAAAACTCCACAAGTCGCTTCACATCGCCAGTTATCAAACAAGTATTCACCAGTCTTGGGCTTCCGCCGAGGTGATCCGGTGACTTGTCGTCGGTCGGTAGACGGTGCACGGTCCATCCGGTTGCGAACACCGCTAAGGTAACTGCGAGAGGCCACACACGAGGCGTAGTCATCACGATTTGCTCCCGACCGGATTCTAGCGAAACTTCAGCGCCTCGGGCTCTCTCAGTACCGCAAAGCCTTAACGTCAGGCGCAACCGAAATCAGAGATGAGGCACTCGAACTTTGCAAGAACCAGGGCTAGGAGTCCAGAATCGGGCTTCCCTTGTCACCCAAAAAAAGTGTGTAACATCCTTTGATCTGCAGCGTACTGCTTAATGGACGCCAAGAGGAACATGGCGAAAGGACCGCAGCTCCGCGAGGGCGAAGCTAAGCAGATGGAGGCGCTGGCTTTGGAGACCATCGTGGAGCGAGCACGGGGCCAGGATTCCGAGGCTCTAGGGGAGATCTATCGCCGCTATGCCCGTCGCGTATTCGGATTGTGCCGTTACATGCTGGACTCACGGGAGAGTGCAGAAGATGCCACCAGCGAAGTCTTCCTCAAGCTGCAGCGCTCCATCGAGAGCTACGACGGTTCGATACCGTTTCCCAAGTGGCTGCTACGAGTGGCTGGCAACCAATGCATTGACGCTTTGCGGCGGCGGCAGCGTGGCGGGCGGGTCATTGTGGAAGTTGAAGAAGGTGCCGCGGTCATCGAGGCAACCAGTTCGGCACCGTCGCCGCTAGGTGCTGTGATCAGCAAGGAAGAGAGGGCGCAGGTACGGAATGCCATCGCAGGCCTGGCTGAGAACTATCGCGTGCCCCTGGTCCTCCGCTATTACAGCGAACTGAGCTATGACGAAATCGCGCAAAAGTTGGAGCTGGAGAGGAACTACGTGGCGACGCTGATATTTCGGGCCAAGCAGGAGCTGCGCCGGAGACTGGCCCATAGGAGCAAGTAATCATGGAATGTTATTCGGAACAGGAGTGCGCCCTGGCCGTGGACGGCGAACTGGCGGCGGATGAGGCGCGGCGCCTGCGAGATCACCTAACCACGTGCCGGCGCTGCCGGGCGCTAGTGGACGCACTGCGCGCTGAGAATCGCGTTCTAAGCGAAAGTCTGCACGAACTTCCGGATGAAGCAGTCAGCCTGGCGGGCTTCTCCCGTCCGGGCAGGTCCTGGGTCTGGGTCAACCTGGCGATCGTGGCCGCAGTGCTGGCCCTAGGTCCGATCATTTCCGTTTGGTTCGATGAGCTAAGTATTCCGGCAGCGCTGGAATGGTTCAATCCTTTCAGCGCAAGTGGCCGCACGAACTTGATCTCATACCTTTTTCTCTACTCTGTGAACGGAGGTACAGCCATGCTCGCCGAATATGCTGCTGTCGTGGGGTGGATTTCTTTGCTGTTGCTGTTGGGCGGCGGCGCACTGCTGCTGAGTCGTCGAGGGAGGCTGCGCCAGCCTAGTCTGCGCCTGCTGATTGTGCTGCTTGCATTGTCGTTGCCCAGCTTTGCCCTAGAGCGGCGTCACGGGGAGTTCGTCACCGTAGCGGCGAATGAGATCGTGGACGATACTCTTTTGGCCTCCGGTAACACTGTGCGCGTGGAAGGCGTGGTCAACGGAGACGTGCTGGCGTTTGGCCGGACCGTGGAAGTGCGCGGTACCGTCAAAGGCGACCTGGTGAGTTGTGCGCAGAGAATCAAGGTCAGCGGAACCGTGGAAGGCCACATCTACACCTTGTCGCACTCGCTCGATTTGGATGGGCAATTGGGTCACAGCATCTACGGTTTGGTGCAATCCTTGCGTTTGGAGGAGCGGGGCCAGGTGGGCGAAGGTATCGTGGTTGGCGCCGGCGACGTAAGCCTCGAGGGCGTGGTAAAGCGCAGCGTGAACATCTTCACGAGCAATGGAGATGTGAGCGGCAGTATCGGCCGCGATCTGACGATGGCCGGAGGCAGCCTTACGCTGACGAACACGTCCCGAGTCGGCGGCAACCTGAGCGCTCGCGTGCGCCAGATGAAAGATGTGCACATTGCCGACGGCGCGACTATTGCGGGCAAACGTGACGTCCAGGTGAACGTGAGGGAGAGTCAGTTCACCCGCCCCAAATTCTACTTCCACCAAGCTGTCCGGCTCGCCGGCGCCATGCTGGTGGGATGGCTGGGCCTGGTTCTGTTTCCCGGTTTCGTCCAGGCCACGACTCAGTTGGTGGGCTCAGGGTGGCGCAGTCTCGGGCTGGGGGTTGCGGTTCTGGCGGTTGTGCCGGTGGTCATGGTCGTGGCAGGCATCACGCTGGTTGGCCTGCCGGTCTCGCTAATGTTGCTCGCGGTGTATCTGGCGGCGATCTACCTAACAAAGGTTTGGGTTGGAGCCTTCTTGGGGCGGATACTTCTGAAGCCATCCGGAGCCACGAAGGGCGATTGGCTGTTGGGACTGCTGGTGGGTCTGTTGATCCTCACCATCACTGGGTTCATCCCGTATCTTGGCGGGTTAGTCCGCTTCGGGGTGGTTTGCCTAGGTTTGGGAGCGTTTGCCGGGCAGCTTTATCGGGCTTCACGACCAGTAATGACGGCCTAAAATGGCCAGCTGCGGGCCAGTCGAAGGCCAAGAACGTTCGCCATTGCATTCGGGGAACGCGAACTACTTGTTGTTTGTTAACGCAACATGCAATCACACTCATTGACCTTCAAAATGGCTTGAACAAACAGCGCAAGCTTGTGTAATTGATTCCATGACAATGTCGGCTCCCAGCCCCGGGTAGAGTTGGTGGTGCTGATACCAACCAACCGGCTCGGGAGAAAGGAGCCGAACAATGATCATTATAGGAGTAGATTTTCATCCCGAGTTTCAGCAAATGGCTTCGGTGGATACCGACACCGGAGAGTTCCAGGAAAAGCGGCTAGCGCATCGTGAGGAAGCGGAAAAGTTTTCCCGCGATCTCGCGGCCCGGGGTCAGCAGGTGCGTGTAGGAATGGAAGCCAGCGGACAGGCGCGCTGGTTTGAACGACTGCTCTCGGAGTTGCACTTCGAGCTGTGGATCGGAGATGCAGCGAAGATCCGGACGAAACGCGTACGCAAGCAGAAGACCGATCGCCAGGATGCGCAGTTGATTCTGCAGTTGATGCTGGAAGATCGCTTCCCGAAGATCTGGGTACCGAGCGGGGAGAACCGGGATCTGCGGCAACTGCTGTGGCACCGGCATCGCATGGTGCAGGCACGCACGCGGATCATGAATCAGTTGCAAGCGGTGGCGCTCAACGAAGGGCTGCGCTGTAAGAAGCGGTTGTGGCGCAAACACGGACGGGAGCAACTGGAATCATTCCGCCTGGCGCCGTGGGCCAGCCGGCGACGACGCGATCTGCTGGAGTTGCTGGATCGTCTGAACCCGATGATCGCGGAGCTAAGTCAGGCGATCGAGCAAGAGGCCGAGAAGTTCCCCGAGGCAGGACGTTTGATGACCCATCCCGGAGGGGTGCGCTGACCGCATTCGCTTTCGTGCTGATCATCGGGAAAGCGGATCGGTTTGAGTGTGGCAAGCAGGTAGCGAGCTATCTCGGACTGGTGCCCTTGGAAGATTCCAGTGGGAACCGGCGACGGCTGGGGCACATCACGAAACAGGGGAGTTCGATGTTGCGCTTCTTGTTGGTGGAAGCTGCCCAAGTGACGGCACGCAGCCTTCCGGAATGGCGCAGCAAATATTTCCACTTGATGATGCGCCGGGGGCGGAAGATCGCCAAAGGTCGCGATGGCGCGGCGCTTGGCGATTCGTTTGTACTGGATGTGGCGCAAGGGATGGGATTACGAGCAAGTGAAAAAGTTCGGTTCGCACGCGGGCCAGCTCGGAACAGGCCGTGGTGTTCAGTAGAACATCGAGCTATTGATTGGGCAGCCCGCTCCTCTTTCACTAGAGGAGTTCGAAGTAGTAATCATGATCAAAGTT